>ERZ778513.17-NODE-17-length-159225-cov-19.131526_pt1 | contig 159225 bp, 160 predicted proteins | sample MGYA00510345_ERZ778513 | MGnify/ENA primary metagenome ERZ778513 (study PRJEB29527, sample SAMN07138966) | mouse gut metagenome | material: feces | host: mouse | place: China:Nanjing | collected 2016-01-25 ... | reverse complement strand
TAATTATGGAAACAGTTTTCGCAACAACACCGAAATGGCCTACTATTAAGTCAGGGAACAAAGGAGCAAATGTGTCTGCATTGCAGTGTTTGCTTAATTATCATGGTGCTTCAATTTCTGTTGATGGAAATTTTGGCAACGGCACTAAGACGGCGCTTTCCAGCTATCAGTCAAAACATAATCTGGATCCTGATGGAATAGCGGGTCCTGCAACTTTGGCTGCAATTGTTGTTGAGGTGAAAAGAGGTACTTCTAATAATGCAGCAAGGGCAGCACAGTATTTAATTAACAAGTTTGAGTCTGTTTCAATAGATGGTGCATTCGGCGCTGGCTCTGAATCAGCAACAAAAACATTTCAGCAGAAGATGGGGATCAGTAATACTGGTGTAGTCAATTCTCTTACGTGGCAGTACTTGTTCGGATATGATGTATATCCCGGTGGTGGTAGCGTCGTTACAGGAAATGTTTATGCTTCGGTATGTACGGGCGTATCAACATTAACATCTGCACAAATGACAAGCAATGCAAAGTATGTACTGTCATACTTGATGCAGCAAGGGTTTACAAAAAATGCGGCATGTGGAGTTTTAGGTAATATGCAGCAAGAAAGTGGAATAAATCCCGGAATATGGCAGTCATCAAATAATACTTCTCTTGGTTATGGCTTAGTACAATGGACTCCGGCAACTGTATTCCTCAACAGAGCAGTGGAAACGGGTGTATTAAGTGCAGCCACAGCAGCTGCTGTTAATAACTTAACAAACAGTAATCCCAAGACTCTTATGAATGCTGAGTTATCTTGTTTACTATGGTGTTGCACTTCTAGGGGGGATTTTTTTAAGCCTACCGCTGGTGGTAGCATGGATCATACAGGAATTAGGCTGACTTTTTCTGAGTTTAAGGCATCTACGTTGGATGCTGGCACTCTGGCCAAAGTATTCCATGATCATTATGAGAGATCTGGAGACGGAATTGCTGTATTGAATCAGAGAGCCTCATACGCAACTGCTTGGTACAATAGTTTATAACTTGTAGGAAGTGAATAATATTTTCTGTTTCTTGCCAGTTATTGTATGCTGTTACAGAGGGAGATGTGGAGATTATATATGGGGATAAGAATTTATATAAGGATAATCTGAGCTCCAAATGTAATATAGTCCAATTTATGCTCTTGTAGTCACTATGAGTATGCTTTGTAAATCCCTGTCATGTAGAAAATATCGGGTTTTGATTGACACTGACAGGGATTTAGAAGTAAAATTGCAATATTGATGGTAATGAAATAAAGAGGTAAGATTTAGCGGATTTAGTGGAATAGAATTGATTGATGCCAATTTGGTAAATTGTAGGTTAAATATACCTATGAATGAAAAGGAGCATAATTTTATATGAAACGGAAATTTAATATTTTTTGTAAACACACATATCTGATTTTATTAGGAGTGGCACTAATGTGTATGCTTTGTTCTTGCACCTTTAATGGAGAAAATGCAGATTCCAACAGGGAGAGTGGAGTGATGGATGATTCTTCTACAACTAATGTGGGTAATGAAAATCAATACTCTGAAGAAGGTAACGATCAATCGCAGGATTCTGTGGAAGTAAGCAATGATAAGCCACAAGTTTCTGTGGAAGAAAGTAACGGGCAACCGCAAGCTTCTACAGATGTAAATAACAATGGAAAAGAGGAGCAGTTACCACTTGCAGAAGAAAGCTATAAAGCTGTGCTTATAGACAATGGAGATTTTATAAGCACTGAATTACAGAACAGGAAAATAAATCTCGAAGACATAAAAGAGGTTGTTACGGATGATGAGAGTATCTCAGTAGTAGCGACTAAATTTTCGATTATAGATTTAAGTGGCAATGGAGGAAAAGAAATTGTGCTTTGGTTGCAAATCAATGGAGTCTCAGATTATGGATTTGAGATACTTCGGTATCAAGATGGAGCTGTTTATGGGTATACATTGCCTTATAGGGAGTTCATAGATTTGAAAACAGATGGGACATTCATATTTTCTGGCGGCGCTGCTGACTCGGGAATAGGAAAACTTGAATTTTCTAAGGATGGATTCACGGTTGATAAATTGTATTATAGTATATCTCAGTATAATTCTAATAATGAACTTGTTGTTCAATATTTTGCAAATGGTACCCCCTGTTCTGAAGAAGACTTCAATAATGCAATGAGCCTACAGGAAGAAAAGGCTAATGTAAGTTGGTATGATTTAACAAATGAGAATGTGAATATTGCCTTGGAAAATGCGTTTTAATCTATCAGGGGCTAATTCTTCGCAGCAGAGCTGCGGGGGAGCTTCATTTTCAGTCGTAACTGAATGAACAAAATTCTTTGACAACCTAACCAACTTATAATATAATATCCTAAACATTCTTTATTATTCACACCGCCAGCGTATGCTGACAGAGGGATTAAATTCCTGGAAACAGGTCTTTTTGTGTATGATAAGGGTGCATCATAAAAATATTGCGTCTACAGGTTACTGTAGGCGCTTTTTTTATGAAAAATTTTATAAAAGGAGGATTATCTTGAAAGAAAGAACAGTAAATGGAATGCCCATACGAGAAGTATGGGAAAAGCTTCAGGCGGAATTTCCTTCAGATGCGGTAAAAAAGCATCCGTCAACAGGAATGGCGTACATACCGGTTGAAAAGATTGAAGAGCGCCTGAATAACGTGGTGGGTATGGGAAATTGGGACTTTGAACTCATAGCCCCCGTCCAGGTGTACAGTTTCGGATCTGATGGATTTGAAAGCTGCATTGCAAGCGGAAAACTCAGTATCTATGATGACGAGCGTGTACCTATTGTGCGCAGTACCAGCGGGGCGGCAGATGTCATCTATCCCAAAGAATCAACACGTCCAACATCTGTTGCAAATTCGGTTGACTCTGCAGTGCAGGATGTTTTTAAACGATGTGCAAAAAGGTTCGGGATTGGCATGAAAGGAAAAGCGTCAACCGGATCTCGGCAGCCCGGTCGGGAACCGCAGAAAGAAGTGGTCGTGAAAGTGACGGTCATGGAGCCTTTTAAAGCCTTGCCGAAGGGCGGTGTCAAGGCGAAAGTATGTTGTGATGGGGAAACACTCGAGCTTTTCATTTGGAAAAAGCAGTGGGATGATCTCCAAAAAGCATACGGTGAAAAATTTCAGATTGGGCAAAAACTGAATGAAATGACTTTTCGCGGGATACGCAAAGAATACCGCGGGAGTATGCAGCTGGAATTTGTTTCATTTGACAAGAAAGGCGCAGCATGATGAAAGGAAGTCAGTTTTTTAGAAAGCATGGGATAGAGCCGTTTGATGTATATGTCAACTATCATTACGCTTATGCGCTCTATGTGCTGTACCTGATTGCGGCAATGCAGTTGGCGGAGGATGTGGAAGACGGGCTCTGCATTGATGAAATGGAAGCGGTGATATTGCTTGAAAATTTAAGCGAGGCGGAGGAACTGATGAAGTATTACCGCGAACGAATGGAGACGAAATATGCCGGGTTTGACATTGCAGAGAAGATTACAATGAAAGGATGCCGGCTGGAGCAAGGGAAAATTGTGGGCAACGCGGAAGATGCTGCCCGGATAGCAGGAATGTGGATACAAAACTATCATAGCAACAGGGTGAACCTGTTCATTTATGAAGTAGGTATTTACATTCTTTTATTTTTGCAAAAGGAGATTGATTTCAGCTTTTTAGCTAGAAAAAGGGTGTAAGAAAATGTATATCATGGACAAAGATTTGAAACTGCAGGATTGGGAGTTCAGTCAGCGAAAATATCTGCCATATGAGATAAAGCTGAGGCTCTCTGCTACACGGATACGGCAATGGTATGAATATTATGGCGGAGATGTGTATATCAGTTTTTCCGGCGGCCTGGATTCAACGGTGCTGGTGCATATGGTGGAGAGGGTTCTGGACCGGTCCATACCAAAGGTTTTTGTGGATACAGGCTTAGAATTCCCTCAGATACGGGAGTTTGTCCGTAGTTTTTATGATGTGGAAATCCTGTATCCGGAAATGAATTTTAAAGATGTCCTGCTTACTTATGGCTATCCGTTAATCAGTAAGGAAGTTGCTGCAAAGATACGAAAGCTCAGGCATGGAAACCTGTCAGAGCGCTACCGGAATTACCTTTTGCATGGAGATGAACGGGGGAAGCTTGGTAAGCTGTCTGAATGCTGGAAATTCCTTATAGATGCGCCGTTTGATATAAGCGAATATTGCTGCATAGTCATGAAGGAAAAACCGTTGACTGAATATGGAAAAAGAACCGGACGGGTGCCATACATAGGGATCACGCAGGATGAAGGTTTTATGAGGCAGAGACAGTATAACCGGACAGGGTGCAACGTGTATCTTGCAGATAAGCCTAAATCACAGCCACTCGGTTTCTGGCCGCGGCAGGATATCCTGCGGTATGCAGTGGAAAATAATTTAAGGATATGTCCTGTATACGGTAAAATCTGCGGCGAAAAAGGAGCCTATTACAATACGGGCGAGCAGAGGACAGGCTGTATGTACTGCGCTATGGGATGCCATTTGGAGGAACAGCCGAACAGGTACCAGCGGCTTAGGGAAAATTATCCAAAGGTATACAGGTTTGTTATGGAACCTATGAGTGCGGGAGGATTAGGCTTTGATTATGTTTTGAACTATTGCAATTTTATTCACTAAAAAAGGAGGATACGTTTTGGCTATTTTTATTGATGGAAAGCGGTTTCAGAAGGAATTATCGAAGCTGAAGCCCGTGGATATCGGTCAGCTTAATGAGAAAAGTCAAAGGCTTCGGACATTATTTTTGGTATTGGCAGGAGATAAGAGGGTCATTAATGAACTTAGTCTGGAAGGAATGGCAGACCTGTTTCATGAGACACCGGAAATTTTGAGTCTTTATGAATCGTGTGCCGAAGATTATTTTGATGCATCGAAGCTGGTTGATTATAAAAATAATCAGCGGAGAGCGTTGTAGAGTAAAAGGAGGGTATGGTAATGCAGGATATAGCGATTTATTTGAATCAGAATTTTAACCGTTCTCATGGTTACGATTGTGCCAATGTTGTATTTACGGATGAGAAAGGAAGAAAAAATTCCAAAATGGTAGAAATGGGCTCTCTGTTAAAAGCTTTTCAAAAGTCGGTTGTTGAAACAGTAGAACTAACACCTATTGGAGAAATTCCGTTTGGATATTACAACGGTGCGGTTGGTATTAGAAACAATAAGTTAAAGGCGGATATTGTCACTGTGCTACCTGCAAGCATGCAGATGATGCAGTATGAGAATACTCAGTACGATGTCTGTGTGCCGTCACTTGTGTTTTCGTTTCATGTGGATAAGGGCAGGCTGGAAAAAACGCGGGTTTTTGTATTAAAAGATGATAAACCGACGGGGAATAGTGTGCTTTACAGATATCCATTTGGAAACGTATACGATGATGGGAGAGTTTGTTGGGGAAGTAATGTATTTCCGGACATCCTGGAAATAAAGAGGCTGGAAATGGTAATGACGCTGTTTATACAGAGTCCATGCAACTCGGATCTGTATAAGTCAGAAAAGTGTATTGGAGTGAAGGATATACCGCTGCGTGAACTATTTGAGCAGCTCCATAACAAACAGGATTTCCCAGAAGAATATCTTATGCCAATAAAAAAGCAGAGAGGGAATATGTGCCTGAAAGATTTAATGACATGGAAAAAATAAAAGGAGGATATGATTATGAGCAGTAGCAGTTTAGCAGAATTATTTGGAATCAGCAGTGAGGATGTGGCTAACAAGAAGAAAGGTGCAAAAGGAAAGGGCAGCGGAAAAACAGCGAAGAAGGAAAAAAAGCCCGTAAAGCAGGGTGGACGCTATCAGTTACCCGTGCGGATCAGAAGCGGATATATCCAGTGTACGCTTACGAATGAGCAGTTTGGAGGAGTGACTCTGGGCGAAAACGAAATAAAGACAGAGCTTCGTAAGCTGTATCCTGAATTGAGCGGTATTCAGTTCAGTCTTGTAAAGTTCAGCAATGAATTTACGAGGCTGCATGAAACAATGGAAAAGCTTGCGGAAAATACAGACGCGGATGATGAGAAAGACCGAACTGAAGAAGAACCGTTAGACATTGCGGAAGCTGCGTCTGAAGAAGATTATGGGAATGAAGATGAGGGCGAGGAGCAGGATGAAGAACTGGATGCTGAGGAAGAAGCTGCGGAGACAGGCGGTGGATCTGATGACGGACAAACAGATGAAAAAACCAGTCAGAGCGGAGGGTGCTGGGTCAAGCTGGATATCCAGTATCAGGAAGTAAAAAAGGATCAGACCATCGCATTTCCGTTAACTGTTAAAGTCGGGAAATATGAACTGGAAATAAAGGAAAAGGCTTCGCTTGAAGAAATTCGCGAGGCCTGGGTGAAAGAGTATCCTGAATATGCGGGTTGTCATTTCTGTTATGATGAGAGAAACAGCCTGCTGTTCCCATATATGTTAGGCGGTACCGAAATCAAGGGTAAGAAGTACAGCCTGCCTATCCAAATAGGATATCTGGATCAAAAGGAAACGTATACTGGCGTGGATTTTGGAAATGCGGAAAAAGAACAGGTGACTTTAGAGGAAATCCGTAAAACTTATGGGAAAAAGCATCCTGAGTACGAAAACGGAATGTTCGTTTATAATGCAGAAATTAACCTGCTGTTCCCAGTATTGGAGTTTAAAAAGGAGATGGACAACGAACGGATTGGCCTGCCTATTCTTGTACGTGGATCCGGCTTTACAATGATGGTTGAGAAAGAAGACCTGAAAAACGCAGAGTCGGCTACGCTGCAAGAAATCCGTACAGTGATAGAGCGCATTTATCCGGAATTTTCAAAAGAGCGTACAGAAATGCATTATGACGAAAGGGGATTTGTTATTCCAGTACTCAAAGGCTCCCGGAAAGGCGTTCAGATAATGAATGTGCGCAAGAATCAGGGGTTTTTTATTGTAACGGGGCGTGATGGTTCTGTTTACAGAATTGAGCAGATGCCGTATGGATGTTTTGACTGCAGGGAAGACGGTTCCGATGTGGATTTCAGGATGACGGAAAAAAAGATTCCTTATGGGATTTTGATGGATGTTGTTGCCTTTTTTAAGAGAAATCCGCGCAAGGAAGCTGCCGTGCAGATTTTTTATAACTTGGAAACGGAAAAGTATGAAATATATTATCCGGAACAGCAAGTGACGTCTGCAAGTGTTGTTTTTACGCGCAACCACGATATGGAAAATGACAAAGTATTGGTTATGGATATACATAGTCATGGAAGCATGAATGCCTTTTTTTCGTCCATAGATGATAATGACGAGAAAGGCACGCGCCTGTTTATGGTATTTGGCAACCTTGACAAGAAAGAAATTACCCATAAGCTGCGTGCCGGCATTGCCGGAAATTACAAAATGCTGAAGCTGAGTGATGTTTTTGAAATGGAGGATAAGACAAATGAAAAGTGATATTGTCATTGTTGGATGTGGCGGCACGGGAAGCCATTATATCAAGGAACTTGGAAGATATCTTTATGGAAACAGGTGCCTGCGGAACGATGAAATACGTATAGTCCTGGTTGACGGTGATCAGGTTGAGGACAAAAATCTGGTAAGGCAGGCTTTTTTGCCGCAGGATATAGGGTATAATAAGGCGCAGGTCATGGCTGAGATGCTTTCTCAGGCGTATGGTCTTTCCGTGGATTACTATGACGGTTATATTGACTGCGAAAAGGACATAGAAAAGCTTGTGAGGGACAACTCGCTTGTTTTTCTGGTGGGGTGTGTCGATAACCACCAGTGCAGGCAGAGCATGCACAGTTTTTATATGAACAGGGAACATTGTATCTACATGGATAGTGCAAATGAATATCAGTCGGGAGAAATCGTTATTGGATCGCGGATAGGTGGGATGGAAATGTACCCTGACAGGGCAAGTTATTTTCCTGATGTGCTGCAGGAGGGGGCTGTAAAAAGGAGCGAGGAGAGCTGTGAGGTCTTGAACCAGGCAGAACCGCAGCATCTCTTAACAAACCAGTTCGCAGCATTAATCCTGCTGGCTAATACGATAAAGTTTCTTTCGGATGACTGGCCAGGCGGAATTGTTTTCTTTGATGCGTTCAAGTGCTATTCAATGGATCGGACGCCGAGGGAGGAGGCATCATGAACTTGGAAGATATTCTTGCCATTGATACGACTCCGATTGATGAAGGAATGGTATATGATATAAGTAAGATATGGGTTTCCACCTATGTATCATCGCATCTGTCAGTTGAAAAATGGGTACGTTTTCTTCTGCTTTACCGGTATATTGAAAAATTTATTGCGGATATGAATATAGCTGTCTCTTTGCCGGTTGTTAATTACTGTTTGTCAGGAAAGGATAAAAGCGTGAATATCGAGAACTATATCATGCAGTGGTATTCAGGAGAGTTTGCCGGAAAAATTTTTACGCAGGTAATGACGGAATGCAACTGGCAGTACAGAATTATGGTATACAAGGAGAAGGTTCTGACACGGCTGCCGGATACGGAGCCGTGCCAACTGGGAGAGTGGAAAAGCGCGGCAAAGCTGGTTAGAAAAATGAAAAAAATCCTAAAACCAAATCGCAGCAATGCAAAATACTATATTTTTTGGAATTATAATTTAGGATGGTATCTGCAGTTCAGGAAACAAAACTACCGGAAAGTCAAGCTGGCTTTTTCGGAAGGGGATAAAAAAATTGAAGAACTGCTGAAGGAAATCTGTAGACCGTTATGTATAAAATTCGAGGAAGATTTTTGCATGCTTGATGCAGGCAAGTATTTACTGGGCCTGTTTGAAGGTTGGAATGGTGATGGCGCTGTGAACTTTCGGATGATGAATAGTTTGTTTTTCATCAGGATTGCAGTGCTGGATAAACTGCTGGAGTATGCAATGGAATTATTTAAAATGAACAAGGAGGACAAAATGTGACGTTGGAAGATATTTTGAAAATAGATACCTGTCCGTTTGATGATACTGTGCTCGATGAGTACATAACGGGTAATTATCATGCTTCGTCCCCGCTCCGGGCTAACCTGTGCAATCTGATTTTACGGTACTTGAACCTTTTTTGGGAAAAGTATCAGCCGGAGCTTGTTAGAACGTATGATCCCACAAGGTTAGTAGGTGCAGATGACGAGGCACAAGAGGATTATTGTTTTTGGGACGAGGAGATGTCGGATATTATGCATACGGCTGTCAACGTTAACGGATGGAAATGTATGTGTTTTCGACATGAATGTGGGGACATTGAGGTTTCTGGTGATTCCGGGGGCAGTGAAGATTCGGAAGAGGAGCGGTTTCATAAGGCGTATATGGAATTTCTGGATGAATGCGGCGTGGAAGGTTTTGCGAGAAAATTCTTTGAGAATGAGGAGAAATTAGTGAATGAGGCGGTACGTTATACGGATTACTTTAATCTTGGCATTTTATTAAATGAGAAACTGATTACATATAATGCGCTTAAGAAACAGGATGCAGATCTGATACAGACGGTGTGCAAGGAAGAAGATCTTCATATAAGCAGGTTGGAGCATGATATCTGGATGCCGTTTTGGGTCTGCTTTGCTGAAGAGAAAAAGGAATGTGATGGAGAGGAGTACGGTGTTTTTTTGCTTGGCTGTGATGGTTACAATTATTATAGTTTTGACAATTTTGATCCTAACTGGGTATGCAAGACGTTTGTTATGGATCAGCTTCTTGATATTGCATTAAAGAAACTGGAGGCTTATACTGACGCCCTAAAAAAGGTGGCGTAGATTTTAGGGGCGGCGGAAAGCTGCCCCGTTTTTTTATAAGGAGGAAAAAGTGGAACATATAAGGAGTAAGGATTTGATTGCAGGATTGGAATGCGGCAGAAAATATAAACTGCAAAAACTTTCACTGAAAGACCATAATGCAAGGAATCTATGTTTTAGTGAGGCAATCAGGAGGATGTCTGCGGGAATTGCCATGGGAAAGGAAAGAGATACCATCATAGAAGAGCTGCAGATGTATATGGAGGAGGCGTATCAGGAAGACTGGTTCGCCCTCTGCTGGCAGCGTAAAAGGGTGATTGCACATGAAATTGCGCTGTTTGACCGGTTCTTAAAGAATTTCCCAATCCCATCGTTGGCAAGAATATCAGTAAATACAATGGTATCTTTGGAGATGCCGCTGTGCCACGGTGAAATAGACGTAACTGGCATTTCAGGAACGGCAGACCTGCTGTTTGAACAGTCTGATGGAAGTATTGTTGGCGTCATTTTATGCAGGAACTTTTGTAAGCCGTATTCATATAGGGCGAGGAAGCTGCAGCATAAAGTGGAGAACAGTCTGGAAATGCTGGTTCTGATGGAAGGGCTTAGTAAAAAGTATCCCCAAAAGGAGATCAGGGTAATGATGGTAAGGCTTGCATCTTCCGCTGACAAACCGGACCGGCTTGCAAGGTTCGAGGAAAAGAAAGGTGATAATATCATTCAGATTTCAAGCGGGGAGTATATTGAGCGGCATCCGGAAGGGGTATGGGAGCATATACAGCATATTATCGGACAGGCAGAGGAGTGTTCCTGTGACGGTTGCTTTTTTGAAAATATTTGCAAACCGCCGAATATTGTTCTTTTAAAGCAGGCGGAAGAAGCACATACAAAGAAAAAGGAGATTTCTTTTTCCAAAGAACAGGAAAATGTAATAAACCATGTAAAGGGTCCCCTTCGTGTGTGCGCAGGTCCCGGCAGTGGTAAAACGGCTGTCCTGGTAGAACGGATACGAAAGCTGGCGGAGTCAGGAGTTCCGGCAGAAAAGATCCTTGCGATTACCTTTACCAAGAAAGCGGCGCAGGAAATGCAGGAGAGAGTGCAGGTGGGGCAGGGCGTCAATATTTATACACTCCATGCGCTGGCATTTGGGATTCTCACCCAGAATGAGTTCCTGACAGGTCCGGTACGTCTTGCAGGGCTTGTGGACTGTAAGAACCTGTTGATGAAAGTCCTTAACCATGCGCCCTTGATTTCCGGGGTCAGCTATGAGGGGCTTACCATGCGCTACGGTCTGATAGCAACGCTGTTGAAAGATTTTGAATTTATTAACAAGCATGGGATAGAGGCATTTTCTAACGCATATAGCAAAAAAGACGTGGAAGGAATCATAGGAGTCAAGAAGCTGTATGATGCAGCCTTTAAAGAAATGGGATACATTACCTTTGACGATCAGGTTGGTATGGCGGTAGAACTGTTGAAAAACAATCAGGGTATTTTGGAAACGGTGCAGAATCAGTATGACTATATCATGGTGGACGAAGTGCAGGATCTCGATGATGCCCAGGCGGAGTTTGTCAGGCTGCTGGTGAAGGAACCGGAAAATAATCTGATGATTTGTGGTGATGCGGATCAGTCGATATATGCCTTTCGGGGCGGAAGCAACCGATTTATGCTGGATTTCCCAGACATATTTCCTGAAACGAAAGATATTCTGCTTTCCAGGAATTACCGCTCTTCAGAAGAAATTGTAACAATGGCGTCAGGTCTGATAGAAAAGAATCGGGAGCGGGTGCCAATGCAGCTGGCAGCGTCTTTTTCCACGGGAATACAGGCTATACACATACCCAATTTTAATGATTGCAGGTTTGGGGCGCTGATTAAGGAAATACATGGAAAAGGATATGCGTATTCGGATATTGCAGTAATTGCCCGGACAAATAAGGAGCTGAATAACCTGTGTAAGATTGTAGATAAAGATGCAGTCCTGACCGGTGTAGCGGTGCCGCTTGAACGGCCGAAGTTCTACCTGCGTGAAGACTGCGTTTTTCAGATGCTTTTGGACTTGTTGGAGCTTGCGGTCAAGGGGATGCATCAGGATAAGGCATTGTTCCGGCTTTTAAGTATCATGGGCTGTACAGTGGAAAAGGCAGACAGGAAGCTCAGTATCTATGAGGACCATGTAAATGAGGGATTGATATATGATTTCTATGGGGAAGAATCCAGCAGATATTTTCTGGAACCGTTGGAACCGCTGAAAAAAGCATATGGTTCTATTTATCGTGCCATGCAGGTGTTGAAAAAGCCATTAAAGCAGGCGTTGTCGGAATTGGGATTGTTTTTCTTTCCAACGGGAGTCTGCACGAAGGAGGTGCTTGAGAAGATAGAGGACATAATGTATGAGAAGAAGATTAAGCATTACAAACAGCTCTATGAGATTATGTCAGCAATGAAGGTCTTTGAAGACGACACGAGAATTTATTACAGCACGGGAGAGCGTTCCCAGGTCCGCATGTTAACTGCCCATGACGCGAAAGGAAAAGAGTTTCCTGCGGTTATTATCTATGGGGTAGACAATTTTGAATGCGGCGATGTGGAAGAGGATCGCAGGCTTTTATATGTGGCAGTAACCAGGGCGAAAAGGGTATTGTTTATTCTGGAGGACTATCCGGGGAAAAGCAATTTCCTTAAGGATATTGAGAAATATATTTCTGTAAATAGGAGAGCGCGGTATGAAAAATGAATTGATTTTTGGAAATGAGCCTTATCTGCTCCATGCATATAGGGCAGAGGCAGTCAAGGGGATTGTGATGCCTGAATTCAATCTCATGGAAACGGAGCAGTTCACGCAGACGGAGAGAGATTTTGCAAAGCAGATGCCGTTTATGGGAAACCGCAGGGTTCTGATTGTGTCTATGGAAAAACTGGCGGCAAATGAGTTTTTGGAAAAATACCTGAAAGAGCCGGCGCCCAAGACAGATATATATATATTTGCCGGAGAGATAGACAAAAGGCTTTCACTGTATAAGAAATTCCCTAAAGAAAGCGTAAAGCAGCTGGATAAGGATATGGGTATGCTGCAAAAATGGATTTTAGGATACATAAAAAGGCAGAATTGCAAAATTACCAAAGGAGCATACGAGGAATTCCTTATGCGCATTAATTATGAAATGGAGGATGTAAACTTATATCATGTAAAATCAGCGCTGAACCGACTGTGTACAACACAGGATGAAATAACGACGGAACTAGTGCAGCGGCTGGTGCAGGTAAATGAACGGGAGGATGTTTTCAAGCTGATATGCCTGATAGACAAAGGCAGGACTACAGATTTATTTCATCAGGCGGACTTGATAATCCAGAATGGCGGACAGAACGTGATAGGTACGCTTTCTCTCCTTTTAAGGAGCTATCGTATTCTGTATAAGGTTAATGTGTGCGGCTGTTCCTTACAGGAAGTAGGTGTTCATCAGAGGACATATATTCCCAAGATGACGCTGGATCAGGCTGACGAGGGGATTGACATTATTCAAAAGGCAGTGAATGGAATAAAAAGCGGACGGTATGCCCAGGATTTTGCTTTCCGCTTGTGTTTATCGCAGTTATGTCAATTAAAAAAGCAATAAAATTATTTTATGATAAGAGTTCTGCATTTCGTACTATGAGAAGTGTAGAACTCTTTTTTTATTGCAAAATATCAGTCGGGTAGTGGGGTTTCGTATTCCTTGCATACTTTTTCCAATTCATGGAAGGTATTGGCTCCGAGGTTGCGGAACTGCATAATTTCTCTAAGACTGTACTTTGCCAGCCTTGATAAGTAATATACATCATAATTCGCCAGGATATGCAGTAATCTTTTGGTCATTGGAATGTCAAAAATGAAAATCTCGCCATCAGGGTGGCGCAGGCATCCGAGAGGCATTAACTCATATACTATTTTTTCAAGATCGTAAGGCAGGAGGTTCTGTTCCAAAGAAGAAAAGGAAATCGTGTCAACTGCTGAGATATCCGTAATGCCGATATTTTTTAAGAATTTCTTTGTATTTTTGGAAATTGGATTATTTTGAATTGCAATCATGTTCATAAATATTATATCCTCAATTTTTATAGGTTGCGTGGCAAAGGATGGAAGTATTCTAATTTTAAGAGAAATAAATGTTAAAGTCAAGGGGCGCAGGGGACGGATTGGAAATTTGACAATTATTGACAAAATCGGAAAGAGTATTATAATATCTATTATAAATTTTTTTATTTTTATGGTAAATGGCTTATGCTGAATACCTGTAAAAGCAATTCCCAGTAATGGGTTCATGATAGATATAACGTAGATGACATCTGGCTGTGCCGGATGTTTTTTTATGGGAAAAGGAGGAACAGAATTACAGAATATAACTAAATATGTTATAAGTACTTACGGCAGAAAGCACAGGATAAGTGTGCGTTTTCTGCCATTTTTTATGTACAGATCCGTGCAGAGGAAATATGCCGCTAAAGTGGCGCACGGGTCGCGCGGCCAGTAGGGGAGCAACCTTCCCTGCTCAATTTTAAAACTAGGAGGAAATACGTATGAAAGGAAAAAACAGTTGTGAAGAAAAATCTAAATTAGTCTGTTTGTCTGATGAACAGATGAAACAGATACTGACGCCATTTTATGAAACAGTGGCGTTGGCGGCGGGATATGAGGTTAAGCAGGAGGATATATTTGACTGCACAAAGGTCAATGTAGCTGCCAATGTGCAGGAAAATATCATAGCCGCTTATCAGGTAAAGGATGCCAGCCTTGAAAGAAGTAGTGTAATCAGTGTTCTTTTGGTGGCAGGTCCCAAAGTGAATGCCGGATTACCAAATAACACAGTAGAAATTTTTGATGGCTATGTTTGCAAAAAGGAGGGAACTTAATTTATGAAGGAAAAGAAACTGATGTATCGAATTGGCGGACAGATAAGGCATGTGCAATTATATCCTATTTATTACTTATTTAACAGGAGTCTGGGGATGTGCATGTATAAGGCGGGAAGCGGTATTGATGATGAAGATTTGCTTGTAATTACCTGTTGTCTTGACGTTCCACAGCAAAAAAACTGTGCATATATTGATGTCAATAATTGTGGAGAGGATATCATAAAGTGGCTGGAAAGGAATGGCCTGGGGAAAGCAACTGGGCGTAAGGTTCATTCGGGTTATGCAATTTATCCTGAGTTTATGTTTGATGAAAACATGCTGCTGGGATATACAAACGAGTTTTATACGCAATACCTGAAATGGCAGGATGAGCTGGGCGAAGAGCAGGAATTTCTTATACGCAGCTGTGAAATTTGCAATAAAGAGTTTCCGCTGATTGTAAGCAGGGAAGCGGCTGCGATGTACCGAGAATATCAAAAGGGTGCGCCGTATCTGATACAGGATATTTTTCCGGAATTAAGCAATGGGGAAAGAGGACTGCTGGCGCGTGGCCAGTGTATATGTAAGAACTGTTTTGAGGAAATGTTTGGTTTGTTTCCGGATTGAAAATTAAAAATGGAGTGGTAAGGGTGTCTTAAGGCGCCCTTTTAACAAAAGGAGGTTATTGTATGCAATTGGCATCATTAGAACAATATGTGGACATTTCACTGTTGCAACAGATGAAACATCTGCTTTTTACACTGTCGAGTGAGGATAAGCAGTTTACGGAGAGACAAAGGAACAGTTTGTTCGGACAGGATGTTCCTGTAAGCCCTATGGAAGAACAGTATGGGCTGAATTATCCGGGAGAAGTATTGGAGCGGTATGAGGAAAGATGTGGTGGCGGTGAACGTCAGATGCGGGCAATTATGTTGGCTCTGGCTGAAGGAAAAAACTTCCTGGAAGGTTCCATGTTCGTTGGAAGGCAGTTGGAGCAGTTTCTGCGAAAAGTAAGGCTGCGCGCAGAAGGGGATTTTTATCTAAGCTGTGCCCTGTTTCTTTTTTCGGATAAAGAGGGAGAAAAAGAAAAGCTGCGTTCAAGGATATGTCGGTATTCTTTCCAGGAAACGGCAGAGGCAATCTTTGCAATATACACATTGCGGGATGAACCGGACGCGTGGGAGTTTGCGAGAGAGCAGGCAGTGCGGTTTTTCGGAAAGGATAGAACGATAAAGGCGTATGGAAATGAAAGGCTTTATGAATGGTTTCTGGAACAGTTTTATTATGACATTCGGAAATACAGAAAACAGGATGCAAACCTTTTAAAAAGCCTTTTAGAGCTGCCTTGTAAGTATGTAAAGGAAGGAAGTACATCGTGGAACAGGTTTTTGGAGATGGGATATACTGAACAGGAGATTCTCTATCTGAATTTGTCGTTGCCGGAAAATGCAAAACTGCCGGATGTGCTGGAACTAAATTCTATTACAATGGAAAGAATGGCGCTCGCCGGATTACAAATGCTTTTTAATTCAGAACATTTGGAAGAGATGCATCTGATGGCACTCTGTAAGGCATTGATAATAAGATATATGAAGTACGAAATATGCCTTGAGGGAAAAAAGGGTATTTTAGAAAGCCTTTCACGGAAAGTTTTCATTAAGAATCATGATATATACAAATATTTGTACCAAGGCAGGGAAGAGATGCATATTCCTGAAGAATGGTTTTATGTAAATTTTGGCGATGAAAACTGGTGTGACATTGCAACATGGATGAATCCGGATGAATTTGAGTGCATATTTGCAAGAAGTCTTTATTTTCATCTAAGTTCGGATATTGAACTATGGCTACTGAATTTTCAGAAAAGCACAGGCAGAAGCTATATGGATTTTGTCTGGATAAAAGATACGGATGAGGTAAAACAGACGTTTAAGCGGCTCATTACAGAGAAAAAGTGTGATGTTGTAGAGCTTTTTCAACAGTATGTTGAGGATGAAAGGATTTTGTCAGAGGAAGAGATGAGCGAAAAGTGGAAGATTATGAAAGCGAATATCATGAATACCATGAAGAAGCTGGACCATCATGAAATATTCCGCTTTTGGGAAGCCTTTGACAAAGAGTACGGGATATGCAAACTTGGGAATTTCATGGGTAGGGATAAGATCATACTTGATGACGTGATAATCGAAACCTCCGGCTATTACAGGGGGCACTGTATTCAACGGCTGGATTTTAAAGAGGGGATACTGTCACTTGATGAACAGCGGAAACTTTTCGTATGGGTAGAACAGGCATTATACAGAGAACGTCCATCGCAATACGAGGATTTTCTCTATTCATTTTTAACGGACGATTTGGCGAAACGATTGTTCCCGGAGCAGAGTAAAGAGCTGTTTTGGGTGATCCGGGATACTATGGATGATGGATCTCAAAAGCAGCGGTTATGCAGGCAGTATTATACGGATGAAGAATGGGAGGCATATCGGAATGAAGAAAAGCGGCGTGATGAAGAGAAGAAGCGGAAGGAGAAGCAGGAATCTCTGTGCAGATGTCGGGAAGAAATGGAACAGGAGATTTCAACTGCCAAAGATTGCTATGAGGTTTACGATATGCTTTCCAAGCGTTTCTCGAAATTACGGTGGAGCGATGATAAGTTTTCTGTGTGCCTGAACCTATTTAGGGATAACATGAAAATATGTGCCAAAATCGGAAAAAAGGCGGCAGGTACAATTGCGGAGTGTATTGTTGATGAATTCCGCTTTAACAGGCTTGCTTGGTGTGAAGTGCAGGAGATAATAAGTAAAATGGAGGTAGTGCATGATGGAAATTCAGAAGATTAAGCAGCGCAGAGAATGCTGCCATTTAATTGTAAATGCAGGATTTGATGCATCATTGACAAAAAAGTGCAGTGAAGAAAACCTGATAGCGGGCTGCAGGGATATCATTGATATGGGGGTGTCAGCAGCTTACAAAGAGTTGCCCGGTATCCAGCAGGCGCTTCTGATAAATAGTGCAGAATTGCGGAAAAATATTTTGCAGCTGTTTCAAAGGGGGATTCCTGCATGGAGAATCAGCTTTCTTTTAAAGCAGATGGATGGGAAAGAAGTATTAAAATATTCAATAGAAAAGCTGTATGATGTTTTGCAGGATGAAATGGTTAGTAATTCGCATATCGCATTATATCTGAGGTTCTATGCGGATATAGATCTGCTTTATGAAGAAAGGCGGCAGCTATGCAAAGGTCTGGATAATTATTATTCGCATCAGGGACAGGAAGGTGAAGAAATAATCCGCCTGCATGGAAAACTTTTTTACAATGACGTGGTATCAGGAAATATGCTTTCAGGTATGTGTGATTGTTATATGGAATGCCTTTGGAGTATGGCGCATAATGGAAAAATCTTGAGGATACTGGAAATTATAAATAGGATGTGCGGCGGCAGGGTGCAGATTGACGATGAGCTTTTTAAGCAGATTGAGGCTGAGCCAGATAAAATAGAGTCGCTTCTTAGATGGTCAGACGGTTTTTATAATGGAAACAAAGGTGAAAAATTCTGTCAGCGTCTTTTGGAGAACCGTGCGCTGTTGTATGATTTGGAGAGGCTCAGGAAAAAGGTGGATGAGGGAAAAATTCAGGAGGCGCATCAGATGATAGAGAGCCGGGCCTCATATATCTCTTTCTTCTACAATGAGTATTTTAATGAAAATTGGAATGGTAAGTATAGAGAGGATCTTGTCATCTATGCGGTGACACATAAGAAAAAGGCATTTCTGTCACTTGTCAGGAATAATCCTGAAATCTTTTGTTCAATACCTTATAATTCCCTGCTGTTCCAGAAATCTTTTTATTCCCGCGTGGTAAATATAAATACATTGAATGTCAAAAATTTAAAACAGTGCCGGAGCATCAAATGTTATCCGGAAGATATCATGAAATTACTGTCTGCAAGAACTCACACTTTTGAAGAGGTTTCCGTATTACAAGAACTGCCTGTTGAATATGCTGCGCTGTATTCTGAATTACAGAATGAGCGTGTTGATGACAGGCTGAAAGTGATGAGGGAGATTATTAAGCGTAAATGTTTGCGGCTGGATATGGACATTTCTGCAATTGCAGCTAAATTATCACTTTATCCTCTGTCAAAGTGGATGCAGAAGGATCTTGTCCATATTAAGGATTTGGATGCTGATGTTGCCATGAGGCTGTTAGAAAATTTTGACAAGATAAGGCATCTTGTTAATGACATCAAGAGTGTGTCAGAGGCGCGCTATGTTTCCAGTAATGCAGAGATTTTTTCACGGTATGCGGATATGGACGCTGTTAGAAATGACACATTAGAGAAGGATCAGGAGTGGCTTCAGTTGAAGAATGTATTTGGTTTCGACCAGAAATTTGTGCAGGACAATAAGGAAAGGATTATGGCATTTCTTTATGAAGATGGTGCGCATATTATGTGGACATACTACACAAATGTTTCCCATAAGAAAGAGGAATTGAGACGGCTGGTATCCGCAGAATTGTTGGGGCGTTTCAAGGAATTGAAATACCATAGCAATGATTTGGACAATGAACTTGATTATCCGATTACCAATACTGCTAAGCATATTTGGATGGAAAATCTGTATGACGAGGATGGCAGTCTATGCGTTTGGGAGGAAGACGGACTACTGCCTGTTATGAAAATGGGCGAAATGCCAAGCCGCACATGTCTTTCCTATATAGACGGAGTATATAAGCAGTGTTTATTGGCCAGTCATGACTCTAACAAAAAGGTTTTGTATGTATCTTGGAACGGGAATATAGTGATGCGTGCTGCAGTTCGGTTGACAAAGGGAATGTACGGAGATGCCAATAAGAAAAACAGCGTAATGGCGCCGCAACTGGAATTTGCTGATTTAACCCGAGAAGAGGCAACTGAAAATAAACCATATATAAAAAACAAAGAATTTTTAGTGCTATTTTTGGAAAGGTATTATGAAGCAGGGATTCCGCACAGACTGATAGGAGACGTAATGAAAATAGTTTTCCGTCTGATGAAAAGGAAAGCTGAGCAGATGGGGGCTCTTTTGGTGATGAATATGGAATATAAGACATGGAAACCGGAAAGGATGGTGTGTTCGGATTTTTCTATGTATATATCCAAATCAAAAGCTGGTGAACAGTATTTAGACAGCCTGAATGGTTCCAATACAGTTGATAAGGAGGGAAACTATGAGAAGAACAAATTTTTAGTATGTGTGAAAGAGTAATTGCATATCGAGGATATGAGAGGGAGACTTATTAATGGTATTCCCTTTTTTTTGCTATAAACAATGCTTTTAATGTACATAAATTTGGCCCGATGTAATAATAATATAGGACAAATTTATGATAAAATTTAGATAAATTGGAGGATGTTATGGATAAATACGAAGAATTAATAAAAGTCTTTTCTGATATCTTAAAGGAATCTCAGGATTACCATATTGCACATATATATCATGCAGGTTATGTATCTGTTGTTGGAGAGATTGGTGTTACAAATCATGAAAGCAGCGCAACGTTTTTTATAGATGAAATATTAGACACACCTGAAAAAATGGCGGAGAGCCTGCTAAAAAACTGGAGATGGCAATGGTTTTACAGACACAAGCAGGATATCGGAAAGAAGGACTATAAAGATATTCAGAATCTGGATGAGGATGTACCGGATGATCTGAAAGAGGATTATTTGCACCAGCTGCAGGAATTGGAGCATAAAATTGAAGTTATATTGGATAATCCTGTATGACTGCTATATAAACAGTATATTGGATTGACTGCCGTGTTGAGCGGCAGTCCTTTTTTATTTATGAATATTGAATTTTTCCAATAATCAAGGATACAGACATCAGGGTAAAGACAAGTGCTTCTAAAAATAGATAGCGTGTATTGTTTGAAAGTAAAAAGATTGCAAATATGATAAGGCTTGCAAGCAGAATGATATTGGCTCTCTTATTAAAAAATAGATTATCCTCTTTGTCAACACTTCGGTTAGGGTGGTTCACGGATCCTATTATTTTGATTACCGCTAAGGAAATGAAGTATAAAACACACGAAAGGGGCAGTGTTGCTGAAAAATACTTTACGATACAGAGGATGCCGGTTAAGGATAGGCAGGATAAAAAAAGACAGGATAAATAGTGTTCCATATGGAAACCGCCGGAATAGGAGCGTAAGGGGATAAAAAAGAGGAAAAATACAATACATTCAAGCTTCATATTTAATAAAATGGCAATAATGATGCTGCACATAATATTTATGAAAAGCTCCAGAAAACGCTGAAAGCCGTATTGGTATATTTCAAAGTCATTTTCTTCGATAACGCCTTTTAAGAGTATGTAATTTGTTAGTTTTGTGGATAAGCGATCCATAATCTCACCCCTTTTATATAGCAAGTGTATCTAATACTTTCTTTGTTAAAATATTGCTCGTAATAAATACGGGTATCCATGTCATTTTTGCCCCTCGCCGCCGTACATTACCACCGATACCCTGAACACGCCGTCACGTCCGTCCGCGTCCACCTGCCCATGGTAGGCTTCCGCCGCCTGCTCCACGGAGGAAAGGCCCAGTCCGTGGCTCCTGCGGTCTTTCTTTGTCGTTACGTATTTCCCAACGCGGTTCTTCCTCCGCTCCCCGCGGTAAGGGTTCGTGACCGCTATCATAAGGACTTCCTTCTCATACGAGGCGTACAGCGTGACATAACGATTTCCCTCCTCAACTTCCATGCACGCCTCCAGCGCGTTGTCCAGCAGGTTTCCGAACACGATGGTAAGGTGTCCGCCCTGGAAGGGCAGTTCCGCGGGCAGGAACACACTGGCTTCAAAGGTGATGCCCTCCACCCGTGCAATGCCGCATTTATGGTTCACAAGGCTGTCCACGATGGCGTTACCGGTCCGGGAAACGTCATCCGCCCGGCACTCCGGGGTTCCCCGCAGCATCCCTCGCACATATTCCTCCGCCTGTTTTGTGTCATCCCCCTGCAGCATCCCCAGCAGGCTCGACATATGGTTCTTCATGTCGTGCCTCAGCCGCCTCATCTCCGCGTCATACGCCTCCCGCTCCTGCGCGTGCCTGTTTAAAAGGTCAAGCTCCTGCTCATAGAGCAGGTTCTTCTCCTGGGCCTCCGCATCGTCCACCATGCGGTCATAGACCTCGAATATCATGTAGATCAGCAGGAGGAGCAGGAGTCCCGAGATGATGGCGAACGGGGTGTATTCCTCATGCCGCGCCGTTATCAGGAAGATGTTGTGCATCAGGTATACGCTTCCGGCGGGGACGGCGAGGACCGCGACGGCATACCGGAACGGGATGTCCCTCCGGTCCATGCGTTTGGCATAATGCCCCGCGATAATGGCAAGGAGGAACATGAGCATCAGCGAGATGACCGTCCCGGCCGTCTGCAGTTCCCACCCGTCCATCCCGATCAGCCGGAGGATGATGTCGGTGGTGATCTCCATGAGCATCCATACGGCGCATACCAGCACCGAGAAGATGCAGCGCCTTTTCATGCCTGCATCGTAGGATATGGAACTGATCATGAGTACGAGCGCCATGTTCAGGAAAAGCATTGCCGTCGGGGATATGGATATGCCCAGGACGGGAACCGTCTGCAGGATGTAATAAACGGTCCATGCCGCAAAACGCATTGGGTTTTTCGAGGGACGGGAAAAGAACGCCTTCATTAATTTGTGCATGATAAGTACATGGAAGCATGATGTCAGCAGACTGCCGGCGTAGGTGCATACAGGGTTCATCCGTCCACCGCCTTCCTGCCCGCCATGCCGCAGAGCCGCGAGCGTACCGCCTTCTCCCTGTCCTCGCTGATCTTCAGGGCGGTACGCTTCCCGTTCCCGAATATCACCGTCACCACGGAAAAGTTCATCTTCTCTATGTAACTGTAATTCACAAGGAACGACTGGTGTATCCGCAGAAACTCCTGCCGCCCCTCTGAAAGATCTTTCTCAACAGTGTTGAGCCTGCCGTAAAAACGCTCCTCGGAGCCATCTGCCATGAATATATGCACTACCCGGTTGCGGCTCTCGAAATACACGACGTCCCTGACCGCAACTTTCCGGATCTCCTTGTTGAAGGAGAAGCGGTAGTAGGCTTCCGTTTCTCCTATCCGGGCACAGGCGTCGCGGAAGTATTTCCTGAACTTCGCCCCGTCCACGGGCTTTGAGAGGAACCGGAACGGCTCCACCTCGAAGAGCTCCTTTAAATACTGTTCGTAGCCTGACACGTATATGAGGAGCGCGGAACGGTCGATGCGGCGTATCTGCCTCGCGGCGCTTATGCCGTCCACCCTCTCCATCTCTATGTCAAGGAATACCAGGTCGTAGCGATAGCCCTTTTCTATGTCCGCGACCAGGGTGCCGCCATCGGAATAGGCTTCCGTCTCCACGCTGATGCCCGAATCGTCTGCCTCGCGGCGCACCATTTCTTCCAGTTCCGCCGTAAAACGCATGTCATCGTCACATACCGCTATCCTCACCATCCACATCATCTTCCTTCCGGTGTAAATCCCCTGTTACAAGTTTCTCCTGTTCGTTTTGTGCCTGCTCCAGCCGTTCCAGCATCACCCGGAAAGTCTTCCTGTTGATGTCCGACAGGCGCTGGTAGCGCAGCACGATATCGTAATACCTGTCCATCTCATGGTTCATGCGTAACTGGCCGCTTAAGTCACGCTTGATGTCGGTGCGTCCGAGTATGTAGTCGGTGGTGACGTTGAACGAATCCGCCATCTTTACCAGCAGGTCTGTGGGTATGTCATAGGCGCCGTTCTCCATGCGGCTCACCGCCTGCTGGGAGGTGCAGAGGATGGTGGCGAGGGCCTCCTGGGACAGGTTCATGCTCTTCCTGAGTTCTCGAATACGGTTTTTGGTTTCCATAGTGTGTATCATCCTTTCTTACTTCTATTTTACATAAAAATCAATCGGATAATTACAACTAAATAATGTGTTATGTATACGCATATATGTGTATTGGATTGGCTAAGTATATATTAAAGAGGTGTAAGAAAGATATGCTAAGCCTTTAATGAGTTTTAAATGATATACATATTTTTAGTGGAGTGTGATATGTAGAAAGTGACAGTGGTGCACTGCTGACATTGAAGAGAATAAAAGGAACATGAATAAAAATCATATATAATGTACTTAAACTTACCACATCAAATCTGGGTATAAAGCTTTAACAAATGCAGGCTGAGACACAAACCAGTTGATGAGTTGTACTTTTATTTCATTTGTGATAGTAATGGCACGGTTTTTGATGCCATTGCACAGGATTTTAAGCAACTGTTTCAAAGCCGTATTCAATTCGATATCCTATATATTGTCACTACAGATATAGAACAGTTCGCAGATGGTTTTCTGGTCATTTCTCTTGCGGCGCGGCCACTCCAGAACAATGAATCTGGTAAACACGATTGCGGTGCTGCTTACTGTTATGTCATAACTGAGACCCTGAAATTCATTTCCGAGATCCAGCAGGGACTTGGCGGTACGGAAAAATACCTCGATCGACCAGCGGCTCCTATATGTGCGGATGACCTCACTGTCGGACAGGGAGCAGTCCGTTGTGAGAATGACGATATATTACTTTTTTTATTGCGGTTCCTGACATAAACAAGTTTGACGGGAATTCCATATTTCATGGTTTTCACGCATACGGAACCGAAAACACTGCATGGTCTGTCAAAATCCATGAGTGTTGCGAGCTGCTTCAGGTTATAAAGTCTGCCCTTATAATAACGCTGCCTGTTGTCTTTGATCATACCGATGACACCAATGCCCTCCTCCTGCACTTTTTTTGATAAAAGGCTCATTTGTGAACCATGTATCCATCAGGACATAAGCTGCCTGAATTCCGGTGGTAAGGGCATCATGGATCATATTAACGGCAGCCTCTGGTTTCCGCTGGACGGCATCCTGCCTGTTACTATAGCCGCTTTTGCGCTTGTCAACGGATGCGGACGCAGGTACTAGGCGGTTCTTTTCGTCAGCAGATGCCATCATGTTAAATGCGACGGGTACAAAACTGTAATTACCCGTCCAGCCAAGGGTAAACATGTTAAATCCTTTGACCGGCCCGCTTTTGACATGGTCATAGACACGGGAGAGAAGTTCTGCTTTTTTGCTTAGTTCACTTGGGATTACGGAATCATCCAGTACCAGTGAGATAACACGCCCCGGCTTTGTGAGGCTGTTAAATAGTTCGTGACCCTGACGGCGAGCAGTGTCAGAAAACGTTTCTAGTTATATTTGGATTCGTTCAGGAACCGGTAGTAGGTATTTTTTGAAAATGCAGTGTCCTGTTTTTTGGAATTCGGGAAATGATACAGGTTGCAGTTTTGGAACACAAGGAGTAGCAGGGACTGGAAAATATCAAATACACTTCCGCCTTTCTTTTTGCGGATGTTGGATTTTTTCAGTATGCTGCTGTTGCCGAGTTCCCTTATGGCGTTCCCGAATTCACATTCAACTGCATTTTCAGTATTCACAGACTGCTCATTTTTCGTTATCATATGGATAGCGCCTCTTTTTGGTATTTTGTTGGATGTCGCTATTCATATTATACCAGATTCAGGTGTTGTTTTATTGTCAAGACATCAAATAAATGCTGGATTTTGTTTGGTTTTTCAATCTTCTAAGCATATTTTTGATGTGGGAAGTTAGAGTAATGTACTTACTTAATTTTTTGTACAACATATACATAGAATACTTTTTTTGTGTAAAATAAAACTAGGCATGAGGTCATTACACATCAAAATTACACGTATGACTTAGATCTAGTTTTATCCTGAGTCGGAAAAACAACGAGTTTTCTCGTATTTATTACGAGCATTATTATTATAATGCAATTTAATATATATTTGTTATATTAAGTGTTTTCTAATTAGTGAATGTACCAATGGTATTTTTGAAAATTTGATTATTAAAACAATAGTTAGATCGGTGCAAGATAAAACACAGATTTGCTTCTTGATACTCATTTTGTGATATGCCATTCTAACGGAAAGCTAACATTTTAGAAATAATGTGGTCTTGTTTATTATTTAAGTTTGGATAGTTACTCACCTCTTTATGACAGAAGGTACCTTAGATAAAGGTTCTTGATGAAAAATATAATAAGAAAGTATAGAGAAATAAGGATGGATAAAAAAGATAAAATATCAGTTATATTACCAGTATTTAATGGAGAAAAACATATTGAAAATTGTCTTGAGAGTTTGATTTGTCAATCATATGATAATCTGGAAATTATCATAGTAAATGATGGTTCAACTGATAATAGCGAAAAGTGTGTAAAAAAATATATTGATAAAGATAAGAGAATAGTTTATCTAAAGCAACAAAATTTGGGTACAAGTTGTGCAAGAAATGCGGGGTTGAAAATTTGTACAGGGAAGTTTTTTTGCTTTGTTGATGTCGATGATACAATTTACGTGGATTATTGCAGAGACATGATTCTGTATATGAATAATGATGTTGATGCTGTTGTTTGTGGCGTACAAGTATCATACAATGGGGAGATTACAAGAGAAATACCTATATTGAATAAAGTTACGGGTGAGGAAGCGAGAAGGAATATTTTAGAACAAAAATATGCTTCAGGTTTTGTCTGGAATAAATTGTTTAGAACATCAGTAATTCGTTCAGAGAAATTGTATTTTCCAGAAGGAATGATTTACGAAGATTTATTATTTTGCTATCAATATTTTAACTATGCGAATAGGATTCAATATATTGATAAGGTTTTATATCATTATATGAGAAGGCAGGGTTCTCTTTGTACAAATTATAATAATCCTCATAGAATGTTAGATTTAATTGAGATTATGAAGATAATGGAAAAAGAAACAAATATGACAGATTTAAATTTGAAGGCGTATATATTTTTTCTTCATAATCAATTAATAAGATTGAACAACTATTATATTCGTTCCGACTATATAGATAATGATGTAATTTTTAAGCAATGTGCAATGTATATTATTGATCGCATACAAACGTTGTTATTATACGAGGAGAAATAAATATGAGAGAAGATTATAACTTTGTAATAAAAATTACTACCAATTGTCCGGCACATTGTAAATGCTGTGTAAATAGAAAGAAAGCATTTGAAAATAAAAATGAGAATAATACAGTTTTTAATATTTCATATTTTGAAAAATTGTGCTCAATTATTAATCAAATAGGAGGAAAGTATATTTGTTTTAGTGGTGGAGAACCAACAATGGTTTCAAATATAGAAGCATATATGAAAATAGCTCATAGTTATGGTTTAAAGACTAGAATAAATACAAATGGATGGGATATTACAGCAGAAAAGTTAGATCTTTGGCTTTCTTTGGGATTAGAACAGATAGTGTTATCGGTTTATAGCTTAGATGCAGAAAATATAGATAATGTTAGAGGGAGTAGTGTATTATTAGAACGATTATTAAAATCGGCTAAAGTTATTAAAGAATTTAAAGAAAAACGAGATTTTATATTCATTGTTCAAACAGTTGTAATGAAAGATAATTACACAGAATTGCCACAAATATTAGAATTTGCTATAAATAATAATGCAAATTTAATGTGGCCGTCATATATGGAAGATGCGATAAATCTTCCTGGAGTCAGGATGGAGAAAGAGGATATTAATATACTTAAAAGTAACATAATACCTAAAATGAAAGATATAGTGAATAAATATATTTTTGAAGAGGAGAAAAAGAAAGATATTATATATAATTTGAATGAATATTATAAAAATGAATTTGATGGTTATATCTATCATAATGAAAACTATGAATGCCATTGGACGCAAAGGCATCTTACATTTTATCCCAATGGAACAATTTATCCATGTCCGGCGCATGAATATTTTTATAGTAAATGTGAGAGAAAAATTGACTATAATTCGATAGATGTTCCTCAGGTATTAAGTATTTTAAATCAAGATACAAAAGATTTGCAGCAATATTGCAAATATTGCCCCCAAGGTATATTCCAAGATATTAGAATAAGTTAATTTAATATACATATAGAAAATAAATTATTGTGGAGAATATATATGATAAAAGTATTGTTAGGTGTATGTAGTGTGGGGAATGGTCATGTTAGCCGGCAAAGATTAATCATAAAGCATTTATTAGAGTATAATATAGATATGACGATGGTCATTTCGCAAAATAATTGTGATTTGTTTAATAGTCAATATCCTAATATTAAAAAAATAATTGTTAATCGTCCTTGGATTGTTTGCAATAGTATGGGGATTGATTTTGAGGCAACCAAAGAAAAGTATGCCGAATACAGCGAAGATTTATTTGATAATTTTTTGGATTTTTCTATTAATGTCAGAAAATCATTTGCGGGAGAAAATCCAGACTATATTTTAACCGATTATGAACCTTATGTAGCACAATTTGCTTATGCAACAAATGTCCCTTTAATTTGTCTTGATCAGCAATCAAAACTTTTGAATATACCAATTAATACAATTAATGGTTTTTCGGTTAATACTGAAAATTGTTTGTTGAACTATTTTTTTCCTTATGCAAAAAAAAGATACGTTTCCTCATTTTTTAAAATAAATAATTGTCGAAAATATAATATTGAAGTGATACCACCAATAATAAAAGTTATAGAGAGAAAATCTATTATAAAGAATAAAGTAGTGGTTTATTTTTCACCATATCCATCTGATTTAAAAGATTATATAAAAATATTAGAATTAATTAAAAATAATCAAGGATACACTTTTCATATATATACCGAACATAAATTTGATAATTACAATGGGTATAGTAATTTAAAATTTAAAAAATTTGGTGATGATTTTGATGATGACCTATCTGATTGCAATTTTATAATTGCTACATCTGGGCATCAACTTATTAGTGAAGCAATTAGTTTGGAAATACCACTATACTTATCTCCCTTAGCAACTTTTGAACAAAATTATTGTTGCTATATGGTTGAAAAGGAAAAATTTGGACTAAGAATGAGAAAATATGACCAAGAAGAATTTGAAAGATTTATAGCTTTGATAAGTCAATATAGGAATAATATGAAAAAATATAAAAGTCTTTATTGGAAAAAGAATTGGGATGAAGTGTTATTTGAGAAACTAGAAGTTGAAATGAATATTTCTAAAAATATAAGTAATAAATCTAATTGATGCATAACACAAAGTGTAAAAATATAAACTGGAGAAATGTATATTGAGCGAAAATTGTAGAGAGGAAAGATTTATGAATAAACCAGTAGTATTACTTGTTACTACAGCAACTTCTAGCAGTAGAACAGCTGAAGAAAATCTAGGACTTGGATATATAGCTGCGGCTTGTAGAGAAAAAGATATTAATGCTATTATTATTGATGGATGGTTAGAGGAATTAACGTCTGAAGACATAATAAATAGAATTCTTGATTTTGAAAAACCTATATTTGTAGGTTTTTCATGTAATTTATTAACAGGAGATGTCGCCATAGATATAGTTAAGAAATTAAAAGATAGGGGATATAATATACCGTTTGTTGCTGGTGGTTTTTCTCCAACACTTAATCCTAAAAAGTTTTTAGATGCTGGCTTTGATTTTATATCTATGGCTGAGGGGGAAAGGACATTAGTAAATCTGTGCGAATATTTTCTTTATAAAAAATTAGATTTGTCTCAAATAGTTGGTCTTGCCTATTATGATAAAAAGGGTGAGTTACACTATAAAAAAAATGAATGTGTCTCTAATTTAGATGAATTATCATTTCCGTCAAGAGATACAATTGATTACGTTATGAAGAATAAAATTCCAGTCAATGTATCAACTTCGAGAGGATGTTTTTCAAGCTGTTTATTCTGTAGTGTGGCGGCCTTTTGGAGGACATCAGAAGGGGTTAAATGGAGAGGACGGAGTATTAATAATATTGTAGATGAATTGGAGCAATTGTATCATAAAGGAGCTCGCTATTTTAAATTCGTGGATGATTCTTTTATTGAGCCCCCTCGAGGAACGGAATGGTGTAATAGTTTTGCAGACGAAATTAATAAAAGAGGGTTGGACATTAGATTTCGAATAACTATGAGAGCAGATAGAGTCAGTGAAGAGCTTGTAGATGCTTTATGTCGTGCTGGTTGCAATTCAATAGTAATTGGTATAGAGAATTTTAATTGCGATGCCTTAAAGCGAATGGGAAAAATAGCGAATCGTGAGATTAATATAAAGGCACTTGATTGTTTGAAGAAATTTGATCTGTATATATTGCACGGATTTATTTTATTTGATTATGCGACAACATTTGAAGAACTAAAAGATAATTATGAATTAATGAATAAATATTCTTGGGCAATATGCAAGGGGATCTTTTCAGAAATGTATGCGGCGACAGGGACTCGCTATACGGAAATTCTAAGAAAACAGGGATTAATAAAAAGTGATGCCCATTATGAGAATTATGAGTATGATATTATAGATGCAAGGGCGAAAATGGTTTATGATGCATTAAAGGCGTGGCATATAAGTCATGTTAAGATGTATGATATGATGATAGAACCGATTAATAAACCAAGAGTTTTAAGTGAAGATGGTTTAAAACGATTTTATGATTTGTATGTTGAAGTCAGAAGAAGAGATCTGAATTTTATGAAGCATGTCTTGGATTTAGTTGAGGCGGACGCAAGAAAAGAATGTCTGAACGATTTTGTAAGTCTTACAATTAGAGAAAATATTCAATGGTTTGAAGAGTGTCAAAATAAGGTTGATAAACTATATTGTTTGGAGGGTATAAAATATATGGCGGAAGAAGATCCTTTTACATAATAGAACACATAATAGTTAGTTAAACTATAAATGAGCAAATCTGAGAAGTTGTACAAACACATTGTGTTTTTTAGTATGCGATTAAAATAAGTGAAAGGCTTTATTTTTGTCTTTGCGTGCCGAATAGTTTTATACATAAATTGGAATTTGTTCATTTATAGTATAATATAGCATAAATTGTTTTATTATATAAGAGAATGGGCTGTTCAAATGAACAGCCCCGTTTTTTTTGTTATAAAGAATGAGGGTAAATACTAATTCATGAGTTACATGTGTCTCTTCTCTTTGATTGTCAAAGGTAGAAGTCCTTGCTTTTCCGCGAGATACGTAGATAAATTTGCTACAATCTCACATAACTGAGCATAATTATCTTCCGTAGTAGCAATCGTAAACGAGTCGGAAGTAAAGCGCAGCATCCGGTATCCGAAATATTCTGCTAAATGCTGTTTTGCAAAACGGTAAAGTAGGTTTGACACAAGACCATTTAATGGTCCGGGCGCGGTCAGAGTGAAAGTAACGGAGCATATCCCTTTTTTCATAATCATATCCGGCTGGTAGGAGAAACAGATTTCCCCTCTTTGATTTCTGGTAAATAGAGAGGCGGAGGAATCTGCAACATCTTTTAATTCGTATCCAATGCCCATCAGTGAATCAATCCCGGAAAGTATCTCAAATTCATTCCTTATCTTTGCATCATGCATCAAGGGATTATTTTCCAGCACTTCATACATTTTAGTATAATGTAGCATAGAAAAAATATGCGGAGGGAGATTGTACCGGTTTTCCCTTGATGCAAGATCCTTTACCATACCTGCTAGGGGCCTTATCCCGCATTTTCCTTGAACGTCTGCTAATACCTTATAGGAAGTTCTTAAAGAATAGATGTTTTCATAAGGAAGCTTCTGCTGTCTGAAGCTATAATACAGTCTGTATGGCTCCAGACAGACCTGCCGCCGGACGCTGCTTTTGGAAAAATATGTGCGGAGCAGCGGCAAAATGATCGGATTTCTTACAGGAACATAGTAAAATGAATTTGATGCGCAGAACAAAAACATATCTTCGCTGGTTTCGTCATCCGTAACCAATTCCACTCCCACAATAGGATTGTACAACAAAAATGCTTCAAACTGATGAAGTTCGCCTGGGCATCCGTCCAAAATGCTAAAAGGATATCCTGTATTCTCCGTATCTTTTACGGAAAAGGAGAGAGGGAGATACAGGTTTGAATCTTCTATTATTTCCTTTGAATGAGATTTCTCGTCGCTTTTAGCTGGCTTTGCGACTATGGATGTATGAAGCTGTAATATGTTGGTTTCTGAGATTACGGGTTTATCATTTAGTGCCTTTTCCGTACCCTTTTTTTGTTCCGTATTCTGAAGCAGTCCTGACAGGCACTCTACAGATGGTTTATTGTCAGGTACAGTCGATTTCCGAGGTGCGGTATCTTCCTTTTTTGCAGGTGGAGGAGAAGAAGGCTTCGCAACAGAAGATGGATTAAGACACATATCTAAAATCCGTTGTATATCATTCTCTTTGGTATTCTTGAATTCATGCTGCAGCCTGGAAAGAAATTCTCGTATGGCCTGTATATTCTGCGGTAAAAGCTTTTCATGGTTGTTCTGATCCAACGCCTCGGCAATGGCAGTCGGGTATTTTCCGAAATCCGTGTTTGGTTTCGCGGTATGCTCTATATAATTGTATGCAAGTTTTAGTAATGGCAGGGTTGCGACAATCTTTCCGGAAGGAAATTCGTTTAAAAGAAAAAGTGACTGGAAGATATTAGGGTTCAAGCCTTGCTTCTTTAAGTTCTGGAAGCTGTGGTAGTTTTTCAGGCTGTATGCCAAAAGTATTTCTTCCTCAGACGCAAATCTGTTCTTATACCGGGAAGAATAGGGGCATAAGCCGCAAATAAAGCCGCACTTGTAATTTGATACAATAGTAAAACAGGATACTTCCTCCATCAGCTCCGGAAGTGGTTCCTCTATGGATGACAATTCTGCGGCACACAGGAGGGAATGAAATTCTGCAGCAGATACAGTATTATTTTTTGTATTTTTAGTTGCGAGTGTGAATAATATATGACTGCGGTTATCTTCCTTGATATATCGGTAACAGGCAGGAAGGTATTCTTTTTTATGCATATAAGTCCTCCTTTATGATTAGCATATAGGTCTAGCGTAATTGAAATACCGGACCGCCGCAACAACCACAAACAACGAGAAAGTCGCAATAAAGCTGAATCGTAGCTTTTCAGAGGAAATGTTTACAATTCTGCATTTTTGGGGAAATAGTATTCAAAAACAAGACTTTTTGTATAAAGCGTTCTCATGCCGCAGATTGCAGGGAAAAAGAAAACAAGGTAAAATAAAAAAATCACGTAGAATTTTGACACTTTCCGTATATGCACGCTAAAATGAAGAAAAACAGGGAAAGGAAAAATACCATGAGATATGTTGATAACAGGATCGAAATACAATATCGGGAGTGCCAGATTTTGAGGGATGCCGCCAAAGCGGTGCTTGTTGAAAATGTTGACAGGGGAGTGCTGTTTTCTCAAAAGGAAAGATGGCTAAGAAGTATATCGGACATAGCTAAAAGTATGAAACTGAAAAAGAAAAGCGCAACAGTTTTAGTGCAAATGCTGTCTGACATGGATGAGGAGGATGTCAAGGCAGTTGCGGAATATACCGAGTCCATTGTAGCCAAGGGAAAAGGAATTGATATTATGCAGCCTTATATTACAGAAAACAGAAAAGTTATTCTGCCGGTCAATGTCCACACGCCGCCCGACAGTCTGTATCCCGATGATTACATTGAATAGGGAAGGGATGTGTTATGGGAATGGATTCAGAAATTAAAATTTTATATGGACTATCTCTGGAAACCAGCGAGAAGCTGAGGGAGCCTTTAGAACGGGAACTGGGTCAGAAGGGTAAAGATCTGCAGACTGTATGCCGGTACCGCAAGGAAGGTGTGTATCAGTATGCGAAAGAACAGGCAGATGACTTATTGCTGATTTTGGAGGAAAATCTTCAGGGTGGCAATCCGTATGAGAAAGAGGAGCTGATGCATCTTACGGATATAGGGGGAAACAGGATTATTTTCCTTTTGGATAGGACGCATTATGGGGATGACTATATCAAAATGCTGTATGCCTGCGGAATATATGATGCTTTGTTCTTGGATGAGGTAGATACCAAAAAAATTATGGTGCTGCTGAAAAAGAATAGGACAAACGCAGATGCCAGAAAGTACTATGGAATTGAAACTGCCCGCGACATGGAGAAAGCGAATAATGTGGTAAATACAGAATGCTTAAACTCATATTTGGAGTTTGTGGAAACCGGAATGCTTGCAGAGGACGTGGATCAGAAGTATCGTTTTGCGGTTTCCCGGCTAAGCGCAAAAGAAAACAGGGCGTTGGCGGCAAGTCTGCCAGGATCTGTAACCCGTATGCTGCAGGGGAATGAGCTGTATCAATATTATATCGGGAGTAAGAAAAAGAAGAGAGGAATACTTTGGATTGGAAGAAAGGAGAAACAGGACACGGAAGATTTAAAGCTGGATTCGTCTGAGGAGGTTGGGAGCATTCCTTTGGCGATTGTGAAAGAAAGGCAAGCCGCCATTTCTATTCAAGATGAGAAAGAAGTTCAGCAAACGAAAAATGTTTGCGATAGCCAGGACGATAAGGGTGAAGATATGCTGGAGGTTATGGACAGGTATCGCAGATATTACATGGAAGAAACTCTGGATTTACCATATTCAGATGAGGGAAATACAACCGACCTAATGATGGCTATGGGTACCTATTTAAAAGAAATAGATAAATAAGTTTTCAAGGATAGGCACATACAGGAAAGAGGTTTCAAGTATGTGCATTTTTAATATATGTACCTCGCGCTAAAAATATGTACATTGAGTTATAGCTATTTATATACTTAAGCATTGGATGTACAATATAACTATATTTTATAATTAGTGCAAATTGTTTATTATATAGATGTATTTATTAATAAATAAAATGGCAATAAGCAAAATACTGAATTACAATTATAAAAAATATGAGTTGGAGTTTCTTTGCTATAATTGACATAATATTTGAAGAAGGTAGTAAAGGAAGTGAATGATTTTGAAAAGAACTCAGCAGATAGAAAAGAGAAACCTGAGTTAGAGGACATATTTAATAAATATACTAATGATTACGGCAATAATTACGACAAAGACAAAGCGCAGAAAAACATAGAAATAGAAAGGTATGCATTTCGTAAATTGCATGAAAAGGGATTAGAAAATACTAACATCGAGAGGCTGCTTGATATCACAATAAGCGAAAGCAAGACGCTATATGATATAAAACAGAGCATAGAAACAAGAGTAGGTTTGGTGTTAGCTTTGTGGGGTGTTCTGGTATCGGCGCTCGTGCAGTCAAATATACCCTTAAGTAATATACATATTATGTTTGATTCAAAGACTCATATGGCTTATCGCATTATTGTAGTGATTATTCTGATAGGGCTAGTGCTATTTGGATTATCAACGTTGGGCTTATCTTACATTACACTTAAATCAAATGGACATTATAGAATGTCATTATGGAATAAAGAGATGAATTTTAAAAGGGCAGCTGATGACAAATATATTTCGATGGTACAACTTTGGATATCTATACGAATTGTTGCATAAAGAATTCTGTTGCAATAGAAAAGAAAAGCAAGAATTATGAAAGATTACTTGTGTCAATTTCTTTGTTTACCGTATTTGTAGTATTGGGATATATAAACACTTTTTAATACTTTTGAATCCATATAAAATACCACCTTTCAATTGTTGTTTGTAAGCTTACATATGATAAAAAAGGGAAAATCCTTAAAGTGTAAACATAATTTTGGGATATTTTTAGAAAATGATTATGATAAAGTAACTTGGAAACTAATGTGAAAAGTATAAGGGCAAGTTTCTTAATAAATTTTGAAATAAAGATATTCAAGATGATAAGAATGTCATATATGTAAAAATTACAAGAATTCTACTAATTTCTACATGGAAGAAATACATTAACCAAAATGGTATATCATAGTTAAAATAGCAGCTGTAAGCCAAGAAAACCGTTGTTATCAGGTAAAGGGATAAACAAGGATGATAAGTGAGTCTGTGTCGAAGTAGTGTTAGGGGGAATGGGGATAGCCTTTGAGAATATGAGAGTTACTATTAATCGGGGATTTAGTGTAGGCAATGGAGGAATTAGTTTTTTGCAGGATGGGGATAGGGTCTTTGAAAATTTAAGTAGAAAGCAATGAAATGATATGAAAAAATATTTAGAGTTTTAGCAGTATCAATGTTGTTTGTTTTGATGGGTTCGCAGGTGTGTTATGCAGCGGCAAAACAAGAGGTTGTTACCGAAATTCCTCAACAGATTATAGTTGAAGGAGGGGGGTTGGAATTTATTAGTGTATCGACAGATGCAGCACAGGGAGTTATGAGAACTCAGTATCGTGTATATACGAGAGGGGATAATCTTAATGTAAGAAGTGGACCAGGAACAAATTATTCCATTATTGGAAGTTTCGCAAATGGATCACTCATTGACCTCCCTTATCCTCAACCGAGTGATGTCACTAACGAATGGGTGTATGTGACGGGAACTGACGTATACTCTGGGAAAACAATCTCTGGTTACATAAGTAGTGCTTATTATATATAGGCATCTATAGGATACATTTTAAAAGAAAAACTAATTACAGCCAATTGCTAATTTGTAAGTCATAAATAAAAGAGATTGATTCAAGTGTAGAGGTAGTGGTTGAAATACAATTAATCAAAGTGTCCAGTTAATTAATGATGGTTATACTAGATCTGGTCGAAATGGAGGTAAACGTATATGGAAAATAGTCCACCAATTTTAAAGGGCTTTCTATCAATTCAAGTTTTTGAGCGAACTATCTGATAGAAAGCCGGATAAGTACATAATTATTATACAGCAAAAAGTAAAATTTGAAAATATCGAATTAAAAAAGGAGAGAGAAATAGATGTGTAGAAAAATAAATAAATTGGTGATGGCGTTAACTTTGGCGGTGTGTACAGCAGGAAGTTTTTCCGTTAATGTAAAAGCAGCAGAAACAATTAGTGAAAAGGAAATTGCGAAGTGGATAGAAGAGAGCAACGCTAGAAGTGATTCAGTTGCCATATATGAAGGAACAAGGACAGGAAGAGCATCGGGCAATAAGTTGGTAGCAAGTGATGTTTGGTTAGAATATTCTGGTGCTGGCGATGCTTGTTTTGCAAGCGGATATACAGACGTGGAAACTGCTTCTGGTGCTGATGCTTATCATTATACAAGAACGGAATATAGACGCACGTCAAAAACTAATCCCGTAGCAAAAAAAACAGAATATGGATATGGTCTTGTAAGTGCTGAAACAGATGATGTTTTAGGAGCACTTCATTGGACCGATTCGTATGGAAAAGTATTTTGGGGCGACAACTAAAATATTTCAAAAGCTCATTACTTTGAATTTTTACAACCTTCACCTTTGGTGAAGGTTGTAATTTGAATAGAAAATAATGGAAGAAATAATTGTGTATGGAGAAATATGTTATGATAAATAAGAGAGAGAATTTTATTTGTGTGATATTTTTATTTTTTTTGTTATTTCTTTCGGGGTGTGGTCATAAGGCTGTATATAACTCAAATAATATGGAATTTATTTCATCACAAGACAGTATGGATGAAACAGACGAAATAAATTTTGAGACTCATCAAGAATTAAAACTAATTGGTGTTGTTGATACTTATGCCAACGCAAATGAGCTGACAGCTCTTTTTGAAGATCGTGATTCTTTAGAGAGAATGATTTCTTTTAATCAGATTTTAAATGACCAATTTGAATTTTATGAAATTTACAATCAACCACTTCAATCGAAGTTTTATTGGAATATGGACGATAGTTTTTTGAAATGTTATGATGGGGTTCCAATCAAGAATCAAGAAATCGAAATTGATGGAGAAAACTGTTTTATATCAACATTAAATAGCTTTCAGTTAAATCTGAATGCATATAATCATTTTTTTGATTGTATAGGAGAGGGTAGGGGATTTTGCGAATCTGATTTTCAGTACAAAAGAAATGAAAAAGTTCCTATTATTCTTGGCAATGATTATAAATCTTATTATTCAATAGGAGATAGCATAAAACTTAATTATTTGGGGAAGGATTTTGAATACGAAATAATTGGCTTTTTTGAACAAGGGCTAAATATAAAAATAGAAAATAGTGAATACAGCATGAATAAATATTTGTGTGTTCCTTTTTTTGAATTTGATGGAAATGTAATAGATGACTCTGAAAAAGTATTTTGGCTACGCTGCTATGAAGAAAAGAATTTAGGATACATCAAGGTTGATATTATAAACGATTTGATTGAAGAAGAAACAATTGAGTTCTATAAAACCAAAATACAGAAAAGTGCCGAGAAATTGATGCTTAAGTATTCAACGTTAGACATTATATATGATATATCAAGTGAGATAGCAAACAATAATGAGTAATGTACGACTAAAACGTCCATTATCACTCTTGGTGCTGACGACCGTTCATATTTTGAAGTACAGATCAGGGCTAGAGCTATTCGAGCTCAGATGGTAAATTGTGCAAGGATTTTGTTGCTCAAAGCAGAGGGATGCTTCAATTGATGCCATTGCATAAAATAGGTATGAAATGCAAATGTGTCACTCTATGTTTGGAAGGAAAATAGAGTATGAAAAAATATTATTTTATCAATATTATTATGTATTTCTTGCCTGACAGGATGCCAGGAAACGGAAAGTGAAATTGGGAAAACGAATCAGCAACAAATAGCATTAAAGGATATAGTAGCAGAGAATGCGGGTAAAATTGAAGAAACTAATTCACAAGTAACTTATATAGGTAAATCAGAAAGTCAAGAAGATATTGACTTGGATGAGAAAGATATAAATTTAGATGATGATAGTGATTCAATACAAAAATAAATAAGTATATGATACCGGAGCAATCATTTGATACTTCATTAAATGAATGGGGAAATGATTTATATCTTGTATGCCTATGCTAGTTTTTGATTGAGTTGAAATTCCATATACCGATGTTTCGTTCTATTTGATATCGGATGGATAGGTTGTTTATCGTTTCCCATATGTCAATATATTAGAAAACGATATTTATAACTTCTCGGAATCTCAATGAATGAGGTTTCACTTGAGATTTGACAACTGAATATTGTGTCAGAAAAGAAATGTGAGAGAAAATAGACATAAACATTGGACATAGATGGTACTATGCCTTGAAAAATATTCTGTGTAAGGGTAAGATATCATTATTAAGCGACTAAACTTAATAATGATTCCCGAAATGTCTCAGTCGATGGCATTTCCCAGGCATCAAGATGTTGGAGCATCATGATGCCGTAGAGGCGGTAGTACCACATCTTTGTAAAGCGGTGTCTGCCGTTTTCTAATTTATAGTATTCTTTCTCACGTTTGTTGGAATGTTCCACGGAAGTCCTTGCATCATATTCCTTTTTCCACGCCTTAGAGTCCCTTGGCGGTGTGTTAAACAGTCTTGGATTATCGCCAGTATAAAGAATGAGCTGTATCAATATTATATCGGGAGTAAGAAAAAGAAGAGAGGAATACTTTGGATTGGAAGAAAGGAGAAACAGGACACGGAAGATTTAAAGCTGGATTCGTCTGAGGAGGTTGGGAGCATTCCTTTGGCGATTGTGAAAGAAAGGCAAGCCGCCATTTCTATTCAAAATGAGAAAGAAGTTCAGCAAACGAAAAATGCTTGCGATAGCCAGGATGATAAGGGTGAAGATATGCTGGAGGTTATGGACAGGTATCGGACATATTGTATGGAAGAAACTCCGGATTTATCATATTCAGATGAAGGAAATGCAACAGACCTATTGATGGCTATGGGTACATATTTAAAACAAATAGATGAATAAGTTTTGTAAAGCTAGGCACATACAAGAAAGAGATTTCGCATATGTGCTTTTTATTTTGCGAAATCGTAAAGCCTTATAGCGTCGCATATTTCGGCGTATTAAGTTCCGAGAAGAATGAAATGAGCGGAATATGGCCTGCGAGAACTAAGTAATAACAGAAGAACTTGTCCATAAAATCAATAGATTTAATGGACAAAAGTATTCATAAAGGAAATGTTGTATTAAAAAAAATGTATACATACCGTTTATGATGAAAGAGGATTGGATATCTAAATCAAGCAGTTGCAAATCCCCAAAATATTTCGTATAATTACCTCTGTTATTATTGCGAGGGGATAGCCAATGCGAGCTGTCCATGAGAGAAGAATTCCTGGGGACAGGTAGTTTGCGGGGAGTATTATACCCGCATTATTAAAAAATACTATATCTGCAGTCCATGAAAACCGGCAGGCAAATGAGCTTGCCGATTTTTTATGTATAAAATATTTATTTTAAGGAGGAATAACCATGAAAAAGATTTTAAAGAAGATTGAAAACAAAGGTCAGTCCGCAAGGAACAAGATTCAGAACGTGATACAGGATCAGACAGGCGAGAATTATGTGGACGTTGGTGTGAAAATCCTAATTGCAGTCGTTATCGGTGCTCTTTTGCTTGCCGGACTGTATGCTCTTTTTGGAGATGTCGTTATGCCGACACTGGAGCAGCGTATCACAGAGATGTTCAATTACGCAGGCTGATGACACCTATGATCATCTGGGCAGTAAAGGGCAGCGTCCTGTTTGTACTGCTCATTATAACATCTTATCACGATATAAAAACCCGGCAGATACCGGATATTTATAGTATGATGTTAGCTTTGCTGGCAATATGCGTTCCACATTATGAGAATCTGTGGGGCGTTTTTTGTTGCCTTCCTTTTCTCATTGCGGCAATAAGCATGGGAGGGATTGGCGGCGCAGACATTAAAATCATGGGTGCTGCAGGTATGGTAATTGGTCTTATCCCGGGAATATCTGCAATGATAATCGGGCTTTTGGGTATGATAGCGTTTCACCTCGGAAGAAGTCTGCTTTTGGGGAAGATGCAGTGGAAACAGTCATATCCACTAATTCCGTTTTTATCGGTAGGTATCATCAGCATGTATTTGCTGCAGATGCCTTGAAATTATAGAAAGTAAAGTGTTTTTACACGACAAGATTGGAGGAAACAATGAAATTATTTAAGAATCGAATGATATTGGGCATTACCTGCATTGTCATATCACTTATTATCTGCTTTGCGATTACGCCGCTTATCAATGTAGGACTGTCGAAGAAAACAACAGTGGTCCGGGTAAACCGTGAAATAAAAGCCGGTGAGCAGCTGACAAAGAATATGCTGACCGAAGTGGAAGTCGGGAATTATAACCTGCCTGCAAATGTGTATCACTCCATTGATGAAGTGAACGGAATGTATGCGACTGCGGATATGGTTATGGGGGATTATCTGTTCCCTGCAAAACTGTCGGAAGACGCCGGAAAAGAAAATACATACCTTTACCATCTTAACGGTGAGAAACAGGCGATATCCATTACAATTGACAAGTTTGCAAGGGGACTGTCCGGAAAGCTGAAAAGCGGTGACGTAGTTTCCGTAATAGCGCCGGATTATTTGGGAAGCCGCGAAACGGTCATTCCGCAGGAACTGCAGTATGTTGAGGTGATCGCAGTAACAGCAAAATCCGGATATGATGCCAATCTGGAAAACGGGGAGGATACGGAAGAAAAGGAGCTTCCCTCAACGGTAACGCTTTTGGTGCGGCCGGAGCAGGCAAAGATTCTGGCGCAGCTGGAGGCGGAGGGAGACATCCATCTGTCACTCGTATATAGGGGGACAACAGAAAACGCCGCCAAGTTTATTGCTGCCCAGGATACCATACTTGATGAGATAAAAGCTGCGGAAGAGGCAGAAAGCGAAGAGGGCAGTATGGAGGATGAGGAAGAAGCAGAACAGGAAAACAGTGATCCTGAAGAAATGAGTGAGGAGGAATAAGGAATGTTAAATATAAATCCGGCTTCCATTTTTCGCCAGGAAGAGGAAGCAACACTGCCGGATGGAAATGTAATAGCCGTATGGGGAAGTCCTTCATCCGGAAAAACAACTGTCAGCGTAAAGCTTGCCCATTATCTTGCGAGCAGGAAGAAAAATGTGATTCTTCTGTTGTGCGATATGGTTTCACCACCACTGCCATGTCTTTGTAATCCGTCTGAACTGGTGGAGGAACATTCGCTGGGGAATATCCTTGCAGCAACACATGTGACGCAGGGAATTATAAAGGAAAACTGCGTCTTTCATAAAAAATATAAATATCTGACGATGATCGGGATGAAGAAAGGGGAAAACGTGTTCACTTATGCGCCCTATACGCAGGTACAGGCAGAGGAATTAGTAAGGAACCTGAAGATGATGGCGGATTATGTCATCATTGACTGTGGAAGCTATATTGCGTATGACATTTTATCAGCTGTATCGCTGATTGAGGCAGATTATGTGCTGCGCTTAGTAACATGCAATTTAAAGTCTATCAGCTACCTGTCTTCACAGCTGCCGCTTTTAAAGGACAAGAAGTGGGATGCGGACAAGCAGATACGAATTGTTTCTGATGTAAGACCGAATGAAGCGGCAAACTACATGGAGCAGGTTTTCGGGAAAGTGGCATATACCATACCACACAGCGCAGAAGTGGAAACGCAGGCGCTGGAAGGACGTTTGTTCTGCGACCTTACCCAAAAGGAAAGCCGGGATTTTAAAGCAGGAATTGATGCAATCGGGAAAGGGGTGCTTGGCCTATGAATCAGAGTGTTTCAGGAACACACGAACTGTTTTTCTCACCGGAGGACACAAAAGATTTCCAGTCAGTATTAAAGGATGTTCAGGAATATATATCAAGCAAATATTCCACGCTGATACTGGATGGGGGCAACGATGAGGTAAAGCAGCAGATAAAGCGATATATCAGCAAATATGTCATGGACTATCGGATTTTGGTAAAAGGAATGACGGAGGAGGAGCTGATTGATGCCATATATACAGAAATGGCAGAGTTTTCTTTCCTCACAAAATACATTTTCGGTACCGGAATAGAGGAGATTAACGTCAATTCGTGGCGTGACATTGAGGTGCAGTACTCTAATGGAACCTGTGAGAAGCTGAAAGAGCATTTTGAATCTCCGGAACACGCCATTAACGTGATAAGGAGGATGCTGCATATTTCCGGAATGGTGCTGGACAATGCAAGTCCCGCTGTTTTGGGGCATTTAAGCAAAAATATCCGTATCGCGGTTTTAAAGACACCACTGGTCGACGAAGACGTGGGCGTGGCGGTGTCCATACGTATTGTAAACCCGATGTCGCTTACAAAAGATGACTTTGTAAAAGGCGGAACAGCGACGGAGGAGGAGCTTGATTTTCTTTCGGAGTGTCTCCGCTATGGAATCAGTGTATGTGTAGCCGGAGCGACAAGCTCCGGGAAAACAACAGTAACCGGATGGCTGCTCGGCACGATACCGGACAGTAAGCGTATTTTCACAATAGAAAACGGAAGCCGTGAGCTTGATCTTGTCAGGGAGCGCGATGGCGCAGTCTGCAACAGCGTTATTCATACAATTACCAGATCGTCGGAAAATGAAAAGCAGAACATCGATCAGGACCTGCTTTTGGATATGGCACTGCGTTTTGATCCGGAAATTATCTGTGTAGGAGAGATGCGAAGCTATGAAGCATATACGGCGCAGGAAGCCGCCCGTACCGGTCATACTGTGCTTACTACAATCCACAGCAATAGCTGTGAGTCTACGTACCGCAGAATGTGTACGCTTTGTAAAAGAAAATATGACATTAAAGATGAAACGCTGATGTCCCTGGTGACGGAGGCGTTTCCCATTATTGTGTTCACAAAGCAGCTTGAGAACAAGAAGCGTAAAATCATGGAGATTATGGAATGTGAAATTCTGCCCGATGGGAACTATAACTTCCGGACGCTGTTTCACTATCATATCCGGGAGAACCGTATGGAAGGCACGAAATTTGTAATTAAGGGAAACCATGAAAAGGTAAACGGAATTTCTGAAGGGTTGAAAAGAAGGCTTTTGGAAAACGGAATGCCAAAGGAAACACTGGTGAAGATAACCGGAGAGGAGGGAAAGAAATGCTGACATTACAGCTGATCGCCTGTATAGGCATGATCATGGGATGCTTTTTTGTATGGAATATCCGGCTTGAAGATTTTACGGCGGACTTGTTCAGGGGAATACTTGGCAAGCCCCGAAATATACAGGATGCCATATTGGAAGAAACTAATTCTAAAAAGATGCCGCTGCTGAAACGCGAAATCCTTGAAGTACAGGAAATTTTAAGCGTGACCGGGAGAGAGAAGCAGTTTCCGCTGCTCTGCACGGCGGCACTTTTATTTTTTACATTGGGAGCATCAGCAGCTATACTGATGGGAAACTTTTTTCTTGTCCCGGTACTGGCGACGGGGTGTTTATTCCTGCCGTTCTGGTATATCAAGCTTACTGCGCACTCTTTCAAGAAAGATGTCTCCGCAGAGCTTGAAACGGCACTCTCCATCATCACCACATCTTACCTGAGAAACGAAGATATCCTGACAGCGGTTGAGGAAAGCGTATTTTACTTAAACCCGCCTGTGCAGACGGTATTTCAGGAGTTTGCATCGCGCATCCGCCTTGTAAATCCGGATATAGGGAGCGCACTGAATGAACTGAAGACAAAAATACACAATGACACCTTTGAGGAATGGTGCGATGCATTGCAGGAGTGCCAGACTGATAGGAGCTTAAAGACCATATTGACGCCGATTGTGGCCAAGTTGTCCGATATGCGTCTTGTAAACGCAGATCTGGAGTATATGGTTTATGAACCTCGCCGGGAGTTCATCACAATGGTAATTCTGGTAGTAGGAAACATACCGCTTCTTTATTTTTTAAATCAGGACTGGTATAACGCGTTGATGACAACCGTGATCGGGCAGGTGATGTTGAGCATTACAGTCGCAGTTATTTTCTTTTCGGCGGCAAAAGTGGTACAGCTGACAAAGCCAATTGAATATCGGAGATAGGAGGGAACGATGGTAATACTAATGATTTTATTTGGCTTTTTTTTCGCTGCCGGACTGTTCCTGATCCTTGCGGATGTATTCCGGATTCCGACCATGCAGACAGTAAAGGTAATGTCGGCTGCGGGGCGGTCAGAAAAGAAAGCCGCGAAAACAGTGGATATGTGGATTATGGACGGCGCTGTGGTATTATCAAGATATCTGCCAATGAACCAGCATAAAAAGGCGCGGATGGCAGCAACATTAAAAGCGGCAGGCATGAATATATCGCCCGAGGTCTATGCTTCCTATGCAATGATAAAGACGGCGTTTGTCCTGTTAGGAATTGTCCCATGCCTGTACATATTTCCGCTGGCAGCTGTTATAGTGCTTATGTCGGCTGTCATGGTTTATTTCAATGAGATAGGAAAAGCGGACGAGAAACTTCGCGAGAAAAGGGAAGCCATAGAAGATGAGCTTTCCAGATTTGCGTCCACCATCGAGCAGGAACTTAAAAACAGCAGGGACGTGCTATCCATTCTGGAAAATTACAAGAAAAATGCAGGGCCGGAGTTTGCACAGGAACTGGACATTGTGTGCGCGGATATGAGATCTTCCAGTTATGAGGCTGCACTGACACGTTTTGAGGCAAGGTTAAATTCGCCGCAGTTGTCTGATATTGTGCGTGGTCTGATAGGCGTATTAAGGGGAGATGACAGCGCGGTATATTTCCAGATGCTTGTGCATGACTTTAAGCAGATAGAGATACAGCGCCTGAAGACAAAAGCACAGAAAATTCCGCCCAAAATACGAAAATACTCATTTGCAATGCTGATGTGCTTTATGATTACATATATTATTATCATAGGGTATGAGATTTTAAAATCCATGAGCGGCATGATGTAGGAGGCGCGTATGAAGAAAGATAGAAAACACCTTTTAAACAAGAAAGGAGAAGGTTATATAGATACCGTTGTCCTGGTTCTATGTGCAATGCTGGTGATTGCGCTTGCCGTACGCGTGTATCCGGTATATATTGTGAAACTTCAGCTTGATAATTTTGCGGACGAGCTGGTGAGGGAAGCGGAAATAGCAGGACGGGTAGGCTCGGAAACAAGCGACAGGGAAAGGGTCTTAAATGAAAAAACGGGGCTATACCCCTCTGTATCATGGTCAAAAACAGGGAATATCCAGCTGAACGAAGAGGTAACGGTAACACTCACATTAGAGAGGAATATCGGGCTGTTTGGCGGCTTCGGTTCATTTCCGGTCCATCTGAAAGCAAGGGCAAGTGGGAAAAGTGAGGTGTACCATAAATGATGGAAAAATGTAAAAGGCTCGTTTTAGATAAGAAAGGAAATGGAATGCCGCTTGCTGTGGCAGTAACACTTGCATTGTTGATGCTTGTTCTTGTCATCATGCAGTTCGCGAGACTCATGATTGTGTCTGCAGGCGTAAAAGATGCAATGCAGGAGGCAATTATATCTACCATTAACGACAATTATGCAGATGTATACCATGCGGTGCGCGAAGGATATGCCGCTGGATATCAGCCGACAGATGGTTCTTTCGAGGAGAGCCTGAACTACGGGGATATCTATGGAAGGCTGGACGGATTGCTCGGTCTTCAGGAAGATGGTGAATATCATTATAAAATATCATCTGATGGAGCAACAGAGTTCCGAATTACGGGTTTACAGGTGTATATCCATAATGCAGGACTGGCATCTGGCGATACAAGCTCGTTTGAGGCAGAAACCACAGTGAGGCTTGAAGTGCCGGTTTCTTTTCTCCAGAAAGTACTTCCGGACATGAAGATTACCGTCAGGAGTAAAGCTGCATATACGCCAAAATTCTAGCAAAAAAAAATTGCTGAAAATTAGACATATTGAAAAGAGTATATTACAATGAAATCAGAAAACAAAACTAGGAGGGATTTTATGAAAAAGTGGAATGATAAGACAAAAAAAATTGCATTAGCGGCAGCATTGATTGCAGTAGGGATTGGAGCGTTCTGCGGAATACGCTTGTGCCTGATAACGGACAAGCCGGTTGAAGTGGCGGCTGAAACCCAGAAGGCGGATGAGGATGATGTTAATGTAGTTGTAGATACAGAATATGAAGATGTGGAAGTACAGGAAACGGAGGAACTTACAGTCTCCACCGAACCGATTGATTCAAGAAAAACCGCCGATACGGATGACGCAACACAGTCCATTCAGAATGATCCGGTGAAGACAGCGGAAAATAAACCCAGTGAAGCGCCGGCAGAGGCGGCAACGAAAGCAGAGCAGAACGGTTCCAGTGAAAAGCCGGAAAACAAGAAAATCCCTGCGGATAGAGAGAATCCTTCAGAGACACCATCTTCAGAATCCAGTAAAGAAGACGCGCCTACGACACCTAAAGATGGTGATATAAAGGATGGAAAAATTTATTTTGAAGGATTTGGATGGGTAGATTACAATGGCGGCGGCACATCTGGCATACAGGGAGATGATATCTACGAGAATGGAAACACAATTGGGATTATGGACTAAACGAGGGGGATGCTTTACGGCGTCCCCTTTTTATAGAAAGCGAGGTTTTATATGAAAATCCGAAGAAAAGCGGCATGTTTGCTCATGTTGCTTTTATTTTTGTCCTTATGGGAGACAGAAACAGTGTTTGCCACAGGTGAGGGAAATATGGACGGAGGAGGTGGTGGATTTGGTGCAGGAACAAGCACCAATAAATGGGTAAATGGAGATGAAGGCGTAAGAGTTACGATAGTCCGGGCATCAGATGGAGCTGTTGTATCTGCATCAGTTGACCTGACGAATGTTAATCCCGGAAATGTTGTGAAACATTTCACAAAAACATGCAAGATTGCTTATAAGAGCGGTGCGTCACTGACACCAGATACAGGTACGTATGGTTATATTAATCCAGGTCAGTCATTACCAAGAATTATTAGTACATCTTCCGGGGGCGGCAATATAGCACAGATAAAGAGGTATTTTACAGATGAACAGGTAATCCGCGGTATTGCCGGTTACTGTGGCTTTGATTTTGATACGTTAATAAGCGGTGAATATAAGCTGCTGATAGAACCGCTTGCATATGTGACGTTTCAGGGCACAAGGACGGCAATGACCGCAACGGAAGCGGCCATGTACGATCGGATGCTTGGCGGTTTAATGCATAGTAAAATGCCTTCATTGTCTCACAAGAATCTGCCGCTTGCAATCTTTTTGGAGACACCGGATTTGGGTTTTCCGGCTTGGACGGGTTCAAAGATGGAGCGTGTTTCCAATGAGAGCATTATTTCTTCGCTTGGAATAGGAATCGTGCGCTTTAATGAAATGGTTACGCCTCCGGAATTGGAGGCGGTAGATTACGAGTACAGGGTTAATACGGATGTAATTACGGCTGTAACCATCACTGGCGGGCAGTCAGACCCCGACCATCCGGTTAATGTGACATTTCAAATCGACGGAAGGAGCTATACCGTAGAAAATGTCTATTATCCTGACGGTGCATCGCAGCTTGCATGGGTAAGATGGAGGACGCCATCTACTCCGCAGACAATCACCATAACAGTCAGTGCCAGTGGGAGCGGTGCACCAGGACAGGGAAGCATCAAGGCAAGGATTGTTGACCTTGATGGGAACGATCCTCCCAATCCCACTGCCAACGACAGGAATAATGCATATTCATCGTCCAACGCGGAAATACCAGATAATCCTGAGAAAGATAGCGCGTATTGGAGTATATGGGTTCCATGGTGGCAGGAATACTGGGTATGGCACAGCGATTGGAAATGGCATTCCGGTTCGCATAGTGAATCCTGCGCGGATGGATGTACGACAGATCATGGAAGCTGGGTGGACGAAGGCGAATGGGTAGATGAAGGCTGGTGGGAGTTTGATTTGGAACATTACAGTGCTTCAATGAGCGCCTCCGTGGAACTGTCACCGGATGATAAAAATCCTACAGTTGCAGGATCTACGATCAAGAGCGGATACGGAGTCAATATCACGGTCAATACGACGACGACAACAAATCAGGCTACGGCAGTCACTGGGTCACAGACGGCGGTTTCTTATTTCCCGGAGTTTTATTATAGGACTTATTGGCGGCTGCTTGAGAGAACAACCAGCGGAATGGAAGCAGAGTATCAGTTTAAAAGCAATGAGTATTCCACTTATGGGAGAAGGACGCATTTCTCTCCAATCTGGATGCCGGACGGAAGCTATACTGTATACACCTACGTTATGGATAGCTGGACGCCAGACGGGATGCTGTCAGCCAACCTGACAGATTCGGTACAGATTAGTGGGAACCTGTGGTCTGACTGGCATATTGCGCCAAAGAAATGATGGCGGTGGGCAGCAAGGTACAGGCGGTTCGAGTCCGCCATGCCCTTTTCGTGTTGCCATGCACGATATACATTATAATAAGGTAGAAAAGGAGTGAAAAAATTATGGCCAAGAAAGATTTGATGAAAGGAACCGTGAAATGGTTTGATGTGAGAAAGGGATACGGGTTTATTTCCGATGAAGACGGTGTAGATTGCTTTGTTCATTTCTCAAACATCAACATGGAAGGTTTCAAGAGGCTCAAAGCAGGGCAGACTGTTTCCTTTGTTCAGGACGAAGACGGACAAGGACGTACAGTTGCAAAAGAAGTTACCATTATTACGGAAGGAGAAGATGAGTAATGAAGAAAAGAACAAAGATTGCAATAGTGGCACTGGTGGCAGGTATTATAGGCACTGTTACCTGCGTTGTTTTAAAGAAAAGAGTATGAAATCATATGGGCTGATGCTTCGGTGGATTGAATGATCTACCGGAGCATCAGCTCCTTTTTTTGCCCCAAAAAACAGAATTTTTTAACTGGTGAGTCGCCTATTGTCGATGATTTTTACTGCACCCTCCATCTTTTTGAAACCGCGTAACAGAATATCGGGTTGTACATTGGAATAAAAAATTGTACATCAGGTATGATTACTTGACATATGTGGAGTATGAACAATATAATGCGAGCAGAAGAATCAAGTTCTATATGTGTTTATTATATTAGGCCAAGCAAATGAAAGGCTGTTGGCGCCCGGAGAAATTTGAAGAAGTAGGGTGTGTTACAATGATTGATAATTACAAAAGGAAGGATATATAGGAAATATGCGTTTGCAGGTTAAGACCAACAGGAAACATATTTCAAAGTAAAGTAGAATGAAAAACATATTATTTTTCCCGTTTGCACTAGTTTTATTTTTTGTTTTTCGCATGATATTTAAACGGGCTGTATTTTACCATGCCGGAAGAAAAGAATGGATTACCAATATCAGATGGTATCATTATGCCATGTATTATTCTTTAATGATTTTCTTTACCGGAGTGCTATTGATACCGTTTTTCCCGGAAATGTTTATGCAGATTGGCAGATTATATGATTTACACCATGGAAGAATTTTTGTATCAGTATCTTCCGAAAATGATAAGGAGCTTTATGAGCTAAATACAGGATTGCCAGATAAGGAAGAAATTTTTAAATATGAAGTTTTAAGTAGTGTGACACCAGCAGAGTTGGTTGATGTAATATTTCCCGAAACGATAGAATATCAACGTCAGCTTAAGCAAATGTGGGTTGATATAGGAGTATACAGTGCAGTTCAATACGATTTCAGCAAGGAGTTTACCATTAGTTACGATAGTGAAAATCAAAACTATTATATACTGGCAGATGGTAAAAAGTTTGCTGACATTGAGGTGAAGCGGACGATGTTTTTCAAAATAATATATACTCACTATTATTGGAAGGCATTATTAAACGAATAAAGGAGGAAAGAAATGAAGAGATTAAGTAAAAGAAGTTTAAAAAAGTTGCTTTCGATGGCTTTAGCATTATGCATGGTCATTATTAATCCGATGGCTGTGTATGCCAAAGCTGATGCAGGTATTACCGCTCAACAACTATCAGACCTTCTCGGTGGAACACAAGAAATGATTGAAAATTTACAGGAGTTGGGCTTCACTATGGATGATATAGTGGATATGTTTGCTATGTCGGGAAATGTAGAGGAGCAGGACTTACAGTTACTCTATGATATGGTTGAACTTGACAATACAACCCCGTTAGCATTGTATGATTATGATGGAAATCCGCCTGCATCATATCAGGATCAAAAGCAGCGAATTCAAAACGTATATGGAGTGGCCTTAAGATATTATGGTACTAACTATTATGAAGGGAATTCTATAGGCGGGGAGAATTTTGGCAAGTATTTAACGTATTTGTACTTATCACACTATGTTGATGGACCAGGAAGGGCACCTACTGCAAACGATCTGCCATATATTATTTCATCAAGTGATGTTACTGCTTATAATACGTTTTTAAATTCTGCTAAATTGAATACGCTTTTTTCAGGACTTGCATCATTAGGTAGTGCTTGTTATTCAGGTTTTGATTATACACAAACAGTGGGGAATATAAGCAATATAAATTCGGAGGTACTGGATAAGATTGCATTGCTCTATGCAGCTGGCGAAGGTGAATATAACATGGAGTCTATTGTGGGCGCATTCGGAGATGTTCGAGATGTTGTACTCAGTTACTATATGGAAAACTATGAAGAGGGTGTGGACAAAGAGGCATTTCGGATCAGTAGCGAAGAATATGTAGAAAGGCAATTGAATGTATTAGGTATTTATTCAGATTATGATGCGGAGTTTATTGCAAGACTGAAAGGAATCGCGCATTCTGTTATATGGAGTGTAGTCACAGAATCGCTGTCAGTCGTTGGAGTATTTATTGCGGCATTACCTCTTTTTGTTTACTCATTTACAACTCTTACTGAAGTTGCCGTTTTCGTAAATCTGGGATATTCATTTAGTGGAAGACTCGCTGTACGTACCGGTATATACTTGGATTTATAATTGCAAAATAAAAATTAGCAGGGGCTGTTGCAGAAGTAGATGAAAAAGCTACCGAACATCAGCTCCGTTTTTATGTAAAATAATAGAATGAGTTTACAAAAATTCATCTGTTTCAAGTATAAGAAACTGCATAATGAGCCGTAAAATAAACCGCCTTATTAATGTTTGCAAAAAAATCAAGAAAGAATACATAAGTCGAGACAGCTCTCCCTGATCTTTATAATATATATCGAGGACATTATTCAATTTTACATTTGCGTTACATATATAGTATAATTGAAATAAATGTAGAATTATGTAGTATATGTATGTATAATAGTAAAAAATGCCGTTGGTTTGTGATAGGGGAATAAGTATGATAAACATAGCAATCTGCGATGACGAAAAAAAGGATATTGTGCATTTGAAATCCATACTTCAAGAGGTAATGGATAAATATTCTATGAGCTATGATATTCAGGAATATGAATCAGGCGAGAGCTTGATGCAGGCAGCATCGCTTTTTCATCTGATATTTCTGGATATTGTGATGAATGAGGAAAGTGGAATAGAGATCGGCAAGCATATCCATCGGAAAAACCGCTCTACAAAAATTATTTTCCAGACAAACTTTGGGAATTACTGTAAGGAGGCAATGAACCGGACACACGCGTTCGCGTTTTTGGAAAAACCCTTAAAGGCTCCGGCTGTTGAGGAACAGATTAAGGAGTTTTTCGAGGACAGTGAGGGTATGCAGGATCTTTTGATGGATTTCCATAATGTTCGGTATAGTCTTGATGGGAAAGACGTGGTAAAATCTATCTTATCAATCCCTGTCAAAGAGATTGTGTATTTTGAATATATAAAAATGCAGAAAGAAATAAAAATTGTGACAAAATCAACGGAGTACATATATACCGAGGCAATGAACAAACTTGAAGAAAAAATGCGGCCTCTGGGCTTTGAAATGTGTTGCCGTGGAATACTGGTTAATCTGGAGAGAGTTATGCGGATTAAAATGTATGACATTCTATTGGATACTGGTGGAAATGTTCCGCTGTCGCAAAGGAGAGTTAAAGAATTTAGGGAAAGGATAAATGAATATCTGCATGATTCATTTCATTAGGGTATGGATAGAATTATTTTATTGTTTTGCTCATTTATATCTTGTGTGATTCTTGTAAATTTATTGTTCCAGTTTTTTAATGACAGATATTTGAGAGCTTATAATAGTAAACTATTATACATATTGTTGCCAATAGTAAGTATTATTGTTGTTACTCCAATAAATATGTTTATGAGTCCTATACTTAATATGCTTGTAAATGTAATCTGGATTGGGTTTGTTAGCTACTTTTTTTATTACGAAGAAAAAGATAGAAGATTTATACAAATATTTGAGTCGGAAGCATTATTCATGGTTATAGGTGTAGCAGAAGCACTAGGAGTTTTCTTGATTGACGTAATTATGGAAATAATACAGATAACTCCACAAAGTACGGAGATTCAAAAAAGTATAGAAACTGCTTTTTCAAAAATTGTATTATTGTTTTTATACTATGTAGTTTTTAGTCGATTATGGAAAAAGAGTATCCTTCGTACAAAAACGCAATATATTCTTTACTTAATAATGTTTGTGTACAGCGTTGTCAATGTTTTAATTATTGCAGTTATTTCTAATAGAGAAAATCCCTTAGTATTGATGGTTATTGTAGGATGTACCATCTTTGCAAATATGTACCTGCTGTACTTTATAAAGTTTTCAGATGAGCGGAATTATTATAAGATGCAGTTAGAGATGATGGAACAACAGGAGAAGATTCAATATGACAACTACGAGATACAAAGTGTGAAATACAAAGAGGCTATGAGTATTTTGCATGACGTTGATAAGCATATGAAAACGATCGAGGGGTTATATCAGGAAGATTTTAAAAGAGAGGCTCTAAATTATACAAATCAGATACGAAAAATGCTGCAGCCGCTGGTTCCCTTTATGTATACAGACAACCCGGTATTAAATTGTTTGTTGTCAGATAAAAAAAGAGTGGCAGACAGAAGTGGAATCTCATTTAAAATAGAAACAAATGAAGTCGACATAAATTTTATGAAACCAATAGATATAACTACTTTATTTGGCAATTTGATTGATAATGCATTAGAAGCAACTAAAAAATGTAATGAAGAAAAATATATCGGTTTATACGTTAAAGAATATAATGAGATGATATCCATTAGAATAGAAAATAGCGTAGAAGATCCAGTAGTAGTTAAAAATGGAAAAATTTATAGCAGTAGCGCAAAAAGAAATGGTGTCGGATTATTAAATATACAGAGATGTATAGAAGATTATTTAGGTAGTATTATTTATAAATATTCCAATCAGTTGCTTGTATGTGATATTGTTTTGAACAGAGTTGATGAATAGATGAAATAAGATGGATTAATTAGGTTTATCCTATTTTCGTGTCCGTATTTATCTGTATTTATATATTAGGTTGTACATCGGAACAAAAAGTTGTACATTTTGAAAAAACTATTGATTATTGCTATATTTTTGGTAAAATTTTACACAAAAAAATAAAGGAGAAGAATAAATGAAGAAAGTATCTAAAATTATTGCTGCTGTTATTAACAAAAATATTCAAAAGGAAATGAATAGTGCATGCGCAATTTTTGGCTATCAGCCGGTTGTACCGGATTCCGCAAAAAAATTTAAGAACAGAAAGAAAAAATAGTGAGCGAGAAATATAGAAATTTTATTGATAAAATTACATATGGGTTAGTTGCGGATAGTACAATAAATTATGCTGATGTGGAAGTTTATAAGTTTGGTTTGGAAATGACCATACTAAAAGCATTCCATTATATTTCTTATATTGCAATAGCTCTATGTATGAAAAAAATTATTGAATTCGTAGTTATTTTTGCGGTTCTGTATGCTTTTCGGCGCAATACAGGTGGTTTCCATGCTAAAACAAGAATTGGATGCTACCTGTTTTCCTGCGCCGTTATTTTTTTATCTCTTTTGGCAACAGAGATAAACTTCAGTTGGCAGGGTGCCGCAGTAATCTCAATTCTTGACATAATCATATTGCTAATATTGTCGCCAGTAAAGAATAGCAATAGAAATTTGGATACAGAAGAAATAGAATATTTTAGGCATAGACTTAGAATGTTATCAGTGATTTTTTCTGTGGTCTATATTGTAACACTCGGATTAAAGGCTGGATATCTTATTACATTGTATACAATAGGGTTGACTATGGATACTCTTTTGACTATTTTGGGGAAATTGCAATTTATAAAGCAATCCTAAGCTTGCCAATATGTACGTCAAAACAAAAAGTTGTACGTTTGAAAATTACTATTAACAAATTTAGAGAATTTGACGAATCACAATGTAACTATATTAAAGTAAGGGAAAGAATACACAATAGTTTTTTTAAATTCGGCATTAATTAGTCAAAAGAAAGGTGGTAATTACCATGAAAAGAAAGAATTTTTTGGCAATGGCAACTGCAACAATGATGGCATTTGCAATAATGTTTTCACCTGTGGGGGCAGCAACGGTTAATGCTGCGGAAGCATTGGAAAAAGAGGGCACAGAAGTAGTTGTAATAGATATGAATGATGTGATAGATGGAGAGGCGATCGTATATGCGGCTGATCCAACAGCATCAAAAGTGTTATCCAAGGATTATGCAACTTCTACAGGTCAAACAGGGACTATCTATTCTATTGGTCAAAATGTGGACTTCAGTGGTGTGATTCCGGATGGAGCGACGATTAAGAGTATTACAATTTATTGTCCGACAGGTACAAAAGTTACTCAATCTAAATACACTACAATTAAAAACTATGTTATTACCAGCTATGCAACAAATACATCTGCAACAGTGCCGTTCCAACAGACCAGTAAACCGTCGTCAACAAACAAAACAACAGCTTTTGAGGGCGAGGCTGCAAATGTTAAATTTCTTGTTAGGATTGAAGGAAGGATATTACAGCAGTATACAGGAATGGATGGCTTTACCGTATTTGGGGGTAAAATGATTGTAGAATATGTAAAAAATTAAGAGGTGTAAGATATGGGTGTTTCAGTTGGAATGATAAATAGCAATAAGAACCAACTAATTACATCATGTAGTAGCGGCGAACCCAATTGGTCATATATTCCTTCGGCATCCAATGCAACTAAGGCAGAAGCTGAATATGTGGCAGAAATAAAAGAGCTTGCTCGTAGAGCAGCAACAGCTAAGAGTACGGCAGAACGAGATGTTATAGATCGGAAAGTGCTACAGTTAAGGGCAGGATATTTATCAGATGTGGCGCCCGATAGAAAGAGGTTGTATCAGTCTGCAAAAAACGCTATGAGCAGAAATAATGGCAGTAATACAAAATGCCGTGGAATTGGCGAGTTGACACTGCTTGATTTTTTGGAACAGTCAGAAGGGCATGGCAGTCTGGCTGACAAGCAGTTTGCGCTTGCAGGGGGAGGAATGCTTACCTGTCCAATATTAACAACAGGCGGCTATGGAGCTGTTATTGAATGTCAGGGTGCAAAGGTTTTGTCTAATACCGGGAATGGTTGGAGCTATGAAATGACACCAGCAGAACTTGCAAAAAAGAAGCAGTTTTATTCAATCTATTGGAGTGAATACCGCTCTGCAAAAGGAAACAGCGAGCTTGCTGCATTGCCAGATTATCTGGAAGAACGCAACGTGTTCGATGCAAAGGCATAAAGTATATGCGATGATATTGTTCTTGTGGTACAAAGGGATTATATGGAAAAGGATTTCAAATTATTTTATCAAGGAGGACGGGTTTATGTCAAAAATCACAGATTATGGGTTTTTATTTCAACAAATGTTGGGAACAAAAAACGCAAAAAACGCAAGTGTTATAGGTAGTTTTCAATTATCGCAGTTAAACAGTAGTTCTGTGCAAGCACAATTAAGGGCTGCTGGTATTGATACGAACAGCGCTCAATATAAGGCAGCAATAAAAGAAATGACGCAGAATGGAAACGGTGCAATGTTCACAAATATCCAGTGCATTAAAAATTCGATGAAATGTTACGATAAAGACGGTGATTATATCAACCCCAGAAACGGACTTGCCGGACTTGTGCTGACGGATGAAAATGCAGGTCGTCAGAAGCGCATCATTTCCATTTCGGAGAGTAGCAAGGACGAGATGTTTGAGCTGACGAAGAAAGAATTCTTGAGTGAAAACGGTGTTTTAAATGGAGACACGACAAAGCGCAGGGATGTATATGACAATTTGTACAGAAAAACGAAGAAAGATGATCGATTAGCAGCGGGGTATACTATGGAGCAGTATGAGCGGGCGTATCGGCAGACATTTATATCCGCAGTGAAGCAGGCAGATTCAAATTGGGAAATCGGGAAGCCGATCCCGTCTGGGGCTTTGAACGGAATTACAAGGGAATCCGTGGAAGCGAACTTGAAGAAATCTGGCAGTTTGCTGACACAGGCATCAGTGGATACAAGGATATAGCATGTTTTATATGGCATATATTTCACTTATTATTTCAAATTTTAGGAGGTCATAAAATGAAAAGAGTAACAAAAAGAGTTTTTGCAGCTGTTATGGCTTGTATGATGGCTTGCTTAATGTTTGTAACACCTGTGCTTGCTGCTACCAATAATTTCAGTAAAACAACAGTAAAACTGAATGCAATTAGTGGCGGAGAATCAAGATATAGCTCAGTTACATCGGGAAGTGTTTCGGGAAGCAATCCGTCCATAACTAAGGTGGAGTTGTATTGTAATGTGGCTAGTGGAACCGATCCATATACGATTTATGTTGAAAGTCCAAAGGGAACAATAAAATCAATCGCAGGACCGACCAAAAGTGGAAACGTTACCATAACTGGATTTGAAGGCGAAAATCCGAGTGGAACATGGACGATATGGATTAAAAATAAGGGTGTATCTTATAACGGAAACATCTATCCGGCTTCTACGGTAACGATAACATTAAAAGTAGCATATAGTTACTAAAACTGCTTGTCTTAAATGAGGTATAGTAACATGTGAATATATGCCAATTAAATATAGTCCTCTTGGGTTGGATAGAAATTCAGCTCAGGAGGACTTTATAATTAGGAAATAATAATATCGGTTTACGGAAGCTAGGAGGTAAAATTTACGAGAAAACGAATTTTAGCATTAACAATGTTTTTTCTTTCTCAAATGGATTAAATGTTAATGCTGTGAAACCGGAAAATGGCTTGGAAAGTGTTTCTTGAAAGTAAAATCTTTACAAGCATGAAGTTATATATTATAATATCTTCATGTTTATTAAATTTTTCAATGTTACCGGCATAGTCGGTATGATTTCTTTTAATTCCTGGAAACAGGTATAGTAACTAAATAACAGGATTGCACTTGCACTTGGGTTATAAGCTCAGGTGCTTTTTTTATGCGAAAAATTCGTATATATGCAAAATTTTGAAGAAGGAGGGAATGTTTTATGCAATCAATAACCAAAGAACCAGACAAACCGGACGGAAGCACATTAAAAGAGATGTGTTTGATTGTCCAGGCTGCGGATGCGGAAGCAGACATGGGGCAGTATGCATTAGAGACGGGAAACATAGTCTTGTCAATGCCAGAGGAAGTATCAATGGAAGCCATGCGCTGCACCGGCACAATCATACCAGATAAAAAGCCGGCACATGTCGCGCTTTGCCTGCAGGAGTTTGTTGCAGAAGCGCCAAAACTGTACGCTGATGGTCCTGAAAAAAAGGATTTAACGTATGGTTTCTTTGCAGCACGTCATGCAGATACGGTAATCTCGGAGTGTGCCGTTTATTTTCCGCACACGTCAACGGAAGAATATCTTCCGATCCGTATCCTTTCCGTCATAATGATCTTTGAAGACGGCAGGGAACTGGATTATTCGGACAAAATTTCATCTTACGTCATTGACTGTCTGGCAAAGGCCGCATGGTAACATCAATTTAGAAAAGGAGAAAAAAGAAATATGGCAACAATTAAGAGTTTTGAAGTAGACCGTTGGAGCGAAAAGGACGAAAAAGGCAGGGTGAAGCATATTGGAATGCTGAAAATGGGTGAAGTCTTTGAAATGCTCAAAGAACACCTGTCAAGCAAGGACATGCTGCCAGACGAGTATTTCCTGATAAGCCAGAACGACTGGAATGAGGACTGGGAGCTTCCGGATTATGATTATGCGATATGCATCCCGAATTTCGGCGGAAGCGAGGGAATATACCTTGACATTTCACTGGTATACGATGATGAGCAGAAACAGAGGCGTCATTTGCGCTTTGTGACAGGAAAAACACTTGAAGAAAGTGCGGATGCCTTCCTCAAGATGGCGCGGATTGCTGCAGAATGTTCGCTGATGCTGAACGGACACGGATCGCGTTACAGAAAGTCGGATGTGGACGTGTCGTTAAATCCGGCACAGACACTGTATCTGACGGATCTGTTGGAGAAAAAGTTTGTCAACAGCATGGATCCGAATGAGCAGGATATGCTGTCAGGGCTCCTGAAACAGCTCGTCTGTGTCAGCTATGTGCCGGTCATGGCAGTCTGCCGAAAGGAAGATAATCTGTTTTCACTTTGGCTGCATGATATGCCTGATGTACGATTAGATGCGCTCATACTTGGAAGCTTTGTCCAAAAAGGAAAGCTGGAGGATTTGATGGAATCACTGCCCGTTGACGGCGGACAGCATTTGTGTCTGATCCGGGAAGAAAAAACGGGAGAATACAGCCTGCATACCTGTGATGCCGGAAAATTCTATCATTCCGTGCATGGGCAGGAAGGGCGCAGACTGTTCGGAACTAAGGAGGAGATTATCCATGAAGTCAAATTGCAGGGCGGGAAGTAAAAGAATAAATGAAAAAAAGACGCATTATATGCTGTTTTCCTGCAATGAATGGAAAGAGTACAGCAGTATGAGATTTCTGGGCGCGACAGACAATCCGGAGACTCTTTATGTAATGATCGGCTCATGCATCAGGGCGGATGACATGCTGTATGGATGCGATAATTCCAAAGAGTCATGGAAACACTTTCAGGAAGATTACCATCGTAGCGAAATAAATCTGGACCTGCTGCAGTACGGATATGTGGAAACATATGAAGAGTCCGGCATATTAAGCAGGGAATTTGCAGGGGAATTTCCCAAGGCAGCATCTACATGGCGGGCACTGGGAGGAAAAGCAGGATGAATGACAATGATATTATGGCGCGGCTTATACTTGGAAATGTGGGAGATGAAACAGCACTGAGAAATATCTGTGAAGCGCATAATCAGTGCATAGACGAACTGGCACAGGAAGAAAAGGATTATATGTATGCCACAAACAATTTCTATTACAGTGCCGAGGAATTTAGCACCATCCATAGCGAGGAAACCGATGAGCTGTTCCATGAGCTGCTTGAAGCGGGGACGATTGTTGCTACAAAAGACGGATTTGTGTGGGTAAACTGTGTGTAAACACCAGCAGATGAAAATGGCGGAAAGCCTGCCGCATGTTAATCTGTCACAAGATCAGGAAAACAAATAACAGAATGGAGGAAAACACTATGAACAAAGTAATTTTGATGGGACGCCTCACACGGGATCCCGAAGTACGGTATTCTACAGGGGAGAATGCAATGGCTATCGCCAGATATACGCTTGCGGTAGACCGGAGATTCCATCGCGAAGGTGAAGCGGAAGCAGATTTTATATCCTGCGTTGCTTTTGACAAACGGGCAGAGTTTGCGGAAAGGTATTTGCAAAAAGGAACAAAAATCATAGTCAGCGGCAGGATTACCACGGGGAAATACACCAACAAGGAGGGCCAGACTGTATATACAACCGATGTGATAATAGAAGAATGTGAGTTTGCGGAAAGCAAGAACGCAAGTGAGAGGAGCCGGCAGGCAGACAATAGCAGTCCGGCATCCGCAGCTTCTGGTGATGGTTTCATGAATATCCCTGACGGGATTGATGAGGAACTTCCGTTCAACTAGGGATCACACTTTGGGTAGTTCTAATTCCCCAAATTTAAAGCAGGCTAAAAAACTAAATATGAAATATGGAAAGCGTATCTTAATAAAGACGCTCTTTCTTATATTAATTTTATCTATGAAAAAAGGAGGTGGCAGCGTAAAAGCTGCCTGTTTTTGTATGAACAAACAGAGAATTTTTTTTGATCTGGACGGAGTGCTTGCGGTCTGGCAGGATGTGCCGCAGGAACACCTAACCCAGAAGGGGTATTTTTCCAGCATTCCCATACAGGAAAACGTCGTGGCAGCTTTCAGATTATTGGAACAGCTTCCCGATATTGAGCTGTATATTTTATCCTGCGTATTTCAGGACAGTCATTCTGAGTCGGATAAAAAAGCATGGGTAAAAGAGCATCTTCATCTGCCGGAGGAGAGGCAGATATACTGTCCCTGTGGGGGCAGAAAGGAGCACGCGCTGGAAAAGATTGGCGGAATACGCCCATCAGATGTGTTGATTGATGATTATACGGAAAATCTGCGGTACTGGGCCGGCATACCTATAAAATTTTACAATGGGATCAACGGAACGAAAGGGACATGGCAGGGCAACGGAGTATATTTTGTCATGCAGCCGGAAACCATAGCCAAGCAGATTTACGAGCTGGCGGTTATTCAGCCCTACAGCATTCTGCAAAGGATTGCCTGTTGGAATGCTGTATTTCCTGCTTATTGAAGGGCATTGCACAAAACTTTTGTTTTCTCTATGTAAATGCTTTTTTTTTTGATATAATAATAAATATGGCAGGCGACCTGTACAGGTCATTCATCATATATGGTAAATGAACTTTTGTGCAGGCAGAAAGGAGAGGATTTGCGATGTACCTGAAGCGGAAAGCATATGAAGAGCTGACGGCCTGGAAAAAACGTCCGGACCATTCCACGCTGGAAGTATCTGGTGCAAGGCAGGTAGGTAAAACCTATATTGTAAACCGATTTGCAGATGAACAGTACAGCCAAAAGATATACATAAATCTGCTGGATCTTTCCGGGGAACTTTTTTTGGTGCAGTACCGGGAATTGTGGCAGGAAATGAAATCAGGGAAAAGATACCAGAATCCAATATATGAACTGATTAAAAGGTATCAGCCTGATTTTGAGGATTCAGAGGACACAATTGTTATTATTGACGAAATTCAGGAATCGGCAGACATTTACAACCGCATCCGGGAATTCACGCGCACGCTGAAATGCGATTTCATCATTACAGGGAGTTATTTGGGAAGAGTTTTGAAACAGGAATTTAAGTATTCTTCCGGTGACTTGGATTACCTTGAAATCTGCACGCTTGGATTTGAGGAATTTCTGACAGCCCTTAACCGCATCGATCTGTATGAGAAGATGAGTCTGTGCGGAGAAAGTGATGCAGAAACCTATCAGGAGCTGCAGAAATTATATAATGATTACTGCATGATTGGCGGGTATCCGAGTGTTGTCCTGAAATACCTGAAAAATGCGCCCCTGCAGGACTGCCAGGCTGAACTGCTTAAAATCATCCGCCTTTTTACCAATGAGAGCAGAAGGTACTTCGAGGACATATTGGACGCTGCTGTTTATGAAAACATCTTCTCTGGTGTTGCCCGCATTCTGGCCAAAGAGAAGAAAGGCTTTGACGCGGACAGCTTCAGCGAGGAACTGCAGGGCATTGTTGTGAAGGATTACTCCAGCAATATAACCAAGGCAACGATAAACAGGGCAATCGACTGGCTTTACAGTTCCGGGATCATAGGGTTTGCCGGCAAGCTGCCTGAATGCAACATTTTGGATTTTAAGGCAAAGGCAAGATGCTTTTTCTTAGACATCGGGCTTGCAAACTATTTTCTGATAAAGGCAGGCGTCCCAAAAGCCACGGTATCCGGTATTATAAATGAAAATTTTGTTTACCTTGATCTGAGGCGCCGGATTGCACACCCGAGCGAAATCGCACTGGAAACCCCCGCTTTTGCAACCCTGGGTAACGGTGAGATTGACTTTTATGTAAAAGAACTGGCATCGGAAAGGACATATGCGGTCGAAGTTAAATCCGGAAAAAACAGCGGAAAGACTGCAGCGGAAGCTTTGGAAAAGAAGAAAGCCGACTACGTGCTGTATGCAAAAGGAAATACCTGCGGCGGAAAAGCTGATAACACAATCACGATTCCGATTTACGGAATCTCAAAGTTTAAGTTTTAAATAATATAATAAGGAAGGAAAGCTGCTTGTGACTATCATAGTCAATGAGCAGTTTTTTATTTGGAGGTAAATATGGACGAGATAAGAACCAGCAGTAAAGAATTGGAAATGACAGACGCTATGGTGCGTCAACAGGATCTGATAGATAATGCGACTTATGATGTATGCTGCAGCTATCTTGGCATTGCGGATGAAGAACGGGAAACACTGTTTCCGTGGGATATGCGGATTTTAGCAGAAGTCCGCGAAAGCATAACGGATGCCCTGATGCAGTTTGGAAAACCAGTATGCTATCCGTATATCGAAAGCGGCAAAGAAGGATCTCGTTACTGCGACCAGAAGGACTGTCATTGTGAAAGCTGCATAAGGGACAGCGAAAATACACTTGATACAAGGGAGTGAATAAGTTATGGAAGATGCAGTAAGGCTTATCCTGGCAACAGGGGAATTTCTGGAATACAGCTTTGCGGAATGTGATTTTTACACAGAGGGCTGTGACAGTGCAATTGACTACACTTTATATGATGGGAATTACGAAGAAAAAGATGGCGGGCAGATGGATTACAATTCGGAAAAAGCGAATTATGTCCACCTTGAAGATGCGATTTCCGACATTATTATGTTTGCGCTAAGTATAAGCAGGGAGAACATTCCTTCTTATTACATTATATAAATGTGATATGCATATTCCGGCAATGCTGCAATACCTGTAAAAGCAAGCAGGAAATCAGGAATACTATAACTATGAAAGGCGATACGGTTCACATTCTGTATCGCCTTTTTGTTTTTTAAAGGAGGAATTTTATGAGAAATGAAGCTCGGATTACAGGAATCTTTCATTGGAAGGAGGCAGTGCGATATGGCGAATGTATGCTCTGACACAGTAGTTTTATTCCCGAAAGAGGATACTCCAGGGAATGCCGTATCCCGTTTGAAAGAGGATTTGTTAGACTGTTACCCTTCAATGGGGATTCATGCCGACACACGGCTGGTTTTGTTGTTGGAACGGCTGAATATTCCTACGGACGGTATTTGCTTTCGGGGAGATGTTGTCTGCATGGACATTGAGGACGCTTATATTTGCTTAGAGTTGGAGACAGCATGGAATCCGCTTTATGATGCATACCAAAAGATTGCCGAGCATTACGGACTGGATTTCGTCCTTCGTGCAGAAGAACCAGGAGAGCGCATCTTTATCAATACCGATGTTTATGGCGTGTATTTGGATGTCAGGTACCGTGTCTTGCTGAAGCTGGATGCAGATGCAGGCGGCACGGTTTACGAAAAGATGCTGAGAGAAGAAACAGATATGGAAATTTATTTTTTCCATGAGAGCGATATGCTGGAATGGTTTGCAAAGTATGGAATATCCGCAGGCAGCTATGATGAACTGGAACGCAGATTGGATTCTGATTATGTGTGTGTCAATTTATATGATACAATCTGCGCTTGATACGAAGCAGGGATTTTATACTATTCTTTATTGATTAAAAGGAGCACTTATATGGAACTTATGACAAAAGAAATTGAAGAAAAGCTGGAGCAGGTAGGTTTATTCCCTGAAACCGAAGATATGTTTGAAGCGGAAGTAATCGTTAAATATTTCAATCCCTGTGGAGCCGGGACATGGCTTGTTGTAGGCGGTGAACGTTACGAAGATGACTGGGAGCTGTACGGATATGCCACCATAGGATATGAATGGGAATGGGGAAGCGTTATGCTGAGCGAACTGAAGGCTTACAGAAACCGCCTGTCAATTGGCATAGAACGCGATTTACATTGCGCAGGAAAATGTGTCAGGGAACTTGCCAAATGATCGGCAGGCTCTGTAAAAACTTGTTAGGAGGTATGGACAAATGCTGATTTTACTTATCGGTAATAAACGGCTAAGTATGCCGCTATCCCGAAAAATCTCGGGAGATTACATGAAAGCAGGTCGGTATCAGGATATTGGATTTAATAACAAAATCATTTCAGGAAAGGAGTAATAACGAATCCCGGTAAACCGGGTTGACCTGTGAAGGTGTCAAACACAGAGAAGAAAAGGGCGGATCAACGGCGTGAAAGAGATATGGTGGGAGCTGCTCTGCGAAAGCCGTATCAAAGTAGCATGGGAGGCCTGACGCCCTATCCACGAACGGAATTTGTTTCGTGGTGTTATGAAACAGAAATTAAAAATATGCTGGATGTCGGCAGGAATATCATCCTTCATGGCTGGATATCTTGCAGACAATGTTGACGAGTGGATTTATATTGATATTGCCGATCAGCATGAGGACAGTATGAGGTTTATCCATGACTGCGAAAAAGCAATCGGAAAGGAGATTCAGATATTAAAATCAAGCCAGTATGCATGCGTGGAAGATTGCGTCAGGGCATTTGGCGGTTTCCGCAATCCCCGGAACGGGTTTGCGCCATGTACGAACTGGCTCAAAAAGAGAATCCGGAAGCAGTGGGAAGCAGAACATCATGGATGTGAGCTTATTTATGTGTGGGGATTTGATTTAAAAGAAAGGAACCGGGCAGACCGGACTGCGGCAGAAAATCCGCAGGCAGAGCACGAATTTCCTTTGATTGAGAAAAATTTATCAAAGAAAGATGTTCACGGGCTCTTTAAAAAGCTGTTTTCTTTTCCCAGGCCCCAGATGTATGAAATGGGTTATCCCAATAATAACTGCGTGGGGTGTGTGAAAGGAGGTTTTGGTTACTGGAACAGGATAAGGAAAGACTTCCCGGAAGTCTTTCAGCAGAGGGCGGCACTGGAAAGAACGGTCGGCCACTCGATGCTGAAAGATTATAAGGGGCATCCGGTATATCTTGACGAACTGGAACCGGACAGAGGAAATATGGATACTGAAGTATTTCCGGAATGCAGCATCATGTGTTACCTGGTAACAGCCTCAGAAAAAGCCAAATCTGAATAAAGAGAAGAAGGGAGGCAATCATGGAAATCATTGAAAGGGCAGTCATGCCAAATGGAACAGAGATCCAGTTAGAGGATTGGAGCAGTCGCAATACGCCCGAATATCCTGATTTGTACGGACTGACTATTGGTGTATATCCAATTGCAAAGAACAACGGAAAAGGCAGATGGGTAGAAAGCGGCGAAAGGTTCCGCCTTACGATTTCCCACAATAACCACTCAGGTTATGCAAATGACGATGTAAAAGCGGATTTTTCGGCATTAAAAAATGGGAAGAAGCGCCTGGAGGATCTGGCCGCACATTTCTGGAACGGAAAAAAGGATATGTATTATCTTGGCATGATTTCGCAGGAACCACATTAACTATCAGGCGATAGATTGCGGTATGAATAAAAGGAGGATTTCTATGTCTATGGTTATTGCAGAACATGAAGCAGATATGCGTGAGATTGTATGCCGGTATTATCCACATCCCCAATATCCGGGTGAGGGATATTATCAGATACAGACATCCGGCGGAGATTTTTTAGGAAATGTCGGTGTGGATGAGCTGGACTGTGAACTGGCTGCAATTAGGAATCAGGGCTACGGATCAGTCCGGTTCATAGGACATAACAGTAAACAAATCAGATAAATTTTTAGAAACGCTCAAGGATTTTACCATCCCTGAGCGTTTTTTGAAAATTCAGGAGGTATATGTAATGAAACAATGCATAGCAGTCACAGAGATATTAAGAAGAATTGTTGTCGTTGACACAAAAGAAGCTGGTACAGACGGTCTGGAAAATGCAATCGAACGTGTAAAGGAAGCATACAAAGCGCAAGAGGTCATTCTTGACGCAGGCGACTTAGTTCCAGATCCTGTAACCGGAGAGCCTGCCTGTTTTTGCGAAGCAGACTGGATTGATCCGGACGAGATTCAGGAAATGGATGCTGATTTCACGCTGTGAAAAGTGCTTTTGCAGAATTTAATAAAAGGAGGATAAAGACATAATGAATGAAATTAATATTTCCATCAATTGGGAGAGCGTAAAGGAAAAAATATTCCTGCGTTTAGTGAATTACGAAAAGTACAGGGCAGATATGGAAGGGAAAGCATATATTAAATTCCTGGACCTTGCAATCCTGTTTTATTGTGATTGTACAGAATGGGGCTGCAACGGCTTCTATGTAAGCAGGAAGCAGATTCTCATGTGGCACAGGGACATTAATGATATCTATCAGGCTGCACTGGAAAATACATACCGCAAGGACAATACACTTGTAACACCAATATTGAATTTTTTCCCGGAAGAATCGGTATATATAGCGCAGAACGGGATGGATGTCATGCCAATAGAGAAAGAAATGATAGTCCTTGCAAACCAATCGCTTTTTTTTGGCGCAGCGATGCTGTTAAATATATCTGTACTGAAAAAACTGGCAGACCAGCTTGACAGCAATCTATACCTGTTGCCCAGTTCCGTTCACGAAATTATCGCCGTACGTTCAGACCCAAACACAGATGTTTCCTATCTTACAGAAATGGTAAACGAGGCAAATTATAGGATGGATTATAAAGATATCATGAATTTAAATTACCTTGAACCAGAGGGAACATTCCGGTTCGGATGCAACTGCTGTGGCCACTGCTGCAAAGAAAGAGGAGATATCCTGCTTACTGCTTATGACATTATGCGTCTGCAGAAATATCTTGATATTTCTTTTAAGGAGCTGCTCATTACATACTGCGAGATGTATGTGGGCAAAGATTCCGGACTTCCTATTATCCGGTTAAGGACGGATGCAAGATGTCCTTTCCTGTTTCACAACAAATGTTTTGTGCAGGATGCGAAGCCTACAGTGTGCGCCCTTTTCCCATTAGGAAGGATATACGATGGGAAAAAAGTACGGTATTTTATACAAGAAAACCACTGCGGGACAGGTGCAGAAGAACACAGCCTGCGTGAATGGCTGGAGCAGCTTGGTACCGATAATGAAAGCTGCTGTATCCTTTGGGGAGAACTGTTAAAAGAAGGAGTAGAGATCGTAAAACAGGTAAAGGAGCAAAGCGACGAACTGAAGGAATTAATCCTTAGTTTTATGGTTTCCCTTATGTATGACGACTATGACAGCAAAGGAAATCCCATATCCCAGATACAGGAGCGGATAGATATGATAAAGCAGCTTCCAGGGAAGTTAAGCGAATTCCTTGAAATGAAAAAAATGGAACCTTCCGGAGAAAGGATGTGAGCAGATGCAGGGTGGAGGACCATATGAGGTATCAGACTGCCCTAAGTGCGGAAGCCTCATGTGGAACGGACAATGTGAAAATATAGATTGCGAATACCACTGGTATCCGATGCAGGATGAGGAGGAAGAGGAATGAGGATTATAGCCGTTTTAGATGTAGATGAAGAGAAGCTGGTCCGGACAGGACACAGTTTTGAGGAAGAGATGGGATGGGCAGCTGAGTCCGGCATCACACTAACCAGCTATACAGATGCGGAGAAATGCAGTACATATGAATACGCCGCGTTTGCATGGAATAAGGAAAAGGAGGAATATGCACAGATTGGGCGGGACGTTACGACAGAGCAATTATGCCGGAACCGGTTCAAAGAACGTGTGGAAAAAAGGCAGCTGGCGCCATGCTATGATTCTGGGAATGTTATATATAAGAAACGCAGCATATCAGAGCTACATGGCGACTGGGCAGGTCTGGAATAGTTGGAACATCATTCTATGCAGACAACTACGCACTATGGGAATAACGGAGCAGGATACCATGCCTGTTTCGTTATTTCCAGTCTCAATCTGAGGCATTGAGATTTGTTAATGAATAAATAAGAAAAAAGGGAAAGAAAGGAAGCTGCGCAACAAATGAAAGGAGGGGCATGAGAAAGGGATGCTCCATTCCCATAGTGCGTAGTTGACTACACTTTCCCTGATTTTTTCTATGAATGGCAAAGGAGGGTTTTATGGCTGAGACAGAGACTGTTGCGTTTTCTCCCTATTTAAGCGCCAAATTTATCACTATCTTAAAGAAGTATTATTCTGAAAAGATGCGGGAAGAACGGACGAAACAGCAGTACACCTATGTTTTTAATGCTTTATGCGACTATGCGAAGTGCGATTTTCTTGACATTACGCAGGAAACAATAAAAGCATACTTCAACGGAAAAAGCAGTGTAATGAAATCTACGGACTACAATCTGAGCGTTCTGCGTGCCGTAGCACGCTATATGGACGAAAATGCGGATATTTTGGAAATTCAGGATGGATACCTTAACCTCTTTTCCGTAATTGATGTAATATTTCCGGATCTGCAGTTCCGTATGGAGGATCTGCCCGAACTGGACAGTATTGACAAAGTTCTGGCTTATTTTAAGTCCGAGGGCGATATGACAGGTTTTCTATCCTGTTCCATGGTGCTTCGATCAACGCTTACCACGAATGAGCTGGTTTCTTTAAGGCGGGATATGCTCCTGCAGGATGCGGACGGTAATTTCGGAATCCGCCTGAAAGTGACGGAACACGCTTACCATTTCGTAAAAATTCCGGAAGATGTCGCGGAACTGATTGACCGGTATTCCATGCAGCGTACCGACAGCCAGCCATATTTTTTCCTGAACAAAAAAGGAAAGGCAGTCAGTGCGAGGGCACTGCAGAACCGGCTCCATGAAGCCTGCACAGCCTGCGGCGTAAGGCCGTTTACCTATAACGACCTACGCATCTTGAGTCAGGCGCTGATGATTAAAGACGGCGCGCCGCTTGAGAAGATAGCGGAGCACATCAATGTGAAGAACATGAGCTGGTTCTTCCGTTATGACAGGGTGGTGGAAAGCTTGAAGGAATCACCGGTTGATTACACGCACCTGAAAGTCGTGTGGTAAGGACATAGGGCAACAATACTAAAACACATTTGTTTGAGAATTATACATAAGAGGAGGGATATACTTGATAAAAATAGAAGGTGTCCGCTTTATGAGATACAGTGGAACATGGTCATCCATTAAGCAGGAAAATATATGTGGTGTTACGTACTTTTTAATGGAGTCTGATTTATTTGGAGACATTATGTATCATATAATAATGAATGATTCTGGTGCGTTTGTAATGACCAGCGAGGATGGATTTAATCCGCTGTACGAAAAAATAGGTGATGCGGATAACGGTTATAGTTCATCATAATGCGATTTTAAAAATGAATGACTAATAGGAAAAAATTTAATAAGCAGTAATTATAAAGAAGTGTAAGGCAAGCAATAAATGAAGATATTGCTTGCCTTTATTAAAGAAAACGGAGGATTCCATCATGGCAAGAAAGCATGATAAATTTTCGTATAACTATGGATGGAGGACGGCGCCGGAGCAGTGGAACTTTTACTGGAATAATAAATTAATACGGCTGGATCACAATACACGCTCAGGAGTTGCCCTTTTAATGTTATCAGGAAAAGAAACAGAAGCGGAGGCAATACTCAAAAGACTGTTGAGAAAACAGGAAAAAGAAGACAGTTATATCTGCATTGGATTTTTTGGTGTAAACAGCAATCAGTATTACTTCACACAAGCGCTAAGATGCAGCAGAAATGACATGCAGGGCAAATTATATTCCTATAAAGAATGGAAACATTATATACAGTCTAAAGATTGTAATTTGCCAACGTGCGAAGTTACGAGCGGATACTTTATACCCAACGGGAAAATGCCAGGTAAAAAAGAGGAAGTGAATAATAAAATTGATTTGAACAGACCCGTTATCATTCGTCTTATAAGAGCGGAACAAGATAAAGTATTTCAGTTTTAGGGATAAAAATGGGAATGTATCATAAAAACTGACTGGTGGGTATTAGGTCTAAGCGTTTTGCCAAGAGATGTACATCAAGGCGGCGTGCTGTAAAAAAAGCTGTGATATTTGTAAGGTTGATAAATATACATTAACAAGAGTTTCCTTCCTGTTGCGTTAGAATAGAGAAAACAGATTTTACGCACAGGGGGAGCTCATGAAAAAAGAAAATGAAAAAGCGCAGCGAATGGATCATAAAGCCAGATAAGAACACAAAAAAGGAAAAAGACCGCGACATGAATCATGAAACCAATGGTGGGAAAGCAGTCAATATCATCGCACCCCCATTTACTGGATTTGAAAGTTATAATTTTAACTTAATACAACCCGTATGCAGAATACCACTCCGGAAAGGGTGGTTTTTTTGCAGAAATTTATAAAAGAAAGGTGTCGGAATTATGATTGAAATAAGTAAAGAACAATGGAATTTAATTGAAAACGCCTATAAAGGAGAATGGCAAGATTATTACAATGAACATCCTGAATGGCTTGGAAGAAAAGTTGTTATGAGTGGAATTATTTCTAAAGATCCACACGAACTTGGAAAACTTTTAATTGAGGTCGTACATTTTGTTATAATACAATTAAGCCCATTTAAAGCCTTAAATCAGTGCATACGGAAATATTCATATGCATTGCATACCTGATTAAGAAGCACAATATCAGCGTTCCATTAAAAACACAGGGATGGATTAACAACAAGCTGACTTCCGTGGCATTCAGCAAAGATAATACAATAACCGTATGTTTTCTTAGAGATAAATGATGCAAATATCCTCAAAGTATTTATAAATATCTAGGATTATTAAAGGACGCTGTTAATACAGCTGCTTAACTAACTCATTGTATAGAAGGCCAGAATGTACTTTCTGGCTTTTTAGTACATAAAAAGAAGTATCGTTACATCTGCACTGAATTTTTGGAATAGGCGGTAATCAATAATATTTTACGCAATAGCTGACTATATACATACTTATGTTTCAAAGAAGTGGGTTGTACATCAAGTCAAAAATATGTACATTTATCTTAAATTATTTACATGGAAATAATTAGTATAATATAATTCTTTTATTAAATGCTTCGCATATTTTACCAAGACAAGTAAGGTTATTTGTAAATCTAAAATGTACTTTTGGCAATTTATTAATGATAGATAACAATTAGCTCCCTGTGAGATTATGGACATTGATTATTCCATTTTATTATTTGGAGTTATTTGTTGCTATAAATGCAGAGTTGGAAATTCTGTATTTGCCATGCGTTGTAACTCTACATAATCAAGCACGTAGAGTCTTGCTCATGGTCATTCTACTTTTTGAAAGGAGGTGCATATGATGGGATTTTCAGCTAAATCTGTAATTTTTCTTTCCAGAAATGCTAAGGTGCAGGCAATATCGAAAAAAATCAACAATAATATTAAGCAAAAGAGTAGCGAAAGAAAAAACGTCAAAAGTGTTGTTGCATAGTTTTTAATCAAAATTACTGCAAGATTATACGCTTGCAGTAATTTTGCTGTGAGGTGAAAATATGGAAGTCAAAAAAGTTTTGCAAGATGAAAATTGTACTAAACTTATAATAAGCCTTGATGACGGCTATCTTATAGAAAACTGTTTTAAATATCCGTTTTGGATATGTGTTACAACACAGGTTGGTTGCCCAATACATTGTGCCTTTTGCCAAAGTGGAAAAAACGGTTTTATAAGAAATCTTACGTCAAATGAGATTTTAGAACAAATTAAGATATCAATGCAATATGCAATAGGAGAATATTCGGATGAATTTTTGTTTTACACGGTTTCTTTCACAGGAATGGGAGAACCCCTTATTAATATTGATAACGTTTTTGACGCAATATACGAGATTCAAAACAGATCTGATTCAGAGATAACATTAACAACAACCGGAATAAATTCTAGTATTCAACGTCTTTTTTTTACACAAAGAAAAATAACTCTTGATATTTCATTGCATGCCATTTTTCCTGATAAAAGGATTAATATTATTCCATCGGAAGAAGTTAATCCAATTATTGAGACAATTAAGTTTGTCTTAAATAACAAAAAGAGGTTTAAAAAAGTAGTTTTTGATTATCTTCTTTTAGACGGAATAAATGATTCAGATAACGATTTAAATCAACTTATTGCATGTTTTGCCAATAAAAGAGCAAGTATTGAATTAATTAAATATAATACAATAATAGAAAATGATATATATAAAGCATCCGAACCAGAAGTGTTTCAAAGGTTCTATACGGAACTAAACAAAAATGGAATTGAAACTATAATTGAAGAAAATGTAGGAATTGAGCTAAAAGCTGGATGTGGTCAATTAATATGGAAATATAGTGAGGTGACAACAAATGAAAATATGTTTAGCATTCGCAAAAATACAACAACTGAAGCAAATGGAAATTATTAGTAATGAGCATATAGGTCTTGGATATATCGCTAACTCTCTGTCACAAAAAAATTATGACTATAAAATAATAGATGGACATTTTTTCGATTATAGCATAGAAGAAATGGCTAAGAGAATCTTAGATGAAAAATTTGATGTAATTGGTTTTTCTGTCGTATATTCTAATTTTCGAGATACAATTGAGATAATAGATTTAATCAAAAAAATGAATCCCAATATTTTCGTCTTCTTAGGTGGCCAACACGTATCATTTTGCGCAAAAGAGATATTAATAAATAATAAAAATGTTGATTTAATTATGTGTGGCGAAGGTGAATTTACTACTATTGAACTTATGGAATACTTAGAAGGGAAAAAAGAATTGGAAGAAATCCAAGGCATAACCTATAGAAGCAATGATGCCAGAATGATCAGGGAAAATGCATGGAGACAGCCTCGGACAAGAATTGAAGATTATGGAGAGATTAAAAGAGATGTGTTAGATGAGGGTTTGCAAAAGGGACTGACATGCTCTTTAAATATAATGGCGGGAAGAGGTTGTATATTTAATTGCAGTTTTTGTACAGGAAACAGAATATTTAATCCATATAAAAACTGCAGCTGGAGAGTAAGTATAGCAGAAAATATTGTTAAAAATTTAAAGGATTTAATCAGAAAGTACAATAAATATGACAATCTATATGAAATTGTAAATTTCTGCGATTTGAATTTTATTAATGAAACAAAAGACGGATTAAAATGGATAGACGATTTTACCAACTTAATGAAACAAGAGAATTTAGATATTTGGTTTTACGTGATGACACGAGTAGATTCAATCGTGAATCAGCAAAAAAGAATGAAACAACTAAGGGATTGCGGCTTGGTTCAAGTGGAAATGGGATTAGAATCGGGAAACGATCAAGGACTAGCTGTTTATAACAAACATATTTCTACAAGCCAAAGCATAAAAGCAGTCAATTTATTGAGAAAATTAAGAATTGACTTTGGTATGTCAGGCTTTATTATGTACCACCCGTATATTACATTAGATGAACTGAGAAAAAATTCAGAGTTTTTAATGAAAATCGAATATTGGAAAGTCCTTTTCCTTTATACAAAGATGGCATTGTACCCTGGAGCGGAAATTACTGAACAAGTAAAAAAGACCAATTTGTTATATGATACATATTCACATTATGAAGTGTATGATTATAGATTTCAAGACGAAAGAATAGAAGTGTTATATAATAGTATAGTAGAAAAAATTCCTTTCGAAATACTCAATGAATATTCAGAATCGATAAGCTATATTGAACTGCAGATGACACTAAATTATAGAAAATTAGAAAGAATATCAACATTGACAGAAACAGATTTTAACAAAAGAATACATTCGATAGAACTGCCTCTAAATCAGAACATTTATTTATCCAAAGAATTAATACATAAGTTTTTTTTAGAATCAATATCTTTAGCTGAAGAAGGTTGGAATGAAAAAAAATTTGAAACATTAGCAGGAGTCTTTTCTCTGAAATACACGAAAATAAATGATAAAATTATAAAATTATATGATGAATACGGTAATAACATTCTAGAATTTTTGGAAGTAGGAGATTAGCCATGAAAATACATTCTAGATATAAAAACAATATAATATTGTATATTATTTCTATGTCTTTAATTTCATTTGCTACGGGCATATTTCTATTAGCATTTAATTTGCATATAAGTGTAATTATTGATTCAAAAGTATTTATAAGTAATTTTTTACTAGTGGGCAATGCTTCTATGGCTGTGGGCGGAATTATATTTGGAAGAATTATTGATAAATACAAAAAAAATAGAGTGCTATTATTATCAACCGTAATCTGCGGCATGGCATTTTGTGGTGAATGTATTATGCAATCTCAACTAATTTTGTATGCACTGTCTGTGATTTATGGACTAGGATACTCAGTGCTGATGAGTATACATACTCCATTTATAATGGAATATGTTGAAGAAGAACGCCAGCCATATATAATCAATTTATGTTCTTCAATAAAATTATTTGCATCTACATGCGGAACATTTATAGGAGGCCTTATTCCTTTAAAAGTTATTAGTCCAATAAATAACAGTCCCTATCAATTGATTTTCATATTAGCAGGAAGCATATATTTACTTGGAAGCATACCATTGATATTTTGTATTAATAAGTCCAATAACAATGGACAACACACATATAGTATAGAAAAAATTGAAAAACCGAAATTATCAGCTTTTTCATTAGTGTTTCTGATATTAGGTTTATTAATATTTTTCTCTCCATATATGAATTTGTATTTTAACAATAGATATAATTTGAATTTGCGTTATATAAGTATAATTATTACAATCATAGAGATATGTCCAGTAATTACTAATGTTTTATTATCAAAACTTTTTAAATGGTTTAAAGAGTCAGATATAATTATTGTAGGAAGTACTTTATGCGCTGTTTCTTTTTTTGCACTATCATTTATTGAAAAATTATGGATTCAAATTATATTATTTTTATTAACAACAATTATTTCGTCCTTTTTGTTTCCGCAAATTAACCGTTTTTTATTGAAATTGTACCCTGAAAATCAAATAGGAAAAATGTCTGGTTATGCAAACTTCTTTTATAATATAGGAGATTCAATTGGGACATATTCGGAAGGATTATTTATAAACTATGGAATATTCAGTATGCCATTTCTAGTTGCTGCTATATTATATATTTTTTTAATACATTTTATTAAAAATTTACACAGATAGCATAAGCTAATTGCATACATATAAAGAAGATCCTGTTAACTACAGGAAATATAAGATTAGAATATTATAAATTCCCCCAACTATGAAACAAATACACATTTATTCCATAGTTGGGGTAAAGTTAAAAATTTACACACTCCTTAATGCTTGTCCAAATTAAAAAACATCCTCAAATGATTAGTAGAATCGCCTTTCTTGCTATTAATTCTTGTCAGTTTCCAAATGCTATCAAGTAGCGCATCTCCATCTTTATTAAATTTCAATAATGTCATCACTATGTCATATAACTTGTCAAACGACAGGAATAGTCTATTTAATCTGATACATTTTTCTTTGTGTTCATAGCATTGCAATTTCAACAACTCAGCTTGCTCCGACAAGAACTCATCTATATATACTTTACTTTTCTTTCTTTTAACATTATATTCCATAATATGTCTCTCAATGTGATCTGCAATACCCCCGTCACTGGCAATCCAAAAACTGCCACCTGTGCAGCTTATTCTGATAAAATGCTTTACATTCGTAAAGAGTGCCGTTTGTTTATATTCGCAATACTTGGCATTTTGAGATTCTTTTGTGCTAATATCACATTCCGACGGATAAAAATCCACCTGTTTTCCAAGCGACTCTATGGCTCGTTGCATCCGATACGCCTGCGCCTGGCTTGAAAAATATGTCTCGGCGATATCTTGAACAATGTTTGCATCAGATCCTCCACGTGCGACTCGAGATATGCCTTTTCTCTTACACTCAATAATAAGTGCATATTCTGTACCCATTATGATAGCATCGCACTCATATACTTGCTTCTCAAATAAATATTTTCCACTATATTCTCTCAACCCATTAATATTCTTAAATAAATCAAGCACTGCGGTCTCAATCTGAGGTCCAAAATCAATCCAATCTAACGCCTTGCCAATCTTATCATATACGCCAAACATAGATATGATTGGAGGAATAACATAATATGCATCTTGCTCCTTAATAATCCACTCAGAATCACTATAAACTTTATCCCACTGAGTTGGAATGTAGTACTCCCCATTGAGGGAATGATTGGCAGTCATCAAATCAAGAATATTGCGTTCATCATTACTTACAGACTTAAATGGTATTTTAGAAATTATACCAGTCTCAAAATCACATTGCGCATTTTTTACAATCCGGCTAATTATATTGCGCAGATTTTTACTATTACAGCTATAGTACTCTTCAAGCCGCTCACTGTATGCATCTATGATTCTCTGAATTAGGAATAGCATCCCCTCCGGAACATACTGATGTATATCATACACGGAGGAATAATTCATAATACGTTCTAAATAATCGCTCTCATCACTCGGAAGCAAAAATCCCAAATCATACTCATTGTCAACATCTAACAGCCTGATAGCGTATTTTGTATCTATCAATAATTGCAGAAAATCATTTTCATTAGGCATATATGCTTCATCATATACATCTGTTTCTGCTTCCGCATTATTATCCGACAATGCCCTAATAGAATATATCAGAAGTGTTGGAAGTTCTGTATTTACTCCATTATTTATTCGAATCCGCCGTTCTTCTTTATCGAACGCCTTGTATAATTCTTTATATATTTTTTTATAAAAAGATAATGGTCCATATTTTAATATCCTGCTGTAGATATTCTGAAATATGTCATCTATACTTATCCTGAGATTGCAGTCGATTTTATAATTGCAAGAAAAATGTTTTAATGCCTCGGTATATTCCAAATCTAATTTGTGGCGATATAATTTATCGTCCTCAATCTGATCATCTGCAAGGTTTCCTTTATCTAAAAGAAATTTATAGCATGCATATGCTATCCAGCAGTCATAATATTCTCTATTAATTTCAATATCTCCCTTTATTTTTCTGTTAGTGTTATAGTAATCAAGGTTCTCATTAATAAAATAAATATATTTTGGTAAATCACCCCAATAATAGAATTTCCTTCTGCATTTTCTAACTTCTTTTTTTATATTTTCTATATCTCCGGATTTGGCAATTACTGCAATAGTTTCAGAAAAATTCATAATTATATCGCTTAAGGACCACACAAACTTATTATTTTGCTTGACGTGAAAAGAATCATACAAAAATTGAAGGTTATTCGTATCGCAGTTGTCGATATCTGCTTTACAATCTTGATAAATTTTACTCACATCAGAAACTGTATATTTATAGTTACCAATATCATACAAAATTCTATTATCTTCATTCATATTATTTTTTGTTTCTCCCTCTGTAATCTTATATAACACTTTTCTTTTAGATGTGACCCGCAATAATTAATACGGATGATTGTCAACAACCAATGACTTCATCACCATGTCAATTCATCTAATATCTACGGATAATCCTTGTTACCCACCGTTACAGATACTTTTGGTAATCGAATTGCGATACTCAATTTATTGTATTCCCTCATACAATCCTTCGCAGCTTTAGTCAAAAGGACTCGTTCCCACGACATCTGGGGAGCAGCTCGCACAAAAATGTGAGCAGATAAAAATTCTTAAATTTCTGCTTCGTCATAAATAACCTTTTTTATTTGTTCATATGTAACCTCTGCGGCTGGCCGTCCAGCTAAAACTCTGCCTTCGACATCCTTTGCAATTATGGAAAATCGTTCCCATAAATCAGAAAATAGAATATCATAACCCTCTAACACATGTAGTTCATTCTGCATGGTTTTCTGCAACTTTCTCTTTATCTGCAAAAGTCTGTCCTTTGCCGGTGGATGAGTCGCTTTGCCTGATTCACCCTCAATCCGTAAACTCTCAATAATACTTAACATCCACATGGCAACGTATATCCCGCCCAAAATGACCTGAATATCAATTTTTCTTTCAATAAGTATCGGAATTGTCAGCAACGCTCCTATATAATCAGCATCAAATTCCTGCTCCCAATCAGGGACTAAATTCTCATACTGTACTTTTCCAACAGTCACTATCCCTTTAATTGCATCTTTTCCCAAATGTCCCAGATAATAGTGTGCGCACTCATGGGCAACAATAAAAGTCAGAAAAGAATCTGCCAACGCATTACTGAATTGCCGATAAAGATAATCATTTACTGGCTGAGAAACATCACACATATCAACATTCCCATAAAAAAATATGCTTAAGACTATATCTGTGAACCGTTTTTCAATCCATTTGTTATTATTGATACATTCTTTGATTTTTTCAGGTTCCATGCCGAAGGTAATTTTTTCTTCATCTAATACCTGTATAGGGAATGCCTTTGTCAGCACATTTGTAATGTTATGGGCAAATTGTATAATTCCGCTGTAAAACAGAATAATTGGCGGCATATCACTGTTCGGACACCTAATCTGAGCATAAAACATATCAAACTCTACAGTCCCAAACAACGGCATATTCAGCCCATGACAATCTATAAATGTATCCTTTATCCTATGAATATTACTGATAATATCCCTAAAAAATTTATAATAGTATGGATTTTCATACCGCGAAATAACATGTTCGCTTCTCATTTCGCGCAGTGATTTTATCAGTTCATCTCTGTCCTCATACTTAAAATTGTATTCCTGCTGTAAAAAATCAAAAAGTCTTCCGTCAAAATACATTTCATCATAATTTATAACTTCTCCGAACGTACTAACCATATATTCACGTTGCACTTCTTCCAGAAATTCCAACGGATTCATCCCTACCATTACAGTTCCTCCTACTTTATTCCAGCTTTCCCCAGACCTTCTCTTTCAAACAGATTTTCCCATTCTTAAAATCTGCCACTTTCATTTCATACAAATGGTTGATAGCGCCCACTATCTTTTCTCTTTCCAACATAGTATTTTCGCGTTGCGTATACCACTCCTGCAGATCATGAATAAACCGCTCCTCTTCAATGTCAGACTGGTAAGCCCCTTTTATATGAAGCATGTAGACTATGTGCGCTTCTATCCCCTCCAATTCCTGCCTTGTGATACTCCTGATAAACAATACTGACACTATCAACATTTGGATATAATTAAAAATGCTCTCCGGTCTGCTGACGGCAGCGGTTAATTCCAGTCCTGCCAGAAGCGCTTTCTTCAGGTCAAGTCGGGCATTGCCAAGTTTGTAGGAAACCGGATCATTGCGAAGGAAAATCATACCTTTCATATCGTCTTCCGGCAAAAACTCTATAAAATTTTCTACTATGTTCATAGCAACTATCTTATCTTCTCCGCAATCACTGGCATAGTCTTGCAACTCTTTACTCAGTTTATTATCATATTCCACCGCCTGTTGCCTAGTCATTGTATTCTTCCCCTTTCATCATTTCTTTCAGTTCTTCCCTTTGCTTGGTACGGAGAATTTTTGTCAGCTTACCTTTCTCCATCTTCAAAACAGTCTGAATTTTATTTTCTTTATATACCTCATTGAATCCCCGATATAAATAATTGCCTTCCCTTGTATCCAAAATGTATTCGTCCCTGTCTACAATGGCAAACAGCCGACTTTTCCTCTTTTTCAATGCCGGATGTGTGTCATTATAGAAAAATGTTTTATATAGTATCCGGTCCGTATAATAAACCATGTCAAAAAAATCCATATACATCATCGGCGCAAGGTAGGTATAAGGCTCTAAAACAATACCCCTCGCCTCTTTGTCCATGATAATTTTCAAGACAATATGGTATGCAATCTCATCTGCATCAAATTCTTCCTTTTCAGGGTGTTCTCTGGTATATTTTTTTCCAATATTGGCTAAGTAAGCATGTGCAACCTCATGGGCCAGACTGAATGCCAGAACAGTCCAATAACAGTCCTCGGCAAGCTGCAAGATCTGCAAATCATCTGCAACCATTTCCAGTAATTCTCTGTTAGCATCTTCTCCCTGCATTTCCCCCAGAATGCTTACGTCATTCATCAAAAACAGCACATACAGATAGCAATTTCCATACACTTCCAAATTGTCAAAGTCCTTCGACCATTTGAACATAGCGAGAAGAAATGCCATCATGGTAGATTCAAACAACTCGTCTATATGTACTACTGCCGGATTTTTCTCATCATTGTAAATATAGCTGTTTATCGTCCTTTGATATCGGTTGTTCAGCTCTATATTAGTTGCTACATAGCCATATTCCTTTAGAAAATAGTCCTTTACTATAGCAAGCATGTTTTCAAGATTATACCTTTGCATATTGGCTTGAAGCTGCTCCTCAGTAAAATACTCTGAAAAATAATCCAACATTAACCGCATGCCACGTTGATCATCCTTTAAAGTGCTTCCACCGGACTTATATATGTCATAATACGAAGGGACTGCATATTTAATTTCACATGGTTCAATATTTTCTTTATCCTGCATACTATCACCCCATCAATAGAAGCGCCTATTTATCTTCCCGCAACCTAATAGCCAAAGCCGCCTTCCTCCGGTTCTGGTCTTTAATCGCTGCATAGTGCTTCTTCGTTGTTCCGACATCAGAATGACCCAAAACATCCGCCACCAAATAAATGTCCCCTGTTTCCTGATACAAGTTTGTACCAAAAGTAGAACGGAGCTTGTGAGGAGTAATCTTCTTATGCGGTACAAATTCTTTCGCATACTTTTCAACAAGATTTTCTACCGCATGAACACTGATCCGTTTCTTTTGCAAAGAGAAAAATAAAGTATTTTCTTCTCCAGGAACAGCTTTCATAGCCATCATAGCTCGTGGACCTTCAATATAATCCAAAAGGGCTTTTTCTACCTCATCTCCAAAATACAATATGGACTCATTTCCGCCCTTACGGACGATGCGAATACTATTTTCGCGGAAATTAATGTCGGTAATATCAAGACCTACACATTCCGACACCCGGATCCCGGTACCGAGGAACAATGTAATAATTGCGATGTCCCTGATTTTTGTCTTCATGAAAAAATCTTTCTTCTTTCCGGTAAGCCGATTTTCATAGTTTTCTATATTATCAAGCATAATGGCAACTTCATCCGGTTCAAGGCGGATGATTGCTTTTTCATGCAGTTTCGGCATATCAACCTGCATGGCAACATTCTTTGTCAGCATTTCCTTTTTATAGAAATAATCCAAAAAGCTCCGCAGGGAAGACATTTTCCTTGCAATACTGGGCGCCCCATTCTTCTGCTCCCCATTTTCAGCTTCATAATATTTTAAATATTCCTGATATTCCTCAATATCGCCGCTTGTCAGCAGGTCAATGTCCCCCAATGTTATCCCATTTATACCCTTACTGGATAATTCAGGATTCTTCTCAATCAGGAATCGGAAAAAGACCAGCAAATCATAAGCATAGGAGACCCGTGTTTTCGCACTGGTTTTCTGTTCAGCAGCGCGGAAATAATCCCTTGCATATGGTGGCAGTTCCGTTAAGAGCTGTCTAAGCTGCAAAGTATAGCTTGTTTCCCTCTGTTCATGGTATGTAGGATTTCTACTTGGCATAATTTCCCCTCCAAATGAATACTAACAAAGATATTATATCAGATAATGGTGTATACAGCAAAAAACTAACTTAAAAATACGAAAATCTTCCCAATTCAGCATACCCCTACTGTGAAAATATAATGAAAAGCTGCTACACAAAAATGTGCAACAGCCTATAAAGCTTAGATTAATATAAATCATTTAACAAATCCCATTAGGATAAAGTCCAAGAAATGTCTTATTCTTTATATGACATGGTTAGTCGCGTAACTGCTATTAAATGCATACTGCCACGAAAAGCTTCTTTGCCAGCATACCTTTATAAAGCTATTATGTATGATTACAACTGCTTTTCCTTCCACAAATAACTTCTTAAAAGTATGACTGTATAGGATTCCCTGCTTTATCTCTTGCATTATTAATAATGTCTTCCAGCATATTAAACTGACAAAGCCCATCCCTTATTCTATTATCTGCTCGTAATTCATCTATTGCTTCTGTCAAAGTTCTTCCCTGCAAATTTCTCATAATTATCGTATTTACGCCTTTTATTTGACTTTCGAAAGGCTCTCTATCCCTAAAGTTGTATACTCTTTCCTGTATTTCAAAAATTGGTGTACCACCATTTGCATCAATGATGATAATTACCCACATACAAGCATAATATAACTGCCGGGCTATTGGATTCCATTCAGGATTCCTTCCTCCTCTACCTCCATCCCCTCTTTGCGGATCGCCATTATCATGACCGTCTGCTTCTTCCCCTCCTTGCGGACCACCATCGACGCAACCGCCTTCTCCATGTAAAGGGTTGAATACGGGCAACCCCTTATGATTCAACAGCTTAAGAAAATCCCTGGCAGCCCCATACCACACAGAATAATCTCCCGATTTCCGCTTTCTTTGGATGTTGCCTCAAAAATATAATATTCTCTTTCAATTTTTCCTCCGGCATCGCTAATTTTTTCTTGTCCCGCCAATAACTTAATGTGCGCTTTTGGCACTACATTATACTCCTTAACAATTTGCTTTCTTCTGTCTTCACTTCTACAATCCATAAAATATATCCTCCTAGTTAACTTTATTTTGTAAATTTTCCGCCCGGCGGAAACTCTAAAGTCCCTTCTACTCACTTAGCCGCCTTGCGATACAGGTGGTCTGCAAACAGATCACTTCCCACTCCTGCTGTTCTCCATTAACGACAACAGAATAGTGCAAATCCCTCGAATTATCTTCCTGTTCTATTCTTTCAACATTACTATAAAGAGCCTCCTGTACTCCCTCATGAAAAAAAAGATTCCAGCGAATAGCACCCTGCGGAGTTCCTAATATGAGCATCATTAAAATGCCAAAAACAATTGCAACAGCATAAAACAGATTCATATATTGTCTTCTGTACAAATACCGTTTGCATTCTTTGCATTCAGCACATGGCTTACATCCAAAGTAATCGTCATAAAAGGGAACCCCTGTACTTAAATAAAAGCCCTTGCAAAACATCAGTTTTTTATGCGCCATTTCCCCCACATATTTCTCAAGTTCACACATATTTTTTATCTTCTTCATCTTCTCCATTACAATACTGCTCCTTATTATCAATATATAATCATTTTATAACATATTTCGCGCTTTTTATTAGGATTTCACGCTGATTTTCTTTACATTACAAAAGCCCCCTTTTGCATCATTTCAAATTGATTCAAAAGAGAGCTATCCAGTAATATTTCTATGGGATCATCTGATTTACTTTTTGATCCTCTTCAGTCCTGCCGGCTGCTTGGGCTGGTGGTAAATATACATACATCTGCTTTCTGCGGCTGCCTGTGCTGATTTTCCTGCTACATTTTTCATCAGTTTTGCCAATATGTTTCTGCCTGTCGGTTTCATATGCGAAATACCTCCTTATCAATATATCGAAATATAGTAAAATTACTTTTACTATATTTCAGTATATATCTTTTGGCATTTTCTTTTTGTTGCTCGTAATAAATACGAGTATCCACGTCATTTTTGCCCCTCGCTGCCGTACATCACCACCGATACCCTGAACACGCCGTCCTGCCCATCTGCAACTACCTGCCCGCAGTAGGCTTCCGCCGCCTGCTCCACAGAAGAGAGTCCCAGTCCGTGGCTCCTGCAGTCTTTCTTTGTTGTAACGTATTTCCCCATGCGGTTTTTCCTCCGTTCCCCGCGGTAGGGGTTTGTAACGGCAATCATAAGGACTTCCTTCTCATACGAGACGTCCAGCGTGACATATCGCTTTCCCTCCCCAACTTCCCGACATGCTTCCAGCGCATTATCCAGTAAGTTCCCGAACACTATGGTAAGATGTCCGCCCAGGAAAGGTAGCTCAGCAGGCAGAAACACGTTGGCATCAAAGACGATACCCTCTGCTCTGGCGATGCCACATTTATGATTTACAAGGCTGTCCACGATGGCGTTTCCGGTCCGGGAAACATCCTCTGCCCGGCATTCTGAGGCTCCCTGAAGCATTCCGCGCACGTATTCCTCTGCCTGTTTCGTATCATCCCCCTGCAGCATCCCCAACAGACTCGACATATGGTGCTTCATATCGTGCCGTAGCCGCCTCATCTCCATGTCGTACGCCTCACATTCCTGCGCATGTCTGTTTAAAAGGTCAAGCTCCTGTTCATAAAGCAGATTCTTCTCCTGAGCCTCTGCATCATCCACCATGCGGTCATAGACCTCAAATATCATGTAGATCAGCAGGAGAAGCAGGATACCCGAGATGATGGCGAACGACGTGTATTCCTCATGCTGCGCTGTTATCAGGAAAATGTTGTGCATCAGGTAGGCGCTTCCAGCGGGAACAGTGAGAACCGCAACGGCATACCGGAACGGAATGTCACGCTGTTCTGTCCGCCTCACGTAATGCCCCGCGGTTATGGCAAGCAGATACATGAGCATCAATGAGATGACGGTTCCCGCCGTCTGCAATTCCCACCCCTCCATTCCGGCCAGTCTTAGAATGATATCAACGGAAATCTCCATGAGCATCCACACGGCACACACCAGCACTGAAAAGATGCAGTGCCTTTTTATGCCTGCATCGTATGATATAGAACTGATTATGAGTACAAGTGACATATTTAGGGAAAACATTACCGGCGGAGATATGACCACGCCTATGATGGGAACCACCTGCAGGATGTAATAAACGGTCCATACCACAAAACGCAGCGGGTTTCCCGATGGGCAGGAGAAGAATGCCTTCATTAATTTATGCATAATGAGTATGTAAAAGCATGATGTCAGCAGGCTGCCGACATAGGTAAATATAGGATTCATCCGTCCACCGCCTTCCCTCCTGCCATCTTGCAAAGTAAGCGATTAATTTAGGGGTGGATTGCGAATCATTCCCCAGTGTGTAATAATAATCACAGTAATGCAAGTATTTTACCGTGCATACCAATGCAATAGTTAAAATACTTTCGCACATTGACATCTGAATCCTGCTTACTTACATATTTCCTGACAGGATGAAGACCATGGTGCAAGCTTTTCAAGTTCTTCATCTGTTGACCGATAGCTGGGACGCTGCTCCAGAATGTATTTCATATATTTGTATGGGTCTAAGCCGTGAAACTTTGCCATCTCTACAATAGTGTATATCCCCATGCTTGCCTCGGCTCCACCTACCGTGTCTGAAAAAAGCCAGTTCTTCCTGCCTACCACAACAGGGCGGATCGAATTCTCGCTCATGTTGTTCGACAGGCTGCAGCGGCCATCCTCCAGATAGGTCAGGAGGATATCCTGGCGGTTCCGTGCGTAAGTCAGGGCTTTATTGAATTTATTGCTGCTTGCGGACATCTTCTGCTGGTCCAGCCATTTGATGAATGCATCCACAACAGGCTTTTCGTCTTTCATCCTGCGTTTCTGGCGCTGTTCATGGGAAAGCCCCTGTTCCTTATATATGCGCTCATACCAGAACAGCTTATCACAGTATGCTACACCCTGCACTGCCGGATTTGACAAGTCTTTTTCACTTCCTTTTGGAATAGCATCCAAAAAATACCTCCTGATGTGAGCATAGCAGGCACAGCGTTTTACATTTTTCAGTTTGTCGTATCCCTGGAAGCCGTCCACCATCAGGTACAATCCCGGCGTGGAACTTTCCAGCATTTCTACCGCATTATTCCCATTTCTTGTCGGGGAATACCGGTATATCAACAGGGGCGGCAGGCCGTCCTCCCCGGAACGCATCAGCCACACATAAGACTTGGACTGCGGTCTTTTGTCCGGCTCTTTGAGCACCTGGACGGGCGTCTCGTCCATCATCAGGAAATGCCGTTTCAGCAGTTCCCTGTGGAAGAACTGCACCAGAAACTGAAAATACAGCTGGAACACGAGGATGGCCCAGGCAGCCATTGTGGCCCGGGTGATCAGAATGCCGGATCTTTTTAGATCCTGCTCCTGCCGGTAAAAGGGCAGGCCGAGGACAAATTTATTCTTCAGAATGCCGGACACCAGCGATGGTGTGGCATAGCTTTTCTCAATAAGCGCAGGAGGACATCCCTCATCCTTTATAAACTGAGGTTCTTCCGTCTGCTTACACTTGGGACATTCATAAGTAGTAGCGACATATTCCGTCACTTCATATCTTGCGGGAATGAACTCCACCTCCCGGCGTATCACTTCCGTCCCGATGGGAACCATCCCTGCTCCGCATACCGGGCATTTCTTCTCTTCGTCCGTCAGGGAATCCACAACCACCCGGTTTATTGCAGCTCCCTTGAACTGCTCCTCCAGCGTGGGCTTTTTCTTCCGCTGGCGGGTATGCTCCCGGACAACGGTTTCCGGAATTTCTTCCACATCGGCTACGGGGATCTCCATTCCCTCATCCGTATCAAAAAGGGAGAGCTGGTTTGGATCGATGCCCGGGCGTTTTTCGGAAGATGCGCCAAAGAGCTTCCTGCGCAGATAAGAAACCTCCTCCGTAAGCTTTGCAATGGCCGCATCCTTTTCCTGGATGGTTCCCGTCAGGGCGGCAATGGTTGTATTCAGTTGGGCAATCATATCCTTCAGCTCTGCAAACTGGATGTCTTTTGCGTCCCGCGGCACTGGCTTTTCCCCCGAAATCTGATGGTTTAATGATACCACAAAATATAGAAAATATCCAGTAAAACCAATGGTTTCCGGAATCCTGCGGCAGGTATTATACATCCATTTTCAATGCCTTGGGCTGTTCAACCTCCAAACCTGACATGAGCCAGTCGAACTGCTTCCAGGTGATCGGCTTTACCTCATCCCGATTGCGTGGCCACCGGAAACGGCCCTGTATGCTGCAATCCAGACGTTTGTACAGCAGGCACATGCCGTCCGGTTCTTTGATAAGAATTTTTATGCGGTCACACCGTTTTCCACAGAAAAGGTAGACGGACATGGAATCCGGCTCTGTATGGAGCATGTTTTGGATCGTTGCGCACAAACCATCTATTGAGCGGCGCATATCCGTGTAGCCTGAAACCAGATATAAATTTGTTTTAACGGAGATATCACCAATCATAGCCATCCTCCGATCATGAGCAGGGTCTTTTCATACAAGGTTGCGTCAACCGTTCCTGTAAATCGGAATAAAATCCCGTTTGCCTCTATTTCAACCATAGGAACCCCGGCCGTTGGCAGTGAGACAGGATTATCTTTAGCATCAGACGGATCCTGCTGTTCCTCTGGAAGGATCTCAACCTTGACAACCTCATTGACACAAATGCCGTTGTCCGCATGATGTCTGCCGGGATCTGGAATCGTATGGCAGGTTTCTTTTCGGAGACGCCTCACCCAAGCATAAAAGGTGTTGATATTAATTCCGTTTTCCCTGCACCAGTCACAATCAGTCAGGCCGCTCTGACGGCATTCCATGACCAGACGGTATTGTTCTTCGGAAGTTTTTCTGACAGCACGCATAATGGTCATCTCCTTTACACTGAATCATTTGCAAGCATGCAAGTAGTTTGCATGGTAAAATGCTTGCATCTTTGTAACCATTATCGCATAACGACAAGCTGTTTGAAATCCACCCCTAAATTAAGCGCTTACCTTGCAAAGCCGTGATCGCACCTCCTTCTCTCTGTCTTCGCTGATCTTCAGGTCAATCCGGTTCCCGTTCCCGAAGAGCACCGTCACCAAAGAAAAGTTCATCTTCTCTATATAACCATAATTCACGAGAAACGACTGGTGTATCCGCAGAAACTCCTGACACCCCTCTGAAAGCTCTTTCTCAACAGCGTTTAGCCTGCCGTAAAAACGCTCCTCGGAGCCATCTGCCATGAATATATGTACTACTCGGTTGCGACTCTCGAAATATACGATGTCCCTGACCGCAACTTTCCGAATCTCCTTATTGAAAGAAAAGTGATAATAGGCTTCCGTATTTCCTATGCGGGCACAGGCATCACGGAAGTATTTTCGGAACTTTATCACATCCACGGGCTTTGAAAGAAACCGAAACGGCTCCACCTCAAACAGCTCCTTTAAATACTGTTCATAGCCGGACACGTAAATGAGGAGAGCGGCTCGATCAATGCGACGTATCTGCCGCGCAGCATTTATTCCGTTTACCCTCTCCATCTCTATGTCAAGAAAAATCAAATCATAACGGTAACTTTTTTCAATGTCTGCAACCAGAGTGTCGCCATCAGAATAAGCTTCCGTCTCTACACTGATCCCCGCATCCGCCGCTTCGCGGCGCACCATTTCCTCCAGTTCCGCCGCAAAACGCATATCATCGTCACATACCGCTATCTTCATCATCCACATCATTTTCCTTCCGGTGTAAATTCCCTGTTACAAGTTTCTCCTGTTCGCCCTGCGCCTGCTCCAGCCGTTCCAGCATTGTCATTAAGGTCTTTTTATTAATGTCCGTCAGGCGCTGGTAGCGCAATACAATATCGTAATACCTGTCCATTTCATGATTCATACGCACCTGGCCGCTTAAGTCACGCTTGATGTCGGTGCGTCCGAGTATGTAGTCGGTGGTAACGTTGAATGAATCCGCCATCTTTACCAGCAGGTCTGTGGGTATGTCATAGGCTCCGTTCTCCATGCGGCTTACCGCCTGCTGGGAGGTGCCGAGGATGGCGGCGAGGGTCTCCTGGGACAGATTCATGCTCTTCCTGAGTTCTCGAATACGGTTTTTGGTTTCCATAGTGTGTATCATCCTTTCTGACTTCTATTTTACATAAAAATCAATCAATTAATTACAACTATATAATGTATTTTATATACGCATTAATGAGTAATCTCAGGCTATAAAGCAAGATATAGACTGGATAAAAAAGAATATAAGTCTAATAAACAAATTTGCAGTGGAAGTGGCTAAAAAAGAAAACAGAGCGTATATAAATTGGCTCTGTCTCATGGTTCCGTTCACATATTTTATAATGAGTTTTGTAAATATGCATTATGCGAAGCCCAGCGTCCGTAGATGTGTTTTTGAACGGCCAGTATTTTAAGGAAATTCCGGTGTCAATGGTAAAGGCTATGCCGATGCTAACGCATCTCATTGACTCCAAAATCCCTTTAAAATGAATTGTAATCAAGCAAACCTAAGCTTAGGTCTGTTACACCAACGAGCATTTTTTTGGTGACCGTTTGGTAATGTAAGATGGCCGTTTGCTCCGCAAAAGTGTCCGCCGGAAATCGCAATATACAAAATGTGGAAATAATGAAGATACTGGCATGCTATGTCTGTCAAAAAGCTATTCTATATGAATATCAAGTTTAAAGAAGGATGACTATTCTCGGAAGAGAAGCAAGTTACTAACATAAAATCAAATATTGTAAAGTTCTGCATATAATCCACCTATATGTAATAGTTCTTCATGTGTTCCACTCTCTCCCACATGTCCGTTGTCTATAACATAAATAATATCAGCATTTTTTACAGTCGATAGCCTATGAGCTATAAGAATTATTGTTCTATCCCGAAACGACTTTAATAATATTGAAATAATTTTGTCCTCTGTGTCATTGTCTAACATTGAGGTCGCTTCATCAAATACAAGTAATGGACTCTTTCGTATTAAAGCTCTTGCTATAGAAATTCTTTGTTTTTCTCCACCAGAAAGCTTTATACCGTTTTCACCAACCATTGTATTAAGTTTGTTTGGTAAATTTTCAATAAATACATCTAATTCAGCTTCTTTTAATACAACTTCTAGCTCTTCTTGAGTAATTGCTTGTCCTAAAACAATATTATTATATATACTATCATCCAACAAAAAAATGTTTTGACTAACTATGCTTATCTGTTTTCTTAAATATTCTATTTCGATTCTTTTTATATCTTTTCCATTTATGCTGATTTTCCCTTGTTCAACATCCCACAGTCTATAAAGCAAATGAATAAGAGTAGTTTTACCACATCCACTCTTTCCAACAATAGCATGAATTTTCCCTTTAAATATTGTTAGAGACATATCATTTAATATCCAATCTTTACTTTCTTCATATTTAAATCTTGTATTTTCGAATATTATATCACCAGTCAAATCTATCTTTTCATTTCCAGAAACAACTGTACTTTCTATATTTAAAAGTTTTTGTAATCTCTCCCATGAAACCATGCATGCTACTAAATCATTGTTAAAACGAACAAGATTCATAATGGGCCCCATAAATCTTTGAGAATAAATGTTGAATGTAACTAAGCCGCCATAGGATAAACTTCCGGCAATCACTTTCATTCCTCCATAACATAAAATAGATGCCATAGATATTAAATTCACCCCTGATAATATTAGGTTATTCTTTATCATATTTGTCATATTTTCTATAAACGATTTTGCAAAATTATTTTCTAAATTATTATGCTTTTTTCTAAAATAAGATTTTAATCCTCCTTCGTTAAATGCGAATAAATTACTTATCATTTCTTGTGCTGAACTATTTAATGATGATATAGCATTTCTCGTATGTTCTGATGATTTCTCAATTATAGAATTATATTTCTTCTGAATAGCAAAAATCATTATTTGAAAAGCTATTAGGATTAGCAATAAGTCAAACTGTAAAGTAACTAAATAATATGCATATCCAATTATTAATATAATATTCGATATAAAATTTAATAAGGAAGTTGTAAGTATATTTGGAATTTCCTCAACATCTCTATATAAACAAGTAAAAACATCTCCGCTAGAATAACTCGTCAAGAAGTCACCCGACATCCTTTCCAAATGATCAAAGCAATCGTTTCTCAAGCTAACCACCAACTCTCGATTATAATGATTAAGCATTATTTGGTACACATAGTCACAAAGTGAACCTAAAAGAGTACAAATAATCATCCCAATTGTATAGCGAATCAATAGTTTCATGTTATTATATGAAATAGCATTATCCAAAATCTTCAATATAAAAAAAGGAAGCATTATCTTGGAAACACTACTAATAAACATTAGCAAAAGTCCAATGATGTATATTCGTTTTTTTATTTTAACAAAATTAAATATTTCCATCAGCAATTTGATTTTTTTCATTTTAATCCTCCTGCCCACTTTCGGATTTATAGCGTTATATTAAATAAGACGTTCAATCATATTTGTCATTCCGCTAAGCGTACCTATACTGTCATAATCAATAAGATTTTCGGATATAACTATATTAAATGTTTCTTCTATTAGTTTTATCAATTTCTTACAAGTATCCCTATTTAATACATTCTCATCAAATAAACTTGTGTATATTCCAATATTAAGTACTTCCTTATTTCCGGTTATTCTATATAAAAGCTCTTTAACCTTTTTATTTATTTCGTCTTTAAACAAACAATTCTCATATATATGGGGCTCTTTACTGCAATTGATCTCAATTTCTTTCCACTCTGTCCGAACAGCATACTTTTTTAATATACAGCAAGCATTATTAAAATTAATCTCTATATTTTCATCAGCGCAGGTTTTTATAATGTACCCTGCAATGTATGCGCATGCTTTGCTATTCCCCCCAAATAGATAAAATTTTTCCCTATCCCACCTTGTAAATATTGGTGTCAAATCTCCAATACATTGTATTTCTTTATTATTATCAAACCAATATTCACGATGTAACTCAAATCGATTCCCTCTAACACCTATTACAGTACTAAAAAGTGCGGGAAATGACTTTTTTTCCCCATTGTAGACAGATGCAACAATTACTTTTCCTCTATTCAATAAACATTGACATATTTCTCTAAGTTTTTTTTCACTATCCTCTTGTAACATTGCCAAGCTTAGATTAATAAGTCTATATTCTAGGGAGATGCAGTATTCCATAGCCATCTCTAGGAGCGGATAATTTGTTTCCGCTTCTGAATTTAAAATCTTTATAACAAAAAAACGAGCATTCTTATATACTCTAGTAATAACATCTGCGCACGCAGTTCCATGGCCATTATCATCATTATAATTTTTATCGCAACATATCATTTCGTCTTCTATATAGAAATGAATGCCGCCAACAATGCGATTCCTGTATATCTCTTTATCTAAACCCGTATCTATTAATACAATAACATCATTATTCATATAAATCTCCATTTAAGAAGGGAAAGGCAGCTATAAGTACCTTTCCCATATATGTCATATGCCCTATGGTCAATTATGGTGAGCAGTTACCCTTATAAGTGGGTGTTAGTTTTAGGCGTGTATACAGTATTGTAAATTACGCAGCCAGAAGTGTTGCCATCAGTTCTGCCAACCCAGATTTTGGTTTCAGTACAGTCATCTCCGCAAGCCTGACCGCGAACATTTAAGTTGACATCTGTACTTGCGATCTTTTTAATCTTCATGCCGAATCCCTCCTTTATATTATTTTTTCAGAAAAAATGCTATTTTAGAATAATGCGCCGCGAGCCGTATAACCAGTTGCTGTCCAGCATCCACCTGCATTTCCCTCTTTAGAGGTTTTACCGGCCCAAACTGTTTCTTCGCACATATTTGTGCAAGCCTGAGCGACTACCTTTAATGGTATAGATGTATCAATTTTCTTGATTTTCATATTGCATTTCCTCCTTTCACTCTTTATTTAGGGCATTTTGACCATTAGGAAACACCTTTTGATAGTATTGCGATAGCCTTATTTTTACATTTTCTATATTACATATTGCTACGATTGGCGTATTCAAATCTCCTGTGTATATTTTATTTATTATCTTACACCTAGTACAATCACAATACTCATAACGAGAGCATCCAATACATGCTTGGTTTTTTGCTTGCGCCCACTCCAAAATGCGCTCAACTGATTCGTGATTAATACCATTATCGACAGATCCTATTACAAATTCGCTTACTCCAGCCGCTGCCAGACAAGGATATATGCTACCATCAGTATCAATAGTGAAGCTTGTCCTTCCCCCATCGCATGCAGAATTCATGCATCTTACAAGTGCATCATCAATAAGGTCTACTTTACAATCTCCCTTATACCCTTTTAGATAATCAATAATTTGGACCCCTTGATTATATAATTCATTCATATCACTATCTGTCCAATTATTATCATACTGATCCGGAACTGGTGAAATAGAAACAAATCCAAAATCTAAAAGCCATTTAACTCCATCAAACAAATACTCTACATTCTTTCGATTAACTGTCATTCTAGCGCAAATATCAAACGGAGCTCTATCAAGTATTTTTTTAGAATTTTGTATAACAATATCGAAGCTCCCTCTTCTATTGTGAAAAATTCGATTACTATTATGTGCCTTTTCATTTCCATCAATACTTATAGAAATCTGAGCATAATTTTTGATTAAGAAATCGATATTTTCATCGTTTAAAAGAGTTGCATTCGTTGTAATTATATAACTCACGTTCTCTATGCGATTTTTCAACGCTGAGACGAAGTATTTGATTTTTTCAAATTCAAGTAAAGGCTCCCCTCCATGTGTCACTATTGACAGTTTTTCCGTTGGGTTTTCATGCTTTTTGCTTACAATAAAATCAATGGTTTTATCTATAATCTCATAGCTCATAGAACATTCTTTTTTATTTTTCTCATAGCAGTAACTACAATTCATATTGCATCTATTCGTAAAAAAAACGGAAAAGTTCATAAAACTTACTCCTCCCAAACATTTGATAATAACTGTTTCTTTGCCTTACACCGCTCTTCAAATTCATCATCTGACAAAGAATACATTGGATAGAGGCAGGACCAGCATAAATAATTAATATTGCATTCTTTACATTTCAAAAATTTGTCAGGTTCATATTTTTCTATTGCTCGACACACAAAGCTTCCTTTGTTCGTGTTTAAAATATCCATTAAATTATCTATCTTTGTTATGTTTCCTAATTTAAACTCTTCTGATCCAAATAAATTACATGGAAAAATATCTCCATTTGCTTCTATAGTAATTTGATCATACCCAGCTGTACAACAGCAGCATTTTTGTTCTATATTAGAGTTGGTGTCACTTCCCTGACAAATTCTATCTGTTGTCAAAGAATTCTCCAATAATGTTTTATTATCTTTAGCTCTACCTTCATAGGACAATGCTCTTAGCATTGGAAATGTATGAAGTTTTCTGTTAAGTTCAAAAAACTGTTGTGCATAACGTAAATTGTTATTACTCAACACCATTGAAAGTGAAATATTTTCAAAACCTTTTTGTTTTAAAATATCTATATTATTAACTACTCGATCAAATACACCTTTGCCCCTTATAACAGAGCAGGATTCTTCATCAGCGCCATCAAGACTAATATCTATATTATTTACTTTTTCAATGATAGGAGTAATATTTTGAGAATTAAATAACGTGCCGTTTGTCATTAATGTTATTTTTCCGCTATACTTGCTTCTTAAGTGTGATAATATATCCAAGAAATCTTTTCTAAGCAGCGGTTCCCCACCTGTCAGAACAACAACTTCAGGTTCAACCGAAACTATTTTATTCAACAACCTGCATATGGTTTCTGTATCAAAATAATCTGTTTGTTCATTTCCATACTGTGCATTTACCATACAGTGTATACATTTTAGGTTACAACGGTGTGTAATTGCAAAACTGACATTGTTGACTTTTTGCACTGTTTTCCTATACATACATCCCATAGAATCTAACAAATCAAGCATCTTCCTTATATAAGCCCGATCTTCTTCATCTGCTAGCCTAGAAAGCATTTCTTCCTCTGTTAATTTTTCGCTCATACAGTTTCTAAGTATTTCATAACATTCCCTTGATATTTTTATCCATTGACCGTTTAATCTATTAAATATAATGACCGAATCTGCATTAAACATAAATTTAGTGGAATCAGAAAAACTCATGCATTTATTGTCCATACCGTTCTCCTCCTTTTTTCATATTTTAGCATTATATGTTTACGCATTTAATTTCTCGTAATTTTTTCGAATCAACACGTAATAATTCTGCTTAATGGTATCCTATTCAAATCGGTGACCATAAAAGTGCCTAATACCTACCAATACAACTTTTGCTTTGAAATTCATTTACAAAATGAACGGTTATCAATCAAAGTACTCTGTAGCAATGGAATATTTACAAGATTTAAATCTAATCAAAAGCACTTCTACGTTTTAAAATCAGCTTTATAATTGGTACTTGATATTGTTCGGATAACCGTATATAATTACATTAAATAAATTTGATGAAAGGATAAGCGAGTTATGGAATATATGTCCTCACCGCAAGCAGCAAAGAAATGGGGTATTTCAGAGAGACGTGTACAGAAACTATGCGAAGATAACCGCATACCTGGTATTTCAAAACTTGGTTATATGTGGTTAATACCAAAGAATGCAGAAAAACCTGTTGACGCGCGCAGAAAAGACGGTATAAGAGTAGATAAATAGTTGAAAAATATCTGCTATATTTGGTTTTATACTATAGGTTGGAGGTGCGAAAAATAAAAACGAAAATATTGATAGCTGATGATGAAGCAGATATTGTGTCAATGCTTCGCAGCTTTTTTGAAAGTAAGGGTTATCTTGTTTTATCTGCCACAAATGGAACAGAAGCACTGAAACAAGTAGAACGATAGCCAGACATTATTTTGCTCGATATAAATATGCCCGGCTCAACTGGGCTGGAGATCTGTGAACGCATTCGTGACCATATATCCTGTCCTATTCTTTTTTTGACTGCACGAATTGAAGATACTGATAAGGTTAAAGGGTTTGCTGCCGGAGGTGACGATTATATAGTCAAACCGTTCTCTCTTATGGAGCTTGAAGCCAGAGTATCTGCCCACCTGCGTCGGGAAACACGGCGGGGCTTTGAAGCGCAGATTAGATTTTCCGGTGAATTAACAATTGACTATTCGGAGCGATGCCTGTTTTTTGCGAACAAACGCCTCGGCCTTGCCAAAAAGGAATTTGACATCGTGGAACTGCTATCCCAAAATCCAGGACAGGTTTTTGACAAAGAAAGGATATATGAACGCATCTGGGGTTATGACAGCGACGGCGACAGCAATGTTGTGGCCGAACATATTCGCAGAATACGTACGAAAATTGCTGTATACACAAACCGAGTGTATATTGAAACAGTTTGGGGGTGTGGGTATAAATGGATAAAGTAAGACACCTAGGACGGGGTTTATCTCTCCGGAAAAGTCTTATGCTTTATGTGGTAATATTTGTTATGCTTGCACTTATCCTTTCTGTAATGACAGCTTCCTTATGCAACAGTATGACAAATACTATTAGAGATTCTTACCCAATATCCGGCGAAAAGTATTATTTAACGAATGAACATGGTGAACAGTTAGGGGACGGTGCTTATATTAACAGTACACCAGTTTCATTAGCAGAACAGGACGAACGTACAATAGCACTATTAGCGTTAATTCCTGTTATTGCAACACCACTTTACTCTGCTTTGTGTATCATAGGGGCGGTACTATTATTTTATAAGGATAAGCTGAAGAAACCGCTTGCGGAATTGCGGGCGGCATCTGAAAAAATAGCAAATAATGATCTTGATTTTTTGATCGAATATGATAGTAATGACGAATTAGGGCAGCTCTGTACTTCTTTTGAAATTATGCGGACTAAACTTGCAAATAATTTTTTAGAGATGTGGCGGCAGGTTGAGGATCGCAAACGGCTTAACGCTGCTTTTGCTCATGACCTGCGAACCCCGCTTACGGTGCTGAAAGGTTATGATGAAATGCTACAGGCAAGCGATAACACACAGACCAGAGAAACTGCAGTTACGATGGGAAAGCATATATCTCGGATGGAAACATATGTAGCCAGCATGAGTAATCTTCAGCGTTTGGAAGATACACAACCGGAATACAAAACAGTTCTTTTGCAGCCATTTTTATCTTCCTTATATGAAAGCACAGAAATTGTATGTATACAGAAGGGAAAAAAGTTATATCGGCAAAACAAAACCTTTATACATGAACTGTCTATTGACACAGAATTTGTTTCACAGGTATGTAATAATCTGATTGCGAATGCTGTCCGTTACGCCTGTGCTGCGGTAACGCTTACTTTTGAATTTAGTGATGGCGGCTTACGACTTTCGGTATCTGACGATGGAAAAGGCTTTAACAAAGATGTTCTGTGCAAAGCTGCTAACCCATATTTCACAGAGGAATCCGATCATTTTAAACACTTTGGATTAGGGCTTTATATATGTAAGCTACTCTGTGAACATCACGGTGGCTACCTGCAGATTGAGAATATTGCGGATGGTGCAAAGGTGACCGCATTTTTCAAAACAAAATATTGAATTTTATTTGTAGATAAAAAGTAGATAATTACCTTTTATACTCTCCGTAAAGTCACAAGGGGAGTATTTTTTTGCATATTACACGTAATTCCCCTTATAGAGAAAGGAGTTTATATGAAACTAAAAACTATCGATCTGACCAAAAAATTTGGCTCCAAAACCGCCGTAAAACATTTGAATATTACACTGTCAAATGGAGTTTATGGCTTGTTAGGTGCAAACGGAGCAGGAAAGACTACGTTCATGCGGCTGTTGTGCAACATTCAGACACCAACTTCCGGAAAAATTGTTTTAGATGGAAAAAACATTGTGACGTTAGGTGAAAAATACAGTGAACTTTTAGGCTATCTCCCGCAACATTTTGGGTATTATCCTGAATTTACAGCACTTGATTTTTTGCTGTATATATCTGCCTTAAAGGGGTTAAGTGAAAAAAACGCAAAGAAAAAATCAAAGCAGCTACTTGAAGCGGTGGGACTGTCTGAGGAAAGTAGGCACAAAATCAAGACCTTTTCAGGCGGTATGAAGCAGCGTTTAGGAATTGCACAGGCAATGCTTAATAATCCCCACATTTTGATTTTAGACGAGCCGACAGCGGGTCTCGATCCAAAAGAGCGCGTACGTTTTCGTAACATAATCAGTGCCTTTGCGCAAGACCGTATCGTAATTTTATCGACGCATATTGTTTCGGATGTAGAATTTATTGCAGAAGAAATCATAATGATGAAATCTGGTGAAATTATTCATTTTGGGAAACCACAAGAAATCACTTCTGAAATTGATGGGCAAGTATGGGAATGTACTGTTCCGACTGCTCATGCAGAGAAATGTGCCGCTGCATTTAACACGAGCAATCTCCGAAATACAGACAGGGGCGAAACTGTATTGCGGATAATTGCAGATCACCCGCCTATGGAAAATGCAATACCGATACGGCCTAATTTGGAAGATTTATATTTATACTATTTTAAAGGAGATGCAGAGAAATGAAAAAACTAATTCAATTTGAGTTACGGAAGATATTTTCAAAGCGGCTTACACAGGTTATTTTTGCTGCTTTACTACTTTTATCGGTTCTTTTAGGCTTTTCAACATATCAAAATATGTATGCCTTTGACGGAATAAGTAATGAGGGCACAGGACGAACAGCCGTTGAAATTGATAAGTCTGTTGCAGAAAAATATGAGGGGGCGCTAACTGATGAAAAGGTGCAGCAAATGATGACTGATTTTAAGCCTACGCAGGATTTACATGGTATGAATGCGGCATATCTTTACCATAATGCCATGCAATCGGCTTTGTTCCGTAATTTTTCTGATTTAGACGGTAACTGGAATGGGCTTAGAGTTTCCGATGTATTTGGGAGTGAAGAGATTAAGATTGGATATACATACGGCTGGCTCAAAACAAGCGAAAATATGGTAAGGGTATTCATTATTTTATCATTATCTATCATTATTATGACTGCACCTGTTTTCTCTGGCGAGTATGGGGGAGTCGATAATATTATTCTGACAAGCAAATATGGGAGGACAAAATGCGCAGCAGCGAAAATCATTGGAAGTATTTTAGCTGCATTGATTATGACTGCGACTATTTCGACAATTAACTTTATATATGCTTTTATGCTTTATGGAAGTAACGGGTTAGATTGCAGTATTCTTTTTGCGCCTGCGGGCTTCGTTGAAGGATATATTCCTTTTAATATTACCTGCGGCACATTGCTTAAATATCAAATCCTTTTAGCATTTACCGGCGCTGTCAGTGTCACAGGCGTTACATTGATTCTATCCGCTGTATGTAAAAGCCAAATGGTAGCCTTAGTCGCTTCTGCTGCAATTTACCTTTTTCCTGTTATTCTGCCTGTTTCCGAAACAAGTTCGTTATTCAGGATTATCGCACTTTTGCCATTATATCACGCTCAGTTTATTTCGCTTATGTCGGTAGGTCAAATGAGCAACGGCGTATTATATGCAATATTAGCTGTACCTGTTGCACTTATATTTATAGGAATTGGTATTGCTATTTCTCGTAGAGCTTTTGCAAAACATCAAGTTTCATAAATAATTCACACAAATCCACTAATCTAACTTTCAAAATAGGATAACTAAAAATATATAAACTCTCATAATTCTAAGAACATAGCGGTATCAAGTAGGTATCGCTATGTTGTTTTTCTATTAATAAAATCCGATGTTTTCTGTCGCTTAAAATGAAATGACGATCAATCTGATGTCTTTATATTTTGTCTTGCAGCATTACACGAGCTACATAGGATCCCAAAAGTGCTTCGCCATAATATGATGTTATCGCTGACTGTCTTTTGAGAGTCGCAACCAAATCGTACATGTATTCATGACGAACGGCTTGGCAGAGCGTTTCTACGTAAGGATCAACACCATCGAGAAGGAGCTTTCAGAATGTCACCATGAATTTCTACGTATACGCCAGTTGTTCCCCATTAACTACAATTGCATAGAGGTGATGAACTTTTATATTTTATATGAATTAACTTGCAAAACAGTAATTTTTCTCTTATCATAATAATATCAGGTGCACGAAAGCCACACGTCAGGGATACGATCGGTCCCGAATGGCAGATGCGCTATGGGTATGGGAGAAAGAACAAACTTTGCGGGTGGGTTCTTTCTCCTTTTTTTGTTCGGTCAGTTACACCAAAAACTATACAGCAGGAACGGGAATTCGTCAAGATGAGAAAATGTCATGGAATGTGGCAGGATTGTAGAGATGATATTTAGAATATTCGATTTTAATCTGCGGTATTTGTGCAGGAGATAGGAAAGTTAATTTGCTGTCTGACACTTAAAGACCAAAAACAGCAGGACAAAGACAGTATAGGAAAAAATATAATTGTGAGTAACAAATAAGCGAACAAACACTCCACCTATAAATGAACAATTTTGTGGAACACCTTTGGGCGTGTCAGATTAAGTGTGTAAGTTGTTTTCGAAAAACTATCCCTTAAAACTGCCTAGAAACCATCCTTAAATCCTCGGAAGCCTGTCAAGGTAAGCCTTCCAGCCTTTACAGGCTTTCGAGGATTTGATATAATCCCTGATGGCAGTTTTAAGGAAATACACAGTTTATTTGGCACTCTCGTACCTTTTACAAAATATATTTTTCTAATAATAACTTTCCGTCAGTATCTTTCAGCAAGTTACTATTTTCCTTTGATTATTCCCATATTTCAGGGCGTTCACAAAAAAAGCAAGTGAAAACTTAATACCTTATTCCATCCCAAAATAGTGCCTCTTACAGACTTATAATCTACTATGCTACATACACCTTGAAGTAACTATGAACGCTTAAATTATAATATTCTCCTGCTACAATTTCCCATATGTATTATTCATCATATACTGTCAACTTATATTTTTCAATTATCCCGACCAAGGTTGCCTCATATTCATATCTCGCCTCACAATACGGATACTTAGGATCCTGCAGCGATTGAACGGCCCTTATGTAATTGCTTTCTCCTATAAGTTCCTCCCAATTAGGAGCTTCCTGAGAATGATCCTTCCATGTGGCAAGGTAATCATTATGTTCCATTATGACATGCCGCAAAACCGGAGAGTTTGCATGGAAACCCTCCTGATGCGAAAATAATTCATTTGGGCTTATTTCAACCTCATTCTTTTCCCAGTCAATTGCTTCCAAAGCAATCGCAATAACAATAGACGGCAGACAAATATGCCTTCTGCGCCAATCTTCCTGTGCAATCTGTCCTATAATCTCAATAAAAAGTTCTTTGTTCCTTTTCATTTGCTTCTCCTCTCTATTTACGTTTCCAGTACCACCCAAGCGCCGCCGCGCCTGCAATTGCCCATATACCGTATCCCTTACACATTACAATAAAGAAGATAATCCCTCCTGCAACCATTAATGCAATCTTCTCTTTTCTTCCCATATATGCTCCTTAGAAGAAAGGGTATGTGTGCTGGGAGGTAACAGTCCCCAGCACTTTTTTCCCATCTTCCCCATCTTTTACACTGGTAATACGTACAAGGCTGCTATGCAGGTCATACGCTGCACTCTTTATTGCACCCTCCGAACTGTAGTAGATATGCTGCAACATGCTTTCCGGAAACAGAGTACAGACCATACCGCTAATCTTCTTAAAATCCTCCAAATCCTCACATACCAATACCGCCTGAACAATATTTCCATCCTTGTTGAGCTGCTCCATATACCCCTTTAAAGCAGATACTTTTTTCTGTAAATGCTTGTCCCATTCAGATTCCGTAAACCTTTTCAAGTCCACGCGGGTAAACATCGGTTCCACTATTGTCACATAATTTTTTCCGGCAATTTCGTGAAAAATCCTGCTGTTAAAGATGATTTTCCCGTTTTCCTTATCCTGATACGAAGGCATAAAATCAAACTCTTTTAAATGCGGACTTTTCATCAGTTCATTTGTAATCAGTGACGAGGCTGCTTTTTCCACGATTTCAAGGGGTGGAAGGATGTCTTTTTCGTGTCTGGCATCCGTATTCAGCTTTAGCGCCTGATATATGACCTTGCAGAACTCAGGCGTTGTAGAATACAAGACGATATTGTTTCCCTCCTTTGTGTAGACAAACCTGCGCAGCATCCCCATACTGCACATCTTCTTTATCCTGCTGAGCAGCGCATCCCTGTCAATATAGCGCGGCACGCGCTTCTGTGGCCAGAAACTGCCTAATGCCTGAATCGTTTCCGCCACTACTTTGGGGATTGTATACTTGTACAGTGCTATCACATACCCGATATACAGATCGGACAGTACAATTTCCTCATTCCGGTAATAGTAGGCAATTTTATCCAGAGAATTTCTTTTATCCGAATCCGGCACACTGATCTCCATTTCCGGCATATACTCAAAAAGTGCCTTATACCCCATCATACCTACTATATCGCGGGCAGCCCTCTCTGTTGTCTTTTCCGTATCAGCCATTACATTTCCTCTCCCTCCTGATTATTTTCCGGCTTTTCGTATCCCTCCAGCGTAAGCGCCTGGAACACCCTTGCTTTTAAGGAGCGTTCCTTTGTATTCATGTAATAAATCTTTCCCATATACTCCATGCCCGGAATAATTGGAAAATCTCTTGCTGATGACGGGTACTCGGTAAATACCTGGATATCTTCCAAGCCATTGATTTCGCCAAACCAGTGCCCCTTTTTCAGTGACAGGCACTTAATGCGCACAATGTCGCCAACATGATACTTTTCTTCCAGCGATTTCTGCTCCCACGGATCCTCTACCAGCTCCTTTCTGGAGCAGGCATAATAGATAATGTCCTGTTTCTTCTGCTTTCTTATCTTTTTTTCATGTATGCATACTTCCACAACATCACCGTAAGATACTGTTCCCTTCAACGCGGACGTAAATGTATTTGCCCAGTCGCCGATATACACAAACCCTAAGATTCCGACACCGCATAAGTCCAGCCATACGCCCGTATCTATGTTCTCTCCGTCTACCGTTTTAGACTGGATACGGATTACCTTGCCCTTTACACGCAAGTTTGCATTCCCGTTATCCTTTTTCAGCCGGTTATTGATTTCTTCTTCGATTTCCGGACGTTTATCCTTCCGCGCTTCATTGTGGCTTACCCAGACGGTACGACTTTCATCGTCCACCCTGACCACTTTTACATAGTATACGTCCGCCAGCTTCTGTGACTTGTACCGCAGATCATACGGATCCCCCGTAATTGCATCTGATGCCATGCAGATAATAATGTCCTTGTCCACTTTGGAAAGGGTGCCGTCTGCTCCTGCCTTTTCAAAAGCCATCTGCATATATTCCCCTGTATCCATCAGCTTTTTATAACGCTCCAGATGCCCATCTGTCCTTTCTGGCGCATAAGAATGTTCTTTCTCTTTTCTTCCGCCTAAAAATTTTCCTGAAATTTCATACAACTGGTCTTTCATTGATCGCACCTCCGTTAAAATAATATGTTTTACCGGTTATCAATCCGTTACCGGAAAATACTGATAAACCAGGAAATACCAAATACAATAATCAAAAGGATTACCGGCACCGCTATCATACCGACGCTGATTGCCGTTTTCCGCATTTTCTTGTCTTTTGTTGCCAACAGTGCAATAGCTGCTCCCAAAACAAAGGAAACAAGCCCTATCAGCAGTGCCCCTGCTTTTATGCTTTTTAAATTGCTGTAACAAGCCGCCGCTATGGTACGCAGGATCCGTTCAGCAAAATTGCCGCTGATTTCTATCGGATTAACTTCCTCCAAATTTTCCATGCCGCTCTCCCAAGAATCCTGTATCCGTTCTCTTAACGCATCATATATGGAGTTTTCCTGCTCGCTCTCCCCTGTTTCCTCCTGAATGTATACCTCTTCCCCATATGCAATGGACGGAGGAATGAAAAAGAAAGCCATACATCCAAAGAACACTGCAATAGCAATCCGCAGACAATGCAGTTTGTCAATTTTTTCCATTCCCATCCCCCTTGTTTCTGTCCTTTATGAATATTGGCAGTCTTGGACCTGGGCAGGAAGTCTCGATCCCGGTACTGCCTTCCCCTAACTTACCCATTTCCTCCTGAATCTTCGTTAAAACCTTTTCTTTTTCCATATGCACCAGCGATGTCAGGAACAAGGACGTTTCTGGCAGCAACAGCATAATCTTCTGCATATGATCCAATGCCGTCCCCTTTTCGCCATCTGTCAGAACAGCTATCATATCCGCCGCAATACGGTAAGCCGTTATGCCTTCCTTTTCCCTAAAATACCCCGCAAGCTCCTGAAGCCTGCAATCCATGCTGTTTTCGGAATACGGTCTTTCCAAATACACCGGAACCCGGGCAACAACAAGATACCCTTCCTGCCTGGAGGCGATTATCCGGGATACCGCCTGCTTAAATACGGCTATTCCCGGCAGCTCCGTTACCGGATCGGTAAAAAAATTCTTCTCTGACTCATCTGCCAAAAGACACGTACACCAGAATAATTGAAATATCCATAACAGATTTTCCGTATCTTCTGATGCCAATCCGCTTCCTCCCTGACATCCTTCCAATATCAGGAATCCTTCATACTTTCCCATATCTGACAGCACGAATGCCCGACTGTCATTCCTAATCCGGCATCTTTCTTCTACTGCGGGCAGGGGGCATCTCCAGAATCCTGCCTCATCATCCGGAAGGGAGGAATAGAAGAATACGGTTATATCTCCCCTTAGCAGATGAATCGTGCATCTGCCGTCCTGACCTGCCATAAGAAGCGAAAGCATTGCTGCCGCCTCCATTGCCAGTTCTTCCCCTGCCGGACTCTTTTGCGCTAATTCCTTCAGTTTTTTTATTATTGATGTAATCTGCATCTGTCCTCCTGTAAATCGGCCTCATCAATATTTGCCACCTCATTTAAGAGCTGGCTGTCATATTCAATGCTCATGCCTTTAAAAATGCGGTTGAGCAGATAATACCGCTCCACCTGATATTCTGTTGCAACATCCTCTATGGTTTTTCTACCGTATGCAATTTCAAGATAGCCGTACAGACTGCGAAGATACCCGGAATTGTATACCCTGCTCAGATCCAGTTCACTGCTGGAGCGTTCCAGCATTTTTCTATACACCTGCTTTTGAAGCGGTTTCCCCTGTTTATTAACGCAAAGATACATTTCTTTCATCTGTTCCTCTTCCGTATTCCTGACCTTTATGCGCTGCATCGCATACCATGCCAGATTTTTTCTGTCTTCCCCGCTCAGTCCCACTTCCTTTTCATCACATATAATCTGATCTTTTACATACACATTGCCATGTACACATTCATAGACATCGGACAGACGCATCTCAAGGATATCCTGTACTTTCAAAATACTATGAAGCTGTAAGTAAAAAACAGGGTAAGAACCTACACTGTACGTTTTAATATGTGTCGAAAGCTTTTCTATTTCTTCCATAATAAATGAAATGCGGTCTTCATTCCCCTTTGTCTGTGTTTCGTTCACTAAATATTTCCTCCTTTTTCTCTCAAGGCCCCATTCTGAGACCCACTTTTAAATTCCCTGTACCCATTTTCTTTTCCCTTCCTTTTTTCATTTTCTGCATAGTATTCTGATATAAGGCAAATCCCTCATCTGACTGTAATTCCTGTATGATATTTTCCGGAAGGTGTTCAGCCAGGCAGCAATTTTCAACATAACTTAATTTATCCCGGACTTCCTGATAGCGGATCTGTGTATTATGGGCATCAATGCCTGCGCTGATATAATAGACATACCGTTCAAGCGTATCTTTTCCCAAAATATCCAGCACTGACACAACTTCATCCATAGACCTGATTCCGTAATATTCCCTGGATTCCCTTCTGGAGCGCCTTGACAGGATTCTTTTCGTCAATTCCTCCGCATCGGCATCTTCTTCATAAACCGCGTCCGTAATCCCCGCAGCATACAAAACCGCCATGTAATCCGTACCGTAGTGCTTCCTATCTACCGACACAACTACCGGGATTCTTTTAATGTCCCTGAGTGCCGCAATTTCCCATGACTGGTAAGATGCCGACATATCCATATTTTCCTGTAGAAGAATAACCACATTCTCGTGATTATCCATAGAAAACGTCTTATATTCCACTTCCTGCTTGCTTAAGCATGGATGTATAACAACCTTTACTTCTCTTTCTAATGCCATCTGGCAAATCCTCTCTACAAGTCCGGTTGATGTGGTGTCTTCCGGAATGCCGCAGATCACCTCTATTTGTCTCATTTGCCACCTCACTGTTCCAGAGTATCTAAAACATTGATACCTGTAATTTTCCACTCATTGCTCTGCTTTTCGATATTCAGCTTGATATACTGCATAATCTGCCCGTTTCCGCTTCCGTTCAGCGTAAAACAGCTCTCCATGATGACCTCTGCCTCTGTCTCTGAAAAGCAGCAATAATAGCACTTCGCCTCCCGAAGTGAAGATATCACTGCCGGAATTTTCTCTCCGCTTTCCATTGATTCTCCTACTGAAAACGGCACTAGTTCCGCATATGCCTGTGGTGTCATAAATGCTTCCGTCCCTTCGTAAAACCTGCGTTCCCTGGTATCGTAGGTATACAAAACCTCTGCAAATGACTGTAAAAACTGCTCCGGATCCTGTCCGGCCGACTGTTCCAAAGGCACTTCCTCTTGTCCTGCCATGTCCTCTGTCTGCGATTTGTCTTCCCCTGTGCCATCTCTTGACGTAACCAGTAAAAACGTGCCCGTCAGAAAAAGCAGAACCACCAGAATTGTAACCAGTGTTGAAAACAGCGCTTTTTTGAAATTACCATATTTCATGTTTCTTCCTCCTTGTTTCTTTACGGCCTCCCAAAACCGACAAGATGGTTTTGGTAATAGGCTGTGTTTATTGACGAGTAACAGCAATATCCCTTACCGGAGCTTGCATGGAACATCCTGCCGTTTCCTACATATATACCCACATGGGTTATATATGTGCCGCTTTCGTAAGTTCCCTCAAAGAAAACCAGATCACCCGGTTCTGCTTCCGCGTCCGAAATATGCGTCACAAAATCATATTGTGATTGCGCCGTTCTTGGCAAGGTGATGCCCACTGACTTAAAGATTTTTTGCGTGAGTGCAGAACAATCAATACCATATTTCCCACTTCCGCCATACAAATACGGTACTCCTAAATATTCCTGCATACATGCCAGCATGGTATCGTAATCACCTTCTCCCATGCCATCGGAGCCGCTCAGCCACGACCGTACATGCTCCACATACAGCACGTCTCCGTATACGGAGTATCCATGCTGTGCGCACATCCTGCTGGAAAATTCCCTTGCAGCTGCTTCCGAGTGGTGTCCGTCCCGTTCCGCTTCTATGTAATCTATGTATCCGCCGCCGAAATTGTAGGCCTGTATTACGGAATCCATATCCACGCCTTTGCCCGTGCCTGCTGCGAGCAGTGAACTGAAATACCACACCCCCTGCCGGATACTCTCAACCGGTTCCGTTATGGAATTTGCCGGAAGTCCCGCACTTGCCGAACACTGCATGATATCCGGTGTTTTTTCCGCATCACCGCCGGACTCCTGTGCGATAATTGCAAGCAGCACATCGACGTACTCGGCAATCCCGTACATATCCGCATAAAATTCCACCTCTTCCCTCCACTGCTCCACCAGCGGGGGAATGTCTGCTTTTCCATAATACCCATAATCTCCCTCGCACCCCGAAAGAAGCAGGGAGAATAAAAGCAGGCACAGCAATACTTTTAATTTGCCCTTTTTCATCTGTCCTCCTGTTATACCAAGGGACGGTTCTTGTCCTCTAAAATCTGTTTTACCCGTTCCTGAATCATTTTTGCCGCATTTTCATAGTCCTCGGATCCGCGGTCATATCTGGCTTTCTTTTCCATCTGCAAAAGGACTGCCTCTGAAATCGCCGCTGTCTGGGCTTCTATCCTTTTTGTGCGGATTGTCTCCTCGGTCAGAACTACTTTTCCTTCCTCGCGCATGACTGCTATCTCTTTCTCTGCACGCAGGTTGGCCTGCTGCATCGCCCGCAGCGCCGTACTGTTCTTCATCGTGCCTTCTACGCTCAGGATTTCCTGCACTGCATAGGAAACATCTGCCTGTATCTGCTTACCGGACCGGGTATTTATGCCGCTTACTGTTTCTGTTTCTTCCTTATTTAATGTAGGAGCTTCCACTGTACCGCCCACCGTGGTTCCGGTATCCATATGGAAAGATGCCTGCATTGCTGCAGGTCTGATTTTATTCATGAGATAAGCGGATGCCGCCATATCAGCTGCCTGGTAAATTCTTTTTCCCCCACTCCTGGCAGCCGCTCCCGCAATACGCCCGGCTTCAATAGATACATCTACCGCTGCCTCTCCTGCGCCTCCGCCTGCCTGAATACCTCCTGCGGAAGAAAGTGCTGCCGCCGAAGCACCTAAAAATACTGCTGAGCCGCCGGCAACTGCCCCTAATGCAGCGCCGCCGCCTGTCCCGGCAGCTGCCTTTACCACATTCGCTACAGCGCGTTTCTTGTATAAATCCCGCATCTGTGCATTGCTAAGAACACCCTTAAATTCAGGTTGTTCAAAATTGGAGATGGTCGCCCTTTTCTGTAAAATCTCCGCCCTTCTGTCATCAAAGCTTGTCGGGGTCCCATGTACACCCATTGCTGTATGAAGCTGCCTTGACTGCTGGCGAAGCTGGTTAAGACGCCCGTTCTCCATTGCGATTCTCTTATCCAGCCGGGCTGTCTGGCTTTCTATATCCGCTCTTTCCGTTTCCAGCTCCCGGTATTCTTCCGAGCCGCGCCTGTGGTTCAACATCTGGCGCCTCAATTGTTTATCCTGCTGTACCAGTTCCGCGCGGTCTACCTTCAATTTATCCAGATTTTCCTGTGATTGATTCATCGCACCGTCTATGCTCCGCAATAAATCGTTTTTATTTTGAGACGGAGTCCCGGTACCGGCATCATCCGCACCTGAGATATCTGATGGGAAATCCGTCCTTTCTTTAAAGTTTCCGTACGATAACCCTTCCTGTGCATAATCCGCCGTCTGAGGGACTGCAATATCATCTGGTTCCCTGTCAAGGACTGGCGCATTATTCTGATCTTCCGGTTTTTCGCTTCCTGTTTCCGCAGATGAAACGCCATTTTCCTGTCCGCCATCTACCCTCGACAGATTATTTCCATCTTCCGATAGTCTGTTATTCGGACTGCTTTTTCCTTCTGCCGCTGACAAGTAGGACTCCTCTTCTTCCCTGTCAACATCCGCCATTTCGCCATACATACGGCTCTTTCTCGCATCAGAAAAAGCATCTGCGAGTTTTCCAACACCCTGTTTGATACGTGATGCGATTGCCCTTGTGAGCGTCATCATTGCCATCGCTCCCAAAAAGCCGTTCCGTTCGTTGCTCTGGATTCCCAGCAGCGCCTTAAACCGGATCCTCGCCGGAATAAGAAGCATGCACATGACCAGCTGGATAACCGCCACGCCTTTTATCGTGTCCGACAGCATCAGGCTTGTGAGCAATGGAATCAGGAGCAGTACGGCATCTATCACGGGCGTCATGATATTGGAAAACACGGTCATTACCCATCCGCCAAGCAGATCCCGCTTCCTGCTCTGAAGTACGCACAAAAAGGGAAAACTGACAAAACAGACCAGCATATCTATGGCCACGGCAACATATAAAAACACGAAATAAACCGTTAAGACCACTGTTCCCAGGTACATGACGGCATCAACAAAAGTTCCGCTGCGCTCCGCATTAATCAGAAAAGCCTTCGACAGTGATAATGTTGCCCCTCCGGTTATCATCTGCGAAGTTACTTCCTTAATGCCGTACAGCAGGACATCCCTCACATACAGCGCCACGTCCAGCAGGTACGGCATTAAGATAAGCGCGGCAAACTTCAATGCCATGGACGGAAACATACTCCTGATTTCATCCCTGCTTTTTGCGGTCTGCCCTGTCCATGCCGATTTCGCCAGCTGGAACACAAAAGTAATCCCGAGGAAAATGAACATCATTCCCCTAAGCAGCGCATAACATACTGATGCGGTCACGCCGTAAGGATTTCCCTTACGCAGTTCAAAGGCATAGATGTTAACCTTGTTGGGCTGCCCGCTTCCTACCCTCCCGTATACGATACTGTCCAGGGATGCGCCGATGTTATCCTGCAGGAGTGCAATAACGGAACTGCCTATATTCCTTAGCAGTTCTGCAATGTATTTTTCCACACGTCCGGGCTTGCCCACGGTAATATCCTGCTGTTCTTCCCCTGCATCAATGGGATTCCCATAAATAGACTCGTCTGACGTACCTTTCAGCCAGGGTGATGTTGTATCAAAGCGGTTGTTGTTCCCTTCATCGACATCATTCTCTATGCTGTCAGACTGGGATGCGTACACGACCATTCCCCGGCAGAGCAAAAGCGGAATGCACAGCAATGCAAGGCACAGTGCTTTTTTCAGTCCCCTCATCCTGCCTCGCCTCCGTACATAGCCTGCAGTGTCCTGGCATCCGTTTCCACAAATACCGCTTCCGCCGCTTTTAAGTAGTCCACCTTACAGAAGCATACCTTTCCGTTATCCACGATGCAGACTTCCCCTTTCCGGTCCTCGCTCTTGTCCGAAGGATCCCCGCCAAGTTCCAGGATGCGGTCTGCCTGTCCATTTGTAAGGTTGAGCGCTTCTTTCACCCAGCTCCGGTCCTGATAGTCCTGCTTGAATACAAATTTTGTTGCCGCCTGCTTTAACAGGGCTTCCGTTTCCGGCATCCTCTGGTAATCCTTCAATGCCTGTGTTGCCGTCCACAGCGACACCAGCCTTTTTCTTGACGTCCTGGAAACATAATCAAGCTTCTGTACGGCAGGCAGGGACTTGAAATTTTCATGCAGCTCGTCGCAGATCACACCCATATACTCCATTTTCTTTGGGTTAATTGCATTTTTCTTTATAAAATGTTCCGTTACAAAGCTGAGCGCCACCAGCCGGGCAACCGCCCTCTCCTCTTCCGGAAGCTGCGACAGGTCTATGTTGGTAAATTTCACATTCCTGTCTATGACAACATTACTCTGTCCGTCGAAGTAGCTTTTTACCCCCTGTATGGCCTGTATCTTATGACCATTTTCCCCGCATCCGCAGATATGCTTTAACGACTCATACTCTTTTCTTGTATAGAAGCGCAGACACTTTGGACAGTAATACAGTTCCCGGATACGTTCCTTTAGGCTGTCGAGCAGAATGCGGTAGGCTTTCTTGTGTTCCCTGATCTCGTTATCGCGCTCCTTTTTTAAAGCCTTTTTATAAAAATCCGTCATCGTGGGCAGCGTTTTCCGCCTTTTCCCGCTTCCCAAAATCTCCTTCTCCTGCAGCCCTTCCTCAAACAGGCTGTCCACCTGGCCGTCAATGATTCCCCGTTCCTCATACAGTTCCACTATTATGTCCGTAATGACACGCTCAAGGTAGGTTGTCAGTTCAAAATCCGCAGCTCCCTTATTTCCCTGGACCATGATCATAAGGCTGCTTCTGGCATCTTCCACTTTATCTTTCAGCTTTAACACCATATAATCGCCGTCCATTTCCGACCATTCCTCTTCTTCCCGAACCTCAAAGGGATTCAAAATAATGTCGCTTCCGACTTTTATCTGGTAATTAATGCCGCACTGCACGTCCGCCATCATCGCATACTCCCCGCGGTTTCCCCTTGCCTGACTGTCAATTGCAACAAAACGGTATCCGTTTTTGGATATGTACCGGGATGCAAGAATCTTCATCGTGGCAGACTTCCCTGTACCCGTCATCCCGCAGAAAACCACGTTATATCCGTTATGGCTGGTATCATAGCAGTCATACGCCACAGGCTTCCAGCTGGACATGTTCCTTCCCAAAACGACGCCGTTTTCATGGATGAAATCTGTCTGGGTATGGTTAAAGATACTGGAGATGCTGAGTTTGTCCATCGTATGTCTCTTTAATCCGGCAGTTTTCACAGGTCCTATCCCTGCGTTTACCCTGCGGTTTAAAGGCATTCCCGACAGAAAGGCTTCCGGCTGCACGCCATAACAGGCGCTGACCGTAATCTGTTTCTCTTTTGCAAGATTACGGAAAGAATCCGACTCATAATTGAGTTCCTCCAGCGAAGATGTCATGAGCACGAACAGGAAATAAACATGGTAAAGGCTGTTTTCGCCTGTTTCTATACGCTCTGCCCACCCTTCGGTCTCCCGCAGCTTCCCGTTCAGCTTGCGGAGCATATTCCGGTTGTAATTCTTTTCCGCACTGATAATATTCGTTTCGATTTCAACGATTGTCGTATCCAGCATATGTGCCGCACGGCTCTCCGGCAGCGGCTCTATGAAAACGCTGACCCGCATCCGCCCGCTGTTGAACAGGGCTGGAAATGTCGTTGCAAAAGCAGTCCGTTTGGGCAGGGCATCAATGGTAAAGCACCTTACATACACGTCATGCCCTGCATCATTCAGAATGAAATAAGACAGGGGATTCGGATCCACCCCATCCGGCGCCACTATCTCCCGCGCCGCAGATACCCGCCTGAACAGCTTCTCGTCCTCTCCTGCCGGTTTCGGCTTTTCCCTGTTTTTAAGCAGTCTTACTATTACAACCGCCATGATTACAAAAAATAAGATTCCCGATGCCGCTATGAGCAGAATTGCTATAATTTCCCGATTCATCTACAGATTCTCCTCCTCTTCCATGAATGCAAACTCTGCCGCCATTTCCCTTAATGCGTTCTGGCTGACCGTTTCTTCCATTTCCCTTAAGGAACTGCTCGTCACCGCAATGCTGTCATATGCGGACTGCAGAATTTCGTCAGCGCGGTACTTTGCTGCGCTGACCGGATGTGTATAGCGGCGCATCTGTTCCAGTATTTCCACTCCTGTCAGCATCCGGGCCTTTACCCCGGCGTTGCGGAGTGAGGATATATACGCCGCCGCCCTGTTCTCGAGCTGCTTCTCAGCTTTGGAGTAAATCTCTCTCTCCGTAAGTTCCTGTGTAAAATCAATGGCGTTATAAGTCCAGTCGTAAATATACAACTGATCCAAATGCGGATCTGCTTTCTCGCCGCTGACGGATTCCAGATACTGCACCTGGATTTTCAGCTGAGCCACGCAGTAGCCCAGGGACATGATTTCCCTCTGCATCTGCCTGAGTTTCTGATAATACAGGTCGTACCGTTCTTCTTCACCTTCCGGAACCTGCTCCGACTCCTTTTTTATTTCTTCATAATCCAGCGTCATCAGATACTGCCTCTCCTGAAGGCTCGTGAGCTGCTCCTTGTAATCCGTTACCATCTTATCCAGGTTGACATCCCTTGCCATCTGCCAAAACTGTATATTCTGGTTATCAAGTACATTGATGAAGGAAAGGTATCCCCGTATAATCTGCAGGCGTTCCTCGTCCTCCGCATCGCGGAACTCGCACCCACTGCAGGCAATTGCCCCGATAAAGCGCTTTTTCCCGTCTGCAACAACCATGTACTCCCCCACGTCGTCGAATTTCACATATTCCAGGGAGTCCAGCCTTCTAAACTGGCTGTAATCCAGATGTTTCTCCTGTACCCTGCTCCTGTGTATCTTCATGAAATAAAATCCAACCGCGCCGAATATTGCCAGTAAAACCACGATAATTACTGCGATTATCTGCACGGAGCGGACTAATGTATCTATAGTCTGCATTGCTTCCTCCTTAAATCAGCATCTCTCCTGCCAGCTTAAAAATCCCCAGCCAGAACGGGACGCTGAAAATCATAATTGCCACCATTCCCTTTATCATGGCCTCCTCCTTGATTTCCTCCCTGACTTTCGCGTTCCGGGCAAAAAAAATCCGGATCGCCATATACAGAATGGAAAAAACGATGCCCGCAACCCCTACGGTAATCCCAAGGCGGCTTGCGGATGAGGCGAAACCAAGTATCTGTGTGTTCGAGGACAGTGCGGTATCCTGCAGGTATACCCACGGGTCGATCTCCTTTGGTTCAACGCCTGAGAAATTGTAAATGCTCTCCCCGTCATCCCCGCACCCCGTCAGCAGCAGTACGCATAAAAAAAGCGCCGCTGTGCATATCTTTTTCCTTGAATGGCATTTTCTTCTATTTTTTCCTTTCATACATCAGCTTCCCTCCTGTGTATGCTTTGTATATAACACCCGGCGGCATTTCCTTAACATCACCCTGAAAAGCCACTGATCCAGCGTAATGCCACCCCCTGTCAGAAACATCACATCTACCGGCAGTTCGATCATGACCATGCCGCCTGCCACCAGAGTAATTAAAATAGACACAATGACAGCCGCAATAACCATACCGTGGGGTGCAGCTGCCATAATAAGCTTGTAGTCCGCCAGTAATACCAGTATCAATACCAGTGCCTGTTTCTTGGTAAAATAGCGGAACCATTTATCTTCATCCTTAAACTCCCTTGGTACCCTGAATACTCCTGTTGATGCCAACTTCTTCCTCCTTCCCAAATTTTTGCGCAAAAAAGAAAGGTGGAGCTTTTTGCCTCCACCTCAAGTGACTAACTATAATCCAGAGCCGATTGATTTGAAAAAACCGACTATGCTGAATACGCTGAAAATACAGATTCCAGCAACGCATATAACCAGCGCATGTGATTTTTTCTCCTCCTTCTTCTGCGCGTTGGATGTCATGAGCAGGGAAATTGCCGTAAAAATAATCGAGAATACCAGACCGATTACCCCTATGGTCATCAAAAGCTGATATCCGCTGGCGCCGATATCTTCCGCTTTGTCAATGAGGGTGGCAAATACGCCGTCCTCGGGGTCTTCCATCAAAAAATCCCACTCGTTCCCTGTCAGCAGAATGCCTTCCATTCTGATCTGCGCAGCAAGAAAAAGGGTATCGGCCCTGCACACCAGGTCATACATGCGTGCAAGCCTCCTTTTTCATATCAAATTATAAAAATCACATGTGCTTTTACTTCTTTTAATCATATCAGAAGATTCTTTTCCGTCAATAGTACCGGCTTCCCGATTCGGTACATCTGCCTACAATTGACTATTTTCCCTTTTTTTATTATTTTTCTTTTTCAATTTCGGTAAAACAAACTCAAAAATGGTATTATTATACAAAAACCATCGCTTATTTTTACTCATATTTGTGTAAAATGTTTACACGTTTTTATTGTTTTTTTGTAGGCATTTTCTTTGTTATAATAATCAAGCTTGTGCCATGCCGCTTTCCGGCGCAAATGTCCATGAAAAAGGGTACACGTACTAATGCATAGGGGAATCACAAATGATAGAATATCGGGGACGTTTTAAAAAGAAGGAACTTGCGTTTATTAGCATCCTGAACGAATGCTTTGAAAAATTATTTCTTGCCAAAGGAACTGTAAAAAAGAAGGGTGAACATGTCCGCTATGAAATTTATATTGGAGATACTGAAAAAAAGGAGCTGCTGATATTGCAGTTTTGTGTAAGGGATCGTGAAGATCTTGCATCCGGATTCAGCAATTTCGTCCATATTTCAAGCATTCTAATCCCCCGCAGTTACCGTAGGCAGAGCATTGCTACGAGAATAGTCTTTTTAATGTCCTATGTGGCAACAAGGGAGATAGGAATAGATTTGTATGTAACCAGCCTGACAAATGATTTATGGAAAGAAAATCTCATAAGCGCAGGCGGTGAAGTAGATGATAATGGTGATATTCAGATTTTTTATCAGCCGTTTTTAGATTATAACCAAGATAAACTAAGCTATCCAGCAAATCATGTGTACATTTAATACCTTTCACATTCTCCAGCTCTTTCTTGTATTCAAATAACCTCATACTATCTACCTCATTTCCAAATTATCTACCTCATTTTATATCAAAATGACGGAGATAATCTCTGCCATACTTTTTATTATGCGAAAAAATACTGCATTCGCACCGCATAAAACTTTTTAATAAGTATTGCACCGATTAAAAAGACTTTCGTTTGTAAATGAACAACAGACCTTTGAGTACCTGATATCTGTTTTATTATAATACCTATATCATGATTAGCGCGTCAAAAATGGTATTCTTGATGCGCTAATCATATCATAAAAACATTATTATGGATTTGACGAGATGAACCGTACATAATCCGCTTTCTTTCGTTTAATTTTAAAAGATAATCTGTACAGATTTATTCTGTATCAGCTTAACAAATTCTTCATTATCCAGTACTTTAGTCACAAGCGCGACTGTATTATCTTCACGCATCAATGTATATATCACATTTCTTGCGTCCTTACGGATATCCCCGATTTCCTCTATTGCCAGCTGCTTATCCCTGTACATCTGGCAAAGTATGGAATCATTTGAGCGGTATGTAACACTTACCGGGGCTACATTTTTTAGGTGATCTGCCTTCTTTAAAAGTTCCTCAGCACACGTTTGAAAAACATAGGAATCGGAATCCTGTGTGTATACTGTCAAAATCTCCGTATCAGGATAATGCCATGAAAATATTTCAGATAAAATAGTCAGCGAAATTTCCCCTGCATTTTTCTTTTTTACCCGTCCGCTGACCGTTAATCCCCCTTCCATTGGCCAGTTTGTATACATCTCACGTATCCAGTCTTCATATGGTTCCATATCCAGCGGATCTTCTTTGTCTACATTCTCACGGAGATATTTTTTTAAATCCCCTAATCTGGATACAGCTGCTTTTACTATTTCATATAGGAAAATTTCTTCCTTGTCCATCAAATTGCTATAAAAGTATTCCTTTATGATCTTGATAGGAACACCTGTATTCTCCAGTCTTTCTATATATTGAACTCTAGACTCTGAATCCCGAATTTCTTCAACAACCCACTCTGGCAGAAATATTACATCATACCCTTGTAACATTAAGTCGGGTTTATATCCCTTATTATCAAGCTGTAGCATAAATGATACCGCAGAATTATCCAGCAGCGCAATTCTCTTTTCACCGTTATACTTGTCGTAATGAGGTATATTAAGTATATTACACATACGACTCACCTGCAACTAGCTTGATTTCTTTCATAACCCTCTCCAAAAAATGCTCATTATCTTTGTGGTAACTTATATCCGGTCTTTCCTGCTCGCATTCTTTAATCTTGGATTGGAGCGAACTTACATCCACGACATACGAAGGCAGAACCAGTGTGTTGTCCAATCCCAGCTCTGCAAAACATTCTGACATGTCTGGGTGGACATTATCAAAGTATGTTTTCACCTTATCCATAAGGGCATTATTCTCCGTCTGAGCGGCAGTTTCGTATAATGCAATCAAAACAGCCTTGTATGGCGTCTGGAATACTGCCATGCAGTTATAAACTTTGGAACGGAAATCCATATCCTCTGGCAATTCAGAAAAATACGACATTAAATTTCCCAACAACATCCTGGAAGCAAAATATTCCGCTTTTCTCTCTTCCATAGTGTTTTCCGGCTCGATAAGATGGTCGAATGACACTGTATCAAATAAAAGATGATATAATTCGTGCCATTCCGCAAAATACTGATTCACACGCGGCAGTGCTGTATTGATAAACGGAATCCGCCTGCCTTCTTTCACATAAATAGCACCGCCAAAATAAGGATTATTGACTGGCATCTGGATCAGCCCATATGTCCTGAGTAATTGGATTGCCAGCTGCGGCGGTGAACTTACCTGCATCCGGTTAAACCGGGTGAATACCAGCTGCCTGCACTGCTCAATGTCCGCGCTTATCTCCTTATTCTTCCGAATTACCTGATCAAGATTTTCTGCCGTTATTTTTTCACTCATAACAATCACCTTAATAATAAATTGCACAAAGGTCTATGACATCCATAAGCAGACCATACTGTTTTTTTGCCTTTTCATCCATTGAATACTCAGGCGGCGCATTTAAGGAATACACTGCACCTATTTTTTTGACTTCTCCGACCGGACGATAGGAGAGCAGTTGATCCACGGTCATGTTTAATACATTGAGGATTTTTTGTATATGTCTGTCAAATGTACTCTTGTTGTCAACCGTGCCGCTTAACAGGCGATCCAGTGTAGGTCTTGAGATATCCGCTTTTTTAGAGAACGATATTTTAGTGAAGCCTGAATCCCTGATGCAGTCCTTTAATTTTTTACCCACTAATATTCTCTGTTCAAATAAAGCATCAAATGACATATCGTATTTTCCCTCCCTTTCCATGTTTATAGTATACTCGTATTTTCCCACATTATCAACTCGTTTGTAAAATATTTTTTTACATTTTTACATTCCTATAGCCATTAATTCCATTCTATGGTTAACCGTTGAGCCGGAAAATTTTTCCCACCCGGCGGCTCTGCCGGCAATCTTCTTTTGAAGCCTGAATACAAAAAAACGGGGAAAGATGTAATTCACACATCTTTCCCCAAATAACCAACTATTCTGCCATTCTGATTGCAATATTGAAATCTTCCGTTTCTTCTGCGTCTTTAAGCAATATGCCCTCGTTGCTGTCCCCTACAAAGATGCTCATGGCTTCTTCCTTGTCGTAGTTATCAAGAACCATGCGGAAAAACTTAGAATTAAGTATCATATCCTTAAATTTTCCTTCCACCTTGCACGGCACAATGCCTTTATACGTCTTTGCTTTTGTACTGAAGCAGAGACCTCCGGTTTTGTTTTTTGTAATATAGACGAAGGGTTCCTCTCCCTGGTTTGCTACATCGAAAACATCAAGGATTTCCAGTACATCCTTTGGAAGAGCCGTGATTTTGCTGGCTCTGCTATGCCCATTTGCCATGGAAATTACCCCGCTGAGTGCATATGGGTTGTCTCCGGCATCTTTAATCATGAACATAGCGATATCTGCCTCACTCTTAAAATACAGGTACTTCTCATAAGCACAGATCTCCGTATTTTTCCCAGTCAAAAACCTTGTGAGAATTTTTAACTGGTCTCCATCCACCTGATAAAGAAACTCCTTTTTCTGTTCTGAACCTTCCTCCTTTGCAGAATCAGGCAGCTCATATTTTACACTGTCCCCATAGAAAGCCAGCTTATAAGTGTCAGTGCTGCTCATCTGGAATTTTCCATTCTCCATGTCAAAACGGATGCAGACCGAACCTGTCACACCGTCAGCGCCGGAATCATAAAACCTGCCCGCCTTAAACAAGATTTCAAGAAACTTCTTTGTATCCATGGTTGTTCTCACCAGCCAGTCGTTTGTCGGCGCGATGATAACCGGTTCCTCGCCAAGCGGTATCTGAACCTGATTTCCGCCTTTTTTTATGATACAGTTCTTTCCGACTTCCAACGATAGCGGCGCTTCATTGCCGTTATTCAGGGCATTTGTGATGTCACACAGCTTTTTACCGCTAATATATGCATCATAGTCCTCTTCTTCCATCTCCAGTTCATTAATCAGAAATGCACTGAACAACTGCTTTTTCCCATCGAAGCTGACTGCCATGCCAATATAACCTTCCTTAATCTTTTGTTTTTTGGTCATGGTCAGCCGCACGGAATTTTCCGTAACCTCCTTTTTCTCCTTGGTGACTCCCACTGCGGGCTGAATTTTTCTCATACACTCCGCAAATCTTGAACTTTCCACTGTAAATTTCATATATTTTCCTCCTTTTTTGGGGCAGATATTTTCTGCCATTAATGACTTCTGTTACATACTAAATAATGTAGGCATCCCTTTGCCGGCTTTCTTTTTCTTTTTTTCGCTTTTACTGAATATTTCGCCTATGGAACCTGTATCCAATAAAAACGTAGTAAACAGCGCATTTGAATTTATTCCGGCATCTTCAGCCTGCTTCACCTGTAAATCTTCTTCCATTGTTTCTTCCTCAACAGCTTTCTCTTCCTGTGGCATTTCGAACTCCTCCTCTTCCTTTATCCGATCTTCACTATTCGTTTTTAACCCAAACAGGTCAAACAAGTCTATGGACTCTCCCGTGTCGGACAATAATCCTCCGGATCGGCTTACCCTTGTTGTAATATCTATTCCTGTCAATTCCTCAAAGGTTTTCATCTGCTTATGCTCCTGCCGTTCCCCGGTAGTGGAATGCCACTGGTTCAGAGCATCAAACATGCCTTTCAAGCCTTTCATCTGCTCCGGTGTTTTTTCAGTGACTGCCTGTGCAAGTTTTATCTTAGGATCTACTCCCTGCGCCATGGCACACAGGCCTTCAGACGAGAAATGCCCCTGTATCGCACTGGTGGCCACCTGCTTGCTTGCCACCATCTCCAACGCATCAATCTGGATTGTCCTTTCTGACAAAAGATATATGGTCCGGCATTCCAGGATCTGGTTCAGGCGGTAATGGCGCCTGCTCGCCTGCCACATGGTAAAAAGGTCATAGCTGTATTGGTAAAAAATAATCGTGGGATAGTTATATAACTCATTTTTATACTCAAAAAGAAAATCCAGCCCAGTCTTAACGCAGCGTGGATTTGTAATAAACACCCTGACGCCTTTTGCTGCCATCTGGTGCATCCAGGCCTCCCTTTCTTCCGCAGGCGGATTACTGCTTTCAAGAATCTCAACTTCTTTCACACGCAGGCCGCATTCCCTGGTAATGATTTCCTTCAGACGTTTTGTTACCCGGGCCTCTCCTTTTCCGGTATATTCACAGTAAATAAAAACGTTTCTGTTTTCCTTCAGCTCCCGCTCAACAATTTCACAAAGACGCCTTTCCTTATTCAAGAGTTTCCCGTCTTTTATCAAATAGGACAAATCCGGGACTTTCGTAATGATTCCGCCGTCTATCGGCGACAGAATATCTGACCTGCCATACGGCTTATCCGTGTAGGAAAGAGAAAACTGTAAGAAGCTTCCCAGAATCGAGTTGCCAAGCTGCTGTTCAATCATTGCTGTCTTCATTTTATCTCTGATATCGCAGTATACACCATAAATCTTATCTTCCAGCGGTACATACTCAACCGTCTCATTCAGCGGCGGCAGATAAGAGCTCATATCCGATAAATTTAAAAATACAGCCTTATCCATAAGAAAATCTGTAAATATGTTCAGGGAGATTCCCGGACGGCATTTAGGAGAACCTATCATCCTGCCTCTGGACATTGTGTTATAATCGCCGTTTTTCCCATTTTCCACCTCGTACTCCGTTGCAATGGTTCCGTACCTCTCGACAAACTTACGTTCCCCAGCCGCATCATAGGTATAACCCATACTGCGCATCTTCCTTGGATCCAGACGGAAAAGCAGATAAAAGAAATGATTTGCATATCCTCCTGCAATCGTGCCGGTAAGTGCCAGCTGCCAGCGGCTTGCTTTTACAAGGTCATGCATTGCGAACCCCTGGGCGCTCCCTCCGCCTTTGTACTCATGAGCCTCATCAAAAATGGCAAAGTCGAAATAACCTTTCAGGTACTTTTTGATATATCTTGACGGCGCATACTTGCGTACGCCCATAATCTTGGGATATGTAATTTCATCTTCATCAAGATCGTTCTCTGCAATGTATTCTTCTTTCCACTTATCATGCACCCAGACGGTCTTTTTGTTCTTCTTTGCTTTGTTCGCCCAATGCGTCATTTTAACCCATGACTTTTTCCTGATGCTTACCGGCTTGAACGACAATGTCCTGTTTACCGGTTCGCAGGCGGGCTGCCAGAGAGAAGTGCCGCAATTTCTGCAGACATGGTTTGCCCTTGTCTGCGTGGCAAAATCAGATGGCTGAAGCGGCCGGTTTTCATCCGAAGGACAGCAGGCATCCGTATCAGCTGGATACAGAAGCTGGCTGCATTCCGGACATACCAGACCCACTTCCTGAAAACCGCATTCCTCAATCTCCCACTCTTTGCACCCACAGGTACACTGTGTCCACGTGGACATACGCTGCAGGTCCTTGCAGTTTCTGCACCGTTTAACAATGGGGTTTTTCTTCTTAATTTGTGATGGAAGCGGCACATACGTATAGGACAGCTTTCCGGTTTCCTTACTCAGTATATAAAATTCCTTTCCGGTTCTCGCTTTTCCCTGTTTCCGCAGCCGGCACAGTTCCTTAATGCTCTTTATGATTACCACTTTAGCGTACGGAATATCTGTCTGTATCGCTTCTTTCCATTTTTCCACCAGATGCGACGGGCACATAATAATATTCCGGTACTTTACCAGTGAACTGTCCTTGTATACCTCTTCCGCGGAAATATGGTTTGCCTCCATGATCATTCTGACAAAAAATCCTTCCGGAACACCCATTCCCTGTAAAGTCTTGCCGCATCCCATATCTTCGTTAAGGAAAGCATAAGAACTGTGCCTCATGCATTCCATAAGTCCGTTTACGATAGCCGCCTGTTGTGGGAAGTAGCGCTTTTTCAAAAATGCAATTTCATCCACCGTGTCTTTTAGCTCCACCAATGGATTCAGCTTCTTTTCCAGATTCTCTATCAAAGAGCTTCCGTATTTCATAAAATAATCATCCATGTTGTCAAACTGCAGCGGCTTCTGCGGCTTGCCTGATATCTTTATCATACAATTCCTTAATCCGTTTGTTACCAGTTCCTGCAGGACGGCCTCTGTCATGGACATTTCATATACCAATGCGTTTTCTGCCCATTCCGGCATATCTCCATATACTTTTGTCTCAACCCGGGACATATACTCTTTCCCTGCTTCCCTTAAATAAGGTATCCAATCCGTCAGCAGCGGCAGATCAAAGTGATTCATCAGCCAGTTGTAAATATCCTTGTCCTGCGACTCCTTTGAAGTAACAATATACGTTTCATTTAGTGTATCCGATATGCAGAGCGCATGGTTTACGGGTTCCTTCCCTTTCATCAGCTTTGTGTGGTAGTTAGTAGTCTGTGTCTTAGGAAATATCATTATATCCCCACCGGAATCCTGTTCCGGATACAGATTTACATTCCCGATGCTGATATTAGCGGTGAACCCTCTCAATGCTATCTCGCTTCGCTCAAAACAGGAATATATCAAAGCTATTTTTTTATAACCTTTGATTGCAGCAAAAACATATTCTACATGGGCGAATGCCCCGTTTGCTGAAATCCGCATATAAGCATATCCTCCTTTTATTAATTTTCTGCGCTGTAAAATAAAAAACGCTTCCCTTTATGAGAAACGTTACTACTGCAGCGTCCGGATTGCTCCGGATGATTCTATTAAGTTGTAACTGATCTGGGGGAATGTAATCTCCACCTCTTTCATGTTTCCGCTGTCATCCTGCACATATTCGCTCCTTTTTGCAATCCTTGATACACCGCGCTGTAAATGCAGGTCGCCATTTTCTTCATTTCCAACCAATCCCTGCCCTGCACCGGAAACCGCAAGCAGATACATCTGGCCTTCCGACGGCATGATTGGCGGCCTCGCAAGATTGTCAATCAGATATGGCGGAACGCATATGGCATCCATCAGGATTCTTTGTAACGGACTTCTTTTTAATGCTTTTACCGCTTCATCCGCGTGGAATATCCTCGTCATAAATTCCTCGATGCCTTTTTCAGAAGATTTGGGTACTTCCAGGCGTTCGCCGTCGTAATCTTCCGGGATAACAGGCATCTCCCTGTTACGGGAAATAACAGACCGAAGCCTTTGTTCCTCCTCTTTGTCCCGCTCATTCGTGGATTTTCTTTGCCCTATCAGCACAATCTGCTTATATTTCTCGTATTCAATGTCCTGAAAACGGTATACGAAGCGGGTTTCAAAGTGACTGCACCACTCATCCAGAAGTTCTTCTTCCATTCCTACATATTGTGGCAGAACAAACACCATAACTGCCTCTTTTGCAGCATACGGAATTACTTTCTTTAAAAAATCCACCTCATACCGTGTTTTCTCCTCTGATGTCCCGTATGGCGGGTTCATGAATATAAAGGAAAACGCGTTGTGGCTGATGATTGTATCATTTAAAAAATCTGCCTTCAGGCACTGGTCAATTCCTTCCGTGTCCTTTACTGCCTGATACGTATCATCGTTAAGCTCAACTCCATAGATTTTCAGGTTTTTCCCATTCTCCCCGATCTTTCCCGTAGCAGTAAGTATTGCTTTCCCATCCCCGATTGACGGTTCCAGGCAGCACACCTCATCTTCCTCCGGAAACTGCAGGAAACGGCTTATATACCTGCAATGCTGCGGATCAGTATAATAGGCGCCCATTTTTGCCTCATTATACTTCAGCCGGGTAAATCTTGACTGTTTTTTTACTTCTTCCATTATTACCTCCTTTTATGATTTGTTTTTTGGCACAAAAAAAAGCCCCATAAGAGGCTGACTACTTTTATTTCTCATAATATAACCTGTTTCCAGGAATTAAATCAATGCCTTTCCCCAATGGAGTAAGCTAAAAAATAAAAATAGTTTTTATCATTTTATCATTATTATTCTATTTCCGCAAGTCATTCGTTCCGGAAATCGTAAACTTGTCAACTCTTTTTTTGCCTTTTTTCATTTTCTGCGTTATAATAACATATAAACCTTTGGACATGGTTTAAGGAGGTACCTATGGCATACCCTAAACAGCTGATATCGTCTCTTGCAGACAACCTTAATGAGGCTCTGGTTAATTTCTTTGAAATAGAGCATTTAAAAGTATTTCCTATCTACAGCAACCTAAATGATCTGATTGCTGATACGTTATGGGAATATGTCAAAGAGGAAACCGGAAAGTCAGAATTAAAATCTATCTATGGTGTACAGGTAAAAATGCGCCGACAGAAAAAAAGCCGCTGGTTAAAAGCGCAGCAGGAAAATATTGAAAAATATGAGATAACGAATAAAAAACATCCGTTTTATTCCATCCAGCATAACTTTGAGATCCTTCCAGGCCACAGTTTTCTGAAAATATACGACGCCAAAGATGTGGAATCGACCATTAAAAAATATAATACTGCTATAAATGAATGGGCTGAAAATGATAAGTCGCTTTTGATTGAATATCCTCTTATATCCGACAAGACCAGAAATCAGATTATGTCCTCGTTCCAGATAGATCTGATCATTAACCTGATTGACAGTATCATTGTTTACTGGGATGGAAATATAGAAGCTTATTTCGCAAAAAAACCTGAAATTTTATTGGATACTCCTTTTTTTGCGCCAAACCGCTATTCAGTCCCTCTTCAGAAATCAGTTGATTCCTATGTTGCAGATTTGATTAGCTTTGATGCAGAAAATACGGTGTTCCAAATGCTCGTAAGCGGAGACTCTGAGCATATTGAGGATCGGCAAAAATTAAAGGTATTTGACTCCAAAGATAACCAAATTCTATTAACGCTGATCAACAACATCAAACTGGATTTTTATGAAAGCAGGGCTATAACAATCGAAATCGGCACACTTGCAAAGGCACTGAACAGCCGCCCAAACAAACGTTGCTATGAGGACGTTAAAACAAGGCTCCATACAATGGCAGGAACTACTTTTCGTTTATACAGTAAAGATAACCCTGAAGAAGCTTTGTTAACTTTTAATTTCTTTGACAATGTGATGACTCCGGAAAAAGACGGCAAAGAATATGCCATTGTCACATTCGGTAATATACTGTTTGATGCTGTTACCAAAAAACAGATGATTGCGGTTACTGCCAGCAGTTATAATTCATTGGAACTTGACCTAAGCAGGCTGTTATATCACAACCTGCAAAAAGAGCGTATCACCTTATCCTCATCTTCCATTCCCAATGAGGACGGGCATCTTGTAAAGAGTTATGACTATTCCTATTTTCAACGGATCATACTCTTTAAAAAGCGGAAAAAAGCAGACAACATTTTACTGATAAAGCAGACGCTGGACGAATTTGTAGAAAAAAAAATTGCACTTGCAAAATATGAATACCAGCAGAGCAAAGGGGCTTTTACCCTATATTTTTATAACCTTACAGATGATGAGAAATCGGACCTTATCCCTAAAAATTATGAGACGGGAAGTGGTACGCAACTGGAATTAGAAGATATTTGGGGATAAATCTGTATTTATTAAAGGGAGCTATCATTGATAGACTCTCTTTTCTCTTATATCTGTCAGGTACAAGAGACACCATTTTCTGCTCCATATCTTAACGGGTGACAACATTATACATTACATGCACTTCTTTGCGTGAAACGGGATTCTGTCTATGCTTCATCCTAGCATAAAGTATAGACAGAAACAGCAAAATTATGTGTATATTCATCCCATTAAATTGTCTTACTCATATAAATATCATTAATTGCCTTACAATTTTCTTCCAATAATTGATTACGCATTTCTGTAAAATACAATTTCATCTTTTCTTCTTTTATTACTTCAGACCAGGTTGGTCCGAAGCAATAAAAAACCGCCTGCGTCAGCCAGCGGTTCCATCGTTACCATATTTTGTCTTATCCTTCGTTGTCATTCTGCGGCAGATCAGGAAAGAGAATCCGAAGATAATCCCGTCTGCCGTAGAGAACACGGTCAATATACACATCCTGCCCGTTCACACGGTAAAAAACCATGTAATTTCCACTGATGAGAAATCGGTAGTCACTTTCTATATCTGTCACAGAGGACAGCAAAGCGCCAATTTCTGTAAAATTCTCCAGTTCGTCAACGGCGTCCATGATTTTGTTTACGGTATTTTCAGCGGCTTGCGGATTGCATAATTCAAAGACAATATACTCCCAAATCTCGTCCATGTCGTTCTGGGCTTCCGGAGAGTAGTGGATGCTATTCTTCATTTGCCTTCGCCCGGAAATGTGCTCTCACATCCGAGGGCGAAAGCCATCCCTTTTCCTCTCCTGATTTTTTCCCTTTTGCAAGCTCACCCATGAGTTTTAAGGTTGCCCATGTTTTTTCATAGTCCTGCATGTCAATGATTGCATAACGTCCGCGTCCGTTTTTGGTAAGAAAGACTGGTGCGCCCACAGATACATCACGGAGTACATCACTGTAATTCCTCAAATCAGAGATTGGTTTGATATTTGGCATAATCACATTCTCCTTTCCTGCCCTTAGTATACTCTGATTTGATGTAAAATTCAACAGCATATTTTGCAACAATATTTTATTGAGCGCTCCATATGGATTTCGAGAGGCTTCCGGTCTTGAAGAGGACGAAACAGCAGCACCGTGTACCCCACACAGATCCGGATAGCCCCCATCAGGTCGCCGTCCTCAACGTTTCCATGAGTTTCTCTGTCCCGCTTTTCTCTTATTGTTTTTCTTTCTAATGAACTTCGTATACATGCTTATATATTCAGTTACATACTTGTGGCTGTATGATAGCATGAAACATCTTCTATTCCATTAGCATTTTCGCTACCGGGCAAAGATGTTCCAAGGGTATTGAACCATTATATTTTATGCAATTATACATAACTTCTTAAAAATGATACCCTTTTCTTCGCCTTTTTACTTTTTATTCGTTTTTTTGCTCTTTTCCTACAAAATGATACCTTTTTCTTCGCCTGTTTTTAACAATAAAATGCCGACCATTATAGTCAATATGGAGTTTGGCAAAAGCATAATGCAGAATACATATTTTTGATGCTAATTATTTCGCCGATTTTACCTCTTTTTCCATTTTTGTACTTTTTTTTACAAAATGATACCTTTTTTTTCGCTCTTTTCATTGTCTCCGCCGCATTAACCCACTCGGTCAACTGCAATATTTATTATACAGAACTTTTTTTGATACCACTTTTTTCGCCTTTTATTTATTATTCATTACACAAGTACCTAATCGACAATTTTTGATTCCTTTTTCTTCGCTTTTTTTACTATTTTTTTCAATAATTGTTTAGGCTGATGTCCTGACAATATAACTTTATATCCAATTCTTGCAAAAATGATACCTTTTTTTTCGCCTTTTTATTAATAATGAGTGGAAGTCTATTATTTAAGAGAAAATGATACCTTTTTTTTCGCCTTTTTCTCAAGCATCATTTTTTTGTATTCATCAAATAGCTTTATAACATATTTTCCTGTATTAGAAATCGTAATATGATACTTTTTTTTTCGCCATGTAGCGTTTTTTATGTTGTTTTCTTCGCCAAATCACATAAAAAAATAAAATGAAACCAGTAATTTCGCCGTTTTTTTCAGAAACAAGATGATAATAAAAAAATTTTTACGCCAAAAATTACTCTTCGTCTCATTTTATTGTATTTTTGATACCTCTTCATTCGCCTTTTTTATGTTAAAACCTTAAATTTGAGAATATTTAACCTTTTGATACCTTTTTATTCGACCAAAAAAGATCAAAAAAATTTTTTTGTCCTATATTTCTTTCGGGAACCCCCTCGATTTCTTTATTTTCGGAAAATGATGCCTTTTTATTCGCCAATTAAATATCCTTCATAAACTGCTGTAATATCATGCTTTTTCAAAAATTGATACTCTTTTTTTCGCCTTTTCGCCATGATTTACATTTCTGCCAAAACATTCTATAATGCAACTTGAGGATACCATATTATGTGTTTTGTAATATGGATAAATACAATATCTATTTTGATATGGATATGGAAAGGAGCGCTACTTTGGAACTGAACAGCTATGCACGCATTGGTAAAGCGGTTATTACAAAAGCAATCGGACTTCAGAAAAATTATAAAGAAGTCTATGAAAAATCTGAAGATAAACTGAACGAAGAGAAGTCCGGATGCCATAATTGTGAAGTATGCAAATTAAAGTGCCGTTTTTCCGCATTAGGAGTTACAGAGGTCTGCGATGCGCTGAATGAGCAGTGCCGGACATGCTCCCAGGCTGTGTGGGAAAGTACTTACACTACACATACCAAGTATATCAATGAGAAAAACCGTTATGGCTACCAGCCGACACTTAAGGTGAACGCCATCAAGCTTTTTATTACATATCATTTCCTACAGCCTGATACACTTGGTTTCATAAAGAACGTAAGTGTAAAGGAACTTGCTGAGCTTCTCGACTGCACTCCTGCTACGATCCGTTCCAGTAACGAAATCCTAAGTTCCTATGAATATTGCTACTTTTGCAATTCCGGTATTTCTGATAACCATATCAATGTATACATACCGGAATATAAAAATTATCATAAGCCGGCAAGCGAGGGTGGACGGGGATATCTCAGTCTGTCAAGCAATATGCTCTCCGAACTGCTGGCTGTCGATCATCTAAATACGCTCCGCCTTACAATAAAGGGGATCCTTGAAGTGGATAACGCCTCTGCTTATGATGCTGCAAATCCAAATTTAACAGATGTTACCTCTACATTTGACAAATTACGCGGTTTTCTCCCATCATATTGTAAACGCAATGTAATCCGCAAAGCATTGGAACAGGGCAATGCCATTTTCCAGTATTCTTTCTCAGACAGTTCTGTAACTTTCAGTATGAAGCAGGAATACGCTAAGAAGAATATGCGTAAGGCTATGCTTTTGGAAAGCGAGCAGGAAGTTAAAAATCATGTTGATTCTCTCAATGATGTGCTGGAACTTGCAAATGATAAAGAGTCTTACGCTGATCCTGAACGCACGCAGGCTCTTTTAACCATGTTCTCCATTGGTTCATTCCACCGGTACCCGTCATTGATCCTGACTAATGATGATTACCGTGATCTGGCATCCATGTGCATCCAGTATAACATGAACATGGTAAAACAGGCAATCTCGTGTGTATATAATGACTACATAGCAAAGCGCAGGCCAGTGGAATCTTTTGGAGCCCTGACCCGCCATTATATCCGCAATATGTCCGTATTTAATATTTTCGCTTCATAGAGGGCTTTTTTGTTGTGCCCTTTTTTCCTTTTTTCTATATTTTCTCTGTTTTTTCATCATTATTTTCCATATTTTTCCATATTTTTATCTGTCTAACCGGAAAAAAGTTTTCCACTCTTCAAAAGTTTTCATCCACATTACATTTCTTTTCATCCTTTATTGCTAAGTTTTCATCCATTTCAAAAATAATTCATCTACAAATATGATGTTTTAACCCCCTGGTTGTGGATTTTCTTCCACTTTTTTCTAACCGTTTCCCTATATATTTCCGGTATTCATTGATTTTACTGGGGTTTTGGAACATCCTTTTACCAATTACTGTTTTAATATCTGTATAATATCTGTTCTAATATATGATAAAGAATGAATAAGATGACAGCCTCTTCCATCCATTTTTATCTATCCATATGATGAAAGAAAACCAAAGACAACTATATTATATATTCGTTTTGTATTAAATACAACAAAAAAATACGGGAGCTGTCAACCAACCCCCGTACATACTATTAAATTATCTAAGTCTTACATTTTCCTGCCCCAATAAATCGCATAAAGAATTCCATGATTCCTCATTAACCAAAAGACGGGTTGTATCCAGACATTTCACCTGCCTTGTATTTCTCAGGTAAATCTTTATCTGAACATCACCGATATACCTTGGATAAAGCTGCTCCAGTTTATGGTTAAGTTTTTCGTACTCCTGAATATTAGAAAACTGAAGCCATATTTCGGAAATGGAAGCATTTATCGGTGTCATTTTTTCAAAGATAAGTGTTGCATTCTTATCATCCTCATTCTTTACAGTTCCGGTAAAAAAAACTTTTTCCCCTTCTTTCATCTTTTCGCAGTAATCATCGTACTTTTGCGGAAAGACAACCACCTCTATACTGCCAACCAGATCCTCCAGTGTAATAATTGCCATTTTCTTTTTCTGACGAGTCTGTTTTTCAGTTATTGAGGATATTATCCCGCCTACTGTGACCGTTTTCCCGTCTTTCAGAACACAGCTCTCTTCCGTCTGCTGAAAATCGGTGCTTTTAGCCGTTACACCGGACATCCATTGCAGGTAAAGTTCATCCAAAGGATGCCCGCTCAGGTAAATGCCGAGAACCTCTTTTTCGTCCGCAAGCAGTGTTAAGAGCGGAAACTCTTCTTCCTGTACGGTTTTTTTTGCTGCAAACAGGCTGAATAACGGGGTCTGGCCTGCCATTCCATTCTTTTTTTCATAGCTGATCCTGTTTAAAATTTCGGGATACTGTTCCATCATATACTTTCTTGTGTGTCCAAAGCAATCCATAGCCCCGGATTTGATCAATGCCTCTATGGTTCTTTTGTTGAAGGTACTGTAGCAATTCATGCGTGAAATAAAATCTTTCATGTCCTGGAACGATTTTTTTGAACGTTCCCCACAAAGGTCTGAAACGCAGTTATCGCCTACATCACGGATAGATGCCAGAGAGTAAATAATTGCATTTTGCCGAACCGTAAAATCCAAATTTCCGCAATTGACATCGGGCTTTGTTATGGGAATTGACAGCTGCCGGCTTAAAAGAAGGTACTCTGCAGTCTTTCCTGTATCACTCCTTACGGAACTCATCAGTGCGGCAAGAAACTCTGCCGGGTAATAATATTTCAGGTAAGCCGTCTGGTATGCAACTACGGCATAAGTCGTTGCATGGGACTTATTGAAGGCGTATTTGGCAAAATCAATCATCTGGTCAAAAATTCTGTTTGCTGCATCTTCCGGGATACCGTTGCTGATGCAGCCTTTAACATGCTCATTGCCGGAAAGGAATACCTTCCTTTCATCCTCCATGACCTTGCTTTTTTTCTTTGACATTGCGCGCCTTACCAGGTCGGCCCGGCCGTAATTATAGCCGGCCAGCGCCCTTACAATCTGCATTACCTGTTCCTGATAAATGATGCACCCGTAAGTAGGGTCGAGAATTTCCTTTAATTGAGGAATCTCGTAGGTGATGCTTGCCGGATCTGCTTTTCCGCTGATATATTTGGGGATAAAATCCATAGGTCCCGGACGGTAAAGCGATATTCCGGCAATCAGGTCTTCCAGATTTTGTGGCTTTAATTGGCGCATAAAGCTTTTCATGCCACTGCTTTCCAGCTGAAAAATACCGTCTGTCTGTCCTGTGCTGATATACTGGAAAACAGAGGGATCCTGGTAATCAAACGTAACCTCGGCATTATAATTCTGTTTTATTGCGTCCCTTGCCTTTTGTATGACTGTCAATGTCCGCAGGCCCAGAAAGTCCATTTTTAACAGACCGAGTTCTTCCAAAGTGGTCATGACAAACTGCGTTGTCAATGCTCCTTCACTGGAGAGGCAGACAGGTACGAAAGATGAAACTTCTTTCGGGCAGATAACAACACCCGCTGCATGCGTAGATGTATGCCGCGGCAGTCCTTCAAGGCATTTTGAGATATCAATCAGCTTCCGTATGGCATCGCTGCTTTCATATTTTTTCTTAAGTTCCGGCACATCTGTAAGGGCGCTGTCAAGCGTGGTTTTTGCATCCGTTGGAATAAGCTGGCTAATCTGGGAAACCGTTGAAGCCGGTATCCCGAGTACACGTCCAACATCCCGTATTACGCCTTTAGCGGCAAGAGTACCGAAGGTAACAATTTGTGCAACCTGATCCTTGCCATATTTTGACACAACATAGTCAATAACTTCGTGGCGCCGTTCATAGCAGAAGTCGATATCAATATCAGGCATCGTTACACGCTCCGGATTAAGGAAACGTTCAAAAAGCAGGTTGTATTTCTTGGGATCAACCTCCGTAATTTTCAAACAGTAAGCAACAAGGCTGCCAGCAGCGGAGCCGCGTCCGGGACCGACCGGTATGCCGTTTTCTTTGGCATAATTGATAAAATCCCATGTAATCAGGAAATAATCGACGAATCCCATCTTTTTTATTGTGTTAAGCTCATAAGAAAGTCTGTCCTCATGTTCTTTATAACAATCGGGGTAGCGCTCCATCAGTCCGTCTCTGCACAGTTTGTTTAAATATTCCCACGAATCATATCCCTTTGGCGTTTCAAACTGCGGCAAGTGATAATGGTTAAAAGTAAATTCAACCTGACAACGGTTCGCTATTTTTTCCGTGTTTTCCAAAGCTTCCGGCATTTCAGGAAAGAGCTGGTACATTTCTTCAGGTGACTTTACATAGAACTGGTCTCCTTCGTAACGCAAGCGGTCTTTGTCTGTCAGCAGTTTTTTTGTCTGTATGCACAAAAGGACATCGTGTGCCTCGGCATCCTCTTTCCTTGTATAATGTACATCATTTGTGGCGACAAGAGGAATATCCAGCTCTTCATGCATCCGCACCAGCAGCTGATTGACTTTCTTTTGTTCGGGAATTCCGTGGTCCTGCAGTTCTAAGAAATAATTATCCCTGCCAAAAAGCGACTGGTAGAGCATTGCGGTTTCACAGGCTCCTTTGTAATTGCCCTGTGAGAGCTTTTTGGGCACTTCTCCGGCGAGGCAGCCGCTCAGCGCGATTAAACCCTTATGATGGGCAGAAAGCGCCTTAAAATCGATTCTGGGGCGGTAATAAAAACCGTCTGTAAAGCCGAGCGATACCAGCTTGATAAGGCTCTGATAGCCTTCATTATTTTCGGCAAGCAGTACAAGGTGATAATAACCGCGGTCGTTTTTGTTTGACATGGAATCCTGGGCGACATATACTTCGCACCCGATGACCGGATGAATCCCGGCTTCCTTTGCGCATTTGTAGAAATCCACAACTCCATACATTACCCCGTGATCCGTGATGGCTGCGCTTTTCATTCCAAGCTCTTTAACGCGTTTTATGTATTCGGAAATTTTGTTTGATCCGTCCAGCAGACTGTAAGGCGTATGGGAATGCAGATGTGCAAATGATATTTGATTCATATGTTCCTCCTTTTAAAAAGGCAGATGCCACTTATGGCACCTGCAGTACTGGTTTGTGTTTTTGCAATTCTGTCAGGAATACAGAGTAACAGAATTGCCAAGGTAAATGACCTGTATCATGGAAAGCTCCGTGTATACAGATAAGTATTTTTTTAGTATCAGAAATACAGGATAAAGCGTTGTTTCGTAAGAAAAAGCCCCTGTTTTTCTGCAGCAGTTTATCGCCGCGGAAAACAAAGGGCTATCCAGATGCCGTTCAAGGCAATGCTTCAGATACCATTCCTCTATTATATTTGGTTTATAGATTGCAGGGAGATATTTAGGGTCGTATTTTAAACAGATCGGAAGCTGGCGTGGAGCCGGAGCTTCCAATCTCCTCTCCGTCCGGCTCTTCCGGTCTGTCTGATTGCATCCCTCCTTCCCGATCCCCTTCTTTCCGGTAGTTTTCAGCATATACAGAATATAATTCCTCGTCTGTAAACCGCTGGATTCCGGAAGATGTTTCAAAAGGTACGTCATACTGATCCGCCGTGTGGAACTGTCCTCCGGCTTGAGGCGCTGCCCGTGAACGGGAATTGTCTGCAGGTTGGGCGCTCATTAGTTTTCTGACCGTAGATTTAAGTTCTGCCAGTTCCTGCTCCAGTTTCCGGATGGTTGCTGACATAACTGCAGGATCGCTGTCTGTAAGCTCATGGTTGCTCATTTTTATAAGGGCGAGCTTGATATCCATGATGGGATTTGCGCTGCCCCTTATGGAGCCCCGCAAATCGCAGCACTGTTCACACAGCCAGTAAAGACGTTCAAAGGTCATGCCGTTGCCAATTTCTAAGGCAGATTGCACATAGTCTTTGCTGTGCAGCACGGACTCTGGCTGTCCGGTGGTTTTGATGGTAATGATATCCATTAAAGCGGACAATATGGATTCTGTTATCAAGGCGGGCGATTTACCCTGCCCTGTCAATTCATCCAGACAGTTGAGGGCGGATTGGGTGTCATAAGCAGATATTGCAGACAATGCTGTTAAAATGCGGTCGCTGTCCAATGAACCTAGTCTTTTTTTTGCAGCCTCGGTCGTGATATTGTTATCGGTGCTTGTCAAGAGCTGCTCCAATATGCCCAAAGCATCACGTAACCCTCCATTGGCATTCCGTATAATGAGGTTCAGCGCGTCTTCTTCGCAAACTGCATTCTGTTCTTTCAGCACTTCTTTTAAACGCTCCCTCATAGGTTCCGGCGCGATTGGATGGAAAACATATTCTTCGCACCGGCTCCGTATTGTAACCGGTATTTTATGCAGTTCCGTTGTACAGAGGACAAATACACAGTACGACGGGGGTTCCTCCAATGGTTTTAACAGCGTGTCGAAGGCTGCTGTTGACAGGTTGTGAACCTCGTCTATGATAAATACTTTTCTCTTAAGCTGGACGGGACGGTATTTTGTCTGTGCCAGCATTTCCTTTATTTTGTCAACTCCGTTGTTCGAGGCGGCATCCAGTTCCAGCACATCAAGGCTTGTGCCGTATGCAAGGCAGTTAGGGCATTGCCCGCAGGGACCGTCTTCTGTCGGGTGTTCACAGTTTACAGCCTTTGAAAGAATTCGCGCTATTGTCGTTTTGCCGGTGCCTCTATGACCGGCGAAGAGATACGCATGGCCGAATTTCTGGGAGAAAGACTGCTTTTTTAATGTAATAAGCACGTCCTCCTGCCCCTTGACCTCGGTAAAGTCTTTCGGGCGGTATAAATTATATAGCATTAGGTTCCTCCTTTTATTGTGGTTCATCCGACACAGGATGCTATGGCTCTTTTACCATACAGCGTATCAGATCGAAAAAATCGTTTTTGGAATAGCTGCTGTTTTGCCATTGCTTCTGATGGGCTGACAGTCGGGAACAGATCTGATAAATATGCGGTAAGGAATAAAGCTCGCTAAGGCTCTTAAAGTCCATGCTGTTTTCCGCCTTTGAAATCATCAGTTTTTGCAGCAACAGCTGTTCAAACAGGTAATAAAACATCTGCAGCGCCACCCAATAATGTGCCGAATGTACTTCGTAGAAATTTTCAGGGTCTTTCTCCCGGATCAGATGGAGTATTTGAAATAATTCTTCTTTTTTCCGGGCCAGCATAAGGTTTTTGCAAGTTTCCAGTAATGCGGGATAGCAATCACCCATATTTTCAATGGCATGGGGGCAAAAGTCACACAGATAAGCAGCAAACAGTAATTCTTCCCGAGCGATACCCTTTTCCAAGAAGTATGGTGATATCTCTTCTACGGATAAGGGATCGAATGAAATAATATTGCAGCGGCTTTTTATTGTTTCAAGCAAAGCATCCTGGTTACAGAGAAAAATAAGGACATTTGTGTGGCTCTTGTCTTCCAGTAATTTCAACAGCTTATTTTGTGCCTGGACGTTCATGTTTTCCGCATTGCACACCAAAAAAAACTTTTTTCCTTTTAACGCGGCAAGGGAACTCTTATCAAGGAGAGCAAGTACATCCTCTACCTTTATGGTATCCTGTTGCCTGTCAAGAAGGAAAAAGTCGGGGTTTTTATACAGTTCATCACTGCCACATCCCATAAGCTGTGCAATGACATCCATTGCTGCCTGCCGCTTACCAAGCCCCCGTTTCCCCAGTAATATGAGGGGACCGGGATTCTGGGACATGGCATAAGAATTAAGGTTAAGGAATGCTTCATCATTTCCTATAAAAGTTTTATCCATTATCCGTATGCTCCTTTTGTATGTATATATAATTATTAAGCGCGGGATCAAATACTGAACCGCACTTGTCCTGATTGCTGAATAAAAAGTATTCAAGCCTGGAAACATCGCCCTGAAGCTGAATGGCATTTTTTAAAATAATAGCCTCACGAATCATTGGTTTCCTGTCGGTACTCTCATATACGCAGCCGATTGTATGCATCAAAAGGCTTTCTTCCTCTTCTGTCAGATTAAATCCGTTATTTTGCGAGAGCATCCGGCATAGATACTGTATCGTAAGTTCATGCAGGTTCAACGGGATTGATTCCGGGATGCGTTTCATTTCCGGAAACGGCTTTAACATGTTGACGGTTCCGATTGCGTGAAGCAGCCCTCCGGCAATAACAAGATCGCTGTTGTAGGGCAAGGAATAAGATGGGTTTAAATTGTATTTTTCCAGTGAATAAGCCATGTATTTTGCAAGACATGTGACGCTCACACTGTATACCAAAAGCCCTCCGTTAAAGTTGTGATGCCCTTTCAAGGTTGCAGGGAGTATTTCAAAATCAGGAATACTTGTAAAGATATGATGTAAGAGATTACGGTAATTTTGTGACTTGACGGCTCCGATGTATTTATGGAGTAATTCCAAGTAGCTTTTTGTGTCCTTCTCAGATATGCCATTAACGTAATCTGAATACAGGTATTCATCCAAAAGCGCCATATGGGTTATTATCAATTGATAAGATGCATCCTGGTTCTGAACTACCATTCCGTTAATCTGTACCACTTTTCCCACATAGCTTTCATATTCCGCTTCCATGTATTCTTCCCATATTGTGCCAAAAATTGTGCCGGTAGAATCCTGAAGCAAGACTTCTAAATATCTTTTTTTACTCTCACTTGTTTGTTTTTCAGCAATATTTCTTACATAAAAAGACGTTTCAATTGTCTTGGTAAAAAAATCAGATATTCCTGAAATATAGATGTTCTTTGGCATAGGTTCCTCCTTTTGTTAAACTGCCCTTTTTATGACAGCGCTGCTCGACAGCTCGTTTAGAAGCTGCTTATAATATTTCTCAATAAGCCTGTTCAGTTCCTCTGATTCAGGATAGGCATATGTAAGGGTGGGCTCTAATAAAGAGCTTTTTACCTTAAGAATCCGGTTGAAGTATATCTCTCCGCATCTTGCAAAAATTTCCGCCCGGCGGAAAAAATACTTTAAATTATACTTGCTGGAACCTTTCAGTTTTTTTGTTACTGCAGGATCAAGATTCTGCATTCCCCTTAAGAATTCTGCCTTATATGCCTTTACAATGGCATCAAAGTCTACCTCAAGGGATAAATCGCCAAGCTGCTCATCCAGCATATGGAAATGTTCGTGTATGAACGAAGACGGGGTCTGTATGTCCACGCATAGATTGCGTATACTCGGATAGTACAGACCGCTTGCCTTGTGTTTCCCAAGTTTCCGGAAACGCAATGTTACTTCCATGAAGCTGGAACCGGAAAAATACTGCTTGTTGATTGCCTTGTACTCCTCTTCTATTTTTCTGACTGCATCTAAGTCTACATCTTCATCGAATTCTACATACCCAAAATAGTTATGGAAGCCGGAGCTATCCATTGCCTTCTGGATAGATATAGGTATATTCTTTTTGGTGATGTATGCTGTTGCAATCTTCTTGTGAAGGGATTCCCTGTGCTGGAATTCATTTTGCACATCCTGGAATACATCAGCAACCTGATAAAACAGGTAAACCAGCTTAGAGTAAAGAGTATAATCGGGGCTGTAGTAATAAGACGGAAGGTGTCCGTCCTGCCTGTTAATTCTTCTGAACAGGAACTCCAACGGTACGGCTTCCTTATCATTAAGAAATCGGATTAATGGAGTAGAGAGTGTGTGATCGTTGATGTCAACATTAAGCTCATTCAGCTCCTTTGAAAAAATATTTGATATTAATGGGGAGATATCTTCCGAAATAATTGAGTAAAGACAATTACATACAGACATATGTGCCAAAAAATCAATGACATTACTAATTCCTATGTTGTAATTCGGGTTACTCCTCATATGATAAAATCCCATTTTCCTTTTTGAAGTGGAGCCGATGCCTCCGTAGAATTCAATTTTTTCAGATCCTATTAACTCTACCCTTAATATATGGCTTGTTTTCAGCGTTGCCGCTGCAATTTCTGCGCCACCATGTTCTTCAGGATTGGGGAAAGAAAAGGATAATTTATCCTTATATATTCCTGCAAGATTAGATAAAAAAGGGATTCCCTGAACAGCCAGAGAATCCTCGTTCTTAATTTTGCATAGTTTTGCCTGAATGAATTTTCCTATGACCTTAATGATGTTGTCATAGTGTGATGCAGAGTAATAATCAACCATAGGGAAAGGCAGGTTCAGGAAACTGTGCATGTTCAATTTTGGGAGCATAGCTTTATAAGTGCTTTCCCTTTTAAGGCTGATTATACGGTTGCCTTTGAGAAAATCAGTATTCCCTGAGAATGATTCTGAAGCCGGCATTCCTGGTGGAAAGTATACACCCATTTGATAAAGTATTTCGTCAGTAATTGGCTGACTTTGTTTTTTCTTCATTTTAAATCCTCCTTTTATTAAAGATAGCCGCTGAATATACACGGCAAAATAAAAAAGGACATCAAAGATGTCCTCATAATAGTGAATAAGACCTACTGCTAGGAATTAAGTAAACGGACTGCGTGCTGCAGAACCATAAATAAAAAATGTTTTATACAGTATAACAAATCAAAGGCGGCATGACAAGAAAAAAGTCAAAAATTCCGCCCGGCGGAAAAATTGAGAGGTTCACATGGAAAATTCCGCCCGGCGGAATTTTTAAAAAATAATACAGGCATATAGCAAAACTATACACCTGTATTTTCCTTGACCAATTCGTAATTCGGACGGATATTGATTGAAAGTATATCGTCCAACCCTTTACCAAAGCCCGGATTCCAAAAAGCGACTCCTATATGGAAGTCCTGCAAAGACAGGAATTCTATGATTTTGTCTTCATACATCAGGACAGACTGATTAATATACTTGTCAGAATCATATGCAATAATCAGTATCCGGCAGCCGCGCGATTTTAGGTAATCCAGTACAGTAAAACCGTTTTCAGATTGCTCCAACAATTTGCTAAATGAGTTTACCCCGGGAATTGATATCACGGGAATGCGGAGAATGTGGTTGGCATAGATAGCCTTTTTTTCTCCTTCCGTAATATAGCAGACCGTGTAATCATCATGTGCTGGATTGTCGTACAATCCGATATGGCTTCCTGAACGGCAGCCGTTTATATATGCGTTTGCCAATGCGCCGGTTGTCGTTTTGGTTTCAAAGTAAGAAGAAAAATTATTGTACTTGTTCTTTTCCTTTCCTGAATCATCAACCTGTGGATGATCCAGGCGTATCCTGAGTCTGTATAGGCAGTGGTTGTGATCGTATAGCGGAATTAAAATGCCGGATGTGCCGGAAAAAGTCCATTTTCCGTCTTGCTTTTGATAAAAACCGGGTACGCCTTTTAAGGAGCTGAATTCATGGATCAGTTCCAGTGCAATACGTTCCCTGTCATATGCGTTGTAATGGGAACTGTTGTTTACCGGAAGGGAGCGCAGCATGGAACGCTGTATCAGTTCTATCGGCCAGCCTTCCTTTGCCAGATATCGTACATGCATCTTGTTTAAGTGCAGATGCTTTAAAAAAGAGCGGTATATAAGGTCGAGTTCATGGTTTGGCTTTGCCGGAACTGATAAAGTGTCATCAGCCATGCGGTTTTTGGACTGATCCGAAGGAATCTGCTTCGGACGTTCCTTTCGCGGGTGCCGCTGATTGTATCCGCTGTTCTGAAGCAGCCACTCGTCACGGTCGGCATCATATAGTTCGCGGTCTTTATACAGACAGGAACCGTCAGTTGTTTGTTTGATATAGACGTATTCCCTGTTGTTTACCGGACTTATAATGTCTATGCCTGAAAGAATTCTTCGGCAGTAGTAGAGCTGCGTGGACGGACTTGCTTCCTGAATGGAGCACCAGTCGGGTTTTCCGCAGATTGGGCAAGGTTCTCTTTTGGAGACGTTTCGAAAATTTGACATTTCATCCTCCTTTCACGATTGCCGATAAGCAGTCGTTGGACAATGCAATTTGCCTGTCCTGATTAGAATCAACCTGTGATTCACGTGCGGCATATGTGCGCAGAAAAAGGCACGAACAGGCAAAAGCCTGATAATGCCCCTGGTTAAAAAATAAAATAGTCAATAGTGAAAGTATAATACAATTATTTTATCGTGTGCAATAAATGGTTTTTATTTAAAATTCCGCCGGGCGGAAAAATGAGTACAATAATTCATGAAAGTGTGCAGATTTTTTCGATATGGGACAAACATATCTTTTTTGGTTGAAAAATTCCGCCGGGCGGAATTTTTGGGGAGAATTTATGATTAGGATATTGATTTTTCCGCCGGGCGGAAAAAATAATTAGAGAAAACTTGATTAATTGAAAAAAATCTAGTATCATAAAAAATGACATGGGAAAGAAAAAAGCGACATAGGAGAAAATGATACAGCACTCAGCAGGAAGGAGACATTATGTCAGAGAAAACTTGGAAAGAAAAAATGGAGGCTCTGCTAAAACAGAAGAAGTGGGATATGAAAGACTGGCATAGGGCATTGGGGCTGAATCAGTGGCAGCTGGAGAACCTGATGGCTATGGATACGACGCAGTTGGATCCGGAAAGCCTTCAGAATATCTATGATGACACAAAGGCAGCAAAATTAGACAAGAAGATGATGAGGTTCGAATCGCCGGTTATAATTGTTGTATGGACACATAAGGGAGGGACGGGAAAATCTACAACAGCAATGAATATGTCGTATGAGCTTTCGCGGAGAGGTTATAACGTGCTTGGCATCGACATTGACAGCCAATCGGACATGTCGAGTGTCCTTTATCCCAATTATCTCGAACAGCCCGATGTCAGCTTCTATGAGGCTTTCTCCATGCATGACGACTTTATGGAACCGGGATATATAAGGCATACCGAGTATGTGAATTTAGATATTATACCGGGTTCGGCTAAGTGCGAAGGACTGGAAGGGCAGCTTGGTGTACTGGATCAAAACATAAGAGGCCGTATATGGGAAAAATGTCTGAGAACCATACGGAAGGACAACTACTATGATTTTATATTTGTAGATATGGATAAAACGGCGGGGCTTATGAACGTTGCAGCGCTGGCAGAGGCTGATTTTGTATTGTCTCCTCTGGAACCTGCTATTTTTGCAGTGAAAGCCGTTCCACCGGTTTTGGCCCAGGTGGAGGAAGTGCGCAAGAATAATCCCAAACTGAAAATTTTGGGGTTTCTGTACAATAAAGTGGATATGCGTAAAAAGAGATCTTTGCCCGAATCCCTCGAGCTGGTGGAGGAGATAGCACCGGGGCTTGCCTTCAAGAGTTTCATAAAAAACGATGCCAATATTGATAATTCGCAGCGTGAACATTATCCGCTAGGGGTTTACAATAGAAGCTGTGCAGCAAACAAACAGATGATAGAAGTTGCAGATGAATTGCTGGAGAAGGTTAAGGAAAAATCAGATAAGGTGGTGAAGTAAATGGCTGGCAAAAAAGGTAGTGTAGATAATGCCGCATTCTTAAGGCAGGTATCCGCAAATGCACAATCCGCTACACAGGATGTTTCAAAGACGATGGAAAAAATAGGCCTGGGTGAGATTGCGGAAAAGGGAAAAAAGAAGTTAACTCATGTTGACGTTTATAAAATGGTGGATGCTCCGGAAGAATGGAATAAATATCCGAGATTGAAAGATAACCAGGTAGAGAAATATCTTGAACTAAAGATGTCGATTTATGAAAAAGGTATCGAGGATCCTCCTATTTTGTGGGAAAGATCAGACGGTAAATATATGATACTGGCCGGACATAACAGGCGTGATATCAGCTGTGAAATCATACAGGAATGCCGTGAGGAACCGGGGGTTGAGGAGGAAAAGTATCGCTATCCGGCCTGCATCGTATATGCGGCGGACGAACTGAGTGAGGAACAGGCTAGAGGAATTATAGATGATACAAACCTTTACCGGGACTTTTCAAAACTTCCGCAGAAAGTGAAAATAGAAATTATCAAATCGAGAATGGATGTTTACAAAAGAAGGCGGTACAGCAAAGGCGAAAGGATAGATCAGCTTGCAAAGGAGCTGGGTATCAAGAAAACGGCAATTTATGAAAACCTGTCGATCAGTGAGAACGTCTATGCACCATTACAGGAACTGTACTATGATGGGAAACTGAAGAGAAAAGCGATATTAAAGTTTACATACTTTGATGGAGACACCCAGCAGTGGATATATGAAAATTTCAAGGATCGGATAACAGAGGCAAAGGTGAATGCACTAAAAAAGAATATGAACCGGGATGCTATCGCAAACGTATTTAATGCGGAAGCACAGGGTATTAAGAAGCTGACTGTAGAGATTCCTGCAGACCGTGTAGAGGAATTCAGGGGAATGCTTGAAGAGTGGTTGATAAAGGTTGGAAAATAAAATAAAAAAATTAGTAGAATTGGTAAAAGGATACCGGAGTTATGAGACTTCGGTATCCTTTTTTTGTAACGGCATAGGGAACTGTTCGGGCGTTGCAAATGAGCTTATATAGAACTCATCCTTGCTGATTGCGTCAAGATACTTGCTGATTGGGAAACGTGATTTTCTGCCAATGTATCCTGATTTGCGTATGTAGTAGTTTGTCATGTCCATTAGGTACTCTATGTCATCTTCTTGATACGGATATTCTGTGTATAGAATTTGGCGCAGTACACATAGGGTCTCCGGTTTGCAGTGGTAAAACCCGGACTTATTGAGAATTACACGTTCTAATAGCCTTAAATATTCGGCGTATAGGAATTGGGGAGCTGCCATATAATCACCGCCTTTGTAATACTTTTCTTTGATTAAATTATATAACAAATATTTCAAAAAATCAATATAATGTATTACGCATAAAAATTAAAAAACAGTGAATATACAAGAAAAAATAATGTAATACACTATAATGTATTACACATTTTTGTGATACAGATAAAAAATTTTTTACTAAAAAACTATGTAATGTATTACATATTGAAAAAGAGCAAGAATGGTGTATAATAAAAGAAAAAGAGTCTAGGAGGATATAGGCATGTCAGGTACTGAGAAAAAAGCAAAGGCTCCAACGCCGTTTCGCATAGAGCAGGAAACTGCGGATAGGTTTCGGGAGGCAGCGAAGGCGTTTTCAAATCAGGATGCTGCACTGAATGCATTGTTGGCAGCCTTTGAAAGAGAAAAGATACAGGAAGCAAATCCGCAGTTTTCAGAAGATATGAATGTATTTGAAAAATATCAAAGGTGTTTGTCGGCAAAATTTGCCGATGTGCTAAAAGCACTGTCGACAGCGGATGACAGAGCAAGGGTGGATGTACAGAAACTTCTGGACTCCAAGGATGCTATGATCACCGAGCTGCAGGAAGCCTTAGAGGGTGCCAGGAAGCATAAGCAGACATATGAAGAATTGTATAATGGGGCGGAAAAAGAGAAAAAGGCGATTGAGACCAGCCTGCATAATGAACAGATGGAAACAGAAAGACTAAGACAGGAAATGCAGGAAAAGGCGGATCAGCATGCCTCTATATTGTCTGATAAGGAAAGACTGAATGATATTTTGAGCCAGAATGTATCAGAACTTCAGGCAAAAATAAGTGAGTATCAGGAATACCCGAAGCAGATGCAGGAGAGAGATGTCCAGATTAAGGAGCTTAATATAAAAGTGCAGGAGCTTGAAAGTCAGATAAAAGATTCAGAATATCAGCATAAGGTGGAATTGCTGGATATTGAAAGAAAGCATGAGAAGGAAAAAGCTGATATAAAAGCGCAGTTCGATGAAAAACAGGAAGTTCTTAGGGAGAAATATGAGAAGGAGATAGAGAAATTAAGGCAAAAATTGGAGGAAAGTCAAAAGAAGGGATAGGCAATTTGCCGATTGTGCACGGTATTCATACTTATATTGTTTTATAGTTTTAATGAGATTGACAAACACACATTATTTTTGTATAATTTGATGTGTGAAAAGTCAAAGGAGTGATTGCTGTGCAGGCTAAGGATACAATAAATTTATTATTAGAAAATTCCCCAAGCGGAACAATTACTGCAAAACAGGTGACAGAATGTGGGGTACATCGAAGTGTGTTGCAAGAGCTTGTAGAGACGGGAGATTTATATCGTTATGGGCGGGGGCTCTATATACGAAGTGATACATGGGAAGATGACTTTTATCTGCTTCAATGTAAATATGGACGAGGGATTTATTCCCATGATACATCATTGTATTTACTCGGATATTCAGATAGGACGCCGGCGAAATATACAATGACGTTTCCTAAAGGATATAATGCCCCTTCTCTGAAGCAGGAAAGTATCATAATCAGACGCGTTATACCAGATAATTATTCATTTGGAATTATTGAAATAAAATCACCAAGCGGAAATCCCATCATGATATATGATCTTGAAAGGACGTTGTGCGATATTGTGCGTGGAAGTGGCAGCGATATTCAAGTTGTAAATGAAGCAATGAAGCGATACGCAGCTTCTAAGGAAAAAAATATTCATAAACTGATGAAGTATGCCGAACAGTTACGTGTGGGACCCAAGATACTGCGTTATATGGAGGTATTGTTGTGATAACCAAAAATCCGATGCAGCTTAAAGCGTTCATTAAGAAAAAGGCGGCTGAGAAAAATATCTCGGCCCAACTTGTCATGCAGAATTATATGTTGGAACGCTTGCTGGAAAGAATTTCCCTTTCCCCATACAAAAAGAATTTTATATTGAAAGGCGGTTTCTTGATTTCCGCAATCGTTGGACTGGATACACGGACAACTATGGATTTGGATACGACAATAAAAGGTTTTACGCTAACCCATGAATCCATTCGGACGATTTTTGCAGAGATATGTATGGTTGAAGTAGAAGATGATGTAAAATTTTCGATAGAGAATATTTCGGACATACGAGAAACAGATGATTATCCAGGGATACGTGTTTCCCTTAAAGCAATCTATTCTCCAATCAGCGTACCTCTTACGGTTGATGTTACGACGGGAGATATTATTACTCCTAGAGAAATTGAGTATACATTTAAGCTGCTATTTGATGATCGGACGCTTAGTATTCTGGCTTATAATCTGGAGACGGTTCTGGCAGAAAAGATTGAAACCGTGCTGTCACGCAGTATTGCCAATACGCGCCCAAGAGATTTTTATGATATACATATTATTTATGTTCTGCGTGGTACAGAATGTGATAAAGATATTTTAAGACAGGCATTGGAACGGACGACTAAAAAGCGAGGAAGCGGTCATGTGATGCAGAATTTTATGGATATTATCGAAGAAATCAGAGCTAGTCATCAAATGCAGAGTCTTTGGAAAAAATACCAAAATAATTTTGATTATGCCAGTGATATTTCTTTTGAGGAAGTCTGTAATACAATTCAAAGTATTATGAGTGAAGTTATGGTATAAGGCATGTGTTTTTAAAGATTATAAGAAGATTTAGCCTCTTTCAAAAATTATGAAAGAGGCTATTGTTTAAAATGAGATAGAATGCCGTATTGCCGTTAAATGTCCGTCCTCTTCTAGTTCGCATGAATATATTGAATCGAGAGGAGGGGAAGAGATCAGCAGGCTGTCCGGACAAAAATATACGGGAAAGCTTTCTAATAGTGGCACGTTCTGTATGTGAGAGTATAACGTCAGCGCCATTGACAGGTTTTCTGTCAGGTAGATAACGAATGGCGCAAGGTATTCATCAGAGTGCCTTTGGATCCAGATGTGCAGCATTTTAAGCCGGGTAAGGTTGTTTTTTATCCAGTTTCCATACTCCCTGCAGGAGAACACAAAAAGCCATATATGCTCATTCCCCTTGAAAACAGGATGTGTTGCATTGCAGCAAAGGACGGCATCAATGGTAAAAGGGGTAGAGCCGATTTTTGTGCTTTTTAAGTATTGCAATGAGGCGATATAGGTGCTATATTGCTGCTGGAACCGTATCAGGAACTGGTTTAATGATGCAAGCTCCAGCTTGCGGACAGTGGAAATGGATGCAGTAGCTGCCTGATGGCAGTCCGGGGTGATGGAGGCCATATATGTATACGCTGCCTGGGATAAACAGTACAGACGGAGCGGAGAGGCAGTAGCCAATACTCCGTCTGTTTGTTTCGCGGTGTCTGTAAAGGCATATCGAAGAATAATTCCGGCTTTTTTTAGTTTATTCAGGTTGCTTAGGTAGGATGGTTTCTGATAGCCCTGATGCAGCGTGTGGTTAAGCAGGAATGCTATATTATTGCTGTTTGTGTATGGATAGTGGGCCAAAATCTTCATTATTTCAATGTCGATAAGATTGATAATCCGCTTTTGCAGCAAAAGTTCGATTTCAGAGTGGCTGCAGTTTTTATTGCTGTTTTCGAGCAAAAGTTCCCACCCGGGGTTCATATGGAAAGGGGTTTTTGCAGTAAAAGGTTCCGTTTCTGCTATTTCTTTATAGTTCATAAGTCCTCCTTATATTTTATAGAATATCATCAATATTTTCGCTGCCGTCAGGCAGTGAATTTGGGGGTGTTTGGTCTGTATTCCCTGAGTTGTTCGATATGGGCTTTTTGACTGCGCTCTGAAAATAGCTTAATGGCGTTCCAGGAAGGAAGCTGTAGTTTGTTTCCTGCTCCTGGGAGGGTATGATGTCATCAGGAATATCCAAATCATCCGGAATAGGGCTGTCCGTATTGACAGTAACCGGATAAAAGGCGATGTTGTTTCTCTTTATGTTCTCCCAGTCTGTGGGTTTTAGGAATTCCACAATTCCCTGTAAAGCGGGAAGAGGACGCCCGTTTCTGGTTGTAAAGAAGGTAACTTCCTGAAAATCCTTCATTCTGATATCAATTTCCTCAAGGAAATTCTTCTGTGTTATCATTTCCCGGCTGGAAAATGAATAATGCGGAGAACTGTCAGTGATGGCAGTTTCTGTTGTTGACTGCTGTACTTCTGCCACATCATGCACGCCTGCCAAAGCAGAGAAAATTTCCATATCAGAAAGGGAAGACCGCCCGAATACAATGATATGGGCGCACCCAAGAATGACGCCTTTCAAATATTTGGTGATTTCGTTCTTTTCCATCTGATCCAATGTCTGGATTGCAACAGTCATTGCGACCCGGAACTTACGGAATAATGAGAAGTTTTTTTCTAGTGAAGGATGGATCAGCACGGGAAGCTCGTCTACATAGAAAAAGTGAGGGACGCGCGTAAATTCCGTTCCCGGGCGGGATAACACTGCATTGTTGAAGGAAAGCAGAAAGAACAGTCCGAATGCAACGGCATCGGTGTCGCCGCTGGCAAGGTTGTAGTTACATACCGTAACTTCGCCATTGGCTAATGCCCGGTCAAAATCAATGCTGTTCTGCGAACAGAAAATCTCCCTGTTGGCAGGCATCAGCAGGAACTCATTGATAATGTTACGGGTACCGCGGCTTTGATCCTCCATTTTATCCCTGCCTTTTCCGAGCAGATCTTCACGTATGTATTGGATAATAAAGGCGTACTGTTTTGTGCTCTGGTCCAGTTCTTCCAGTTTATCAACGTACTCCGTAAGTAAATTAAAATTATTGATGATTGCCTGTAAGTCTGTAGGCGTGGCCTGGCGTTTTCGCAATATGGGTACGGTTGCCATCACCAGAATGGCAAGATTGGCAATCATCTGGCGGTTCAGACCGGTAAAGTAAGAGTCTGCTTTTCCCTTTAAGTCCGTTATTGCCTGCATGACATCGGAAAAAATGACGGCTCTCTTTACGATCATCTGGTTTTTTGCCTCATCTTCCATATGGGTAGGGATGTAAAACGGGTTTAGTCCGATAGTGTTCTTTTTGTGCTTTCCGTCTGTATCGCGGACTGCATCTATCCGGTTGTATGGAATGCCGCGCACATCGCACAGGCGGCATACATCGTCCGTTAAGGAATCGTCCGGAGCAAGAACGGTAAGTCCGCATATGGGATAATTAAGGCGGATATTTTCCAGCTCCGCCTGTATATCCTTAAGTTTGTGGTCAATGTCTGCAGGTGATATACTTTCCGGCTGTTTTACAATAGGAATGCAGTCGTTGACGGAAAAACTTCGTGTATTGGCGGGAGGGGAGTATGCGATAAGACCGGCGGATTCCAGCTGCTTTACATGGAATTTCTGCATATCCTCTGCTTTGCACCGCATATTTAAGTCGTCACGGATAGCTGGAAGAATTGTGGAGGACGTTTTTCCTGTACCGGAGGTCCCGTCAATCAGCGTGTGCAGGAAACGGTCTTTTGCATATATAGTAATGTTTTTTCCGGTGTTTATGTCACGGACAATATTCATGTTATACGAAATCTCATTTTTTTTCTGGGATTCCGGTTCTATGGAATGTGTTATCTTATATGCCAGTACTTTTTTGCGGCACGCAGGATCCCGGAGTGCAAAAAAGACTCCCTTTGATAAGAGGAGGCCGATAGGGATAAGGGGCAGCTGCGTTACTATACGTCCAAGCAGTAATACCATATTTTTTGTAAAAGCCTCATCCACGGGAAGGCGCAGGATTGCCGGGAGAAAAATACGGGACAATCCGCAGTAAATCAGTGAGAGCAAAATCAGGAAAACGGAGGATAGTATGCTTCCCAGGCAGAGCAGCTTTATCTGATGGAAGTTATAAAAAGAATACTTTGTGCCATAGAGATAAAGCAGTATTGGAGCGACTATCCAGAATACAAGGTATACAGGGTGCAGGGGGATAAAGCTGTAATCAAGTCGGTAAAGGGAAACGAGAAATCTGAAAATAAAATGCAGCATATGCAGGAATAAGATCAGGTATCCGGCATTAACGGGCAGCATAGCGCGGTTTCCCTTTAAATTTTCCGCGGCCTGTTCTCTGATACTTTGAAAGTAACTTGTAAGGAAAGACGTTTTACTCAATATAGATCACTCCTTTCTGTAAGAGATAACTGCCCGGTAAAGTCGTCAAAATCAATCATGGCGGGCAGCCAAAGGTTTTCTTTTTTAAAATATGCGCTCTGCATGGCAGGTGTCTGATACAGGTCTGCCTTTTTGTCCAAAAAACAGATATGCACACAGGCATTTTCCGGCTTCTGAAGGATATTGGACAGCTCAGACATAAACTGGACTGCATCCTTTCGGTCTGAAACCAGCAATATGAGCAGGCAGTCCAGTGCTTTCCGGTGTTTCCGCAAAAAAAAGCGGACACGTTCGCGTCCGCCAAGGTCGTGCACAATATCCTCGAATATGATTACGGATTGGGAAGAATCCGTATTTTCAAAAGTGTTATAAAAAAAGAACCGAAGCTCCCCTGTATCAGACAGGTACTGGGAGGGATTGTATTTCCATGCCTCTAAGTTCTGCAGTCCCATATGGAACAGGATTTGTGGAAACCATAGCTGTAGACGATATTCTTGCTGAAAAAGAAAAGGTATGTTATCTGCCAGCCTGTGGTTAGGAATGGCATACAAACGCATACCCTGTCTAATACGGTAATGCAGAGTGGCGTAGTGGCGGTTATCCAGTATGCTGTAAAATTTCTGTTTCAGACGTTTCAAAAAAAGCGCGTCCTGATTGGAAACGCGCTCATCCTGAAGGGATGTATCATATAGGAATTCTTTTTTCATAAGGACGGCATCGTTTAATGAGATATCGGGATATTGCCTGCACAGATTCCTTAAAATCATTTTGTCGTTTCCTGACAGCAGGCATAAATAAGGATAGCTGCCATTCTCCATAATGTCGCAGAATGCTGAAAAATGTATTGCTTTATCCTGTTCCTTCTCCAGAGCCTGCCATATGCGGATGGCCTTTAGCAAGATCCGGTATACGGAATAGGGCGGTTTCTTTACCGGCGGCGATTTTACTTCCGTATTTAATGTAAAAACAAGAGCGTTTTTTATTGTATTCCTGCCAAGAAACAAATCCGAATCCATATATTGTGACAGTTTATTTTCTAATGCTGCATCCCCCTGTGTACGGTTATCCAGCTCTATGTAGTAATTGCCGTATCCTGTTTCAAGCAATCCGTCGCATCGGGGTGTCTGCTGTTTTTCCGATGATACCTGATAGCGTGCCTCCAGTTGCCAAACGGGGAGATTTTCAAGGTATGGGCAGGATAGATACGCAAAGTATAAATCGTTGGTGTGGATGCGGTGTGGGAGTTGCTGCTGGCTTGTCGGGGGTCTGCGCTCAAGGTCAATCTGCTTTGTGCTTAAAAAAGTACTGCTAAAAATCTTTTCCAGGCGCGTTTTCCCTTTTGCAGTCAGGATGAAATACCTTACACGATTGGTATTTGGCAGGGTCTTACCCGTTATGTATCCCTGTTCTGTGAGCTTTTTCAGGCTCAGTCGCCCTCCAGTGGTGGAAATGCCATGAAGTCCAGTGGCTGATAACTGCTGGTAGGTTAATGTATTTGCCTGAGCGAGAATAAAGAGGTCGCAGTCGCTTTTGCTCAGGGAAAGCAGGCCGGCTTCCTTAATCAGTGTATCTTTGTAATTTAGTGTGTTTTGCATTTATTTAAGTGCTCCTTTCTGTTCAAAATAAAAGCCACAGAATCTGTAGCTTAAATAACCTGTTGCCAGGAATTTGATCTGTATTTTGTCCAAAAGGAACTAAATGCTAATAATAACAAAGGTATTGTAGCATATGAAAGTTATAGCTGGCAAGATATAAGTGGTATTTTATAGTGTGTTTTATTGTGTGTGAAAATAATAGATTAAATTATAAGTTCGTTTCTTTCATTCTACGTGGGGACGCAAAGTTGTACATTGCATAAAAGGGATTGAAAATTCTTTTGGCAGAACATAACATAATTTTGTTTATATAGACAGTTTTTTGTTCAAGAACAATAAAAAGGTGAACATTCGCTTAAATACTTTCAAAATTACTGTTTAAATCACAAAGAACCAGTATCCTATATGGGACTAATCAAAGAAACAGAAGATTATTTAGAGTAGAGGAGAAAAGATAAAAACATGTCTTTAGCAGTATGTGTATTAGCAAAAAACGAGGAAAAACGGATTGCAGATTGCATAAGACCAGCATTACGTCATGCAAACGAAGTTATTGTAGTTGATAATGGAAGCGAAGATCGTACAGTTCAAATTGCAAAAGAGTTAGGCGCTACTGTATTATTTTTCGGATGATTTGTTTGATCTAGCAAGAAATAAGTATTTAGAGTATGCTCATTCCGAATGGATATTGGCACTAGATTGTGATGAACGTATGTATGAGAGAGATTTGATTAGAATAAAAAAGGTAACGGATGAGGATAAAGATTCAAATGGTTTTTTTATACCTTCATTTCAGTATTATGGTAATGGACAATATGCTCTTTTCTTTATTTCAAGGTTGTATAGAAAACAAGAAGGAATTTTTGTGGAGACGAGAAGGTACATATGCAGTATTTGTATAAGCTTATTATGCGCAGAAAAAATATGAGCAGGCATTGGGCTATATAGATGATGCAATGAAATACATGTCAATGTATCCGCATCATCATATAAATAAATGGTGGATTTGTAAACTGTGTTCTGAGAATTACGAAATAGATGAAAATATTTTATCTGAATTTTACTTGGAAAATTTGAAGTTACCATTATCAAAAAATACAATTTATCCACATCAAACTAATTTTATACAATCAATAAATTTTGATGAATTGAGAAGGAGATAAAAATGATTTTACGTGGTCGAACAAATGGTGAATGGAAGTTAGTTATTTAAGTGATAGATAATTCCCTGTTTGAAAACTGATAAAACAGCAAAGGAGGCATGAGACAATGCTTCAGATAGCAGTCTGTGAGGACGAACAGGGATAACCTCATAGGCATCTTGAAACCACTTTTAGACAATTACATAGAAGAGTACCGGGTCACAGATTATAATGAGATGCTCTCCATACGCATTGAGGGCGGCGTAGAAAAGGAAGTAAGGATAAAGAACAGCGACCAGTAAGCACAGGCGGGAAAGGTACTGGAATCGGGTCTTTTGGTATAATTTAGAACCAATTTAGAGAAAAATCATAAAAAATCTGTACTTCAGGGAAAAATCTTTACCTCGGGGTGAAAGTATAAGATTTTATGTACAGTTTCCGATAATAAAAATAACAGTGCAGTATATGCGCGGAAATGAAAAACGGATTTTAAGAAAAGGATCAAGGAGGAGAAAATATGATATCAGTAATTATGCCTACACATAATAAATCCATGTATTTGAACTTTACCTTGTTGGCTTATAGAAATCAAACAAGTAAAAATTTTGAAATTGTATTGGTTGATGATGGTTCCACTGACAATACACGAAACGTTTACGAAGAAAATAAGGAATTTCTAAATATTACTTATTTGTATCAAACAAAAGGTAATGCTGCAAAAGCAAGGAACGTGGGCTTAGCACATGCAAAGGGCGATATGATCGTTTTTGCAGATGACGATAGGATACCATGTGAAGAATACATTTTAACAATAGAAAAAACTCTAAAAGGTCGTAAAAAATCGGTTCTTATAGGTTATAAAGAAGAAATTTTGACAGTATATCAAAGATTCATCAATTTACAGGATTCTGTAGAAGCGGTTGCACGCAGAAAACTATGCTGCAAAAAAGAGGATAAGATTGAATGCGGCGAAGTTCTGATAGATGAGAATGATATTCTGAATAATTTTTCTGATACAATGAAAAATATGTTTCTTAAAGTCCCCTATGATAATTATATGTTTGTTACAGACAAGCTTGGTAATGAGATGAAGGGCTTTCGTTTGGGATGGGCAATGGCGACTACTGCTAACATTGCATTTTGTCGTGAGGGAGCAGAAAAAATCTTTTTTGATGAAAATTATGTCGGATGGGGAGTGGAGGATATTGATTTTGCATACCAGTTAAAGGAAGCGGGATTTAGCTTTTTCTTTTGCAAGGAGGCAATAAATTACCATCAAAAGCATTTGACGAATTCTAAAAAATGGGAAACTTTCAAGCGGAATATGACATATTTTTGTATTAAATATCCAAATTTAGATGTGTTCTTTTATTATCAGTCGTTCCAAAGCAGAGACAAATCGTTCGATTATTTAAAAGGGAATGAAATGTTAATGGAAATAGAAGAGCAAAAGGATGACAGCATTGTTAGGTGTTTCGTAAATCATATGTTCCATTTATGGAAAGAACAGCAAAGCGGTATATTTGAGCAATATAAAGGAGAAATCAATGAGTCAAATTGTTGTAAATGATCTGCATAAAGATTTTTATGTGAATGTATCAAAAGGTTCTGGAGTGACTGGAATGGTGAAGAGTCTTTTTAGCAGAGAGAAAAAAACAGTCGAAGCAGTCAAGGGACTGGATTTTAAAATAGAAGAAGGAGAAATGGTAGGATTTTTGGGACCTAATGGTGCAGGAAAGTCAACTACGATAAAAATGCTGACAGGGATATTGACACCTTCTAACGGTGAGATATCCGTGTGCGGTCTGACACCTTGTAAAAAGCGGCAGCAGAATGCAAAAAACATAGGGGTGGTGTTCGGACAGAGGACACAGCTATGGTGGGATCTGCCCGTGAAAGAATCATTTCTTCTGCTTAAGAAAATGTATGAAATTGAAACGGGAACATATGAGGATAATATTGCCTATTTTACGGATTTATTAGATATGGAAGACTTTTTGGACAGGCCGGTAAGACAGCTTTCCCTGGGACAAAGGATGCGCTGCGATCTGGCGGCGGCTTTCTTACATAATCCGAAAATTATTTACCTAGACGAGCCGACGATCGGCTTGGATATCACGTCTAAAAAGAGGATAAGGGAGTGCATAAAAGAAACGAACAGAAAACGTAAGACTACGATCATTCTGACGACTCATGACATGGCGGATGTAGAGCAGCTGGCAGACAGGGTGATGGTGATCAATCATGGAAAAATGGTCTATGACGGAGATATGGCAGGATTACAGCAACAGTACCGCCGCAGCAGGAATGTTGTTTTTACTTTAAAGGACAGCAGGGTGGCATTCACCGGTTTTAGGATGGACAATCAGCGGATCGAATGGCAGCAGCGTGCAGAAGAACTGATCCTGAAGGTGCCGGCATCCGTTTCGGCGGGCGAAATGATTTCACTTGTTATGGCACAGTATCCGGTGGAGGATGTCAGAATCGAAGAGACACCCATAGAAGATATTATTGAGGAGATCTATAATCAATGAGAAAAAAAGCAGATAAATACCTGGGGCTTTTATGGATACGCATGAGAGCGTCCGTACAGTACCGGTTTTCTTTTGTTTCGGGAATTATTTCCACCCTGCTGCAGATTGCGATCCAATATGCGATCTGGACGCAGGTATTTAAAAACCGCGTTTCCATTAATGGATTTGAAAGGGCAGATATGTTTACCTATCTTTTGGTGAGTCAGAGTCTGCTCATAATCTTTTCTTTTCGGAATGCACCGGAAAGAATGATTTCCCAAAAGATAAAACAGGGGGATATTGCGCTGGAATTAATCCATCCGGTTCAGTTTACGTTGGCCAGATTCTTTGAAAATCTGGGAGACAGTGTGATGAACATCGGGATTGCCATTTTGTTTGTTGTGGTATGCGGCTGTGTCTTTCCGGATTTTATCGTCCCCAAAAGTATAGGCTCTGTACTTATGTTTCTGTTAAGTGTGTGCTTCAGCTACCTGATCATGTTTTTTATTAGTGCCATGGCAGGTTATCTAACCTTCTTTACTATGAATTTTTGGGGGATATATAATGCCAAAAAAGCAATCGTAGATTTTCTGTCCGGAGCGTTGATCCCGATCGCGCTATTTCCGGAATCGGTTCGATGGATATTTTCATACCTGCCTTTTCAGAACATTGTGTATACGCCCGTTATGATCTTTCTGGAAAAATATACAATGCGGGAATGTGGGGTACAGCTTCTGATACAGTGCATCTGGATGATTGTCCTGATGTGTCTGAATGAGTGGGTTTACAAAGTCTCGGTACGGAGGATATCAGTAAATGGCGGTTAGAAAATTCTTTTCTTTATATGGGGCGATGCTGTTAAAAAACATGCGCGAGAGTACAGCCTATAAATTTGATTTTATTCTTGGGATTTTGGCACATTTGCTGATACAGGCATCCTCTCTGCTGTTGGTGATGACAGTCTACACACATACAGACTCCATGGGCGGGTTTACTTTTGAGCAGAGTCTTATTTTGTATGGGTGTTCCCTGCTTGCGACAGGAATTGAGGAGTTCTTTCTGCATAATGTATGGTCCATCAGCAGGCATGTGAACATGGGGACTCTGGACAGCGTACTGCTCCGCCCGGTCAAGCCTATCCTGATGCTTGTCATGGATGGCACCAGCATTCATGGTTTTATTTTGGGGATCTGTGGTGTGGTTTGTCTGATCGTCGGATTTGCGCAGGGCGGGATTTCTTTTGGAGGGTGGAAATGTCTGTGGCTTATTTTGTGTTCTGTCAGTGGGGCATTTATTATTTTTTCCATCACATTGATCATGGAGACGCTGGCTTTTTGGTTCACGGATGTAGTGAATGCAGTCGTTATGGTGGATAACCTGCGTCAGTTTGTACGTTATCCGATCACTATTTACCAGCCATTTATCAGAAATATTTTGATTTTTATTATTCCGTATTCGTTTACCTCCTTTTTTCCGGCAGCCCTCATGCTGGATATGGAAGAGTATTCGTATTACGCATATTTTACACCGCTTATCGCATTAAGCATGGTGATAATTGCAAGTCTGTTCTTTCAATTTGGATTGAAATTTTACCATAGCTCGGGTGGCGGGCAGTAATTTTTAAAAAGAAGTTTTACCGTATTGGAAGCATGTCTGAAAACGGAGATAATAAACGTTTAATGAATTGAATGAGTGATTTATCATATATTAATTACTTAAACTTCCCACACCAATAAGGTGTGCCGAACCTTGAAAATTCAATATTTCAGCCAATAATAAAGGCATAAATACGATCCATCTGCTAAAATGGAATTGTTTTTCAGGATCGGAGCATGTATATGTAACAGCGAACCGGGTCATTCAGGGAGAGCTTTTCCAAGAACACTTTCTGCTGTTTCCTTAATTCCACAAAAAACAAGCTGGCTTCGTTTTACATCGCCCCTTGCAGCCGATATCGTAACAAGGGATCTGAAGGATCTTACCGATGAAAAACGTACTAATGTCTTTATCATGGATGACCTCCTGTTCAACCGTTCCAACTGTAAGAAACAGAACTGAGTTCTCGGGTTTTTGACCATACGGATATGACATATAAAAAGTGCTGCCGCATGCTTCCGCTCAGCAGGAGCGACGGTAATACCTTTATCCCGGTCAACAGCTGCCTGCTTGCCTCTGCCAAAGAATCCAATTTGATTAGACACATTTGTAACATTGTCAAAAGAACTATTGCCGGAAAGAGGATAGCCCTTGCACAGAGCAAAGTAGCCGAAGCAATGCTCACACTTCTTGATACGGCTGTCTTCAGTGGATTATCAGCAGACTATGTTCTGTTTAACTGCTGGTTTGCAAACCTGGCTCAGATCACAGCCATTAAATCAAGAAACATGGATGTGATCGCCATGAAAAGGTATGTTATCTGCCAGCCTATGGTTAGGAATGGCATATAAACGCATACCCTGTCTAATACGGTAATGCAGAGTGGCGTAGTGGCGGTTATCCAGTATGCTGTAAAATTTCTGTTTCAGACGTTTCAAAAAAAGCGCGTCCTGATTGGAAACGCGCTCATCCTGAAGGGATGTATCATATAGGAATTCTTTTTTCATAAGGACGGCATCGTTTAATGAGATATCGGGATATTGCCTGCACAGATTCCTTAAAATCATTTTGTCGTTTCCTGACAGCAGGCATAAATAAGGATAGCTGCCATTCTCCATAATGTCGCAGAATGCTGAAAAATGTATTGCTTTATCCTGTTCCTTCTCCAGAGCCTGCCATATGCGGATGGCCTTTAGCAAGATCCGGTATACGGAATAGGGCGGTTTCTTTACCGGCGGCGATTTTACTTCCGTATTTAATGTAAAAACAAGAGCGTTTTTTATTGTATTCCTGCCAAGAAACAAATCCGAATCCATATATTGTGACAGTTTATTTTCTAATGCTGCATCCCCCTGTGTACGGTTATCCAGCTCTATGTAGTAATTGCCGTATCCTGTTTCAAGCAATCCGTCGCATCGGGGTGTCTGCTGTTTTTCCGATGATACCTGATAGCGTGCCTCCAGTTGCCAAACGGGGAGATTTTCAAGGTATGGGCAGGATAGATACGCAAAGTATAAATCGTTGGTGTGGATGCGGTGTGGGAGTTGCTGCTGGCTTGTCGGGGGTCTGCGCTCAAGGTCAATCTGCTTTGTGCTTAAAAAAGTACTGCTAAAAATCTTTTCCAGGCGCGTTTTCCCTTTTGCAGTCAGGATGAAATACCTTACACGATTGGTATTTGGCAGGGTCTTACCCGTTATGTATCCCTGTTCTGTGAGCTTTTTCAAGCTCAGTCGCCCTCCGGTAGTGGAAATGCCGTGAAGTCCAGTGGCTGATAACTGTTGGTAGGTTAGTGTGTTTGCTTGGGCGAGAATAAAGAGGTCGCAGTCGCTTTTTGTCAGGGAAAGCAAGCCGGCTTCCTTAATCAGTGTATCTTTAAAATTTAGTGTGTTTTGCATTTGTTTAAATACTCCTTTCTGTTCAAAATAAAAAAGCCGCAGAATCTGCAGCTTAAATAACCTGTTGCCAGGGATTTGATCTATATTTTGTCCAAAAGGAGCTAAATGCTAATAATAACAAAGGTATTGTAGCACATGAAAGTTATAGCTGGCAAGATATAAAAATATTTTTGAAATTGAAGAATGCTGTGGTTACTGTTCAGACAGGAATTAGCAGTTACTGTTAATTTCGTACGAAAACCTACTGGAACCAAGTAAAAAACCATCATCGAAGGTGATTTTGCATGGATTTTTACCTGTTACTGGAACGGAGTGAACAGTAACAGGCTGTGTGTATGGTTTAGATTTTGTATAAGAGGGTGCAAAAATAAACCTAATTGATATAATTTTAAAATATTGATAAAAGAATTTTCATAAAGACGGCATCGTTCAATGAGATATTGCAGTATATTTGATTCATGTAATAAAAACTAGTTTTTTATTGAAGTGATGCTGAAGTAAGAAAGCAAAGCATATATGAGAATATTATAATGATGGTTTAAAATATTATGTTTTGGTGGAATGATGTCTGTATAAAGGATAGAGATGTACTATACAAAGTTGAATGTTTATATTGTACATTAGAATGAAAAGTTGTACATTTACAAAATTCTATTAACAAACTTGGAAAATTGTTGTATAAAAATAGAAAAATCAAGAGTGCATCATTAGTTGACAGCGTATGTATAACGATGAATACTTCATAAAAACAGTAGAGAAGGGGTGATTATGATGGATTCAAGCTAAATATTGTTTAGTGGTGGCTGGAAATAAAAATTCAGTAGTGTAACATGAAATTAATATTACAAAAATGATGAAAATTGAATATTTGCAAAAAAAAGGGGATATAATTA
>ERZ778513.16-NODE-16-length-163060-cov-17.364572_pt1 | contig 163060 bp, 135 predicted proteins | sample MGYA00510345_ERZ778513 | MGnify/ENA primary metagenome ERZ778513 (study PRJEB29527, sample SAMN07138966) | mouse gut metagenome | material: feces | host: mouse | place: China:Nanjing | collected 2016-01-25 ... | reverse complement strand
ACTTCTCTACCGACACCGACATGAGACCTGAAAAGATCATCGGTTTCTACCGCACCCGCTTCCAGATCGAGTTCGGCATACGCGATGCCAAACAGTTTACCGGCCTCCAGTCGCAACAGACACGCGACAAAGCCCGGCTTGACTTCGCATTCAATCTTTCCTTCACTGCACTCAATGTCTGCAAGGAGGTCATAAGGAAAGATTATCCGGATCTTTCGTTAGCACAGTTCAAACGGCTTATGTTTGAATCTTATCTCGCCTCAACAATTATTTCGACTTGCGGAAAATCTCCGCATCTAAAAATAATTCAGAAAATAAATCATCGGTTGGCTCAGTTAGCGGCTTAGCCTAGGATGAACAACCTCAAATTTTACCGAATCATTGTCAAAGGCAAAGTGATATAAATTTTAAACAGTTTCTTAAAACTACCGATTATGGACAATACCCGACTTGAGCGCATGCTGATAAACAAAGGAGTGAAACCCACCTCCAACCGCATTCTCGTGTATAAGGCGCTGATGAATGCACCGCGTCCCGTCAGCCTCGCCGACATCGAGTGTTCGCTCGAATCGCTTGACAAAGCCAGCATATTCCGCGTGCTCGAACTCTTTGCTGCCAATGATATAGTGCACGTGCTTGAAGACGGCAGCCGCTCCCTCAAATATGAACTGTGTCACAGCGACTCTCACCACACCGTCGATGACCGCCACGTCCACTTCTACTGCGAACGCTGCATGCAGACATTTTGCCTCGAAGATGTCAGCGTCCCACCTATCGACACCCCTGCCGGCTTCATCACCCGCTCAGTCAACTACATGCTAAAAGGCCTCTGCCCCGACTGCGCCGGCAAAGAATAAGAGGTTGCCGACGACCGCTTTTGTCATTTTTTGCCCCAGCGCGATTGCTGGAGCTGGGCGAGACGATCCTCGGCGGGATTGGAACATGGATTCCAGAAACGCGTGCCCTGCAGGGCATCGGGAAGATATTGCTGGACTACAAAGTTTCCCGGATAATCGTGAGCGTATTTGTAGTCGGCACCATAACCCATCTCCTTCATCAGCGATGTCGGAGCGTTGCGTATATGCAGCGGAATGGGAAGATCGCCGGTCTGTCCGACATTGGCAAGAGCTGCGTTTATCGCCATATAGGCCGAATTGCTCTTTGGCGACGTAGCGAGGTATATAGTGCACTCGGCCAGCGGTATCCGTCCCTCGGGCATCCCTATTTTTTTTATCACGTCATAGACCGTGTTGGCCAGAAGCAGTGCGTTGGGATTAGCGAGCCCGATGTCTTCGGCCGCGAGAATAGCGAGACGGCGCGCAATAAACTCAGGATCTTCGCCTCCGGCAATCATCCGCGCAAGCCAGTAGACGGCAGCATCCGGATCACTTCCGCGCACACTCTTTATGAATGCCGATATTATATCATAGTGCATCTCGCCGTTTTTGTCGTAGGCCGACGGATTTTCCTGAAGCCGCTCAGTCACGGTGGCGTCATCGATCACCACCGGCTGGCCGGCACCGACCGACTGCTCAAGCAGATCAAGAATATTGAGAAGCTTGCGGGCATCGCCCCCGGCAAAACGAAACAACGCCGTGGTCTCCTTCACCTGCACGTCACGCTTCGACAGCACCTCGTCATGAGCTACGGCATGATCGAGCAGACGCTGCAGCTCGGCAGCCTCAAGCGGACGCAAAGTGTAGACCTGAGCGCGCGACAGCAACGGACGTATCACCTCAAACGACGGATTTTCGGTCGTCGCGCCTATCAGTGTCACAATCCCGCTCTCCACAGCCCCCAGAAGCGAATCCTGCTGCGACTTGCTGAAACGGTGTATTTCATCGATAAAAAGTATCGGACGGCCCTTAGTGAACATGCCGCGGATATCGTTGCGGCAACGCTCTATGACTTCGCGCACATCCTTCACTCCGGCCGTGACCGCCGACAGCGTGTAGAACGGCGACTCCGTCGTGTTGGCGATTATGCGGGCAAGTGTCGTCTTTCCCACTCCGGGAGGACCCCACAAAATGAAAGAGGCCACATTGCCCGAATCTATCATGCGCCGCAACACCTTGCCCTGACCGACAAGATGTGTCTGCCCGATATAGTCATCGAGAGAGCGCGGACGCAACCTCTCGGCCAGCGGCGGCAATATTCCTGTGTTGTTGAAATCGTCGGTATCCATAGCTGTCACAGATTATCGGAATCGTGGTTTCTGAACATGCGGTCAAAGAGAGCGTCGGCGGCACGCTCGCCGTCGACAGCAGCCGACACTATGCCGCCGGCATAACCCGCCCCCTCGCCCGAAGGAAACAGCGCCTCTACGCTGACCGAACACAACGTGGCATCGTCACGCACTATTCTGACAGGAGCCGAAGTGCGTGTCTCGCAACCGAGCACGATTGCCTTGTCGGTAAGAAACCCGCGCGATTTGCGGCCGAACTCCTCAAAGCCCTTGCGCAGACGGCGCGATATATATTCAGGTAGGATGCAGTCGACTCGCGCAGGGTGCACACCGGGGGCATACGACGACGGCGGAAGCGACGACGACGGCCGGCCGGCCACAAAGTCGGTCATGCGCTGAGCCGGAGCATTCTGCGTGCGGCCGCTCTCCTCATAAAAATCTTTTTCTATTTTTTCCTGGAGCTCCATTATCTTCAGTGTCCCCGCAAAATCAGTAACATCGTCAGGCAGAATTTCGACCACCATGCCCGAATTGGCCCAGCGGGTGCCGCGCGAAGCCGGCGACATGCCGTTGACAGCCTGCTGGTCCTGACCGCTTGCCGACGGGATTACGAAACCTCCGGGACACATGCAGAACGAGTAGACCGCGCGGTCGTCGACACGCGTCAGCATCGAATATTCGGCGGCCGGAAGATACTTGCCGCGTCCCTGCGGACTGTGATACTGGATTGAATCGATAAGCTGCTGAGGATGCTCCAGACGCACCCCTATCGCGATGCCCTTCGGTTCGAGAGCCACACCGCTGTCAAGCAGCATGCGGTAGGTGTCACGGGCGGAGTGGCCGGTGGCAATGATCACAGGACCCCGGAAAGAAGTGCCGTCGGCAGTTTTCACTCCGGTGGCACGCAGCCTTCCGTCATCGTCCCTGTCAAGAAGCAATCCGGTCACACGGGCAGAGAAACGCACCTCTCCCCCGCATCTTATTATGGTGTCGCGCATAGCCTTGATGACACCGGGCAGACGGTCGGTACCGATATGCGGATGCGCGTCGACAAGAATATCGGTGGAGGCACCGTGCTGGCAGAAAATCTGCAACACCTTCTCCACATTGCCGCGCTTCTTTGACCGCGTATAAAGTTTGCCGTCGGAGAAAGCGCCGGCTCCACCCTCGCCGAAACAATAGTTGGAGTCAGGGTCAACGATATTGCTGCGGGCTATCTGAGCCATGTCGACGCGGCGGCTGTCGACATCCTTGCCTCGTTCGAGGATAACAGGACGCACGCCGAGCTCAATAAGCCTCAGCGCCGCGAACAGACCTGCCGGGCCGGCTCCCACCACGACAGCCTGCGGAGCGCCGCTCACATCGCCGTAGCACACAGGGCGCAGCAGAGGCGACGACGGAGCGGCCTCTCCGACATACACATCGACGGTAAGGTTGACCATAACCCGCCGCTGACGCGCGTCAATCGAACGTTTTTTCACAACAATGTCACGTATGGCATTGGCATCGGTGTCAAGTTCTGTCGATACCTTCGAAAGCAGAAGCAGAGGAGTGGCGGCAGTGCGCGGGTCGACACGGAGCTGTAGGTTATGTATCATAATTCAGATGTTGTTGAAATGACCGATGGCGCCTGCATGAATTTGCGGTTGAGGCGGCGCATCATTATCACGAGAGTTATCACCGCCACGACAAACGCAAGGAAATCGGAAGCGGCCATCCCTGCCCATACACCGTCGATACCGAACATCGGCGGAAGGATAAGCAGAAACGGAATGAGGAAAATAAGCTGACGCGTAAGCGAAAGGAAAATCGACAGCTTAGGCTTGCCGATCGACTGAAAGAAGTTTGTAATAACAATCTGACAGCCCACCACGGGGAAGCAGATGAAATATACGCGGAAACCGTTGCGCGCTATATCGATAAGCTCACGCTCCACCGTAAAGAACTCGCTGATTGTGTCGGGAAACAATTCTGTCACAGTCCATCCGACTGTGGTGATGCTCAGGCCGATGATGACACCCTTGCGCAGAGTCTGCTTGACACGCGTCCAGTTGTTGGCACCGTAGTTGAAGCCAAGTATAGGCTGCATGCCCTGCGTGACACCAAACACAATCATCACGAAAAACATCGTCGTGCGGTTGAGAATGCCGTAGGCGCCCACCGCAAGATTGCCGTCCTCTCCGGAGCAGTCGAGCAAAGCCCGGTTGAGAAACACCACCACGATGCAGGCGCATACATTCATCAGAAACGGCGACATGCCGATGGTGTAAATACGCTTCACTATCGGGGGCGAGATCCAGCTTCGCTCACGCCGGAAATGAATATAGCTGCCTTTCGACATAAAATGACAGAGCACCCAGGTGAATGCGGCAAGCTGACCGCACACCGTGGCAAGAGCCGCGCCTCTGATGCCCCATCCGAACACGAATATGAACAGCGGACACAGAGCCACGTTGACAGCCACCGACAGCAACGCCGACACCATAGCCTTGGCGGGATAGCCCGTGGCACGCATCAGGTTGTTGAGCCCGATAAACACGTAGGCTATCGGCGTGCCGGCAAGTATCACCTGCATGAATTCACGAGCGTATGGCAACATCTCGGGCGTAGCCCCGAAAAACACAAGTATCGGATCGAGAAACACAAGCGTGATGCCACCGAATATCAGCGAGTGCACAAGGCAGAGCGCCAGCACATTGTTGACTACCTCCGAGGCACGCGCTATATTTTTCTGCCCCATGAAGATTGACGTGATTGTGGCGCCGCCGACCGCGATAAGCATACAGAACGCTATCACAAGGTTCATCAGCGGAAACGTAATCGCCAGACCCGCGATAGCCATCGCACCCACACCTCTGCCAATGAAAATAGAGTCGATGATATTATAGAGCGAAGTGACGACACTTGCTATGACGGCAGGCACGGAATACTGCATCAGAAGACGCCCGATCGGACGTGTTCCGAGTATCGTAGGGTCGGAATTTGGTCTTGATTTGTTCATACACTGCAAAATTAACGCTTTATAATATGAAAATAGCCGAAAAATGTCTTATTTTTGCAAAATTTCACAAATAATAGCATATCACGATGGATAAAAAAGTTGCCGTACTATTTGATCTTGACGGAGTATTGATTGACACCGAAGGCCTTTACACCGAATTCTGGGCGGAGACCGGCCGTGAATTCGGCGTCCCCTCGCCCACTTTCGCCGCCGACATCAAAGGCACGACTCTAAAAAGCATACTCAACTACTTTCCCGGCGACGGGCTGAAAGCAAAAGTGATGCAGCGGATACACGATTTCGAGGATACTATGCGCTACCGCATGTTTCCCAGCGTGGAGACATTCCTGCAATCACTCCGTAAAGCCGGCATACCCACCGCCATCGTCACCAGCAGCGATGAAGTGAAGATGTCATGTCTCTTCGCGCAGCTGCCCGCACTCCGCGACATGGTGGATATTGTCATTGACGCGTCAATGGTGACACGCTCAAAGCCTGACCCGCAAGGTTATCTTCTTGCCGCATCGAAACTCGGCATTGAGCCTGCCGACTGCTACGTGTTCGAAGACTCGCTGCAGGGACTCGAGGCCGGACGCCGTGCAGGCGCCACCGTCATCGGTCTTGCCACGACCAACAGCGCCGGGCAGGTGCGACCGCTCTGCGACTTCCTGCTCCCCACATTCGAGGGGCTGACCGTGGAGCGCCTTCTTGCAATCACGAAAACCGGCAAATAGACCGGCAACCGCCTCTGCTATAAATTAATTTATTGTGGATTCCGTCTAACCCCGCACGCCTTGCTGCGCTGCGGCGTACGGGGTTACGCATAATCGGCGTCCTGCGGAAGCCTCTTTAGCTATACTCCTCATCTGCGCCACATACATATATAAATCTGTAGCACCCAAAATCTTCGGCAAGATGTCTCATACCATACTTATCATCATCCTCTTACAGCATATCAGGAGCAACAATACATAAACAGCACCCGCCAAAAGGCTTCCGCAGGACGCCGATTACACCAAACCCCATACGCCGAAACGCTGCAACTCGCGCGGGAACAGACTCCACCCGCAAGAGGCTTCCGGAGGACGCCGATTTTCACTTAACCCCGTACGACGCAGCGCAGCGAGGCGTGCGGGGTAAGGCAATATCAAAGGAGAGGCTTCCGCAGGACGCCGATTTACAACACGATATTTTTTCGATATGCCTTGCAAATTTAACCAACAGTGCATATCTTTGTTTTATGAGCCACACCGCACTGACATATCACATTATATTCGGCACTTATCGCAGAGAAAGTGTCATAGTGGAAAGCCACGAGAAAGAACTATATAAATACATTTTTGATTTTGCAAAAGAACGTGGCGTTTTTGTGTGGCGTATTGGCGGCATGCCTGACCATATACATATATTGTGCGATATCCCCGCCAAAATGGCTGTTGCCGATTTCATCAAAAGATTAAAGGGCGAAAGCAGTAAATTTATGAAAGTCAATCCGCACTTTCCCCGTTGGATCAGATGGGCTGAAAGATATGGCGCATTTACAGTGGATGCCTCTTTGCGTGAAACCAGAAGGCAGTATATCATGAAACAGAAGGAGCATCACCGTAATCTGAGTTTTGCCGATGAATACAGACTATTCTTACGTGAAGCCGGTTTTACTGAGTTTTCCTCTGTTTTAGGCGATGAAGAGCCGACTGAAGCTAAATAGAGTGTCGTAAATCGGCGTCCTACGGAAGCCGTTCTTTTGATATCGCGTAACCCCGCACGCCTCGCTGCGCTGCGGCGTACGGGGTTACGCATAATCGGCGTCCTGCGGAAGCCTCTTTAGCTATACTCCTCATCTGCGCCACATACATATATAAATCTGTAGCACCCAAAATCTTCGGCAAGATGTCTCATACCATACTTATCATCATCCTCTTACAGCATATCAGGAGCAACAATACATAAACAGCACCCGCCAAAAGGCTTCCGCAGGACGCCGATTACACCAAACCCCATACGCCGAAACGCTGCAACTCGCGCGGGAACAGACTCCACCCGCAAGAGGCTTCCGGAGGACGCCGATTTTCACTTAACCCCGTACGCCGCAGCGCAGCGAGGCGTGCGGGGTTAGGCGATATCAAAGGAGAGGCTTCCGCAGGACGCCGTTTTAGAGCAAGATATTTTTTCGATATGCGATATTATTGATGATTGGCACCGCACACTAAAATAAATTTTCATGCAAAAATGCAATTTATGGGCCGTCGGGGTTGCGCTTTTTGGGAAAAATATTTACCTTTGCATGCAATAAAATTAAACGCAATCATTCATATATGTCATTTATTGCAGACCGAGTAAAAATGGATGGACTCACATTTGATGATGTCCTCCTCATTCCGGCTTATTCGGAGGTATTGCCCCGTGAAGTCGATCTGACAACCAAGTTTTCCCGCAACATCACATTGAACGTACCCCTCGTGTCGGCCGCCATGGACACCGTCACCGAGGCTCCGCTTGCAATAGCCATCGCACGCGAAGGCGGTATAGGTGTAATCCACAAGAACATGTCAATCGAGGAGCAGGCGCGTCAGGTGCATGCAGTGAAGCGTGCCGAAAACGGCATGATCTATGACCCGGTGACAATAAAGCGCGGCTCGACAGTGCGCGACGCCCTGCGCATGATGGAGGAATATCACATCGGCGGTATTCCCGTAGTAGATGACGACCGCAAGCTTGTCGGAATCGTCACAAACCGCGACTTGCGTTTCGAGAGCAATCCCAACCGCCCCATCGACGAGGTGATGACATCAGAAGGTCTCGTCACCACCACCCAGACCACTGATCTGGAGAAAGCCGCACGCATACTTCAGGAGCACAAGATCGAGAAACTTCCGGTGGTCGACAACGACGGCCGCCTTATCGGCCTCGTAACCTACAAGGACATCACCAAAGCGAAAGACAAGCCTTACGCTGCGAAAGACTCGCTGGGACGTCTGCGCGTGGCAGCCGGCGTCGGTGTGACAGGTGACTCGATGGACCGCGTAGACGCACTCGTGGCAGCCGGTGTCGACGCCATCGTTATTGACACGGCCCACGGCCATTCGCGCGGTGTAATCGGCGTGCTCAAAGCGGTAAAAGCCAAATATCCCGAGATTGACGTAGTGGTAGGCAACATAGCCACAGGCGAGGCAGCACGCTTCCTCGTCGAGAACGGCGCCGACGGCGTGAAAGTGGGCATCGGCCCGGGCTCCATCTGCACCACCCGCATCATCGCCGGCGTGGGAGTGCCGCAGCTTTCAGCGGTTTATGACGTGGCAAAAGCTCTTGAAGGCACCGGAGTGCCTTTGATTGCCGACGGCGGCATACGCTATTCGGGCGACATCGTAAAGGCTCTCGCAGCGGGAGCATACTCCGTGATGCTCGGCGGAATGCTTGCCGGCGTGGAGGAATCACCCGGTGACACTGTGATATACAACGGACGTAAATATAAGACTTACCGCGGAATGGGTTCGCTCGAGGCAATGGAAAAAGGCTCGAAGGACCGTTATTTCCAGGCAAGCGAGACCGACGCGAAGAAACTTGTGCCGGAAGGCATCGCTGCACGCGTGCCTTTCAAAGGCTCGCTCTATGAGGTCACCTACCAGATGCTCGGCGGTCTGCGCGCAGGCATGGGATATTGCGGGGCGGCAAATATCGACAAGCTCCACAGCGCCAAATTCACCCGCATCACCAATGCGGGCGTAGCCGAGAGCCATCCGCATGATGTAGCCATCACTGCCGAAGCTCCCAACTACAGCGCCTCTCACCAATAATAATCCGCCCGCATCATCTGTCATCATCAGCAGCATGATCCGGAAGAATCATATAATCCTGATGCCCGCAGTCTGCGCGGCGTCAGGATTTTTTTTCATTCCGCATCATTTATAATAACAGCAATATAATAAATTGCCCCGCGCTCCGTTAATATAAAGTAACAATCAATCATATAAGTAAGTCATAAGAATAAAACCATAATCTAAAGAGAATAATGAAAAAAGTACTTTTGTCGCTGACAATCGCCGCATTGGGCGGCATGAGTGTCACAGCCGCTCCAAAGGATGCCGACCCGGTGCTCATGACAGTCAACAAGAAGCCTGTCAAACTTAGCGAATTCGAGTATCTCTATCAGAAGAACAATGCTCAGCAGCTTGCCACACAGCCGATTGATGAATATCTTGATCTCTTCGTCATCTACAAGCTGAAGGTAGCCGACGCCGAGGCGGCCGGCATAGCTGACAATGATGCGTTTGTCAATGAATACGCAGGCTACAAGCGCGATCTTTCGGAGCCTTATCTGGTAGACAAGGCATCACGCGACAGCCTTGTGCGCAGCATCTACGAACGGCTCAAGACAGAAGTAGACGTAAGTCATATCATGGTGGAACGCCCCTACGGCGCAAACGCGACAGCATCGAAAAAAGCGTTGCTCGACAGCCTCCGCACAGAGATTGTGGCCGGACGCGCCGACTTCGCGACAGTGGCCGACACATATTCCATCGACCCCGCCGCAAAGCAGAACCACGGCCACATGGGCTATATCGTGGCCGGAGCGTTCCCCTACACTTTTGAGGACGCAGCCTACAACACCGCAGTCGGTGAGATTTCACCCGTGATAGAGACACAGTTCGGCTATCACATCGTAAAAGTCAACGGCATCCGTGACGCTCAGGGACAGGTAAAAGTGCAGCACATACTCAAGCTCACCCGCGGACTCAACGACGCAGACCAGGCCGACAAGAAAGCAAAGATCGACTCCATATACACAGTGCTCAAAAACGGCGGCGATTTTTATGAGATAGCCAAAGCCGAAAGCGAGGACCCCGGATCGGCCCGCAATGGCGGCGAACTCGACTGGTTTTCTACCGGCCGGATGGTACCGGAGTTTGAAGCAGCATCGTTCGCCCTCGCCAACGGCGAGATTTCAGAGCCGTTTGCCACGGCCTACGGCTACCACATCGTGAAACGTCTCGACTGGAAACAGATTGACTCGTACGAGGATATGGCACCCCGCATCAACGCCATGATTGACCGCGACGACCGCCAGTACATACCGGTGCGCGCCAAGACCCGTCAGCTCCGCGCCAAGTACAACACCACCATACGTCAGGACATCGTCGACGACGTGCGCAACACAATCGCACAATACGGCCGCCTCGACACCACTCTCGTGGCACGTCTTGTCAATGACGAACGAATCATAATCACACTTGACGGCGACAATGACGAAATCACCGTGGGCGATATTTTCGCAGCACTGCCCTCTCACTTCAGCGCCATGTCGCCCGACGATGCAAGCGGTTCGTTTCTCCAGCGCCTTCAGGAAGTGGCCGACGAGGCTTCGGTCAATGCCGAGCGCGAAAACCTCGCCAAGGAGAATACCGAATACCGCAATCTGCTCAACGAATACCGCGACGGAATGCTTCTTTTTGAGATCAGCGACCGCAATGTGTGGACCCGCTCGAAAGAGGACACCGAAGGCATCAAGGCTTATTTCGAAGCCAACAAGGCGAAATATGCCACCTGGACCGCACCTAAATTCAAAGGTTACGTTGTGTTCGCGACAAGCGACTCAATCAGCAATGCGGCGCAGAGCTTCATCGCCGCCAACAGCATATCCAACGAAAAACTCGTAGAGGCACTGCGCGGCGAGTTCGGCAAGGATGTTAAGGTTGAGCGAGTGCTTGCGGCAGAAGGTGACAACTCCATCATTGACGGGCTCGCATTCGGCAAACCCGCCCCCTCGCCCACCGGCAAATGGATAGCATATTTCGCTCACGACGGCAAGATAATAGACCAGCCGGAGGAAGTGGCCGACGAACGCGGCGCCATAACCACCGATTATCAGAACGAACTCGAACAGGAGTGGATCAAATCGCTCAAGAAGAAATATAAAGTCAAAGTCAACCAGAAAGTGCTCAAAGAATATAAGGCAAAGACTGAGACCAAATAACCCGTCCTCTTCCATTCATCTCATTGAGCAGGTGAAAAGCCTGCACTGATAAAAAAGCCGAAAGCTGTTTCATAATTTGCGAAACAGCTTTCGGCTTTTTTATCGTGATTTCTGTAATAATAATACCGAAATCAGCAGGCTTTGAAGCTCATGTCGAGGCCTTTTACCGAGTGGGTCAGGGCGCCGATAGAGATGTAGTCGACTCCGCATTCGCCGTATTGGCGGAGGGTGTCGAGGGTTATGCCTCCCGATGATTCGATTTCGACGCGTCCGGCGATGTGCTTGACAGCTTCGCGGGTGCGTTCGGGAGTGAAGTTGTCGAGCATTATTCGGTCGACGCCTGCGGCGAGAGCCTGATCGATCTCCTCTGTGTTGCGCACTTCGACTTCAATCTTGAGGTCGCGGCCGGTTTCATTGCAATATTTTTTTGCTGCGGCTACGGCCTGCGGTATGCCTCCGGCGAAGTCGACATGGTTGTCCTTGATGAGTATCATGTCGAAGAGGCCGATGCGGTGGTTTTCGCCTCCGCCGATTTTGACGGCCATCTTTTCGAGCAGACGCATGCCGGGGGTAGTCTTGCGGGTGTCGAGCACTTTGGTTTTCAGTCCATCGAGACGCTGCTGATATTTGGCTGTCATTGTCGCGATGCCGCTCATGCGCTGCATGATGTTGAGCATTGTACGCTCGGTCTGGAGCAGAGAGCGCACTTTACCTTCGACAACAAATGCGATGTCGCCGGGCTTGACGTGGGCGCCATCGTTGATGAATACGGTCATTTTGAGTGAAGGGTCGAAGTAGTCGAACACCCGGCGCGCCATCTCCACACCGGCGAGTATGCCTTCTTCTTTTACTATGAGTTGCTGGCGTCCCGTCTCGTCGGCGGGGATTGTTGACAGCGTGGTATGGTCGCCGTCGCCTACGTCTTCGGCAAATGCAAGGGCGATAAGGTCGTCGATAAGTTCGTCGTTGGTTTTCATAACTTATATTAATTGATTAATTTTGTGCAAAATTACGTAATAAAAATGAAAATATCGCTCTATATAATAGGAAAAACCACTGCGGCTTACCTGCGGGAGGGGATTGAGATATATTGCAAGCGCCTGTGTCATTATGTGCCGTTTGAAATCAGGCAGTTTCCCGACGTCAGGACTACAAAGGGGATGACGGAGAGCGTGCAGAAAGTGAAGGAGGGTGAAACATTTCTGGAGCAGATACGCACGGCCGACTATGTGGTGCTTCTCGACGAACGCGGACGTGAGATGACATCAAGAGATTTCGCCGGCTTCATTGACAAGCGGATGGCATCGGCCGGCGCGGGCAATATCATATTTGTAATCGGCGGCCCTTACGGATTTTCCGACGCCATGTATGAGCGCGCCGACTGCAAGGTGTCGTTCTCGCGGATGACGTTCTCACACGAGATGATACGTCTGCTGTTTGTCGAACAGCTCTACAGAGCCATGACAATACTCCGCGGCGAACCGTATCATCATGACTGATTTTCAATTGTTATAATTTGCAACAGACTGATAATTTTAATATATTTGCATTCCAACAAGTTATCAAACACAATACTGCATTATGAAGAGAGTCTTTATTTTATCCATTATCATGTTGGCTTTTGCCACAATAACATCTTATTCGCAGACATATTGCTTCAAGCACGCTGAGGTAGTCCAAAACGGAGTGAAATCAAGAGGCTCGGGTTCATATCAATATCTGACATTCCAAAACAACATGAACAGTTTCTATGTAAGCGATGCCAACGGATACTCCTCCGGACCTGTTCAACTTGTATATAGACTTGTAAGTACAGCTAACAACCGTTACAAATACCAGCAGCAAGGGCCTATGGGACCAATAGCTAATTATTATACGTTTAATTCAGATTTCAGCAGAGCGAATGCCACATCTGCCTTTTTACCGAATAATGTCCACGTCTGGCAACAAGTTGATGGCGTCCAAGCAGAAGATGATGAAGTGTTTTATTAAATTATGAATAGTTCATTATAAGTTTTATCCCATATCCTTGGGCTTATCCGTAAGTAGGCGACATGTAATGACATATAATATTATAAGATCATGTATACAATTTTTTTTCTTATATTGTCAGTCTTAGCAGGTTTTTCGGCTTCAGCTACGACTTATTATTACAAGATAGAAAAAGTTGTAACCGATGGCATCGCAAAAAAATCCTCAGGTTCGGGGATTTTTATCACTTTCACGCCAAACGGGTGTTATGACAGTGACTCCCAAGGATATTCAAATCATAAGTCAGACCTGAAATTCATATACGAAAAGAATTATAAGGTATATAACGGCACCACGTATTGGGGATACGGCGATTACAAATTCAATTCCGACCTTTCACGGCTGAATGTTGTAGTCGGCAATAGTGTATATGTATACCAGCGCACGACGAAACCAACAGGGATTACCACGTCGTCATATATCGGCCAAGTCAACAACTCCAATAACAATTCGACAGTGTACGTGCCTGTCAACAATCATGAATCCACGACATCGGATTATTACAATGGATTTTCAAACGCGATGAGTGCAGAATGGTATCAAAACACATACAACAGATATGCACGTAACGCTGAGGACATTTACCGCACCATCACAACCAGAATCACTGATAGTAACGGCAACGACGCTTCAGGATACGTATACAGATCACACGACAGCCAGACAGCAATAAACGGCATGATACACAATCTGCGTAATACACAACGTGATATGCGCGACTTACGGCAGGAAGCTGCCCGCTACGGTTACCGCCTCTCGATATCTCCTTACGAAAATATCGATGTGAAAAGATATTAGACACCATTCTCCGAAAGCGCTAAAGCGATGAGGGGAACGGGGGTTTAGCCTACGTCCAAACGACGTATTACTTTTCTTTGTCGGGATTGAAGAGGCGGTCTTCGTCATCGAGTTTGAAATAGTGGGCAAGCATTGCGATAAAGCGCGATATCGCGGCGACGGCGTTGGCTGTCTCAGGAGTTACCTCGCGCGACTGCAAACGCATGATCAGCATGCCGTAGAGGGCGTTGAAGCATGTCTCGATTTCGCCGGCCGGGTTGTCGCCGGCCTTGGCGCGAAGCTCGACTATGAATGGGAGCACGCGGTAGAATTCGGCGGAGTATTCTGCGAAACGGGGGTCGGCAAGGAGCGCCTGATGAAGCTGAACAAGCTGCACGATGACATTTTTGTTAATCTGGAGGTGGCCGGTCTTTACGACATCCTCGTGGCGCATCATGTCGATGAGCGATTCATACCATTCCACCATCTCGCGGCGCTGCGCATCGTCGAGATTGAAGCGGTCGATGACGTTTTCCTTTATTTTGTCGATGTCGAGATTGTTGGCGCGGATAATATCCTCGATCTGCCACATGTAGATGAGGTATTCCGCTATATTTTCCTTACGTTTCTGCGATGCTATTATCATAAGTAACTGTTTTATTCAATACAACAAAGATGGTGATATTTTTTCTTTTTACGAAAAATGCCGCTATATTTTTTTTATTTTTTTACGTTAATATATTGACAGAGACGGAAAAAAGTTATATCTTTGTGACGATTTTTGCACAGTTGTCACGTTGTAGGTGACAATTTATTGACAATCAAAAACTTAGAGATGATAAACATTACTTTTCCCGACGGTTCAGTCAAGCAGTTTGAGACAGGTGTCACACCGCTTCAGATAGCAGAAAGCATAAGTCAGCGCCTTGCGCAGGATGTACTCGCAGCCTCAGTCAATGATGAGGAATGGGATTTGACGCGTCCGATAACAGCCGATGCGGCTGTCAAACTTTTCAAATGGGATGATGCAGAGGGCAAGCATGCTTTCTGGCACAGTTCGGCGCACCTTCTGGCTGAAGCGCTGCAGGAGCTGTATCCCGGTGTGAAATTCGGCATCGGGCCGGCTATTGAAAATGGATTTTACTACGACATCGACCCCAACGGCAACACCATTACCGCGGCCGACTTCGGCAAGATCGAGGCCAAAATGATAGAACTCGCACAGCGCAAAGAGGAAATCAAGCGTGCCGACATAAGCAAAGCCGACGCGCTGAAGCTCTTCGGCGACCGTGGCGAGGAATATAAATGCGAGCTCATATCGGAACTCGAGGACGGCCATATCACCACTTATACACAGGGCAACTTCACTGACCTTTGCCGCGGTCCGCATATCCCGACCACGGCTCCGATCAAAGCCGTCAAAGTGATGTCGCTCGCGGGAGCCTACTGGCGCGGCGACGAGAAGCGCAATCAGCTTGTGCGCGTCTACGGCATCACCTTCCCCAAGAAGAAGATGCTTGACGAATATCTCGCACTGCTTGAGGAGGCAAAGAAGCGCGACCACCGCAAAATAGGCAAGGAGATGGAGCTTTTCGCATTCTCACAGAATGTAGGCGCCGGCCTGCCCCTGTGGCTGCCGAAAGGCGCCGCACTGCGCGACCGCCTGGAGCAGTTCCTCCGCAAGATACAGAAGCAATATGGCTACCTGCAGGTGATAACCCCGCACATCGGCAACAAGATGCTTTATGTGACCTCAGGCCACTACGCAAAATATGGCAAGGACTCGTTCCAGCCGATACACACTCCGGAAGAGGGTGAAGAGTATCTGCTCAAACCGATGAACTGCCCCCACCACTGCGAGATATTCAAGGCATTCCCGCGCTCATATCGTGAACTGCCGTTGCGTCTGGCCGAGTTCGGCACGGTGTACCGCTACGAGCAGAGCGGCGAGCTCCACGGACTCACCCGTGTGCGCGGATTTACTCAGGATGACGCACACATATTCTGCGCTCCCGACCAGATCAAGGATGAGTTCCTCAAGGTAATGGACATCATCTTCTACATTTTCAAGGCGCTTAAATTCGAGAACTTCGAGGCGCAGATTTCACTCCGCGACCCGAAGAACAAAGAGAAATATATCGGATCGGACGAGAACTGGCACCTTGCGGAGACCGCCATCATCGAGGCTTGCGAAGAGAAAGGACTCAAAGCGCGCAGAGAACTCGGCGAGGCAGCTTTCTACGGCCCGAAACTCGACTTCATGGTGAAGGATGCCATCGGCCGCCGCTGGCAGCTCGGCACGATTCAGGTCGACTACAACCTGCCCGAGCGCTTCCAGCTTGAATATACCGGTGCGGACAACCAGAAACACCGTCCGGTGATGATACACCGTGCGCCGTTCGGCTCGATGGAGCGATTTGTGGCTGTGCTTCTTGAGCACACCGCCGGCAAATTCCCCCTCTGGCTGGCACCCGAACAGGCCATCGTGCTTCCCATCAGCGAGAAGTTTAACGACTATGCCTACGAGGTTGCGAAACAGCTTTCGGCTCGCGACATCAGAGCCGAAGTTGATGACCGCAATGAGAAAATCGGCAAGAAAATACGCGACAACGAGCTCAAAAGAATACCCTATATGCTCATTGTAGGTGAAAAAGAAGCAGAAAATGGCGAAATTTCAGTAAGAAAACAGGGTGAAGGTGATAAAGGTATGATGAAAATTGCTACCTTTGCAGACGAAATCACTCGAGAAATCGAAAACATGATCAACCAATAAATCGTTAATGGATAAAAAACCCAACCAAACAGGCGCACCGCGTCCACAACATAACCCCGGGGCACCCCGTCCCCCCTATCAGTCACAGCAGTCACGGCCGGGAGGTCGCGACGCATCTTCCCGCCGTGGCGACATGCGCGGGAGAGAAAACAAAGACCAGCATGCCATCAACGAGCGCATACGTGCCCGTGAGGTGAGACTGGTAGGCGACAATGTGGAGAACGGAGTGGTCTCCATACAGGAGGCTCTGCGCATAGCCGACGATTTAGGTCTTGACCTGATTGAAATATCGCCCAACGCCGAGCCACCGGTGTGCCGCGTGCTTGACTATCAGAAATTTCTGTATCAGCAGAAGAAACGCGCCAAGGAGCAGAAAGCCAAGCAGACCAAGGTGGTGGTGAAGGAGATACGTTTCGGACCACAGACCGATGATCATGACTACAACTTCAAGCTCAAACATGCAGTCAGCTTCCTTCAGGAAGGGTCGAAAGTGAAGGCATACGTGTTTTTCAAAGGTCGTTCGATCCTGTTTAAAGAGCAGGGCGAGGTGTTGCTTCTGAGATTTGCCAATGACCTCGAGGAGTATGGCAAAGTGGAACAGATGCCGGTGCTTGAGGGAAAACGCATGATAATCATGCTGTCACCAAAGAAAAAATAAGCCACGAGCTGGCAAAACAATAATCAACCGAATTAATAATTCATTTAAAATCAAAAAAATGCCTAAGGTTAAAACTAACTCCGGTGCCAAAAAGAGGTTCGCCCTTACCGGATCAGGAAAAATCAAGAGAAAACATGCTTTCAAGAGTCACATCTTGACAAAGAAGACCAAGAAGCAAAAACGTAACCTCACTCATTTCAGCACAGTCGCCAAGGCTGACGAAGCAAACGTAAAGGCTCTGCTGGGCATGAAGTAACCGTTGCCGAAAAGAGAAGGATACAAATTTTAATTCGTGATATTACATTATTATTAACCGAGTGATTAGCCCAAAAGAGCAGAGTAGAACGCTCAGCCGCTAACATTCAAAAAGCACAACAACAATGCCAAGATCAGTAAATCATGTAGCTTCAAGAGCTCGTCGTAAAAAAATCCTGAAACTTACCCGTGGTTACTACGGATGCCGCCGCAACGTATGGACCGTAGCGAAGAACACCTGGGAAAAAGGTTTGACATACGCATATCGCGACCGCAAAGACAAAAAGCGCAATTTCCGTGCGCTGTGGATACAGCGTATCAACGCTGCTGCCCGCATGGAGGATCTCTCCTACTCAAAACTCATGGGTCTTATCCACAAGTCAGGTATCGAAATCAACCGCAAAGTTCTTGCTGACCTCGCTGTCAACAACCCCGCAGCTTTCAAAGCTGTTGTGGCTAAAGTAAAGAACGCGTAAAGATACATCCCAACCCAACCCCCGAAGCGCTGACCACCTCCCCATTCCCCCGGTCAGCGCTTCACTTTTTTATATTATAGCAGAGTGTTCACGGCTCGTGCATCCGAAATTAGCAATTGACAATCAAGCTATTGGCGGACGCACGAGCCGTGCGCTATGCATCGGACGGGTATGTGACAGGTTCGAGCCTCCGGCTCTCAGTGGATGTGAGGGGGTGGCTGCGAGGCTGTGGCGTTGTAAGGTCTGTAAGGTCATTAAGGTCTTTAAGGAATGGAGGATGGTGTAAATCGGCGTCCTACGGAAGCCGTTGGTTTTGGTCGGCTGTACCCCCGCAAGCCTTGCTGCGCTACGGCGTGCGAGGTTACGCATAATCGGCGTCCTGCGGAAGCCTCGCGGGTGGCGGGTAGGTCGGATAGAAGGACAGGTCCGACCTGTCAGACCGGTCGGACTGGGAACGAGGGGAACAGGGAAACTGGAGGGGCGCAAGGGGAACGGTGGACACGGGAAGATGATACCACTGACAGCCATGCCCGGGCTTGCCTGATATGGTATCGGTGTTGGACGGGGTCTGCGAACCCCGGTTAATCACGGGCACGAGCCTCCGGCTCTCCGTAGGCCGGGATGCAGTCGGGGCGGCTACCGGGACGTTGGCGTCTCGCCATCGTGGATGCCATGATCATGGGTGTAAGGGAGTGTTAAGTGTGTTTGGATAAGGCGGAGGATGGATTAAGTGGAGGTGATTTTTTAAACAAATCGAGGTGGCGGAATGTTATTATATCAAAAAAATAATCAACATACTGTTTAATTAATCTATTTAAGTTATGAAAGCCTTAAAAATGAATTATTGGGGACACACTAAGTTATGGTGGTTGGTTCTATGTGTAGGCATTCTACTCGTAATCGGCGGTTTTGCCTATTGGTTCTGGCCTGCAGCAGGCTATGCTATAGCGTCGCAGATATTCGGCTGGCTTCTTGTGCTGACAGGCATTGTGCAGATATGCGTTTCGGCGGGTATCAACAGGCCTCGCGGCTGGGGCTGGTGGCTTGCGGGAGGAGTCATTGACCTTTTCGTGGGATTCTTATTGGTGCGCAGCATCATTCTGTCGGAGTTCGTATTTCCGTACTTCCTGGCGTTCATATTCATATTCTGGGGAATCAGTGCGCTGATCAGCGGTATCAGTCAGCGACAACGCAAGTATTGGTGGCTATATCTTATCAATGGCGTGCTGCTTCTGCTCATCGGATTTTTCTTTATCGAGGCAGGCTATCTTCAGGATATGATGATGGTAAGTTTCCTTGCAGCTCTGTCATTTATCTACTGGGGTTTCGCGGTGGCAATGACAGCTTACGACATGCGTCCTACCGACTCAGACAAGCTTGAGTCATAAATCAGACGGCCGATGACGGCAGATGCTGTCAGGAGGCTGTGGAGGGTCAGTAACATGAGGCCGTCGTTCGCACCAATCGGTCGAATGACGGCCTTATTATTTTCAGGCTTTTTCAGAGGATCATGCCACAGTATTCATGAGAAGTGATGCACAACTAAAATATTAACATATTTACACATCTCTACTCTTGACATCGGCGATTTTTTTTGGTATATTTGTAAATTAGATATCTGGCGTGACGGCGATATATTTTTCCATATTATTTCGGTATAAATCAATGTCATGCAATTAAACTTTGCCTTGTGCAAAATGTCTAAGATAAAAAGGAGTCGGATTGCATAAAAGCGCGGACCGCGAACTGCATCTGACGAGACATGAAGCATAAACCTCTATATCTCTGTTAAATATGAATATTTCCAAATTTTTATCAATCACACTGATGCTTGCCGCGGCCGGGTCGATGACTTCAGTCGCACAGAGCTACTATGACGATGACATATATTATGACGCATCGAAGGATGTGAAGAAAAAGGCTGAGGCTACGCAGAAAAAGCAGCCGAAGGTGCAAAATATCAACCGCAGCAATACGTCGGCGGCATACCAGTATCTGACAGCAACCGACGGCACGGTATATGTGGTTGACGATCAGGGCAACGCATATCCTGTGACCGCGCAGAATATACCCGGATCGGATCTCTATACGGTTTACACTGACAACACGCGCGATGTCGACGAGTATAACCGCCGTTATCAGTCAGTCGATACGATTGCGGCAGACTCGCTTTACCGCGATTCGTTTGCCAACACCCGTCTGATTGAGCGTTTTTCAAATCCGACGATAGTGAGCGAGTCGAACGACCAGGAACTGATAGATTATTACGCGGCCACACAACCGGCTCAGATCAATATATATGTTGACACTCCGGCCTATTACGGCTGGAACTACCTGTCGCCCTACTACCGGCCATACGGCTACTGGAACAGCTGGAGCTGGGGATGGGATCCGTGGTATGGCCCGGGCTGGTATGATCCTTACTACGCATGGTCGTGGGGCTGGGGACCGTCATGGGGCTGGGGACCTTCGTGGTCATGGCATCCCGGCTGGGGACCCGGACATATCCATACCAGACCTGTCAGACCGATTTCGCCCGGGGCACACCGTCCGGCTTATCCAGGTGGCAATGTAGCCCACACTACCGGCGGATATCGCGGCAATTCGGGAGGTCGCCCGGCATCAAGCCAGCAGGGAGGATATCGTGGCAGTCGACCGTCGACCGTAGGCAATGTAAACTCTCTGGGGACTACGCGTCCGGCAACGAACTATAACAACGGCTCGCGTCCGTCAGGCTCGCGCAATCCGGGAGTCAGCACCGGCGGCAACCGTACGGGAGGCCGCGGAAATGCGGTAAACAACAGCAATAACAGCAACCGCACTCCGAGCTACAGCAGGCCGTCGTCAGGCGGCAGCCGCGGCGGATATAGCGGCGGTGGAGGCTCACGCAGCAGCGGTGGCTCACGCAGCAGCGGAGGAGGCCGTGGCGGACGCCGATAAATCCGTAAAACGGCGAGGGCTGCAGAACTCGGAGAGCGCAGACGGCGCATCATTAGAAACATATTGAAAACAAAAAACTCAGCAACAATTGAAGTTTATGAGAAAAGCAGCAATAGCGGTCATAGCGGCCGCATTACCGATGGGGATAATGGCACAGGGCGCATTTGATGCGTACACTCTGTCGCAAAGCGATTTGCGCGGCACGGCGCGTTTCATGTCGATGGCCGGCGCATTCGGAGCTCTTGGCGGAGATCTGTCGACGCTCAACCAGAACCCTGCCGGTATCGGAGTTTATCGTTCGAGCGAGGTCGGAGTGACTCTGGATATCGATATCGAGAGGTCGAACGTTGGCGGACAGACCGACAGCAAGACCCATGCCTACTGCCCCAATGTGGGATATGTCGGCGCGATAAATCTTGACAGCGACGTAATGCCCTATTTCCAGTGGGGAGTGTCATACGGCCGCATCGCATCGTTTGACCGTGTATATCACGGTGAGTACGGCAGCCTGGAGACATCTCTGTCAAACTACGTGGCAAACCGCGCATACGGCACATCGCCCGATGTGTTGGGTCAGTCGACGAGCTATAATCCTTACGACCAGTCGGGCGCCGACTGGCTGAGTATTCTCGGGTTCAATTCCTACATAATCAATTCTGTAGGCGGGCTTAGCCAATACAACGGACTGTATAAAGAAGGTCAGACGACAGGCAACGCTATGTTTGACGTGCGTCAGAGCGGCCATGTCGACGAATACTCCATCAATTTCGGCGGCAACATCATGAACACCGTGTACTGGGGTCTCGGCTTCGGCATCACCGACATCGATCTGAAAGAGGAGTCATTTTATGACGAAAAGCTGGCTGACGCCCGCATAGCAAGAAGCGAAGGCATGGGTTCGTCGATTGTTGACGGAAACGCTTATTACGGTCTGAGCAACTACCGGAGGGTAAGCGGCACGGGCTTCAATTTCAAGGTCGGCGCTATCGTCAAGCCAATCAATGAATTCAGATTCGGCATAGCGGTGCATACGCCTACTTACTATAATCTCACCGAAAGCTATGACGCCTCAATCAACTACAGCTACGGCAGTCCGTCAACCATACCCGACGGCACCGCCTACAGTAATTTCGCCTATTATGACTGGAAGCTCCGCACGCCGTGGAAACTGATAGCCTCGATGGCCGGGGTGGTCGGCGGACGCTTCATCATTTCGGCAGACTATGAGTTTGCGGCATACGACAACATGCGCATCAGCGACTATGACGGAAACGAATATAAGGACGCAACCGCAGAAATCAAGGATTACTTCAAGCCGACACATACGATACGTCTCGGCGCCGAATATCGTCTGACTCCGCAGTGGAGCATACGCGCGGGCTTCTCACAGAGCACGTCGGCAGTGGAAACGGCAGTGAAGGACGGAGATATCGAAGTATATACCACAGGTTGTAATCCGGCATATACGTTTGACACGACCACACGCTATCTGACCTGCGGACTTGGATACCGTTACAAAGGTTTCTATGCCGATGTGGCCTATGTGAACAAGTATCGCAAGAGCAGTTATTCGCCGTTCTCGGCGTATGACGATCTGGCCTACAGCGGTTCGGCTGACAGCTGGGTGTATAATCCGGCGACCGAGTTCACCACGAGCAACAACAACATCGTGCTCAGTGTGGGTTATAAATTTTAATTCACCGGCATCTTACGGATGCCATTCAGCAACTGACATCATCCCCCGTATGCCTCGCTTTGTCCGGCATACGGGGAAAGTTATGAATAATCGAGGGTATAGCCAATCATAATCAGCAAGTCATACGGAAAGCCCGGAGTTGCAATGCCCTATTACGGCACAATGGAAAAGGAACAGGAAAATATAGATCTTGACAATCCTGAGTTTCAGGATATATGGCGACTCATACGGTATACGAACCGTCCGGTGTTTATGACAGGACGCGCCGGGACCGGCAAGTCGACCTTTCTCAAATATATCACGCGCCACACGACGAAGAAGCATGTGGTGCTCGCGCCAACCGGCATAGCAGCAGTGAATGCGGGCGGTGTGACGTTGCACTCATTTTTCAAGATACCGTTCAAGCCGTTGCTTCCCGATGATCCGGAATTCAAGACCGACCGACTGCGCAAAAGGCTGAAATATAACAAGCAGCATGTCAAGCTCATAAAGGAGCTTGAGCTTATAATCATCGACGAGATATCGATGGTGAGAGCTGATATACTCGATTTCGTCGACAAGGTGCTCAGAGTCTATTCGGGCAACATGCGTTCGGCATTCGGAGGTAAACAGCTTCTGCTCGTAGGAGATATATTCCAGCTTGAACCGGTGGTGACATCAGACATGCGCGATGTGTTGCGGGTGTATTATCCAAATTCATATTTCTTTTCGGCGAAAGTGTTTGGACAGCTGTCGCTGGTGCAGATAGAACTGTGTAAAGTCTACCGTCAGCAGAACGCCGATTTTGTGGCGATGCTCGACCGTTTCCGCACAGGCTCACCGACAAGCGATGACCTAACGCGACTAAACGGGCGCGTAAGCCCAGGGGCGTCGACGTCAGGCAAAGATTTCGTAATGACCCTCGCCACACGACGCGACATGGTCGACAGCATCAATGACAGCCATCTGTCACAGCTGAAATCGAAACCTATCGTATATGTAGGGGAGATAAAAGACGAATTTCCGGAGAGCGCGCTACCTTCGCCCAAAGAGCTTGAGCTAAAGACAGGCGCACAGGTGGTGTTTATCAAGAACGACCGCGACAAGCGGTGGGTGAACGGAACTATCGGCAAAGTGTATTGTGCAACAGCAGACAAACTCGAGATTGAATTCGAGAACGGCGACCGACATGTTATCGAGCGTGAGATCTGGGAGAATATCGTGTACAAGTATAACGAGACGAACAAGACCGTAGACGAAAAGCTAATCGGCACATACACTCAATATCCGGTAAGGCTTGCCTGGGCGCTCACCATACACAAGAGTCAGGGACTGACATTCAACAAGGTGATAATCGATGTTGGGAGAGGGGCATTTTCGGGCGGACAGACCTACGTGGCACTCAGCCGCAGCACTTCGCTCGAAGGGATAACGCTTCAAAACCCGGTGAGCGAAAGGGATGTGTTCGTCAGCCAGGCGATAACAGATTTCTCCCGCATGAGCAACAACCGCGCCGTCATAACCACAGCGCTCGAGCAGGCAGCTGCCGACGACAATTTCGCAGAAGCGGCGAGAGCATTCGACAATGGTGAATATGGCAAAGCGGTGAGGATGTTTGCCGCAGGACAGAAGATACGCGACGAGCTCGGACGCGAACCTGTGCAGCGCGCCATCGGAAGGAAACTGCATCGGCTGGGAAAACTGCAGGAGGAAATTGACCGTCTAAACGGCATAATCAAAAGCCAGCAGGAACGTTTCGACACACTTGCCGACGAATATACGTCGATGGGTCGCGACTGTCTGGACGAGATAGAGGATATAACAGCCGCCCTGGCCAACTTCAACAAAGCGCTTTCGATATCACCGGGCAACATAAGGGCGCTTGAGAGCAAGGCACGCGCACTGACAGCCGCCAACATGCCCGACGAGGCAAAAGAGACATATACGGAACTCCTCGGAGTCGACCCGACCAATCTCAAGGCACTGCTGGCTCTGGCCGATTTATCCGACCGCGAGGATGACAATTATGCCGCCCTCGACCGGCTGCTTGTGGCAGTCAAGCATTATCCGGAAGATCCGAGAGTGTACAGACGCATGGCGCGTATTTACGACAATATCGGTGACGAAGAAGCTGCCGACCGTTGCCGCGCGCTTGAGAACAAATACAGAAAAAAGAAATAATCAAGCAAGTCATAAAAATCATTACGTATATTAGTATCTTTTCGACTTACATAACAATAACAGCATATAGAAAAGTGATATATCCGGAATCATTTGAAAAGAAAACAGGATTTGACGCAGTAAGAAGCGAAGTGATGCGTCTATGCCAAAGCAACGGAGCCAGGGCGATAGCCGAAGAGCAACTCCGTTTCGTTACAGATTTCGACACCATAACCCGCCGTCTTGACAGCGTGGACGAGATGGCCGGCATACTGTCTGGCGACACGGCCTTTCCGCTTGGAGCCACCGGCGACGTAGAGAGCCTTCTGTCGAAGGTGCGGCCCGAAGGCACGTTTCTCAGCGCAGAGGAGCTCAATACAGTAAACAGCGCTCTTGTGACTTCCATCGCGATTGCCGAATTTTTCAATTCAGCAGCCGAGGAAGGGGTCACCCCCTACCCCACGCTGACAACGATTGCCTCGGGGATGGAGCGTTTCGACAATGTGTCGGCGACAATCAGCCGCAGCGTCGACCGCTTCGGTGATATCAAAGACACCGCATCGGCCGAGCTGGCGCAGATAAGACGACAGTTGCAGCAGACTCAGGCATCGATATCATCGGTGATGCGGCGCGTGATATCACGGGCTGTGGAAAACGGCTATCTTGAGGCCGACGCCTCGGCAGTGGTGCGCGACGGACGCCTTGTGCTTCCTGTATCGCCGATGCACAAGCGTCATATCAACGGAATCGTGCATGACGAGTCGGCCTCCGGAAAAACATATTTCATCGAGCCGGCCGAGATGGTGGAAGCCAATAACCGGATACGCGAGCTGCAGATGGAGGAGCGGCGCGAGATAGTGCGCATACTCAAGGAAATCACGTCGGCGATACGCCCCGACATTGAGCCGATGAAAGCCACACTGCATATCGTGGCCGAGATAGATTTCATACATGCGAAGGCACAATATGCAAAGAGAGTCGACGCCCACAAGCCGCATCTGAGCGACAAGACAGAGCTTGAATGGTATCACGCCGTGCACCCCGTGCTGCTGCTGTCGCTCGAGAGCCACGGCAAGAAGATTGTGCCGCTCGACATAACGCTGTCACAAAGCAACCGCATGCTCATCATATCGGGACCGAACGCCGGCGGCAAGTCGGTGTGTCTAAAAACGGTAGGCATAGTGCAGTATATGATGCAGTGCGGCATGCTTCCGACCCTCTACGAGAACTCCCACATGGGCATATTCGAGAGCATCTTCATCGATATCGGCGATGACCAGTCAATCGAGGATGACCTGAGTACCTACAGCTCGCATCTGCGCAACATGAAATATTTCCTGCAGAACGGCAACAGCCACACACTGGCACTGATCGACGAGTTCGGCGGAGGCACCGAACCCACTATAGGCGGAGCCATAGCCCAGGCCATGCTCAAAGACTTCAACCTCAAAGAGATGTGGGGTGTAATCACCACGCACTATCAGAATCTCAAGAATTTCGCAGAGGACACACCCGGGCTTATCAACGGGTCGATGCTCTACGACCGTCATCTGATGCAACCGCTTTTCAAGCTGCATATAGGCAATCCCGGCAGTTCGTTCGCGATAGAAATAGCCCGCAAGACCGGACTTCCGGCGCAGATAATAGCCGACGCAGAAGAGATAGCCGGTTCAGACTACGTGCGTCTTGACCGTTATCTGCTCGACATAGCCCGCGACAAGCGCTACTGGGAGCATAAACGCGACACCATCAGACTGAAAGAAAAGAAAATAGATACGCTCATAAGCAATTATGAGCAGGAGGCATCGACACTACGCGACAAACGCCGTGAGATAATCGCCGAGGCCAGGACAGAGGCACAGCGCATACTTGACAGCAGCAACGCCACCATAGAGCGCACAATACGTGAAATCAAGAATGCACAGGCCGAACGCGACCGCACGCGCGCCGCCCGAATGCAGATGGAGCATGAAAAAGCGTCGCTGCTCAATGAGAAGGATAATGACGGGCCGGAGATACTCAACCGTCACCGTGACAAGAAAAAGAAGGCAAAAGCGGAGGCACCGGCGCCCCAAAAAGCAGAAGAGCCATTGCGAGCAGGCGACAATGTGAAACTCGAAGGGCAGACAACAGTCGGCACTATCATGGAGATCAGCGGCAAGCGTGCCGTTGTCAACTTCGGACTGCTGAAAACGACTGTTGAACTGTCACGGCTGCGCCGCACTATCGCAAAACCGCAGTCAGGCGCGTGCGACACATCGTTTGTCAGCTCTGCCACGACAGATGCCGCACGCAAACGCCAGCTCGCTTTTTCAAACGAACTTGATGTGCGCGGCATGCGGGTGGACGAGGCATTGCAGGCAGTGACATATTTTCTTGATGATGCGATACAGTTTTCGGCGGGCCGGGTCAGGATACTGCACGGGACAGGGACCGGAGCGCTGCGCACGGCCATACGACAAATGCTCGACTCGGTGCCGGGAGTGGCATCATACAGAGACGAGCATGTGCAATTCGGAGGCGCCGGCATCACCGTTGCCGACCTCAGATGAGAACCAGGCTTCAGGGAGCGCGCCATCGTAAGCGACGGCAGGTGTGCATGCATAGGGCTTAAGATTGCAGGGAGACCCCGTTCGTTTTCCCGAGGTTAATCATTTGTAATCAAGATATTGACGGACGCACGAGACGTGCGTCCGTATTTTTTGGAGGCATTTTTCAGAGTTTTGCAACGCCCTCATAAAATTATTTTGCTCAGTTTATTATGCAAATGTATTTCACGAGGGTGAAAATATGTGCATCTGTTTAATCAAAAATAGGTCGGATTGCGTCAAGCGGGAACTAAAAACGACACAAATGGGTCATCATGATGTTGCAGAGCCGGGAGAAAATCAATTTGTAAAATTTAAAAGTAAACAAACTCTGAAAATATATATTTTTTAATATTTTTTATAGATATATGAAAATTTATTTGTAATTTAGGGGTAATATTGCAGAGTGATTGCCTATGAGCGAGACTATCAATCAATATATCAACCTTACGTGGGTTTACTGGGCGCTGTGGATTGTATATGGCGTCACAATAATCAGCGTTGTGCTGGTGGTGCTGTCGGAAAACCGCAATCCGGTGAAATCGCTTGCGTGGATTACGGTGCTGCTGCTTCTGCCGGCTGTAGGTCTCATACTCTATTTTCTCTTCGGACGCTCAATCAAAAACAAGCGATTCATATCGCGCCGCAACCGGCGTCGCCTGAAAAAGCATGAGCAGGCCAAAGCTTTTAATGCTGCGGCATCGGGTCTGAGTGTGGAAAACTCGCAACAGGTGAAGTTGGGGCAATCGCTAATGGGGGCGCCTTATTATGAATATAACAAGGCTCGGATATTTGACAACGGGAAGGAGAAGTTTGACATACTGATGCAGGATTTGCGCCGTGCGCGGCGTTTTATCTATCTGCAATATTATATATTTGAAGATGACCGGATAGGAAACGCTATAGCCGACATACTTATAAGCAAAGCAAAGTCGGGGGTGAAGGTAAAAGTAATCTATGACCATCTCGGCAATTTCAAGGTGAAGCGCAAGTTTTACCGCCGCATGCGCGAAGCCGGGGTTGAGGTGTATCCGTTCTTCAAGATATCGCTTCTGCATCTTGGTGCCCGCATCAACTGGCGCAACCACCGCAAACTTTGCCTGATTGACGGTCGTGTGGGATATATCGGAGGAATGAACGTGGCCGACAGATATATCGACGGTGGGAAGTTCGGAGTCTGGCGCGACATACATCTGCGCGTGACGGGGCCGATACTCCGCAGTTTCAATCACTCGTTCTGCTATGACTGGAATTTCATGGGGCGTCCTATTCCTGAGGATTTCACTCCGGTAGATGCCAAAGCGTCAGATGGAGAGATAGGGATGCAGCTCGTAACGTCAGGCCCGACCGGACAATGGGGCAATATATCGCTGATGTTTCTAAAGGCGATAGGCAATGCCAAGAAATCAATCTATCTGCAGACGCCATATTTTTTGCCTACCGAGGGGCTGCTGCGCGCATTGCAGGCTGCGGCACTGTCGAAAATCGATGTCAGAGTGATGATACCCCGCAGGTCGGACTCGGCGATGCTGCGTCATGCTTCGTTCTCATATATAAAGGACTGCCTGAGAGCGGGCATCAAAGTGTATCTCTATGAGCCGGGGATGCTTCACGGCAAGGTGATAATTGTAGACGATGATTTTGTGACCGTGGGGTCGACCAATTTCGATTTCCGCAGTTTCGAGCATAATTTCGAGGCCAATCTCTTTGTTTACTCCAAAGACTTCAATGAGCGGATGACGGATATTTTCATGCGTGATCTGGAGGAGTCGACACGTGTACTCCCCTACGACTGGGAGCATCGCCCGCGCATCGACAAGATGAAGCAATCAGTAATGCGTCTGTTCTCACCTATATTGTAAGTAAGTCATAAAAAAATAACGAATTAAAAACCACATGCTATGAGAAAGTTCAAGAAGCTATTCGGTAAGAAACCTGCGACATCAAATGACAAGAATATGTCAGTTGAACAACTAAATGAGACGCTATTCGAACTTGCCTTGCATCTTTATAATAATGGAAATTACGGACAGGCTTTCAATCAGATGAAAATCGTAGCAGAGCAAGGAGAATATCGGGATGCGATGTTTAACTTAGGAGTTTTTTATATGCGTGGCATAGGGGTCACCAAGAATGCAGAACTCGGGCTTGAATGGCTGAAGAAAGCGGCGATTAAAGGTGACGAAAAGGCTGCATATAATGTTGCTATCGCTTACCACGACGGAAAGGTAGTATCAAGAAATTTTACCGAAGCAAAGAGATGGTATGAGACAGCTGCCAGTCTCGGTGATGAAAAAGCACGTAAGGAACTGGCTTTTTTTGAACCCGGGTCGATATATTGTCTCTACGGAGAGGACACATTTTCCAATGAAGTATTCGAAATAGATCGATTCACTGACCTGAATGACGCAGAAAAGGCTCTGACTGAACACATGAATAAAGCGGGACGCCCCTCTCCCGACACGTCAGATTATGCTCCGGGCACAGACCTGCGCGACTACTATTGGCTTGTGAGAAAAAAGCTATAGCCACGCTGACGGCAGTTTTAGAGAGTGTTTGAAATTTATAATGCACCAAAAAGCAGAGGTGTACGGATCGTGTGCTAGTCAACACATTGATTATCAGACATAATATTCGGATACACGAGCCGTGCGTCCCTACAATATGAAGTGCTGCAACACCCTCAAGACAAGCCGGAAATTATTATATTGCTATGCACTGCTATTTCGGCTTGAGCCATATCTGATTTCGAAATACGCCGAGGGCGCATCTGTCGACAGATGCGCCCTCGGCGGGTATTATGAGGATGAATTTTCAGTTATTATTTCGCAATGGGGCATGCTGCGCATTTGGCAGAGATTTCGGTGAAGAAGTCGTTGCCTTTGTCATCGACAAGGATGAATGCGGGGAAGTTTTCCACTTCGATTTTCCAGATTGCTTCCATGCCGAGCTCGGGATATTCGAGGAGTTCGACTTTCTTGATGGAATTCTGTGCGAGAATTGCAGCCGGGCCGCCGATTGAGCCGAGGTAGAAACCGCCATGCTTGTGACATGCGTCGGTCACCTGTTTGCTGCGGTTGCCTTTTGCAATCATTATCATAGAGCCACCCGCATCCTGGAACTGGTCGACGTATGAGTCCATACGTCCGGCAGTAGTGGGGCCGAACGAGCCTGAAGGCATGCCTTCGGGAGTCTTGGCCGGACCGGCGTAGTAGATGGGATGATTCTTGAGGTATTCGGGCATGGGCTCGCCGTTGTCGAGACGTTCTTTGATTTTTGCGTGGGCAATGTCGCGTCCGACTATGATGGTGCCGTTGAGCGAGAGGCGTGTCGATACGGGATATTTTGTGAGTTCGGCAAGGATTTCGCTCATCGGACGGTTAAGGTCGATTTTCACTACATCTCCTTCGCCGGCTTTGCGCATATCTTCGGGGATGAGTTCGCCGGGATTTGCATCGAGCTTTTCAATCCAGAGGCCGTCTTTGTTGATTTTTGCCTTGACGTTGCGGTCGGCCGAGCAGCTTACACCCATGCCGATGGGGCACGAAGCGCCGTGGCGCGGAAGACGGATGACGCGTATGTCATGAGCGAAGTATTTTCCGCCGAACTGCGCTCCGAGACCGATTTTTCGAGAAGCTTCAAGAAGTTCTTTTTCAAGTTCGACATCGCGGAAAGCGTGTCCGAGGGCATTGCCTTGGGTGGGAAGATTGTCGTAGTATTTAACGGATGCTTTTTTGACAGTGGCGAGGTTCATTTCAGCCGATGTGCCGCCGATGACGAAAGCGATATGATAGGGAGGACAAGCGGCAGTGCCGAGAGTCTTCATTTTCTCGACGAGGAATGGGACGAGAGTCTTGGGGTTGATGATTGCCTTTGTCTCCTGATAGAGGTATGTCTTGTTGGCCGAGCCGCCGCCTTTGGCTACAAACACGAATTTATATTCGTTGCCGTCGACAGCATAAAGGTCGATCTGCGCGGGAAGGTTGCAGCCGGTGTTTACCTCGTCGTACATGTTGAGGGGTGCGTTCTGCGAGTAGCGGAGGTTGTCTTGAGTATATGTAAGGTAGACACCTTTCGAGAGGCGCTCTTCGTCGCCGCCACCGGTGTAGACGTTCTGTCCTTTCTTGCCCATTATGATTGCTGTGCCGGTGTCCTGGCAGAAGGGCAATTGTCCTTTTGCAGCCACTTCAGCGTTGCGGAGCATGGTAAGAGCGACAAATTTGTCGTTGGCGCTTGCTTCGGGGTCGTGGAGTATCTTTGCGACCATTTCGTTATGCTCGCGGCGGAGCATGAAAGCGTTGTCGTGGGTGGCCTGGCGTGCCAGCACAGTGAGTGCTTCGGGATCAACGACAAGCATTTCCTGTCCGTTAAATGTCTCGGTGCGGACGTAGTCGGAAGTCAGGTGGTAATACTCGGTGGTATCTTTTCCCATAGGGAACATTTCCTGATACTCGAAAGGTTTTGTAGCCATTGTTTTATTGTTGTTTTAGTATGTTGTTTTATTGTAGACTCAAACAAATCCAGTCAAAATCTATTATATGCAAAGATACAAAATCCCTGCAAAACAGGAATAATGAAATGTCCATATTTTTTTGTTTCTGAAAACAAAAAATATTACAGTTGGTTGACAGGATTGAGGCCGAGCTCGGCGGCTTTTTCGAGGACGAGACGTAGGGCGAGGTCGCGGTCGTTAGGGGTCGGACAGTCGACGAGCATCTCTTTTTCATAGGATTTAATTATGCCGACTTCACGACATTGCCCGATGCCGAACATCTCCATTATCTCGTTGCCGTCGACCGGTGGCTGCCAGTTGCGGAGGTTGTCTTTCTCGTTGATGACGCGCATTTTTTCAATCACGAGGTCGAAGTTGGCGAGATGAGTGCGTACCTTTTCAGGATTTTTAGATGTGATGTCGGCTCGGCAGAGGGTCATCAGTCCGTCAATATCATCACCTGCATCAAATATCAGACGGCGCACAGCCGAGTCGGTGACCTCTTCGACAAGAGCTATCGGACGCATGTGGAGCTCGACGAGTTTCTGCACGTATTTCATGTGCTCGTTCTGCGGCAGCTTTAGGTTGCGGAATATGCGTGGCACCATCTTCGCTCCGATAAAGTTATGATTGTGGAAAGTCCAGCCGATGCGGGCATCGTAGCGTTTGATCTGCGGCTTGGCGATATCATGGAGCAGAGCAGCCCAGCGAGTCCATACGTTGTCGGTGGCTTCGGCCACTTTGTCGAGCACTTCCATCGTGTGGAGGAAATTGTCTTTGTGCCCGCGTCCCTTTATTACCTCTACCCCGCTCATCGCATCAAGATCGGGGAAGAATTGCCGCAGCAGTCCGGTGCTCTGCATCAGCATCCACCCTATCGACGGCTTCGGAGACATCATTATCTTCGAGAGCTCAGTCTCGATGCGCTCTTTCGACAGAATAGCGATGCGGGAAGCGTTGCGCGAGATGGCCGCGAGTGTGTCGGGATGGATTTCAAACTGCAGCTGTGTGGCGAAGCGGATGGCACGGAACATGCGCAGCGGGTCGTCGGAAAATGTGATGTCGGGGTCGAGCGGCGTGCGTATGATTTTCGCCTCAAGATCGGCAATGCCACCGAATCGGTCGACGAGTTCGCCGAAGCGGTCGCCGTTGACACACACCGCCATCGCGTTGATTGTGAAATCGCGTCGGGAGATATCGTCGTCAAGCGTACCGTCCTCCACGATGGGGTTGCGCGAGTCGGAGCGGTAAGACTCACGCCGGGCTCCGACGAATTCAAGTTCGAGTCCGCGTGTGAGCACCTGGGCAGTGCCGAACCGCGGGAAATAGTTGCATTTGGCTTTTCGCCCGAGAGCTTCGGCCACTTTGCGCGCAAGGTCAATGCCGCTTCCTACGGTGACGAAATCGATATCTTTTGACGTGCGGTCAAGAAAGATGTCGCGCACGTAGCCTCCTACCACGTAGCATTCGCGGCCTTCGGCGTCGGCAACCTCGCCGATTTTATGAAATATGTCTGTATCTATCCTGTCTGCGATATTCATAAGTGACTTTCCAAAATATTTCTGTAACTGCATATATACTTTCACTCATTCAGCGCAGTTATCAAGCGGCAGAATTTCCTGTGGGGCGAGAGTGAGACAGCGCAGTCCGTTATCCTCAACGACGTAGGTGTTCTCAATGCCGACGGCGCCAACTCCGGGGATAACGAATTTGGGCTCAAGGGCTATCACATTTCCTTTCTCCAGAATGTCTTTTGACCTCGGTGCGATCACCGGAGCCTCGTTAATCTCAATGCCGACACCGTGACCCACAAAACCGGCATGCTGACGATGCCCCATGAAAAAATCAGACAGTCCGGCTTCAGCTGCCATCGAGGCGGCCTCGGCATAAAGGTCGGAGGCTTTTGCCCCCGGAACTCCTGACTGCGCCAAGCGGCTGCATATTTCAATGGAGCAGGCGTGGGCACGCATGGCATCGTCGGTAAGGGAACCTAGAGCGAAGGTACGGGTCATATCTGTCATGTATCCGTTGAAGTTGCCGTTGGCATCGACCATCACAGAGTTGCCGGGCGCGATTACTGTGCCGTCAGCACCAACGGGCAATGACGGGTCAACGCCTGCGCCACCCATCGCAAAGTCGTAGGGTGTTGGATTGTCGGCATTGTCGCCGACAAGAATGTTGCCCATGAACAGTTCCATGGAGTCACCGCATATACGGAACTGACCGAGGCAACCTGCAAGTCTCAGGGCGCGCTCAATCTCAATCTGGAGGTCAAGATCGGTCATGCCGGGACGGTAAAGAGCGGGGATTGTGCGGTATACTTCGTCCTGACGGCGACCGGATTCAGACAGTTTCTCAATCTCGTAAGGAGACTTGACGGCTCTGGCGCGTCGCATAATGCCGGAAGCATCGACCACACGGCGCGAACCGAGCATGGCAGAGAGGCGGATATAGTCAGCAGCCGAGAGTGTGGACAGTTCGAGACCGACAACGTCGGCCGTAACGGGTATCTCTTCGGGTTTACGCACGAATGTGACATCATCGCCCACGAGATGAACCGGACGACGCACATAAGCATGGACGCGGCCGTCGGCAAGCACGCTAAGCCAGCCGGCGAAAACGCGGCCTGTGAGATAATATTTGTCGGCGTTGTCGGCGATAAGGAGTTCGCCGGCACCGCATGCATTCATTTGGCTGACGACCCGCTGTATGCGGAAAAGGGCTTCGTCAGGTCTGAGTAAAGACAGTTTGTTGTCGTTCATTTTTTCAAGTAACGGTTACTTAGAAACACTATCTAAGATGGTGTCTCAACGAAAGAAATACCGAGTTGCTCAATGTCGGCGAGCACTTCGTCGCGCATGATGTGTCGGACACCGATAGAGACGGGGCGACGCAGCGTGACCCTGCGAGCTACGGTGTCGGACACCTGATAGTCGGTGCCTATGCCGCGTCCGTACCATCGGCCGAAGTCATCGGCAAGCGTGACTGCAAGAGTGTCGCACCGCGAGCCGAGAGAGTCAGCCACGATAACCTCAAGAAAGATATTGCTGTAGATATAATCATTCGTATGGCGCAATGAGAGAACGATATCGCCGGTAATGAGCGAGTCGCGCGGGTCGAAGCTGTAGCGCAGCGTGTCGCCATAGCGCCATCCGTCGGGGTCGATGTCATGATAGCAGCTGTAGTCGTTGGGGCCCATTCTGCACCCCGACAATCCTGTCAGCGCTGCTATCAATGTAGATAGCAGCGCCGTACGAAAGATTATATTTGTGAAATCACGCTTCATTTCCGGTTGATTTAGGCTGTGAGGTGTCGCGCGGCTGCCCTTGCTGCGGAGCCTGCGCGCCGTCAGGACGGGGAGCATTGTCGCGTCGCGGCTGACGGTTTTCATTGCCCGGCCGGCGTTCGCGACGGTTATTATCGTCGGGGCGGCGCGGAGGGCGATTGTCGGATGCATCTGACGGCTGCGACTCGTTGCCAGACTGGGGACGCTGACGCCGGCGACCGTCGCGCTGACGGTTGTTGTCACGGCGTGATTTGTCGTCGGCATTTTCTTCACGGCGCGAAGCAGAATCCTGCTTTTCGTCGCGAGGTCTGTCGGCGCGCTGTGCCGGTTTCTGTCCTTTCAGTTTCTTTTTGCGTTTCTTGTTGTCGAAACGGTTAAGATTGTCCTGGTCAAGAATATCGTTGTATTTCTGCGTTCTTGGTTCTTCCTCGCCATCGCGCTTGAGCGAAAGAGGCTTTTCGCCGGCTTTGTTCATTCTCATTATATCAAACGCACGTTCGGCGTCTATTGTCACAAGGTTGGCGGCAATCGACTTATCGGTCGAGTAAGTGATTTCGCGCTTGAAGATATCGACCTTGAAATAATAGTATGTGGAGTCGGCAGTCTCGAGACGGACATCTTTTCCGGGCATACGCTTGACGCTTTCGACATAGGTGTCAACCTCAAAGTTAAGACAACATTTGAGCTTGGCGCACTGTCCGGCAAGTTTCTGCGGATTGAGTGATATATCCTGATAGCGCGCTGCTGATGTCGCTACCGACACGAAGTTGGTCATCCATGTAGCGCAGCACAGCGGGCGTCCGCACGGACCGATACCACCTATGCGGCCAGCTTCCTGACGGGCACCGATCTGCTTCATCTCTATGCGCACCTTGAATGTCTCGGCAAGCACTTTGATGAGCTGACGGAAGTCAACCCGCTCGTCGGCGATATAATAGAATATGGCCTTGTTTCCATCACCCTGATATTCGACATCGCCGATTTTCATGTTGAGCTGGAGGCTTTCCGCGATTTTACGCGAACGTATCATCGTAGAATTCTCTCTGGCCTTGGCTTCCTCAAATTTCTCCATGTCGGCAGGGCGTGCCTTGCGGAATATGCGTTTGAGGTCAGCTTCGTTCTTTATGCCGGCCTTGCGCATCTGGAGTTTTACGAGTGCACCGACCATAGTGACACGGCCGATATCATGGCCTGGAGTGGCTTCAACCGCCACCCAGTCACCGATTTCGAGCGCTATGCCGGTCGGATTCTTATAGAAACCTTTGCGGGTGTTCTTGAACAAAACCTCGACATATTCGGAGTCGGCGTATCCGCCGGGGACATCGGCGAGGTAATTGTAGCTCTGGAGCTGTCCGCGCGGAGCCTTGACATGACGGTTGCAGCATGGGCAACATACCGGCGGAGTCTCGGGCTCTGTGGCGAGCTCGGCTTTAGGCTCGGCGGCCTTTGTAGCCTCGGCTGCTACCGGATCGTCGACGGCAGTGACCGGCGGCTGCTGATTTTTTTTCTCGTCTGACATAATTCAATCAAGTGATTTACCGACGATCTTATTTTGCAAACGAAACTGCACGAGTCTCGCGGATTACGGTGATTTTCACCTGTCCGGGATATGTCATCTCGTCCTGTATACGCTTTGCGATTTCAGTAGAGAGCTGTTCGGTCTCCACATCATCAATCTTGTCGGCACCGACAATGACGCGCAACTCGCGTCCGGCCTGTATCGCATAGGTCTTTATTACGCCGGGATAAGAGAGAGCAAGCTGTTCGAGGTCATTGAGGCGTTTGATATAAGCCTCGACGATTTCACGACGGGCGCCGGGACGTGCACCGGAAATGGCGTCGCACACCTGCACAATCGGAGCGAGAAGCGTGGTCTGCTCTATTTCATCGTGGTGCGCTCCGATGGCGTTGCATATCTCGGGTTTTTCCTTGTATTTCTCGGCAAGTTTCATGCCGAGGAGAGCATGGGGCAGTTCGGGTTCTTCGTCGGGCACTTTGCCTATATCATGAAGCAGACCTGCGCGGCGGGCTTTCTTGGGATTAAGACCGAGCTCCGAGGCCATGATGGCGCAGAGATTGGCTGTCTCGCGGGCATGCTGAAGCAGGTTCTGTCCGTAGCTTGAACGATATTTCATCTTTCCGATGAGACGGATAAGGTCGGGGTGGAGGCCGTGGATGCCGAGGTCAATGACGGTGCGTTTTCCGGTCTCGATGATTTCTTCTTCAATCTGTTTGCGCACTTTGTTGACGACTTCCTCAATGCGTGCGGGATGAATTCGACCGTCGGCTACAAGCTGATGCAGCGCGAGACGAGCCACTTCTCGGCGCACGGGGTCAAATCCGGAAAGCACGATAGCCTCGGGGGTGTCATCGACGATAATCTCGATACCGGTAGCGGCTTCGAGCGCGCGGATATTACGGCCTTCGCGTCCGATGATACGGCCTTTGATTTCATCTGAGTCGATATGAAACACTGTGACAGAGTTTTCGATGGCGGTCTCTGTAGCGACACGCTGTATGGTCTGAACCACGATGCGTTTTGCCTCTTTGTTGGCGGTCATCTTCGCCTCGTCCATGATGTCGTTGATATAGGCCGAAGCGGCAGTCTTTGCCTCGTCTTTGAGCGACTCTACGAGTTTCTCTTTCGCTTCTTCCGACGAAAGTCCGGATATATGCTCAAGTGTTTCCTGAGCGGTGCGGCGCAGGCGGTCAAGCTCTTCTTTTTTGTTTTCAACCACGGCAAGCTGTGATTCGAGATTGACACGCGAGGCGTCGAGTTCGTTTTTAGCACGCTGGTTTTCGCTCTGCTGCTGGTTGAGCTGAAGCTCGCGCTGTTTGATCTTAGCCTCCATCGACTGGATTTTCGAGAACCGCTGATTGGCCTGTTTCTCAGCTTCGGCCTTGATTTTCAGTTCTTCTTCGCGGGCTTCAAGAACTTTGTTCTTTTTCAGGACTTCAGCTTCGCGCTGTGCTTCTTCGATTATTGTCTTGGCACGGTTGCGAGCCAACGACTTTTGAACTGCGACGGTAATCACATAGCCCAGAGCCACGCCTACCACGGCAGCGAGAATGTAATAAAGGATTTCCATTACTCAGAGTGTATTAAAATAAAAAATCGCACTCAACAGGACTGCCGCATAGCCGGTAGATGGGAAACGACCCGGCGACACGAAAAGTCTTGAAGGTGCGGGAGATTAATAATTATAACAGTTCAAATCAGAGAGTATCACGCTACGTGTGCCCTGCAGGTCAGTTCGGCGCAGTATTGTCAGATGGCGGCATTCCGCCGTTTGAGCCAAGAGCGTCAATATCAAGCAGAAGGCTGTCGAGCTGACGTTCAAATCTGTCAAGCACGGCCACAGTCTCGTCGGCCTGCCTGTTGAGCACTGTAAACAGCTTTGCGAACTGGAAAGCGACCATACCGAGCACTTCGGTTGAAGATTTATCGGTAAAGCGCTGCCGCCATGTGCGCCACAGCTTGTTTACGTTGTATTCCGCATTCCTTATCATCTCCTCCTCCTTACGATCAATCTGCAGGGCGAAGGGTGGCAATTCGGCGATGCGTATAGTGATATTCAGTTTATCTTTCATTGCAGCATTCAGTTGATTGATCTATAGTTACCAAAGGGTGACACTACCCGGTCGGGGGCTGCATCCCGCGCGAGACATCACTCGCTCAACTGACTGATGCATTTATCGATTTCCCACACTAACTCGGACAAAAATCTCCGGCTTTGCTCAATATCGCCGTCAACGGCCTCTATGGCCGATGCCATGCGCAGGTAGTCAACCTGCCGGGTAAGCTCTTCGATGCGTTGTCGCGCTGCGGCAAGCTCACCGCTGACCTGAGAGAGTCGTTCCAGAGCTTCATTCCTCTGCATTACCACATATTGGTAACGTTGCGTCAACATGCGCGTCTTGGCATTGATTTCGTTAAGGCGTTGCTCAAAGTTAACGGACATTCTTATTCCAAATTTTCACAAAAGTAATTATTTATTGCGAAATTCCCGCTATAACGAATAGTTATTTTTGTAAATATTTTTGATAATAAATATTAATATCGCAAACAACAATCATTATCAGAAACGCTCGACAAGCCGGTCGAAACTACGGTGCACCCATGTAGGCGACAATCTGACACCGATGCGGCGAGTGAACAGTCTCACAGTAGTGAATGAAACGAGAGCGGTGAGCACAAGAGGCAGAAACATGCCGAAATCTCCAGTCATTTCCACGGTCAGAAACATAGCCATCAGCGGAGCCTGTATGGCTCCGGCCATGACTCCGGCCATGCCGAAGAATGCAAAGTCAGCAACCGGAAGCGAAGTCCCGAACAGAAGATTGATCGACATAGAAAACAGCATGCCGGCGATGCAGCCGGCAAACAATGTCGGAGCAAAATCACCGCCCACTCCACCGCCCGCATTGGTAAGGGCACATGCGGCGGATTTAACAAGCAACACTCCTGCAAGAAAGAGCATTATAACCCAGTCGCAGTCATCGGCAGCCCACAGCGAATGGCCAAGCACTCCGCTGCCGTGGCCGTTGACGATATCTCCCGCCACACCATATCCTTCGCCATAAAGCGCAGGAAAAATGAAGAGGCTGACGCCGATAAGCACTCCCGACACGATATTTTTCACCCATACATTGCGGAACCGGCCGATAAAACTTTCCGTACGGGTCATGACGAATGAGTAGTATATGGAATAAAGACCGCAGAAGAGACCGAGCAAAAGCACGACAGGTATCATATCCGCATCAAATCGGCAGGTGACATGCATCGGCAGGTCAAGTGTCATGCCGGAAAACATATATGACATGAACCATGAGGCGATGCAACAAGCCACCAGTGCGAGCACCGAAACAGTGGTCAGCTCCACACCGAGCACTTCCACCGCAAAAAGGGCGCCTCCGACGGGCGCTTTGAATATGCCCGCGATGCCGGCTCCGGCACCGCAGCCTATGAGTATTCGCAATGTATCGGGCGAAAGGCCGAAAAACTTGCCGACATTGCTTCCCACTCCGGCTCCGGCGTAGGCGATAGGCCCCTCTGAACCGGCTGACCCGCCAAATCCGAGTGTCAGCGCACATGAAAGCACGGGGGCATAGACAATATGCCCGGGCAGACGGTAATTTCCGCTGTCAAGAGCCCGACGTATGCGCTGACATCCAAATTCCATGTTGTCTTTAACCACATAACGGCAATAGATACCGCAGAGCAAAACGCCGGCCACCGGCAGAGCAATCAACAGCCATCCGGCATCGAGCATATCCATCAGAGCATACAGCCACGTTGTGACGGTTCCGATCAAGAACCGCAGCGTTTCAGCCCCGAGGCCGGTAATAAGTCCGACAAGCACGGAGAGCAGTATCAGGAATTTCTTTTTCGACATCAGGGTGCGTCCGTCGGCAGCCTGATGTCCGGCAACGGCAAGTATTCGCTGCTTACATTTAGAGAACCGGTCAGTCATCTCTCATAAATAAGGAATGTTGATTTATTCCCTCCCTTACTGACAAGAACAACATTCACACTCTAAAGTTGCATATAAAAGAGAGTATAAACCAAATTTTGCAGATGTGTGTTTATATCATATAACTCAATTACTTAAAACACACAGTTATGAAAACACGTTCGATTATTCTTATGACGGCAGTCGCGGCGTTGGCAGTCACGGGCTGTGTCAGCAAAAAGAAATATGAGGCCCTGAATTCCGACTACAATTCACTGCAGTCGCAATACAACACCACACAACTGGCACTTACCGAATGTCAGACCGGTGGCAAAAGCCTTCAGGCCATGCTCGCCGACGCGAAGAAAGGGAACGAGGATCTGCAGCGCAATTACGCCGAGCTGCAGAATGCTCTCAACCAAAGTATCGCCAACAATTCGCAAGGCAATGTCAACATATCCAAGCTTGTGGATGAAATCAATGCCTCAAACAAGTATATAAAGCAACTGATTGAAGCAAAGAGCAAGAGCGACTCGCTCAATATGGTGCTCACCAATAACCTGACACGTTCGCTCTCATCGTCAGAGTTGCAGGATGTCGATGTCAAGGTGCTCAAAGGCGTTGTCTATATCTCGCTCGCCGACAATATGCTGTTCCGCTCCGGAAGTTATCAGATAAGCGACAAAGCGATGGATATACTGAGCAAGATTGCAAAAATCATAAAGGCCTACAAAGATTATGACGTGCTGGTTGAAGGCAACACAGACAATGTGCCGATATCCAAGACAAATATCCGCAACAACTGGGATCTTAGCGCATTGCGCGCGTCATCAGTGGTGCAGGTATTGCAGGATAAATTCGGAGTAGACCCGTCACGGCTTACGGCCGGCGGACGCGGCGAATATAATCCGGTGGCGACAAACTCCACCGCCGAGGGACGTCAGCTCAACCGACGCACACAGATTATCATAACTCCAAATCTCGAACAATTCATGGATCTGATAGACAAAGCGCCCAATCAGGACAAATAAAAAAAGCGGGAAATTCCCGCTTTTTTATTTATACATAGTTTTCTGAATTTCCTAAGAAGGTGCACATTCTGTTATGCCACAAGCAATTGCAACAAAATCTTCAGAAATAATCATCAGTATGGTCAGAAATCTTCTTCTACGGTGGGCTGTTGCTGTTTATTTACATAATCAGAAAAAAAATCACGATTGACCATTTCTACCATATTCTGATTTGGATAAAGTTTTTCAAATGCTTTCTTTGCTTGTTTTTCCTGAAATTCAAAATCCCAATAGCTTTCTCCTATGTAATATCTTACTTTCATGATACCCCACTTTTTCACATCATTCCATGCTTCTTCCGAAATCTGATACCGAATGGGAAAATTGGCATATTTCTCATCTGCTAACCATTTTCCATTGGAGGGATCTCCAAAATAGGAATACGTGTTTGTCACGTGCATCTGAGAACTGTTGTCATGTATGGCAGTACCCTCGTATGTTTGACCATTACCAGTCCTTATTTTTAATTTTGCGCCTTTCTTCACAACTCTATCTTGTGCGCCCGGGAGTACCAATCCAAAATAATATACAATCTTTCCTTCAAGATAATGATGCATTCCAAAAAACGGCTCCAATTCAGCCCCATTGACATCCTTTACAATCTTGGATGAAGACTCATATTGCGCAAACTCACTGTTAAACAAATTGTTCATCGGGTTATACTCTACCTTTTTTGGTGGAACCGGCGGAGTAGTAAAAACGCCTTGTGGTGCTGATTGAGCAATCACGAACAACGGGAACTGCAATAAAATAAGAGTCAATAGCTTAATTTTCATTATTTAGATTTTTAGAAGATTTGAGATTGTTTCTATCAAAGGGCTTTTAATCAGCAATCGATTCGACTGTCAAATGTAAAGATAGGCTGATTAATCCAATTATACAAAATAAGAAGATTTATAATCAATATTTATAAACTATAAATTATAGTAATACAGTCGTCCATACTCTCATTTAAGAATATAGACAACTGTATTATAATTAATTACGTGTGTATTCGTTATTTATTCTTATTCCCACTCGATGGTGGCCGGTGGCTTGGAGGAGATGTCGTAGCATACGCGGTTTACGCCGCGGACATGGTTGATTATGTCGTTTGACACTTTTGCCATGAAGTCGTAAGGGAGGTGAGCCCAGTCGGCCGTCATGGCGTCGGTCGAGGTGACGGCACGCAGAGCTACGGCGCGTTCGTAGGTGCGTTCGTCGCCCATAACTCCTACACTCTGCACCGGCAGCAATATAACGCCGGCCTGCCAAACCTGGTCATACAGCCCCCAGTCGCGCAAGCCCTGAATGAAGATATGGTCGGCTTCCTGAAGCACAGCCACCTTTTCGGGGGTGATATCGCCAAGTATACGCACCGCCAGACCGGGTCCGGGGAAGGGATGGCGCTTGATCAGATGGTCGGGCATGCCGAGCTCGCGGCCAACCGCACGGACTTCATCCTTGAAAAGGAGACGGAGCGGTTCGCACAGCTTGAGGTTCATCTTTTCGGGAAGGCCTCCCACGTTGTGATGACTCTTGATTGTCGTGCCTGTAATCGAGAGACTCTCGATGCAGTCAGGATATATAGTGCCCTGGGCAAGCCATTTGACATCTTTAATCTTATGAGCTTCCTCATCAAACACATCAATGAAGCCCTTGCCTATGATTTTGCGTTTGCGCTCAGGCTCTGTCACTCCGGCGAGTTCGCTGAAGAACTTCTGCGAAGCATCAACGCCGATAACATTGAGGCCAAGGCATTTGTAATCGTTGAGCACATCGACAAACTCGTTTTTGCGAAGCATGCCGTGGTCGACGAATATGCAAGTAAGGTTGCTGCCGATTGCCTTGTTCAGCAACACAGCGGCTACCGAGGAGTCGACACCGCCGCTAAGTCCTAACACGACCTTGTCGTCGCCAAGCTGCTCGCGGAGTTCTTTTACGGTTGATTCGATAAATGAAGCCGCACTCCAGTCCTGTTTGCCGCCGCAGATGTCGACAACGAAGTTTTTAAGAAGTTTCGTACCGTCCTGCGAGTGATACACCTCGGGGTGGAACTGCACGCCCCAAATCGGCTCGTTATCTGACTGATAAGCCGCGATAGCCACTTTGTCGGTCGAGGCGATGGGTGTAAATCCCGCGGGAAGCGAGGTGATGGTGTCGCCATGACTCATCCACACTGTCGACCCAGCTTCGATGCCTTTCATCAGAGGCGAGCATTCATCGACTTTGGCGAGGATTGCCCGACCATACTCGCGCGAGGGCGCCGGCTCCACAGTGCCACCGTTGGTGTAGGAGATAAACTGGGCTCCATAGCAGATGCCGAGAATGGGCAGACGACCGCGAATCTTTGACAAATCGGTTTTGAACGCCTTCTCATCATAGACCGAGAAGGGCGAACCGGATAGTATCACACCGATCACTGACGGGTCGTCATGCGGAAACTTGTTGTAGGGGACAATCTCGCAATACATGTTGAGCTCGCGCACGCGGCGTCCGATAAGCTGCGTGGTCTGCGAACCGAAATCGAGAATAATAATTTTTTCCTGCATTAATGTGTAGTTGAAAAATTTACCGCAAAGTTAATCATTTTTCAACGATTTCCCGCATAATGACAACTAATCTATAGTATAAATTAGCCAATTTATACCACAGAGAGTGCCATGCGCTTTCAACCCCCAAGGCTCAGCCCCTTTGCATATATAACAATACGACAGGAGAATTTCCGTGAGAAGTTACGATATAAAAACTGTTAATTGCCGGGAGTCGGATATTGGCATTGTGGCGGGATTTTCATATCTTTGTAATTTGAAACGAAACAATACCGATAGAAATCAACCATTTCCGACAGATGAAATCTATTTATAAATATATAACCGCCATAGCTCTGACCGGAGCTGCAGGACTGGCCGCCGACGCCGCGCCAAAGACTGCGCCAAAAGGCGGCAAGTCGATGGAGGAGATAGAGCAGATGATACGCCGCGGTGCTCTCGCGGAAGCGGCCGAAGCGCTCGACTCCGCGGCCGCAGCGCAGCCCAAGAATGCCATGATTGACTATATGCGTGGCAAATGTCTTGTGGCACGCAATGACGATGCCGGAGCCACAGCGGCATTTGAAAACGCACACCGCAAAGGCTCCAACGACGCGCTGCTCGAACTTGCGGAGATAGCAATCAGAGAATATCGCGTTGACGATGCCGAAAGCCATATAGATGACTACAAAGCGTATATCATCAAAAACAAACGCAAGAAGCTTACCGACGAATCGGGAAAAATATCCTCACAACTTACACGCACGCGGTCAATGCTCGAACGTGTGGAGAAAATCATGGTGTTCGACTCCATCACAGTAGACAAAGATGCGTTTCTCGACGCTTACAGGCTGTCGGCCGAAGCCGGTTCGCTCAACTATCCGGACATACTTCCTGAAGGGGTGGAATATTCCGATCCGACGGTGGTATACCGTACCGAGGACGGGCGCGAGATGCTGTGGGGCGCACTTAACGACGACTGCGCATTCACCCTGCGGTCGATAAACCGTCTTGCCGACAACAGCTGGGAGCAGCCGCAAATCGTGGGTGACGGACTCGGACAGGACGGCGACGCCAACTATCCGTTTCTTATGCCCGACGGCGTGACACTGTATTTTGCTTCCGACAACGAAGAGTCACTCGGCGGACTCGATATATTCATATCGCGCAACAACGGCACTGAATTTCTCCAGCCGCAGAACATCGGCATGCCGTATAACTCACCCTACGATGATTATATGCTCGCCATCGACGAACTGACAGGCGTGGGGTTCTGGGCTTCTGACCGCAACCGCCTCGGCGACAAGGTGACGATATATATGTTCATACCCTCGCAGAGCCGCGTCAATGTCAATCCCGACGACCCGACCCTTGCCCGCCGCGCAAGCCTTCGCTCAATACGCGACACATGGCCTGACAACGCAGATTTCAGTAACATACGGAAGGCTCTTGACAGCGTGAAAGACAATGAGAGGAAACGCTCCCGCCAGTTTGAGCTGTCGCTGCCCGACGGACGTGTGCTGACACGATACGCACAGTTCACGTCGCAGCATGCCGCCGACATGATGTCGCAGTATGTGAGCCTGCTTAAAGCCACCGACGAAGCCCGCGAAAGACTTGACGCCCTAAGGGTGCGATACGGCAGCGGCGACACAAGCGTCGGCCCGGAGATAATTACAATGGAAGATGACATCGTGCAGGCCGAAGCCCAGTTAAAACGTGTGGCCAACGATGTGATAAGAGCAGAGATGGGAGGCAACGTAAAATGATACATCAGATACTTGCCGACATCGGCGACAGCCGCCGATATACGCTGCATTCGCACACTGAATTCTGCGACGGTCGCGCCACCATGGAAGCATTCGCGCGCAAGGCTGTCGAAGATGGATTTACACACTACGGCTTCTCGCCCCACTCCCCCATCGTCATCCCCTCTCCCTGCAACATGCTCCGCGACAACGTAGCCCGCTACGACGATGAGTATCGTCGCATCAGCGAAGAGTATGGCGACCGTGTGAAGTTTTACCGCTCGATGGAGATAGACTATCTTGGCGACGAATGGGGACCGGCACACGATTATTTCACATCGCTTGGCCTCGACTACTCCATCGGTTCGGTGCATTTCATACCATGTCAGTCAGGAGAGTATGTTGACATTGACGGCAACTTCGAGAATTTCAAAAAGAAAATGGATAAATATTTCCGCAACGACATACGCTATGTGGTTGAAACTTTCTATCAGCAGTCATGCAGGATGGTTGAGACAGGAGGCTTTGACATCATAGGCCATCTCGACAAGGTCGGCTGCAATGCAGGCTATTTTCAGCCCGGCATCGAGGACGAGCCGTGGTATCAGGCACTGCTCGACGATCTTATCGGCCGCGTGACCGATGCCGGCGTGGTTGTTGAAATCAACACAAAGGCATGGCATCAGCACAGTCGCATGTTCCCGCGCATCGACAAATGGAAAAAACTTGTAGACGCAGGAACCCGTCTTGTTGTGAACAGCGACGTGCATGTGCCCGCGCTCATAAATGCCGGACGCGATGAAGCCTACGCCGGGCTTGACAGCATAATGAAATCTCATCAACTTAACGGAGATATCAAATCATGAGTTTAAAGTCACTGTTCACTTGCATTATCCTGATGTTCGTGTCTATAGCGCCGGCATTCCCCCGAAGCACGACATCGATCTCCAACGGAATTAAGGTCACGACCACTGACAATGTCACCCGCAACGGCAAGGCCGGTATATTGTTCAAGATTGCTATGACAGTGCCCGGGCCGGAACCTGATGGAGCACTCATTATCGCAAATATATGCGATATGCAGTCAAAAAAAGTATACGTTAACGGCAGTGCATTAGGCACATACGGAAGCATCAGTATGCCTTACAAGAATAATGCATTCGACAACTGCGAGCTGTTCATCTCATACGATGAGCTAAAGAAAGGGAACATATCGAAGACCTCACCCTTTAAGTATTATATTACAATCAAATCCAAAAATAAGCCTAACCGGCAGTTGAAACAGACAGGGTATTTGGAATGGAAGGGATCATCTTCAAAGCCAACGCCCGCCCCAGCCCCAAATAAGCCTAAGGCAAGCGAAAAGAAATCCTGGGTTGAAGATTTTGGCAATATGACTGTCCATCACACTTTATATCCTGATGGAACAGAGAGTATCACAACCCAGATACCATGCATTTTCTGCCATGAGACAGGATTATGCCAGGCATGTTATGGCTCGGGGCAAATATATTGGCCGGGGTTGGGATGTTTCCAACCATGTGGAATGTGTTACGGGAAGAAGGTATGTACAGAATGTGGTGGGTCAAAAAAGCACTCGACAACAATATTCCGTAAACCTGACGGATTGTATTACGATACAAGCGGACGCATTATCACACCATCGCCTGATGTGATAGATAAAAATCATAAAATCGATGGAGTCTGTCCGGTATGCCACGGCACCGGGGTACAGGACTTTCCGATGTATGAAGATGACCCGACAGGCGCAAGTATCAATGTAATAGCAGCCCATGAATTGGGGTACCAGCATACAGGCGGAGGCGCTTGCCGATATTGTGGTAAATACAACTACCATGTGCACCTCAAATGCTACAAATGCGACTAATTCAATTAAATCCAACAGATACGATAAATGCCGGTAAAAATAGACGAAACGCTCCCCGCAGTGGAGCAACTGAAAAAAGAGAATATATTTGTCATGGGCGAACGCCGCGCATCGACGCAGGACATACGTCCGCTGCGCATTGCGGTGCTCAATCTCATGCCCATCAAGATAATGGCCGAGACCGACCTGCTGCGACTGCTTTCCAACACACCGCTGCAGATCGAGCTTGACCTTATTGATACCGGAGCTCACGATTCACGCAACACTCCAGAGGAGCACATCGCTGCATTCTACAAGAGATTTGACGAAATCGAACAGAACTACTATGACGGATTTATCGTGACCGGAGCGCCTGTCGAACGGCTCAAATTTGAAGATGTAGACTATTGGCAACGCCTCACGGAGATTTTCGACTGGGCGCGCACTCATGCCACATCGACATTATATATATGCTGGGCCGCTTTCGCCGCCATGTATCACTTCTACGGCATCGACAAGGTGATGCTCGACGAAAAGATATCAGGAGTGTTCCGTCATCGGTGCACTGATCCGCTCAACCCTCTTCTGCGCGGTTTCGACGACACATTCCATGTGCCGCACAGCCGCTACGCCACGGTCGACCCATCCGACATCGAAGCATGTGAGGGGCTGGAGATACTGGCAGAGAGCCCCGAAAGCGGAGTGTATATAGTAATGGGACGCGACGGACGCGAATTTTTCATCACCGGACATTCGGAATACTCGCCAATGACGCTTGACTTCGAATATCGCCGCGACCTCGAAAAAGGAATTAATCCCAAAGTGCCATGCAACTATTATCCTGACGACAACCCCGCAAACACGCCGTCGGTCAAGTGGCGCAGCCATGCCAACCTGTTGTTCTCCAACTGGCTGAACTACTACGTCTACCAGCAGACGCCATTCAATCTTTCCGATCTAGCATTGATGAAGAATATATGACAACGCAACCACGCACACTGGAACTGCTCGCGCCGGCTCGCACTACAGCAATCGCACGCGAAGCGATATTGCACGGCGCAGACGCTGTATATATCGGTGCGCCGAGCCATGGAGCTCGTGCAAAGGCCGGCAACTCCATTGACGACATACGCCGCCTCGTAGAGTTCGCCACTCCGTTCGGAGTTAAAATCTATGTCACGGTCAACACCATCATATATGATGACGAGCTTGATGCCGTAGAGAAGATGATATGGGAACTGTATGAGGCCGGTGTCGACGCGCTGATAGTGCAGGATATGGCCATTGCCGAGATGCGGCTTCCACCCATACAGCTACATGCCAGCACCCAGTGCGACACCCGCGATGCCGCAAAGGCCCGCTGGCTTCAGGATTGCGGCATGTCGCAGATTGTCATCGCGCGTGAATCCGGGCTTGACACAATCAGAGAAATTTATGCGGCCGTCGACGTGCCCCTCGAGGCATTCGTGCATGGCGCACTATGCGTAAGCTATAGCGGCGACTGCCGGGCAAGCCAGGTGCTTACCGGGCGGAGCGCCAACCGCGGCAACTGCGCACAGATGTGCCGTCTCCCCTATACACTTGTCGACGGCAACGGTCGCATTGTCGGACAAAAACATTACCTCTCGCTCCGCGACATGAACCGGCTGGCGTCTCTTGCCGAAATGGCTGATGCCGGCATCTCCTCCTTCAAAATCGAAGGCCGCCTGAAAGATGCCTCATACGTCAAGGAAGTCACTCTTGCCTACCGGCACGCCCTTGACCGGATTATCGATGCCAATCCTGAGCGCTACCGCCGTGCATCCCGCGGCATGGTGAATGCCGAGTTTATACCTGACCTCACAAAATCGTTCAACCGCGGATACACTGACTATTTCCTGCATGGCGGCATCGCAGGATGCGCCAACCGCAGCATCGCATCACTCGACACTCCCAAAGCTATCGGGGAGTATGTCGGGAAAGTGCGCAACGCAGCATCAGGTGTAATAGACGCCACGCTCAAAACCACACTTGTCAACGGCGACGGGCTGTCGTATATCACACCTGACGGACTTTCCGGAGGCTTCAGAGCCAACCGTGTGTCAGGCAACCGCATATTTCCGGCAGAGAGGATATCGCTTCCGGCAGGCACACGCCTTTACCGCTCCTTCGATAAGGAACGGGAAGAGATGCTCGGACGCCCGTCGGCAACACGTCTCATCGGCATCGACATTGTAATCGAGCGGCACACCGATGACACGATATCCCTATCCGGAAGCATCGCCGACGCAGGCACAGTGATCGTAACGGCCACGCAGGCAGTCATGCTGGCGAAGAGCAATCCCGCCGAACACCGCCGGCAGCAGTTGTCAAAGTGGGGCGGCACAGTTTTCACTGTGGCAGGATATGACGACCGCCTCGGCAACGAATTTGTGCCCGCATCGCAGCTTGCCGACTTGCGACGCCGACTGACAGCGGCGCTTACCGCAACACTTGCCGCGCGGCGCGATATACCACGCCCCGAGTCATCCACGTCAAGGCCGCTCCCGCCTGAAGGAAACAGGATAACCCATCGCGGCAACGTGTCAAACCGCCTTGCAGAAAAATTCTACCGCCACTGTGGCGTCACCGATATCGAACCGGCCATTGAAATCAGGAAGCCCGCGGGAAAAACGCCGCTGACGCTCATGGAGACACGCTACTGCCTGCGCCGTGAACTCGGGGCTTGCCTGCGCGACAACGGAGCCGATTCTCTGCCCGAGCCCCTGACACTCAAAGGCCAGGGATTTGAGATGCGTCTGCGGTTTGATTGCGCAAATTGCAGAATGCGGGTGAATTATCTTGGTAAATAAGTCAAATATATTTAAATTTGCACATAAGTAATAACCTAACTAATCTCTAACAAACGATTTTAACTCATGTCAACAAAAAAAGAACGCATCCTCGTGACAGGCGGAACCGGTTATATCGGCTCGCACACAGTGGTTGAACTCCAGCAGGCAGGCTATCCGGTAGTAATCATCGATGACCTGTCAAATTCAAACATAGATGTGCTCGACGGAATAGAGCGCATCACCGGCATACGCCCGGACTTCGTGGAAGCGTCATGTACGGACATCGCCGCCCTCACAAAACTGTTTGCCGACTATCCCGACATACGCGGCATCATCAATTTCGCCGCATCAAAGGCTGTAGGCGAGTCGATGGAGAAACCTATTCTCTATTACCGCAACAACCTCAACACACTGATGAACCTTCTCGAGCTCATGACACCCAACCATGTCAAAGGCATTGTGTTTTCATCATCGTGCACCGTATACGGTGAGCCTGATGTCAACCCTGTCACCGAACAGTCGCCTATCAAGAAAGCCACCTCGCCCTACGGCAACACCAAACAGATTTCAGAGGAGATCATAACCGACGTAATAAATGCCGGCGCGCCATTCAAGAGCATCATACTCCGCTACTTCAATCCTGTCGGCGCCCACCCGTCGGCCGAAATCGGCGAGCTCCCCAATGGTGTACCCCAGAACCTTATCCCTTACGTGACCCAGACGGCCATAGGCATACGCAAGGAACTCAGCGTGTTCGGCAACGACTATAATACCCCCGACGGATACTGCATACGCGACTTCATAAACGTGGTCGACCTCGCGAAAGCCCATGTAATCGCCGTCGAGCGTATGCTCACCGACAAGAGCGACGCCAAAATTGAAATTTTCAACCTCGGCACAGGCACCGGGCTTTCTGTAAAGGAACTTCTCGACTCGTTTGAACGTGCCACCGGAGTGAAAGTGCCCCACAAAGTTGTAGGACGCCGCGCCGGCGACATCGAGAAAGTATGGGCCGACCCGTCGTATGCCAACAACGTGCTCGGCTGGAAAGCGGAGACCCCCATCGACGACACAATGCGTTCGGCATGGGCGTGGCAGAAAAAGCTCCGCGAACGCGGCATCATGTAAATACGAATTCACAAAAATACAAGACGATGAAACGACTGCTGATCGGGCTTTTTGCCTTGACATGTCTCACGGGATACTCACAAAAAGCCCGTCAGGAAATTGCCGTCACTCCGGCCAAAGCAGGCGGCGTGTATTACGCTTACCCTGTCACAGAAAGCGACAACACCCCCGCGCCAAAAGGCTATACGCCCTTCTATGTAAGCCACTACGGACGTCACGGCTCACGCTATCTCATCTCCGACAAGGACTATGCCGGGGTGATTGACGTGATGCGCAAGGCTCACGAGGCCGGAAGCCTTACGCCGCTCGGCGAAAAGGTGTATGCCGACCTTCTGCGTGTGTGGGAGGAAGCCGAAGGACGCGGCGGCGAGCTGACACCGCTTGGCGCACGACAGCATCACGATATCGCACAACGCATGTATAAGGCCTATCCGCAGGCATTTGCAAAAGACGCCGAGATAACAGCCGCATCTACACAGGTGATGCGCTGCGCGCACTCGATGTTCAATTTCATCGAAGGGCTGAAAGAGCTCGACCCGTCACTGACGATACCTAAGGAATCAAACGCCCGCAACATGAGTTATCTCTGTCACAGCGAGCCTCCGTCGTGGGACTTCAATGACAACAAGGGACGTCTGCAATGGAAACCGGAATACAACAGATGGCGCGGCGGCAAGGTTAACCCCGAGCGTCTGCTGTCGTCGCTTTTCAACGACAGCCGTTATGTGAAGGAAAATGTCTTTGCCGACGAACTTCTGTGGGGTCTCTACTGGATTGCCGTCGACATGCAGAACATGGAGACCGAAGCCGAATTCATCAGTCTGTTCACTCCCGACGAGCTGTATGACCTCTGGGAGGTAATCAACGCATCGTTTTATATCACGAACTCAAGCTATCCGCGCAGCGACGGTCTTAACGTCGACAACGCGAAAAACCTTCTGCGCAACATACTTGACACCGCCGACAGCTATGTCGACAACGGCCGCCACGGAGCTACACTCCGTTTCGGCCACGACGGAAACATCGTGCCGCTTGCCGCTCTGATGCGTTTCACAGGCTGTCACGGTTATTCCGCCGGGCTTGACGACATTGCAGATGTGTGGCAGTCATATAATATCTCTCCCATGGCCTCCAACATGCAGATGATATTCTTCCGCAACAAACAGGGTGATGTCATTGTCAAGTTCATGATGAACGAGAAGGAGACAGCCATTGACATGCCGAGCGATATTTTCCCGTTCTACCGATGGGAAGAAGTCCGCAAATATTTCAATGAGGCAATCGACACCCCGTCGATTGAGTTTTGTCCTAAAGAATTACGCCAATGAAAAAGCTGCTTGCACTATTTACCGCGCTATCGCTAATGACCTTCGCGTCATGCTCCGGGAATGACGGAGAGGAAGAAAAGTTCAACAAAACTGAAACATGCGCCCTCATATCGGAATACGATGCAAACGGAGGCACGCTCACCCCCGGGCAGTATTCAATACTGATAAAGAACACCCGCATGCTGTTCAGCGACATCAAGAGCTGTATGAAAGAGCTTATGGAGATAAGCGAACCGTTGCGGTTCGCGCAGGAATATCAGAAGCTCCGCCACGACAGTGAATTTATCGACCGGCTTGTTGTCAGGGAGCAGGTATGGCGTGTGCTTATTCTTGGACAGAAAGGATTTTCGGAGGAGAACAAAGCAGAGTTCAGCGATCTGCCGGACGAATGCATGCTTATCGACTACTATGACGATTGCATACGCACTCGCATCACCGACGCTGAAAACGACAGCATAATGTAATAGCAGTATAGAATAAACAGCGGCACAATGGCCGGAGACATTACGTCCCATTCATTGTGCCGCTGTTTTTTATGTAATCACGTCAGCCAATTATAGCCTCTACTGCTTCTATCGCGCTGACGTTTGCCTGGTCAGGAGTGACAGGTACGACCGTCGCATAGTTGCGGTCAAGCCAATAGAGATCGGTGTCATCGGCGTCAGGCTCGTCGTTGATCTGCTTTCCGGTGAGCCAATAGAACGGACGTCCCGACGGGTCGGTATACTCTCGGTATTCTTCTGTCCAGTGACTTTTGGCCGAGCGCACCACTCTGAGTCCTTCGATTGCCACCTTAGCCGGAAAATTCACATTAAGACACAGCCCTTCGGGCAATCCCGATGCGATGACCGCACGCGATATCTTCTCGACATAAGGCATTGCCTGCGTGAAGTCGGCGGCCATTGAATGATGAGTCAGCGAATATCCTATCGCCGGTATTCCAATCATGCATGCCTCCATGACAGCCCCCATAGTGCCGGAATATATGAGATTGTTGCCGGCATTCGAGCCATGGTTTATGCCGCACAGCATGAGATCGGGACGTCGCGGCAATATATTGTGCATTGCGAGCTTGATGCAGTCGACCGGCGTACCGCTGACGCTGAATACTCGCACATTGCCGTCATATCCGCTGCTGTTATGCTCGGTGATGCGCAGCGGAGTGTTTACCGACATGGCCGACGACATTCCCGACTGCGGAGCTGACGGCGCCACGATATAGACATCGCCCAGCCGCTGTGCAATGCCGGCCAGCACGTGTATGCCGGGAGCGGCGATACCGTCATCATTGCTTATAAGTATCAAAGGTGTTTCCATAATCAAAATATTGTTTTATCTGATAACAAAGATACTCAATAGCGACGAAATACACAAATCAACAAATGTTCCACGGCCACTTATCAACAATCATCGACAGTTATCAACATATTTGGTTCTTTGATGATTATTAACTTTGCAATGCGGGCGAAATGTTGTTTATTTGCACCGTGAAACATTTTTCAATCTAATATGTGTATGGGAAAAATCATCGCGATAGCCAACCAGAAAGGAGGAGTCGGAAAAACAACCACGACCATCAATCTCGGAGCCTCTCTCGCCTCGTCGGGGAAACGCACGCTGATCATTGACGCCGACCCGCAGGCCAACGCCACTTCAGGCTACGGCATCGACCCGCGCTCAATGACATCGTCGATTTACGAATGTCTGGTCGACGGATATCCGGTCGACGGCTCACAAGTAAAGACCTGCGTCGAAAACCTCGACCTCGTGGGCTCGCGCATTGACCTCGCAGGCGCTGAAATCGAGCTCATCAACAAGCCCAACCGCGAGCGTGTGCTTGCCAATCTGCTCGAACCGCTCAAAACGGTCTACGACTATATACTTATCGACTGCTCCCCTTCTCTCGGCCTCATCACAGTCAATGCCCTCACTGCCGCCAACTCCGTAATCATTCCGGTGCAGGCCGAATATTTCGCACTCGAAGGAATATCAAAACTGCTCAACACGATACGCATCATAAAGTCGAAGCTCAATCCCGCACTTGAAATCGAAGGATTTCTGCTCACAATGTATGACGCGCGTCTGCGTCTTGCCAACCAGATCTATGAAGAGCTCAAGGGGCACTTCGCCGACATGGTGTTTGACACCGTGATACCACGCAACATACGCCTGAGCGAAGCGCCGTCACACGGACTTCCGGCAATACTCTACGACCCGGAAAGCCGCGGCGCAACGTCTCACATCATGCTCGCCAAGGAAATAATCGGCAAAAACAGATAACAGCGCCACCGGCTGAAAAAACGCATCTGACTTACAAACAACCATCGAACACAAGAATACAATGTCATTACCCAAACGCAATGCATTAGGCCGCGGACTCGACTCTCTGATAGCCATGGACGATGTTCCGGCTCGCGGGTCGTCGGTCATCAACGAAATAGCGCTCGACGCCATAACGCCCAACCCCGGACAGCCGCGTACCACATTTGACGAGGACGCACTCAACGATCTCGCTGTATCAATACGCGAAATCGGCATCATACAGCCGCTCTCGCTCCGTAAAATCGGCCCGGAGCAATATCAGATTATTGCCGGCGAACGCCGTTACCGCGCCGCCATCAAAGCCGGACTGACAACCGTGCCGGCATATATCCGTTCGGCAAACGACACGGAACTGACCGAGATGGCGCTCATAGAGAATATACAGCGAGAGGACCTCAACGCAATAGAAATCGCCCTTACGTTCAAGAAACTCATCGACCAATACAGCCTGACACAGGAGCGGCTGAGCGAACGCATAGGCAAAAAACGCGCCACAATAGCCAACTTTCTGCGACTGCTGCGGCTTCCGGCTGAAGTGCAGCTCGGTCTGCGTGACAAGCGCCTTGATATGGGACACGCCCGCGCACTTCTTTCAATCGACAATCCCGCTCTGCAATTAAAACTCTACAACGAGATTTTGCGTCAGGGCCTCTCTGTGCGTCGGGTTGAGGAACTAGCCAAAGCCTATCAGCTTGCCGACTCCGCACCGAAGAAAGAAAAAACAACGCCTGCGTCAAACCGCGAGTTCGAGACACTGCGCCGACAGTTGTCGTCGGCATTCAACACCCCGGTGCAGTTTGCATGCGACAACTCGGGAAAAGGAAAAATCACATTCCCGTTCAAAAATCAGGACGAACTTGCCAAATTAATTACTATCTTTGATAGTCTGAAAACAAGAGAACAATAGGCACAAAGCGGCGCAGTTGCAGACAAAAACGCCCAACTAACTACCGCTTAGCCGTTTATGCAATGAAAAAAGAAAATACATCAAAAAAAGAATATATCACTGCGGTCGCCGGAAAGTCACTGTTGTCACTTCTGGCGGCGCTTTTGCTGTGCCCATTTAACCTTTTTTCAAATTCTTTTGCAATTGGCTCGGCTGACGATGACCCGCAGCTTCCGCAAAGCATTCCGGTGGGCGAGACACCGTTGCCGCAAGGTTCGGAAATTGTCGGAGAACAGATAATCAACAATGGCGACCGCATCAAATTCATACCGTCAGACACGGTAAATGTGGTCAACACCGCAGCCATTGCCGACTCCATAGCCGGAATTACCGACGAGTGGGTGCCACGGCAGATCGAGTTCAACCCCGACCCCACGCGGGCTGTTTGGCTCGCAGCACTTTTCCCCGGACTCGGACAAGTCTACAACCGGCGCTACTGGAAGCTGCCGCTGATAGTAGGCGGATACCTCGGGCTCGGATACGCCACAAGCTGGAACAACGGTATGCTTACCGACTACACCAAAGCGTATGCCGACATCATGGACAACGACCCGACCACCAACAGCTACATGGATTTCTTCCCCTCGACAGTAAAAGAGGAGGATCTTGACAAGACATGGCTGACCAACATATTGCGTTCGCGCAAAAACTACTTCCGGCGCAACCGCGATCTGTGCATCATCGGCATGGTAGCAGTGTATCTGGTAGCCATAGTCGATGCATACGTCGACGCGTCGCTGGCTCATTTCGACATTTCCCCCGACCTTTCGATGGAAGTATATCCGTCGCTCATACAGGACGGACGCACACGACTTCCGTCAATGGGACTGCAATGGGCCATAACATTCTGACAAGCAATCAACGCAAAATCAACATCCTGATGAACAAGATATTCCGCAACATAACCACAGCATTGTCTCTTGCCGCATCGGTTGCCGGCGCCACGGCCGCCGATATCCTCTCGGTCAGAGACACAATAACAGATCCGCATATTGTCTATCCGGCAAGTTTCGAGGCCGACACGCACCTGATGATGCAGAACTGGTATATGCAGAATTATACCGAACTGGCTCGTGGCGACTATGGCTCAGGCTCCACGGTTGAACCGACCGACGAAGAGCTCATACAGCGTCTGATGTCGATGCCGACAGTAATCGAAATGCCGTTTAACTCGGTTGTCAAATCATACATCAAGATGTATGTCGACCGTCGCCGTTCGCTTGTCGAGAACATGCTCGGCATGTCGACCTACTACATGCCCATATTCGAGCAGGCACTCGAGCAGGAAGGTGTTCCGATGGAACTGAAATATCTGCCCATAATCGAGTCGGCGCTCAACCCCAACGCTGTGTCACCCGCCGGAGCCACCGGTCTGTGGCAGTTCATGCTTCCAACAGCGCGCGGTCTCGGCATGGAGATAAATTCGCTCGTCGACGAGCGCCGCGACCCCATACGCTCGTCACAGATGGCAGCACGCTATCTCAAGCAGCTCCACGACATCTACGGAGACTGGTCGCTTGCCATCGCTGCCTACAACTGCGGCCCGGGCAATGTCAACAAAGCAATACGCCGTGCCGGCGACGGTGAGAAAAAAGACTTCTGGGAGATTTATCCCTATCTTCCAGCCGAGACACGTGGATATCTGCCGGGGTTTATCGCGGCCAACTACGCGATGAATTATTATGACAAGCACAACATCTCGCCCGCTCTTGCACGACGTCCTATCGTAACAGACTCAGTCTATGTAAAAAAACGTGTCTACTTCCAGCAGATTGCCGATGTGCTCAACATTCCCATCGAGGAGATACGCACGCTCAATCCGCAATATCGTCAGGACGTGATACCCGGCGATATAAAGGCTTATCCGCTTGTGCTTCCGTCGCATCAGGCTCTCTGCTACATAATCTCCGAGGACAGCATCGTGGCTCACGACGCTGCCAAGTATTCACGCCGCGGAGTCGTGGAGCCATCGACCGGCGCATCCAAAATAAGTGATGACGGCAAATATATAATCACCGAAGAGGTCAAATTCCACAAAGTCAAGAAAGGAGACACATTCAGCGGCCTTGCGCGACGCTATGGCGTGACAGCCGCCTCAATCAAGAAGGCAAACGGCATAAAGACACTACGCCGCGGACGAACGATAAAGATTGTCACAATCAAAAAGACACTTAAACCGGAAGAGCCCAAAGTGGAAACTCCGGCTGAGACCGTACCCGAAACAACCGTACCCGAAACAACGGATAACTCCGACAACAAACTTATGGCAGAGAATTCAGCCGATGACACTGTCGCTGTCGAGCCGGAAACCGATGAACCCGAAACACCCGACACGGATGATGACGCCGACGCATCGGAAATACAAGGAGAAGCGTCTGATGTGCCAACCGTTGCCGGCGGAACGGGCAAAACACTGTCTGGCGCAACCGCCGCTGACGACCCTTCTGCCGATGCCGTAAGGCAGCGCATACAGTCGACATTCAACTCACGCAAACAGTCTCCGGCACAGAATGCGGAAGAAACAACGGACGCGACACCGAAGCCGGAACAGCCGGCCGCCAAACCCGCCGCTGCAAAAACATCAAAAGAGAAAGACAGCGCACCACGTCCGGTCTACCATAAAGTGAAACAGGGCGAGACTCTGTCAAAAATAGCCCGGCGCTACGGCACAACCGTCAAGAAGCTTCAGCGACTCAACGGCACTGACGGCTCGAAACTGAGAATCGGCCAGCGCGTCAGAGTCAAATGACGCATAGCCTTTTCATCACAAGCCCCACCACAAGCGAAAGCTAAACAATGGACAACAACGTAAAAGATATAAACATTGAGGAATTTGACTATCCGCTCCCCGACGAGCGGATAGCAAAGCATCCACTCGAGCAGCGCGACGCATGCCGGCTGCTTGTGCGCCATGCCGACGGCTCAATCTCTGACCATGTATTCTCCGAACTCGATAGTCTGCTTCCCGCCGACTCGATGCTGATTTACAACAACACACGTGTGATCAACGCGCGCCTTCGTTTCCGCAAGGGGGAAAACGGCACCGGAGCCCTGATAGAGATATTCTGTCTTGAACCTGACACTCCGGCCGATTATGCACAGAACTTCGCATCGACCACCGGCTGCTCCTGGACATGCTTCGTAGGCAATTCCAAACGATGGAAATCAGGGGCTCTTTCAGCTGAAATCGACATTGATGGCAAAACGGTCACACTCATGGCCGAACGTGTCGCGCGTCACGACAACACGTCTGTAGTGCGTTTCTCGTGGGACAATCACGCAGTCACATTCTCTCAGATTATATCTTCGGCCGGAGAAATTCCGATTCCTCCCTATCTCAACCGCTCGACCGAAGCCACCGACAACACCGACTATCAGACTGTCTACAGCCACATCGAAGGCTCCGTAGCCGCCCCGACAGCCGGACTGCACTTCACCGAACCTCTGCTGCAACGCATCTCACAACGAGGCATTCCACGACGTGAACTCACGCTCCACGTTGGAGCCGGGACATTCCAGCCTGTCAAAAGTGACACCATAGGCGAACACACCATGCACAGCGAGTGGATCGCAGTCGGCAGGCCGCTCATCGCCGAACTTGCCGCCACCGACCGCAAAGTGATTGCCGTAGGCACGACATCGGTCAGAACACTCGAAAGCCTCTACCACATCGGCTGTCTTATAAGCGAAGGCAAGCCGGCCGGAGAAGTGCCCCAATGGTATCCTTATGCGCCGGGGCACCCTTCGCTGTCGCGCAAGGATGCGTTTGGCCGGATACTGAAATATCTTGATGACAACAGTCTCGCCACTCTGATTGCCGCCACCCGCATCATCATCGCGCCGGGTTACACCTACAGAGTGATTGACGGCATGGTGACAAACTTCCATCAGCCGCGCTCCACACTGCTGCTGCTTGTCTCAGCCTTTACCGGCGGCGACTGGCGCCCGATCTACGATTTCGCATTGCAGCATGACTACCGGTTTCTGAGTTATGGCGACGGATCTCTCCTACTCAAATAAAAGACAATCATGTATATAATAAACACATCTTTTCATGCGGGGCGCCCGGTAGCCGACAGTATTATCGGTGATATCCGCGCCGGGCTGATGACCATGATGGCTGAGTCAACTCTTTTTACCGACATCATCATGGCCGAGATACTTGTGGAAGTCGACCCAGACTGCAAGAGTTTCACTCTGCAAGGCAAAGCAAGTGACCTGGACAAAGCTATGGAATGGTTTCAGAGCAAAGGGCAGGAGTTTCTCAACCGACTTCACCGCGACTACGGCCAGAATGTAGTGTATTTCACCACACCGATGCGACTGTTATAAAGGATATCAGATGGCATCAGCAGAACACCCGCTCAAGGATTGGGACAGAATAATCATAGGCATCGACCCCGGCACGAATGTGATGGGATATGCCATACTTGGCGTCAAGGGAAAGAAACCGGCCATGATAGCCATGGGAGTGATACAGCTCGACAAATTCGAGAGCCACTACCTTAGGTTGCGCCGTATCTATGACCGTGTGCTTGGCCTCGTGGAGCAGTATCTGCCCGATGAAATGGCGATAGAAGCCCCGTTCTTCGGCAAAAACGTGCAGTCTATGCTGAAGCTCGGACGTGCTCAGGGTGTGGCGATGGCGGCCGCGCTGTCACGCGACATACCCATTACCGAATATGAGCCGCGCAAAATCAAAATGGCTATAACAGGCAACGGCGCGGCATCAAAAGAGCAGGTAAAGGAACTGTTGCGGCGCATACTCGCCATCCCGGAGGAGAATATGCTCCCGCAACTCGACGCCACTGACGCTCTTGGCGCTGCACTATGCCACTTTTATGAGTCTGCCAAACCGGCAGTGGCCCGCGGAGCGTCATCGTGGAAATCATTCATTGCCGCACACCCCGACAGAGTAAAAAAGCAGTAAACAGTAAAACGAAAACAGAAACAAAATGGCAAAAGTAGGCGATACAGTACGTTTTCTCAACAGCATTGGCGGAGGCCGCATAGTACGCATCGAAGGCAACATAGCCCATGTGGAAGATTCCGACGGATTTGAAGTGCCGGCACTTCTCAGAGAATGCGTCGTTGTCATGGAAGCAGCTGCCGGCAGCGAAGCGAAACCGCAGACCAAAACATCGGAAAAGCCTAAAGCAGAGACTCCGGAATTACCGAAAATAGAGACTGCCGGCGGCAACAGCATCAACATAGTGATGGCTTTTGAACCGACTGACATAAAATCGCTGTCAAGTTCAGAATTCGATGCCGTGCTTGTCAACGACTCAAATTATTTCCTCAGTTTCACATTCGCCACCCGCGCCGACGGCGATGCAGGCTGGACACTACGCCGGGCAGGCACAGTCGAACCTAACATCGTATTGACAATGTGCACTCTGGCGCCCTCTCAGCTCAATGAAATCGACCGCACGCTCCTCCAGGTCATCGCCTACAAAGATGACAAGGCTTACGATTGCAAGGCTCCGGTATCAGTCGAGACAAAAATCGACAACACAAAATTCTTCAAACTGCACTGCTTCAAGGGCAACCCGTATTTCGACAATCCTGTCATAGCCATTGACATAATGAAAGATGACCGCCCCGCAGTGCCGGTAACTATTGATGCTTCACAGCTGCAAAAAGCCATGCGTGAGAAAAACGACGGCTCCCACGCTCCGCGGAAGGTGTCAAAATCATCACGCCACACGAAAAATGAAATTATAGAAGTAGACCTGCATATCACCGAACTGCTTGACAACACCGCAGGACTCAGCCGTGCCGACATGCTCAACCGTCAGATTGACGAATTTCGTAAAGTAATGGACGCTAATCTGCGCAACCACGGACAAAAAATAGTATTCATCCACGGCAAGGGCGAGGGAGTGCTGCGTCAGGCACTCTATAAAGAGCTCAACCACCGCTACAAAGGCCACGACGTGAGCGACGCTTCATTCAGAGAATATGGATTCGGAGCCACGCAGGTGGTGATACGCTGACCTTCAGTATATATTAAAACAAGACACCGATGATATTGTATTTTACAGGAACCGGCAACAGTCGCGACATCGCGACAAGGCTGTCAGAGGCACTTGCCGACAACGACATCGTGGAACTGAGCGGCAGCCTGCTGCGCGACAAGGAGCTGAAAGCCGCACAGCCATGCCGGGCAGTAGTATGGGTGTTCCCAGTGTACAGTTGGGGCGTTCCTCCCGTGGTAACCGACTTTATCAAGGATGTAAGACTGACAGGCACTCTTGCGGCGGCACACCATCTGGTGGCGACGTGCGGCGACGACGCCGGACTGACTGCACGGCAGTGGCGCAGACTGATACGCCGCCGGGGCTGGACGTCGGCTTCCGCATCAACCGTAATCATGCCAAACACATACACCCTGATGAAAGGTTTCGATGTCGACCCCGACGAACTTGCCGACGAAAAGCTCATGGCATCACGACCGCGCGTGGCTGAGATAGCACGCCGCATAAAAGACAACGCCGTCGATGACGATGTGACAAAGGGACGTTTCGCATGGTTTAAAAGCAATATAATATACCCGTGGTTCAAACGTTTCGCCATGAGTCCGAAACCGTTTCACGCCACCGACAGCTGCACAGGCTGCGGCCTTTGTGCACGCCGTTGTCCGCTCGGCAATATAACCATGAACGATGACCGCCGCCCATGCTGGGGCAACGATTGCGCTCTGTGTCTGCGCTGCTACCACACATGTCCCACAGCCGCCGTACAATATGGCAAAGCCACACGCGGCAAAGGACGTTTCCTTAATAAAAACTGATACTCAAGTCAATTTTATCTACAGACTTCTGTTTTTGAAAACAATATGTGAGAAATAGAGCGCTAATTGCAGTAAGCAGAATCATACGGGGGCTATAACAAATACACCCGCCTTAATATCAAAATAATTTTTGGCAGGCACCTTAAAAGTGGGAATTTTTCTTTGATAATTCGGAATAAAAGATTTAAATTTGTACCGTCGTTTACGACAACAATAGTCTTTACAGTATAAATTATCTAACCAAAAACAACTATGGCTTACGTAATCACCGACAAATGTGTAGCTTGCGGCACTTGCTTGCCTGTTTGCCCCGTTGAGGCAATCTCTGAAGGCGATATCTACCACATCGATCCCGACACTTGCATCGAGTGCGGTTCATGTGCTGAAGTATGTCCTTCTGAAGCAATTATCCCGGGCTAATCGTTTGAACAACGATTAAGATACAAAATCAGGCCGTGTCAGCTGTGACACGGCCTGATTTTGTATCTATGCCCCTTTCTGTCCGTGGCGACGCTTGCCTATGTTTGTCACTACCATTCCTGCGATGATGACAACCATTGCCACTACCTGCATCAGACGCAGATGCTCCAGCCCCATCGCCACAGCCGAGATCGCGGCAAACACTGGCAGCAGATACTGATATAGCGACACAAGCTCGGAGCCTATGCGCTTTATTGCCGGCTGCACCAGAAAATACGCGGCAAAAGTCGGAAGCAGAAGTATGAAAGCTATTTCAAGCCACGGCACCGCCGCGCTGCTGTGCAATATCCCCTCATCCTGCATTCCGGGCAACAGCAGCAAAGCCGGCACCGCCGCAAAAAGAAACACCCAGCGCAGCATGGTCACCGGCCTGTAGGTGTGGCTCGGTTTCTCGACAAACACCAGATAAAGCGCATAGCAGACGGTTGACGCAATGGCAAGAATGTCGCCGAGCAGATTGTCACTGCCGTTGGTGCCTCTGCCACCGTCAAGCACAACTATCGCCGCCCCGACAAACGACACCACCACACCGGCAATCTCGACCCATGAAGTGTGCTGGTGACGGAAAACCCTGTTGATAAGAATTACAAACACCGGCGGCAACGTCATTATTATTGATATGTCAATGGCATTGCCATAACGCAGCGACCTTACAAAAAGATAGATAAACGAAAACAGGCCGACTACTCCGCCGAGAACAAGACGGATCCAGTCATGCTTCTGTATGCGCTCACACTTGACGAATATCGACGCTGCCCAAAACAGCAGACAGCCGCCGATAAGTCTGACGGCTGCTATTCCCTGCGCACTCATCCACTCCGGGATAAGCGCCTTCGTAAACGACACATTTATACCCCAGAACATAGTGGCAAGGAGTATGCAGGCATTGCCGGTAAGAAACGCTCCGCGTCCTGACGGCGCAGAAGATGCGTTTTGATTTTTATTCATATATTCAGTTTTTTCACAAAAATCAAACGCAATAAATCAGGATAGTGTTCAGTTGTCGACCCCTGCCATCTGACGTAAAAAAATGTCGGGACAACAATCGCTGCCCCGACATTATATCCAATCGGTGTTTACAATCAGAAGCTGTAGTAGAAACCGAACGAGAGGTTGTAGCCTGAGAAATCAAAGCCCCAGCCGTCATAGTGGTTATCAAGAAGATCTTTTGCTGCGTCGTTAGTGCCACGATAACCGAGGAAACCGGCATGAGCCACGATGCTGCAACGGTCGTTGAGCGCAAGCGCGATACCGGGTTTGAAACCGATGCCGTATTTCACTGCTGTATCGCTGTCATCGCCATCGTATGATGCCTTGCCGAAGCCGAGGTCTACACCGCCGTCAACGAAAAGCGATACCATACCTTTTTTGTAGAACGTATAACGTGCGTAGGGATCAAAGTCTACAAGGTTGCCGTCAACAGATGAGCGATGGATATAAGACCAGCCGAGAACCGTACCGATAGCCCACTGTTCGCTGAGATTGTAACCTACTTCGGGAGCGATAGTGATTGTAGTGATTTTGTCGCTGTCGTTACGCCATGCGCCTACCGAACCACCTGCAAACCAATTCTGTGCTGCGGCAGTCAGTGTCATCACCGACATCACTGCCATCAAAATAATCTTTTTCATTCTTAGAAAAATTAAAGTGAATAAATTATTTAATTAAAAAGTGAATAAAATATAAATCAAGTGTACCTTTTTCAATAACTGCAGCAAATTTACTTAATATTTTTAAAAATGCAAGTCTCCGATAATGATTTACTGACATATCGACCACAATAAACGTCTTAACGAAAACAGTGAAATTCCGATAAAATCACAATTATTCTATAAAATTTAAATCATTAAGTGATGAGCCTGCAATCTTTTTTATGTATCTTTGTGTTGAATAAGTAATTGTCTCTTATATTATCAATCCACGCTAATCAGTCATCTTTTAAATGAACAACGACAGCCCAACTGCCCCATTGTTTTCCATTATCACGGTAACATATAACGCAGCTTCTACCCTGCCGCGCACACTTGAGTCAGTAAAGCAACAGACATGCCGCCTGTTTGAACATCTTATTATTGACGGAATGTCAACCGACGAAACATTGAAGCTGGCAGAAAATGCCGCAATCAAAGAGATGACAATACACAGCGGCAAGGACAGCGGCATATATGACGCAATGAACAAAGGACTCGGCATTGCCCGTGGCGAATACGTGATATTTCTCAACGCCGGCGATGCTTTCCATTCGCCCGATACTCTTCAACGCATTGCCGACACGATAATGGCAAACGACTTCCCCGGCATAGTCTACGGACAGACAGATATTGTGGATGACGGGGGCAATCGCCTCGGAGATCGCCACCTGCGGGCTCCTGAAGAGCTTTCACTCGACAGTTTCCGCGACGGCATGGTGGTTTGTCACCAGGCATTCATAGCCCTGCGCCGCATCACAGCACCCTACGACCTGAAATACCGTTTCTCGGCCGACTACGACTGGTGCATACGCTGCCTTCAGCATTCGCGCCACAATATATATATCGACGATGTGTTGATCGACTACCTCAACGAAGGAACAACGACACGCAATCATCGACGCTCACTGCGAGAGCGCTTCCGGATAATGTGCTACTACTACGGCACATTATCCACCATAAAAAAACACCTGTCATTCATCCCCCGCTACATGCGCCGACGCAAAAACGGCATCAACAACCAATAAGCTAAATTGGCTGTCAGCGGATTATCAGTATGCAACGAGCATCATACAATCAGATTGCCAATAAAACAGAAAATAATCCGACAATTTGACATTTATTGCATAAATTGACTCAAATTTTGTATAAAACTAACATATTTTCAATATCTTTGTGATTGTATTCTTTAATTTAACAAACCAATCACATGAAGAAAAAATCTTTCAGACAGTTGCTATGTCTATTGGCTACTGTCATTTCCTTGCAGCTCTCAGCCTCATCACATGTTGCAGCAAGGATTGGCGACGGCGCCGCGCCATCGGCACTTGCTCCGATGAGCGCAACTCCGGTTGACACACGTTTCGCTATGCCGGAGACCTTCAAAGGCCACAGTGACATCCGCACGTCATTCTCCAATTTCACAATGCCGGCAGACGCATCCCGGAAAACCATGTTTAAAGTTCCGGGCAGCAACATCAACATTCTGGGCTCCGTAGTCTACTCTGCCAGTCAGCCCAACGGATTCTACCGCATCCCTATCAATGCAGGCTCCGGACTCGAAGCCATCTATACCGAGACCAACAAAGTGCCCGACACAAACTTTGGTGCCGTAGCTATCGATGGCGTCTATTACGTGGCATGGCAATATAACTTCTTTGACATGATGCTCATAAACTATGTCGACAGCTATGATATGAACACATGGGAAAAGCTCTCACACAACGAAATCAAAAACTCGGCAATGTTTGCCTCTGATGTTTCGCTCGACCCTGTAAGCGGCCTGGTCTACGGTTGTTATATCAACAACGATGGCGACGGATATGTATTCGGCATTGGTGACTATGTAAACCTGTCACGTGCGGCCATAGCACCTATAACTACGCCCTGGAACGGCGTTGCCTTCGACTCCGACGGCACCCTCTATGCCATCGACATGAACGGCGACCTGCTCATTGTCGACAAAGGCACAGGTTCGACAACCAAAGTCGGAAGTACAGGCGTGACGCCCAAATATCAGAGTTCGGCCGTAATCGACCCAAAATCACACCGCATGTTCTGGACAGTATTCGGCGAAGACCAGACCGGACGCTTCTATGAGGTTGACAAATCTACAGGCGCCGCCACTATGCTCTATCAGTTTCCAGGCAATGAAGAAGTTTGCGGACTTGTAGTCATCGCCCCCGAAGCAGAAGATTATGCTCCGGCCGCAGTCACAGACCTATGCATCAATTTTCACGACGGTTCTCTCAGCGGGACAGTCGACTTCACTGCTCCCGACACCTACTTCTGCGGCGACGCAGCCATCGGCAATATAAGCTATAGTGTGCTTGCCAACGGAGCAGAAGTCGCCACAGGCACCACCTCGTTCGGCTCCACAGTCAAAGCTCCGGTCACACTCACCGAAGCCGGCGATTATGAATTTGCAGTCAGCGTCTCCACCGCCGAAGGCTCGAGTCCGCTAGTAAAGAAATCGGCCTTCATCGGAGCCGACACCCCCGTAGCAACTAAAGCCACCCTCGCCCGCGATGGCGAAAACCTCGTGCTCACATGGATGCCTGTCACAGAGAGTGTCAACGGCGGATACATCGACGTCGACAACATCACCTATACCGTGACCCGCTATCCCGACGCTATCGTAGTGGCCGAGAACCTTTCAGCCACAAAATTCATCGAACCCATCCCTGCCGGAGATGGCCTCATAAGCTACTACTACACTGTCGTAGCCCACGCAGGCAATCTAACTTCGGGAACAGCCACATCCAACTCAATCACCACCGGCTCTGTAACTCCGCCCTACACTTCCGAATTCAAAAAAGCGACAGGGCTCGACGGATTCACTATACTCAATGTCAACAACGACGATAAAGTGTGGACGCTCAAAAACTCTGCAGCCTATCTGCGCTACAGCAGCTATCTTGACTCCGACGACTGGCTGATAACACCGCCCATGCGCCTGCAAAAGGGCAAGACCTACAGACTCGGCTACATAATCTACACAGAGAGCGGAAGCTACAAAGAAAAGATCGAAGTCAAATGGGGAGCCGCCCCCACAGTCGACGGAATGACAGAAACCATCCTCGAGCCTTATGAATTCTCCAGTCTGAGTGACGTGTCATTCGAGTCATACATCACACCGGATGCCGACGGCGTCTACTACGTCGGATTCCACGGCATGAGCACCAAATACATGTATGGGCTCTTCATCAAGGAAATATCCATATCCGAAGGCACCGACCTACAGTCGCCCGCAGCGGCAACTGACATAACAGCCGTGCCTGACTACAACGGCGCAAACAAAGCGACAGTCAAATTCAACGCCCCGACCCTCAACGTCAAGGGCGACAAGCTCGATGCCATTACTAAAATAGAACTCCGGCGCAACGGCGACCTAATCAACACATTCAACAATCCCGCACCCGGCGAAGCCCTGTCATATCTTGACGAAGTGGAGGAAGCCGGCAACTACACGTACAGCGTGATAGCCTACAACAATGCAGGCGCAGGCAAGGAGACATCGTTCACCACATTCATCGGTATCAATCTGCCCGGCACTGTCACCAACCTCGTTGCCTCGGAGACGGCAAATCCGGGTGAAGTGACATTCAGTTGGGACGCAGCCACAACCGACGCCGACGGCAATCCTATGAATCCCTCCCTCATCAACTACAGCATATTTGAGTTCACCACAAGTTCGAAATACATACCCGTAGTCGAAAACCTTAATGCCACAACCTATACTTTCCGGGCAGTTCCTGCCGATGGCGAGCAGCAGATGAAGCAATGGGTCGTATGTGCCGGCACTGCAAGCGGACTCGGAGCACCGGTTGCTACCGATCTCATCTGCGTAGGACCCAATTACACCATGCCGTATATCGAGTCAATAGCAGGAGGCAAATTGTCGTCTAACTTCTCGATGGATCAGTCTAACGGAGGCGTATGGCGACTCTACAACTCGCAGACTCTGTCCGAACCGGTTTCTGTCGACGGCGACGACGGCCTCTTCGGCATGAAGGGCAACGGCCCCGGCACCTTCGGTTCCATCATCTCAGGCAAGATTGAAATCTCTGGCGACAAGCCGGGGCTCATGTTCTACACCTTCAACATCAATGGCAATGACCCGGCAACCGGCAGCGTTGTTCCCGACGAAAACATACTCAATGTCTACGTTCGCAGCGGAAATATCGAAACACGTGTATTGAACATCGAGATGAAATCGCTCCATGAAGCCGGCTGGAACTGCGTCACCGTTCCTCTCGACGCCTACATCGGAAAAGTCATCTACCTCCGTTTCGAGGGAATATGCGTCAACTACACCTATACTTTGGTTGACAATATACGCGTAGTCACATTGACCGACAACGACATTGCCGTAGCATCGGTAGAAGCACCCGCCAACGTCAAAGCCGGTGACGAATTCAATGTGAATGTCAAACTCGACAACCTCGGAACGAATATCGCCGACAGCTATACAGTCAGCCTCTACCGCGACGGTGAGAAAGTGGCCGAAAGCAAAGGCAGCGCCCTGCAGCCCGGGCTCAACGCCACGGTAAGTTTCAGGCAGACTATAAAAGTCATCGAGGATGAAACCGCTGAATATAGCGCTGAAGCAAGCCTTGACGGCGACTCCAATCCAAGTAACAATAAATCCGACTCTCCGGCTGTAGTCATCGCCGAATTCCCGACATATCCCACTCCCGCCGGACTTATCGCCAGTCATGCCGATAGCCGCGTATTACTCTCATGGGACGCACCCGTAATCGACACTACTGTGCCCGATGCCGTGACCGAGACTTTCGAATCGGCCGAACCATTCGCCACCACTGTTGCCGGCTGGACATTCCTTGACCTCGACGAAAAAGCCATTGGCGGCCTTAGCGGCATCAAGTTCCCAGGCATTGCCACTTATTCAAAGCAGTCATTCTTCGTGCTTGACAACAGCGACGCGCAATTCAACGCCACGTTCGAAACCCGTTCGGGCAACAAGTGCATAGTGGCCATGTTCGATTCTTACTTCGGAGAGATCAATGACTGGGCCATTTCGCCCGAACTCTGTGGCAAGGCTCAGACGATATCGGTCTACGCCCGCAGCTACGACAGCCGCTACAAAGAGTCCATCGAACTGCTCTACTCCACCGGAAGTCTTGACCCGGCCGACTTCATATCAGCAGGCAAACACGAACAGATATCTGACGAGTGGACCGAATATACTGCCGAACTCCCCGAGGGAGCACGCTACTTCGCCATTCGCTCATGCGCGATCGGAGCGTCCATGCTGATGGTTGATGATGTCACCTACATACCGGCATCTGCCAACACACGACTCGAGCACATCGGCTACAACGTGTATCGCAACGGCGAAAAACTCAACGACACACCCGTTACAGATACCACTATCACCGACACCCTCGCCCAACCCGGGTTCCACACCTATGCTGTAACCGCCCTTTACAACGTCGGTGAGTCACGCCCGGCCAAAGCCGACATAAATGTCATGTCAGGTATAGATGGAATTACTGCCGATGACAATGCACCCGCAGAATATTTCAATCTGCAAGGCATCCGTGTCGACTCCCCCCGGACAGGTAACATCTACATACGCCGTCAGGGTTCAAAAGCCGCTAAGGTAATATTCTGACATTTATAATAAACCATATCATGTAGGCAGATGCCGTTGCCGGCATCTGCCTACATCGCTTTTTCATGATAATTTCATCTGCCTGTATATAATGATATGGCAGTCGGAGGCTTATAAACCGAGTAATGCGTTGTCAAAATGCCGACTTACTGCCGACTTACGCATCAATTTTAAACAATGTTGGGAATTTAGTTTTCATATATTCGGAAAAATGCTTAACTTTGCATGGTTTTCACGATGGAAATCTTGTCAACCGCCACATAGTTTTAATAATAATTTTCCATAATTCCTATGCGCGAAACAAGACGAGCCACCCTTATACTTGAGGATGGCACCACGTTTGAGGGAAAATCTTTCGGATATGAAGCATCTACTTCCGGCGAAGTGGTATTCAACACGGCAATGACCGGATATCCCGAAAGTTTGACCGACCCTTCCTATGAAGGTCAGATTCTTGTCACCACCTACCCTATCCTCGGCAACTACGGCGTGCCACCGCGCCGCGAGAAAGATGACGTCAGCGAATTTTACGAAAGCGACCATATCCACGCCAAGGCAATCATAGCCCAGGACTACTCATGGGAGCACTCCCACTGGCAGGCCGACCGCTCACTGTCACAATGGCTCTGCGAGGAAAAAATCCCCGGCATCTACGGCATCGACACCCGCGCCCTCACCAAGCACCTGCGCGAAAAAGGCTCAATGCTTGGAAAAATCATCATTGAAGGCTGCGAGGATGTCGATTTTTATAATCCCAACCTCGAAAACCTCGTAGGCAAAACAAGCTGCAAAGAGGTGGAAATCCACGGCGACGGCGAAAAGACTGTCGTACTCGTCGACTGCGGCACAAAGCACAACATCATACGCTGCCTCACACGTCGCGGAGTCAAAGTGGTGCGCGTGCCCTGGGACTACGACTTCACACAGATACCCTACGACGGCCTTTTCATATCCAACGGCCCCGGCAACCCCGACATGGCCGAAGCCACAGTGGCTAATATACGCAAGGCTTTCGAAATCGGCAAACCGATTTGCGGCATCTGCATGGGCAACCAGCTTCTGGCCAAAGCCGCCGGAGCCAAGACCTACAAGCTCAAATACGGACACCGCTCACACAACCAGCCGGTGCGCCGCGCAGGCACCGAAACCTGCTACGTCACATCGCAGAACCACGGATATGCCGTCGACAGCTCAACTCTCGACAAAGACTGGGAACCGCTCTTCATCAACATGAACGACGGCACCAACGAGGGCATCCGTCACAAGACAAAGCCTTATTTCTCGGCACAGTTCCACCCCGAGGCATCATCAGGGCCCAAAGACACCGAGTTTATTTTCGACGAATTCATCGCACTGCTTTGAATTTGCCGCTCACCCGGCGCAGCGCCACTGCCCCACCGGCCGACGGCGCAGAGATAACACAACTGCAATTCTGCAACAAATATAAACCGCGGCATAGCCGCCACAACAACTCATAATGAGCGATAAGACCATAAAAAAAGTACTTTTGCTTGGTAGCGGTGCTCTCAAGATAGGCGAGGCCGGAGAATTCGACTACTCAGGCTCGCAGGCACTCAAAGCAATGAAAGAGGAGGGAATTGAGACTATCCTTATCAATCCCAATATTGCAACAGTACAAACGTCTGACGGTTTTGCCGACCACATCTACTTCCTCCCGGTGACTCCGTTCTTTGTCGAAAAAGTCATCGAGAAAGAGCGTCCCGACGGCATTTTGCTCGCATTCGGAGGTCAGACAGCCCTCAACTGCGGCGTGGCTCTCTACGAATCGGGAGTGCTTGAGAAATATAACGTACGCGTGCTCGGCACACCCGTGCGGGCAATCATGGACACTGAAGACCGCGAACTTTTCGTGCGCAAACTCGATGAAATCGGCGTAAAGACCATAAAAAGCGAAGCCGTTTCATCGGTCGACGACGCCCTGCAGGCCGCAAAAACCCTCGGCTACCCCGTGATCGTGCGTGCCGCTTACGCTCTCGGCGGACTCGGCTCCGGTTTCTGCGACAACGAGGAAGAACTTGTAGCCCTCACCGAGAAAGCGCTGTCATTCTCTCCCCAGGTTCTCGTCGAGAAATCGCTCAAAGGCTGGAAAGAAGTCGAATATGAAGTCGTCCGCGACCGTTTCGACAACTGTATCACCGTATGTAACATGGAGAACTTCGACCCGCTCGGCATACACACCGGCGAAAGTATCGTAGTCGCTCCCTCACAGACTCTCTCAAACGAAGATTACCACTACCTGCGTAAACTCGCTATAAAAATCATACGCCACGTAGGCATCGTAGGCGAATGCAACGTGCAGTATGCATTCGACCCCAAGTCGATGGACTACCGTGTCATCGAGGTTAACGCCCGTCTGAGCCGCTCTTCCGCCCTCGCGTCTAAAGCAACAGGCTATCCCCTGGCTTTCGTAGCGGCGAAACTCGGTCTCGGTTACGGTCTCTTCGATCTCAAGAACTCTGTCACAAAAGAGACATCAGCATTCTTCGAGCCTGCCCTCGACTATATCGTAGTGAAAATACCCCGCTGGGACCTCGGAAAATTCCACGGCGTACGCAAGGAAATCGGCTCTTCGATGAAATCAGTGGGTGAAGTAATGGCTATCGGCCGCACTTTCGAGGAAGCCATACAGAAAGGTCTCCGCATGATAGGCCAGGGTATGCACGGCTTCGTCGGCAACCGCGAAATCAAAATCAACGACATCGACCACGCCCTCGCCGAACCTACCGACAAACGCATCTTCGTCATTGCCAAAGCAATGAAATCAGGCTACACGGTCGATAAAATACACGAACTCACCAAGATTGACAAATGGTTCCTCTACAAGCTCCAGCATCTGATCGACACTGAAGCCGAACTTGAGTCATTCGACGAGATAGAGAAACTCCCCGCGACGCTCCTGCGTCTGGCAAAAGAACAGGGCTTCAGTGACTTCCAGATAGCACGAGCAGTCCTCGACAACTTCGGAGGCTCGGCCGAAAACGCCAACCGACGCGTGCGCGCCTACCGCAAGAGCCTCGGCATCGTTCCTGTTGTAAAACAGATCGACACACTTGCCGCCGAATATCCCGCACAGACCAACTACCTCTACCTGACTTACAACGGCTCGGAAAACGATGTAAACTATCTCCACGACCACCGCTCCATTGTGGTGCTCGGATCGGGTGCATATCGCATCGGAAGCTCCGTGGAGTTCGACTGGTGTTCGGTCAACGCGCTGATGACGGTCAAGAAAGAAGGCTGGCGCTCGGTAATGATCAACTACAATCCCGAAACCGTATCGACCGACTACGACATGTGCGACCGGCTCTACTTCGACGAACTCACATTCGAGCGCGTCATGGACATTCTTGACCTTGAGCAACCCCACGGCGCCATCCTGTCGGTAGGCGGCCAGATACCCAACAACCTTGCAACACGTCTTGATGACGAAGGGGTAAACATACTCGGCACCACCGCACGGAGTATCGACAACGCCGAAGACCGTCACAAATTCTCGGCAATGCTCGACAACCTCGGCATTGACCAGCCACGCTGGCGAGAGCTTACAAGCTTCGACGACATTCGTGAGTTTATCGACGAAGTAGGATTCCCGGTGCTCGTCCGTCCCAGCTACGTGCTCTCAGGAGCAGCCATGAATGTCTGCTCCAACGACGACGAACTCGAGCGCTTCCTGCGTCTTGCAGCCAACGTCTCGAAGCAACACCCCGTCGTTGTCACCGAATTCATACAGAACGCAAAAGAAATCGAGATGGACGCCGTAGCGGCCAACGGCGAGATAAAAGCCTACGCTATTTCCGAGCATATAGAATTTGCCGGCGTTCACTCTGGCGACGCCACCATACAGTTCCCGCCGCAGAAACTCTACGTCGAGACAATGCGCCGCATCAAGAAAATCTCGGCACAGATAGCCAAAGCGCTCAACATCACAGGTCCGTTCAACATCCAGTATCTTGCCAAAAACAACGATATAAAGGTCATCGAATGCAACCTGCGCGCATCGCGAAGCTTCCCATTCGTGTCAAAGGTGCTCAAAATCAACTTCATCGACCTCGCCACCAAAGCCATGCTCGGTCTTGAGGTAGAGAAACCGGCCAAAAACGCCTTCGACCTCGACTACGTGGGCATAAAGGCCTCACAGTTCTCATTCTCGCGTCTGCAGGGAGCCGACCCGGTGCTCGGAGTCGACATGTCGTCAACAGGCGAAGTCGGCTGTATCGGTGTCGACACCTCCGAAGCAGTCATGAAATCAATGCTCTCGGTCGGCTATCGTGTGCCCAAGAAAGGAATACTCCTCTCGACAGGCTCCGCACGCCAGAAAATCGACATGCTTGACGCCGCACATCAGCTTCACAACAAGGGCTACGTGCTCTACGCCACAGGAGGCACTCACCAGTTCCTCGCCGACAACGGCATCCCCGCAATCCGCGTCTACTGGCCCTCGCAGCCCGAGATGCAGCCGCAGGCACTGCAGCTCCTTCACGACAAAGAAATAGACCTCGTTGTCAACATTCCCAAAAACCTGTCGACCACCGAGCTCAGCAACGGTTACAAGATACGCCGCGCAGCCATCGACCTCAACATTCCGCTGCTGACCAACGCTCGTCTCGCGTCAGCCTTTGTACGTGCATTCACCACTCTCTCACTCAACGATATAGAAATCAAACCCTGGGACGAATACTAAATCGTATTTCGGACTCACAGGATACCCACTACTGACGGAGGTGCTTCATTAAAAAAATGAAGCACCTCCGTCGCTTATTTATCTCAGGAAACATAAACATTTCCCGATTTGGTGCAAAAACGGCCAAAAACATTTTGCCGTTTCGTACATCTTCACTTCTCTTCTACCGCGTCACCCTGCTCGGGCCATGGGAAAAGATGCGGATTGACCGACACATGCACATCGTCACGATGCAGCCTTACGCCGACATACTCGACGAGTTTCCGGCGCTGCTCCTCGGTTAGTCCGCCATCAGCCTTCACAAACACCATGTTTACCGTATCGTTACGCGAAGACGACACTCCGGCAAGCACCATATTTGACAACGCGATATCCTTGATCTGCGGGAAAAGCACCTTCACCTCCGGAGCCAGCTTCGATGACTCATCAGAAAAATCCGAACGCAACGCAAGCACCGACTCAAGCGAGTCTATACGGTTCTGACGCTGCAATATTTCCTGCTGCATCACAGTGTAAAGCTGCGACACCGACTTGTCATCATCCGCTGCCGCACCAAGACTGAACCCCTGCTTTATCGTCAATATCGTGCCTCCAAGACCCACCGAGTCAAGTTTGTGGAGCATGGCAAGCTGAAGCGAATCTTTCGGCAGCGCCTCCCCGATCAGCGTCACGTCGATATAGCGGCGGCCGTCTTTCATATACTCCTTATGGCTCAGCACCTGAGTATTGGGAAACACCATCTCTTTATTGACAAACTGCGTGGCATTCACCATGAATATATTCGATCTTATCATATTGACTGTCAGGTAGGCGCTCAACCCTATCGTGACAGTCACAATTGCCGTCACCACAGTCTGCACGCGCCGCGCCTTCTTTTCATCCTTCTGCACAACCGGCTTGAAACGCATCATCTTCACCCCTATCCATGTGGCGAACAATATGAACACCATGTTGGTAAAAAACAGATAAAGAGCCCCGAAAAAGAAATGCGGCTGCAATGTGGCCAGTCCGTATCCCGCCGTACACAGCGGAGGCATCAGCGACGTCGCTATAGCGACTCCCGGCAGCACCTGCCCCTTGTTCTTGCATGCGAGGCTCACTATTCCCGCCCCTCCGCCAAACAACGCGATAAACACATCATAAATCGACGGCGACGTGCGCGCCAGCAACTGACTCCCGTCCTCATACTGCGGCGATATCAGAAAATACACCGCCGACGCCACTATCGAACCCAGCACCGCCATCAATATGTTCTTCAATCCCCGCTGCAATAACACATAGTCACTTATGCCGATACCGAGCCCCATTCCTATTATAGGCCCCATCAGCGGAGATATAAGCATCGCGCCTATTATCACTGCCACATTGTCAGTATTCAGACCCAGCGAAGCCACAAATATCGCAAACACCAATATCAGCAGCTGCGACCCTTTGAACGACACCCCCGACCGTATCGAAGCCTCCGTATCGGCCTGCGGCTCGAGGTCGGCACTGACATTGAAATACGACTTCAGATCATTGAAATATCTTGAAAACTGCTCTTTCGACGGCATAACAGATGTATAATTACAAGTTGAAACATAAGAAGAACACACATAAATCAGTTATCATCATGAGCTGAAATATTATCAAGATTGTGTCTCCTGATATCATAACCCATAACTCTGACTTATTACCAATAATAACAAAGACACCCCGCAGATTGATTATCGCAGAGTGTCTTTTTATGAAAGACCGGTCAGAACAGCAGCGCTATGCGATACACCACAAACGCCGCAAGCCACGCCGCCGCCGTATTATACACCGCGACAAACACCCCGTATTTCCACGAATGTGTTTCCCTTACTATAGCCACAATCGTAGCGACACACGGGCAATAAAGTAGTATGAACACCATCAGCGACAATGCCACCGCCGGCGTGAAGTCAGGCTCTCCGGTCGCCGGATTGACTGCCGTCAGCCGCGCCGACAGCGCCGTGTCATCAATCTCCTCGTCGCCCGTATAAAGCACACCGAGTGTCGACACCACAATCTCCTTCGCCGGAATGCCGGCAACCACAGCCACCGACGCCCTCCACGAGAAACCAAGCGGACGGAACACCGGATTTATGGCCTTGCCTATCATCTCCAGAAACGAGTCGTGCGACATATCTATACTGTCATCTCCCGCCTGCTCTGCGACGACCGCACTCTCGGCCGTCTCCTCATGGCGTGGGAAATAATTGAGTGCCCACACAACGATGCTCGCCACAAGTATTATGCCGCCCATCTTGCGCAGATACTGCTGCGCCTTCCACCACATGTGGCGCATTGACGACTTCAGCGTCGGCACCCTGTAAGGCGGCAGCTCCATCACAAATGGCGTCTCGTCGACCTTGAAAACAAACCGCCGCAACAATCTCGCAGTAATCACCGCCACTGCCACGCCGAGCACATATATCAGCAGAAACACCAGCGCCGCGTGCGCCGAAAAGAATGTTCCCACAAGAAGCACATATATCGGCAGACGGGCCGAACACGACACAAACGGATTGATAAGTATCGTTATCAGGCGTGAGCTCCGGCTCTCTATCGTGCGGCATGCCATGATGGCCGGCACATTACATCCAAAGCCCATAACCAGCGGAATGAACGACTTGCCGTGAAGCCCTATCCTATGCATTATCCTGTCCATGATAAACGCCGCCCTAGCCATGTAGCCGGAATCTTCCATAAACGATATGAAGAAATACAATATCAATATATTTGGCAGAAACACAATCACTCCGCCCACACCACCGATTATTCCGTCGGCAATCAGATCCTTGAGCGGCCCCTCCGCCATATTGTCATTTACAACACCGCTGAGCAGGTCGAAACCTCTCTCGATCCATTCCATCGGATACTGCCCGATATAGAATGTCACCCAGAAGATAAAGAACATTATGGCGAGAAACACCGGAAAACCGAAAAGCCTGTTGGTGACAAACGCGTCGATTATATGCGTCGTCGACACCTTCTCTTTCTCACTGCGCTCAAGCGTCTCGGCAAGCGCACCCGATATGAAGCCATACTTCTCGTTGGCCACCATCGTCGACACATCCTCGTCGTGCATTTCGCCCAGATGAGCCACCGCCTTGTCTCGGAGCTCCTTGATTTCAGAGCTTTTCGACGAACTCTCAATGATTTTATCCGCCTCCTGATCCTTTTCAAGCAGCTTTATAGCGAGATATCTGGCCGAAAAACGGCTTGAAATCTGCGGATCGGCCTTAAGCAGAGGCTTTACCGTATCTATCGCGTCCTCGACATCACGCCCCAGCTTCACATGCACATGCCGCACATCCTCATTGCGCCCCTCATACACCTCTATGATTGTGTCAAACAGCCGGTCGATGCCCTCGCCGTTGCGCGACACCGTAGGCACAATAGGCACCCCTATCATCCCCCCCAGCGTCTTATAGTCGAGAGTGTCGCCCGAACTGCGCAGCTCGTCATACAGATTGAGCGCTATCACCATCGAGTGGTCCATGTCGATAAGCTCAGTCGTCAGATACAGATTGCGCTCAAGATTTGACGCGTCAACCACATTGACAATCACATCAGGCATCGACTCCGACAGATAACGCCTCACATACAGCTCCTCAGGCGAGTAAGCCGAAAGAGAGTAAGTGCCCGGCAGATCGACAATATTGAACTTATATCCTTTGTGTCGAAATGTGCCGTGCTTGCAGTCGACAGTCACTCCGCTGTAGTTTCCCACATGCTCCTGAGCCCCCGACGCTATATTGAAAAGCGATGTCTTGCCGCAATTGGGATTGCCCACAAGGGCTATATTTATAGTGCGTCCCGAAGCCTCGAGATTTCTTGACATACCGTCACCGTCATTATCAACCGCAGGCTCAAACGTGGCATCACACCCCGCCTGTCTGTATTCACTCTCCGGCACTACTTCTATCATCGACGCCTCGTTGTGGCGCAACGACACTTCATAACCCATCAGACGGTATTTCACCGGGTCGCGTAACGGCGCATTCAACACTGCCGTGATTTCACGCCCCTTGACAAATCCCATCTCCATCACACGGCGGCGGAACGCCCCGTGTCCGAGTATTTTTATTATAATGGCCGACTGGCCGGTTTCAAGATCTGATAATCTCATGACTCACACTATATTTGATACAGGTTTCGGGAGAGACTTCCGCAATATGCCATTGCAGCATGCAAAGGTCAGAAAAAATCCATTCAATACAAAACATTTACAGCCATTATTTATATCCATTCTAAACAAACCCGCTAATTTGGACATCATATTACGGATTAATGAATCGTGAATTATGATTGTGATTGTGAATTGTTTCATTTTTTTTGTAATTTTGACGATTATTTGCAATTTGACAGCCAATATCACGTTTTATAATCAGCAGAGCTGATATAATGCCGCTGCAAAACAACCGATAGCAATGAAAAAGAGACTAATCGCACTGCTTGTGCTCATATATACAATGGCTGGAACTGCTACAACAACCGCGCAGGAGCCTTTCCGCCGCGGCCTTCAGCAGGTCACATTCATCCCGAAAGGACAATGGATTACCGGCGTCAGCGTCAGCTACTCACAGTCCAACCAGTCAAACTATCAGTTCCTCGTCATTGAAAACCTCAACGGCGACACCTACAGTTTTAAGGTCAGCCCCATGCTGATGTACTCTTTCAAAGACAATCTCGCCGCAGGAGCACGCTTCGCCTACACCCGTTCGAAAGTCGACCTCCGCTCAGCCGACGTAGTGCTCGACTCCGAGACCGGTTATAACGTCGACAACCTTTACAGCATATCACAGAACTGGTACGGCACAGCCGCATTCCGCAACTACATCTCGCTCGGCAACAACCGTCGCTTCGGCATGTTTAACGAAGTGCAGCTCGAAATCGGCGGCGGCGAGTCAAAAATATGCAACGGCTCAGGCGAAGACCTCACCGGCACATATTCCCGCAATGTCAACTTCAACATAGGTCTCGCGCCCGGCATGATAATGTTTCTCAACAACTATTCGGCGCTCGAAGTCAATGTCGGTGTGCTCGGCTTCTCTTACACAAGCTCCAAATCTACAACCGACCGCGTATATGTCGCTCACTCCGACTCCCGACGCGCCAACTTTAAAATAAACCTCTTTTCAATCACCTTCGGGGTGGCATTCTATCTGTAAGCGCTATGAAAAAGATTAAATTACTGCTCATCGTCATCGCGCTGTTGCTTTCCGCCGCTCAGGCCGGCGCACAGTCACCCGTATGCGCCGAAGCGCCTGTAGCCGGTCGCCCGTGCAAGGATTTCTCCAGCAAATTCATAATCAGCGAAAACATTCTCGGCTCCAAGAAAATAAAGCTCGACTCGCTGAGCGGGTCAAGTCCCTACCTCGACCAAAAAGTAATTGTCGGCGGCGACACCGTCAGCATAATCCTCCCCGACAAAAACTACGGCCGCTACGACCGTGGCCTCTTCAACTTCCTCATCATACCCAAAGGACAGTGGTCGTTCGGACTCACCGCTTCCTACGGCGAATTCAACACCGACGACATTCAGATACTTTCCATACTCAAAAACTTCGACCTCAAAGTCAAGGCCTACTCTCTCAAACCCTCGATTTCCTACTTCTTCCGCAGCAACCAGTCAATAGGCATAAAGTTCGACTACACCCGCTCGTCGGTCGACCTCGACAACATGACATTCGACTTCGACGGCGACCTGAACTTCTCGCTGCGAGACATCAGCTACTACTCGCAATCCTACACCGCGTCGATCAACTATCGCAACTATATCGGACTCGGACCCGAAAAGCGTTTCGCAATATTCAACGAAGTCGACCTCGGGTTCGGAAGCGGCTCATCACGTTTCAAACGGCTCTACAACAACGAGCCGCGCGACACCCGCACCAACATCACCCGCGCAAGCCTGAACTTCAGCCCCGGTCTATGCGTATTCATAATGGACTACGTATCGTTCAACGTGTCATTCGGCGTGTTCGGGCTCCACATGACCAACGAAAAGCAGACCACCGACGGCATCGAAGAAGGCTCACGCTTCTCTTCCGGAGCCAACTTCCGTTTCAACATCTTCAACATCAACTTCGGCATGGCCGTACACATCTGACGTCAGCAGTTTAACAGACAATATCACCGCATGACTAAAATCACCAACATAACATACGCGACGCTCACCGCACTGCTCATCGCGGTCATCGCTGCAGGCTGCATCAAAAACGATATCCCCTATCCGCGCATACAGCCCAACATCACAAGTCTCGAAGTGCGGCACCAGTCACAGGCCGCTCAGCTCGACACCATCAACCGCATAGCCACTGTCTACCTCGACGAAACAGCCGATATCTACAACGTCGACATACTGCAGTGCACGCTGTCCGACAAAGCATCTTTCGTCGGCGACTCCATCGCAGGCTCAATCGATCTCTCTCAGCCACGCTACTACATTCTTCAGATTTATCAGGAATATGTATGGACTCTCAAAGCCGTACAGAATATTACACGCAACTTCTCAGTAGCCAACCAGATCGGAGCATCGGTAATCGACGTGCCCGGACGACGCATCGTTGTGACACTGCCATCAACAGCCGATATCTCACAGGTAAAAGTGCTGACAGCGAAATTAGGCTCTGAAAACTCAACAATCACCCCCGAAATCGAAGGCCGATACATCGACCTTACACGTCCGTATCAGATTACTGTGACCGACTACGGACGCTCTGCCGACTGGACTATCTACTGCCTGATTACCGAAGCCACTGTGACTACCGTGCGCGCCGATGCATGGACCAACGTTGCATGGGTCTACGGCGAAGCTCAGGAAGGACGCGACAACTATATCGAATACCGCGCCGCTTCCGATACAGAATGGACCCGCGTTCCCGACTCATGGCTCACCGTCGACGGCGGCAGCTTCCACGCCCGCATAATTCACCTGCAGGCACTCACCGACTACGTTGCCCGCGCTGTGTCAGGCGACGAATACGGCGCCGAAATCGAATTCCGCACCGGCGCCGTCATACAGCCGCCAAACGCCGACTTCGACAACTGGTGGCTCAACGGCAAAGTCTGGAACCCCTGGGCTGAAGGCGGCGAACAATTCTGGGACACCGGCAACAAAGGCGCCACCACTCTCGGCTCAAGCAACACACAGCCATCCGACGACACTCCCACTGGCACAGGACGCTCAGCCCGCCTCGAGACACGCTTCGTGGGCATCGGCATGGTCGGAAAACTGGCCGCCGGCAATATCTTTGCAGGCGAATACGTCCGCACTGACGGAACAAACGGTGTTCTCAGTTTCGGCAAACCTTTTGCCGAACGTCCGACACGGCTGCGCGGATACTACACCTACCACTCCGCGCCAATCAGTTCCGTAACATCCGGATTTAACGATCTCAAAAACCGTCCCGACACATGCACCGTGTGGGCTGCGCTGATTGACTCCCCCGAACCGTTCGAGATACGCACAAACCCCGCCAACCGACAGCTCTTCGACCCGGAAGCACCCTACGTCATTGCCTACGGCGCATTCCAGAGCGGAGATGACTGCGCGCAATGGTCGCAGTTCGAATTCAATCTCCAATACAAAGCCACCGACCGCGTGCCCCGCTACATTCTCATCGTAGGCTCGGCAAGCAAATACGGCGACTACTTCACCGGCGGCAACGGCTCCGTGCTCTGCCTCGACGACCTCCAGCTGCTCTACGACTATTGACAATCGACCGGGTCACAGAAGTCCCGACTGTCAGTAGCCAGAAATTGCATGTAATTTAATCAACCCGACAATAAATGTAAAATTATGAAGAAACTCATCATCTCCATGCTCGCACTCGGCGCAGCGATATCATCATCTGCACAGGCCGACCTGCTCGATAACCCCGACAACCACGCCTACTTCGGCGCACGTCTCTCGCTTGACATCTCGTCAACAGCCGACGGCAACGACTACTACTCAAACGGCGCAGGCTTCAGCGTCGGTGCTGTCTACAACATCCCGTTGTATATGAACCTCTACTTCGAGCCCGGCCTATCCATATTTTACGACACATTCGGCACAGAAACATTAGTAAACGCCCCTGACGGAACACTCGCCGGAACAATCGACGGTTCAATCCGCAACTTCGGCTTCCGAATTCCTCTCGTCGCCGGATATCACTTCGACTTCACTGACGACATGCAGTTTTCAGTATTTACAGGTCCGCAGATCAACCTCAGCTTAATGGCCAAAGAGCACTTCTTGGGAAAATCAAATTCTATTTTCGGCGACCAGGGCTTCAAACACGCCGACCTGCAATGGGCGATCGGCGTAGGCCTTTCATGGCAAAAATACTACATCTCCATGTCAGGAGGCTTAGGCATGACAAAAGCCCGCGACTGGAGCATACGCGACAACAACGGAGCCATCGTCTACGAAGACTCTTTCCGCCGCAACAACTTCAGCATAGCCATCGGCTACAACTTCTGATCCAGACAAACGCAATCGCATCAACGAAAAAAAGAAACGGGAGTGTTTTGCCCCCGTTTCTTTTTTTCGTTGATGACCCTATATTCTCGGATCCGGATTATCCGACACACATATCCAGAAAAGCAGATACGCCAGAATGCCGACTCCGCATAAAGCCGCCACCGCCCATGCTATCCTGATTATCACAGGGTCAATATCAAAATATTCACCCAGCCCGCCACACACTCCGGCGATACGTCGGTCAATATTCGAACGATACAATCTTCTCATAATATATTGTTATTTAATCTTGTCGTAAAAATTATTTTAGAGTTTTACTTATACAGATAACGCTTTATCGACTGCTTCGGAGTCTTTTCAAACGGCTCCTCACGCAGTTCTATCGACGACACCTTAGAATATCCCGGAAGCTCACGGTTGAGCGTCACAAGATTGTAATCCATCAGACTGTCGATTTTCTCTTTCGGCAGATGCGCATGCCGGGCAGCCTCCTCGTCAGGATAGACAAGCGCCACGAGCCGTCCGTCTCGTTCAACCACAATACTCTCAGCCACAAACGGCAGATGATTGAGCTTGTTTTCAATCTCCTCCGGATATATGTTCTGACCGCTCGGGCCGAGTATCATGCTCTTGTCACGTCCCTTTATGAAAAGATATCCGTCATTGTCAAGAATGCATATATCGCCGGTGTTCATCCAGCCGTCATCAAACACTGCATCCGTAGCCTCCTGATTTTTATAATACCCCTGCATCACATTGTCACCCTTGACCCAGAGCACACCGGGCACTGTCGACGGATCAGGCGACTTTACCCTCGCCTGCATACGGTCAACCACCAGTCCGCACGACCCGGGCTTCTGTTTGTTCCAGAAACAATAGCTTATCAGCGGAGCGCACTCCGTCATGCCATAACCCACTGTATACGGGAACTTTATCCGGAGCAGAAACTTCTCGACCGACGGTGCAAGCGCCGCGCCTCCGATTATAAGCTGATGCAGGTTTCCGCCGAAAGCATCTATCATCTTGCTCCTCACCTTGCGGTATATGAAATCATTGAGCAACGGTATTCGAGTCGCAACCCTCATAAGCGGGCGCTTAAGCGCGGGAAATATCTTGTTGGAGACGATTTTCTCTATCACCAGAGGCACTGTGACAACCAGCTTCGGCCTTATCCTGGAGAATGCGTCAAGCAATATCTTCGGCGACGGCACCTTCCCTAAGAAAGTGATGTGACACCCCTTGAGCAACGGGAAAATCAATTCCACAAGAAGCCCGAACATGTGAGCCAGCGGAAGCATTGACACCATACCGTCTCCCGGCTCGAAAAACTTGATATTGTCAGTCGAATATCTCGCATTGCTCCACAGATTTCCATAGCTTATCATCACACCCTTCGACAATCCTGTCGATCCGGAGGTGTAGTTGATTACAGCGAGATCATCCTTGCTGTCGCGGAAATAGTCACGGTCAAAATTTCCCACAGTCGTCCCCTCCGGAAAATCCATGTCGACAAGCCTGTCAAGTTCGTCAAAAGCCGTTTTGACCGACGTTGACCGCGACAGCCTCAGACGCCACGTCTCGATATCGACAAACCCGTCCACATCAGGCATCTGCGACGCGTCAAGACTTTTCCATATCGCCGGGTCAACGAAAAACAGTCGCGCATCGGAGTGCGACACAAGATGCTGTATGCTGTCGTTGCGGAATTCATTGAGTATCGGCACTGTGACTGCGCCGTAGGTCAATGCCGAAAGAAACACAAGCGCCCAGTGCGATGAATTTTTCGCACACAGCGCTATCTTGTCGCCGCGCTTTATCCCCGCATGTCGCAACAGCACATGCATTCGCGCTACGCGTTGCGTAAGCTCCGCGTACGTGATAGCCTCGCCGTTAAGGTCTGACAATGCGTCGACACTCTGATTGCGGCGGAACGACTCCGCCAGATCCATTACCAATGATTGTGTCATCTCGATAAGTAAGTCGTAAAAATTATTTTATATTATCAGCGAGTGATTTTTCGAGTGATATTTGCTCGAAGATGAATATATCCAACTCGTTAGAACTATAAAAACCCCTTCAGAAACAACCGCTATCGTTGCCGTTTTGTTTGCTCAGCGACGCGAGTACTCTCGCCGCAAGCAGCATACCGGCTACAGCCCCGGCGCAATCGGCTACAAAGTCAAGCAGATCGCCCGAACGCCCGGCTCCCATCGCCATCTGGGCTATCTCCACCAATCCGCCAAACACGGCCGACAACAGCGTGATAAACCACGCCTTCCCTCGTGCCACCTGCCCGAAACTGCCCCGGCGCCGTTTGCCTGCATCAATGCAGGCCACAAATGCAAGTCCACCGAACATCACCGCGTGCACTACCTTGTCAAGACCCGGTATTTCAACCCTTGCATCAGGCAGCGGACGCGGCACAAGCGTCAGATACAATATCGCCAACACGACCAAAGCGGTGGTAACCCACCGCTTTGGCCATAATTTCATTATTCTTGTCAGTGCCGGCATAAACTTACTTGCCGTTGTCAGCCGCCGGAGCAAATGCGTTCTCAAGAATTGCATTAAGCTCCTCATCCTCGAAGTTACGTCCCACGATTGTTCCGTCGGGAGCAAACAGCATGATGCAAGGTATGCCGAGAATTCCGTAGAGATCGGTCGGTTCCGACTGTCCGTTGATTATCTGCTTCCAGGGCAGTTCAAGCTGTGAAATCTTGGCAATGGAGTTCTCCGGCTCGTCCCACACGGCGACACCTACCACCTCAAGTCCCTTCGGCGCATACTTCGCGTAGATTTCTTTCAGATGAGGCATCTTGCGCATGCACGGCCCGCACCAGCTCGCCCAGAAATCGACAAGAGTGTATTTCCCTTTGCCGACATAGTCGCTGAGCCGGTGTGTATTGCCGTCGTATGTTACCTCAAAGTCTGTAAACATTTTGCCGGGAGCCGTGGCATCCTGACGTTCAAACGTGTTCAACACCTTCTGCACTCGGGTATAACCCTTAAGCGACGGAGTTTTTGCCAATGCGGCGTCCAGCTCCGCGCGATCCATCTCGTAGGCCTTCTGAAGAAACAGATAGTATCCGATAGGATTATCGATATTAGCGTTCATCATGCTGTCGGTCATAGCAAGATAACGGTTGTAGAGCGCCTCGCGCGCATCGGTTGAGTCGGGCGACAGCGACGAGAATTGCGAATTGAGTTCCATCACTTTGGAGCCATAGACTGCAAGGCGGTCATTGAGTTCGGTGCCGGTCGCATCGTCGTCCTTCACGTCGATGTTACCCTTTTCAAGTATAAACATCCCCTTGCGGTCTCCTTCTGTCACTAGACGCACAAACGCAGGAGTCTCAATATTTCCCTCGAACACCGCCTTGCCCGACGCCACCACTGTGGAGTCCATCTTGTCGGAAGTATCGAAATTGAGCATATACACCATCGCGCCCTCCTCAATAGAAGGATCCTCGACAGTCACCTTATAATTGTTAGATTCAGCCTTTGCCGTGCACGCCATCAGAGACAGTGCGGCTGCCGATACCAATAATGTCGTTTTCATCATCAATTTTTATCTTTTATTCAGTTTTTATAAATTCGTTTTCAATAAATAAGTAAGTCGCATTCATAATATACGTAACAATTTTACGACTTACTTATTATGCTATTTCTTCGAGTCAATCTCCTTGAGCAACTCCTCAACCGCGCGGCGCAGCTGCGTGTCCTCACCTTTGACTATTGTCTCCGGAGAGTTGGCGACTTTGACATCAGGCTCGAGCTGCGCATTTTCCAGATAGCTTCCGTCAGGCAACTCATAGCCCACTACAGGTATGCCGAAATAGAGCGACGGATCCTGAAGTGTGACCCAGTTGACTGATGTCATCGTTCCGGGAACGGGCATACCCACAAGCCGACCGATGTTGCGGTGCTTGTACACCCATGGAGTGCCGTGTGCATTAGAGTAGCACGCCTCGGCCATAACCATGATGGTAGGCTTGTTGTAACGGCGCGAAGGCATGTCGCAGGTCTCGGTTCCGCGTATCACCTGAGTGAAATATCTCTCTCCCGACAGGAACACCTCAACATCCTCATGCAGACGTCCGCCACCGTTCCAGCGTATGTCGATGACCGCACCCTCGCAGTTATTGTATTTGCCCAGCAGGTCGGAATATAGCGTACGGAAACTGTCATCGCCCATCGACTCGATATGCACATAGCCCAGACGGCCGTTTGACCACCGCTTCACATCTTCGGCGCGCTGCTTCACCCAGCGCTTGTAGAGAAGATCACTCTCGGAGCCTGCGCTGACTGGTCTTACAACCTCTTCGAATTTATCGCCGGTGGCCGGATCCGTAATGCCTACGAGTGTTTTCTTCCCGGCCAGATTGTTGAGCGCAGTAGTCGCGTCTATATCATCGCCAAGCTCCTCGCCATTGATTTTCGAAATAATCATACCCTTGCGCAGACGGGTCGCAGCATTGTCAAACGGGCCGCCGGTGATGATTTCCTCAACCTTGAGTCCCTTTCCGGCATACTCCATGTCATAGAGCAGACCCAGACGAGCGGTGCGGTCAGTGATGGCATTGGCTTCAGTGCCGCGGTAGCCCGAGCCCGTGTGCGACACATTCAGCTCACCCAGAAGTTCCGACAACATTTCAGAGAAGTCATAATTGTTGTTGATATGAGGCAGGAACTTGCGGTAGGCTTTTGTCATGGCATCCCAGTCAACATCGTGCATATTCTTGTTATAGAACATTTCGCGTTCCGATATATATACTTCGTCAAACATCGCCTCGCGTTCGGCTGCGTGGTCGAGTGTCATAGTGCCCGACGCGCTTATAGAGGTCGACTTGTCTGAACCGACATCAATCTTGCGCATCTTGCTTCCGCCGATGAACAGAGTCTTGCCATCAGCCGACGGTTGCATCGACGCCGACGGAGCATCTATGCGCGCAGCCACCGACGGAGCCGGATCGCGCAATTCCATTTTCCAGAGGTCATACCCCTTCTCCACACTCATCAGATAGTAGAGATTCTCACCATCGTTGTCGACCCATGCGCCTGCAAGGTCGGCAGAAAATGGTGTAAGACGTTCAACTCTGTCCTCTATGTCGTCAAGTTCAACGACAATATCATCGGCACCATCATCGGCATCCTTGTCGCCGTCCTTCTTGTCGGCATCTTTTTTGTCCTTCTTGTCTTTTTTGTCAGCATCCTCCTTCTTCTTGTCTTTCTTGGCCTTCTTCTCAGCCTCTTTGCGAAGTTCGAGATCCTCCTCGCTGAGATTATACTTGTCGTAGGCGTCACGGTTGAGAAACACTATCATGGCGTCATCCTGCGAGCCCCATGAAGCATGGTTGCGCATACCGTATTTTTCCGACAGGAATACTATGGCATTGCCGCCCATCGCCCAAAGCGGACTGTGATCGGTATATCCCGACCGGGTAAGATGCGTGAGCTCTCCACTCTCTACATTGATTATGGCGATATCGGTGTACGGACTGTGATGATTGTCGTCAACCTCCAGCGCAATCCATTTGCTGTCGGGCGACCACTGGAAATCAAATCCGCCGTCGCGGTAGCTGTAGGTCGAGCCGTCAGTGAGCTGCTTCACCTTCTTGCTCTTAGTGTCCATCACCATGAGCTTGTTGCGGTCCTGCACAAATGCGAGCTTCTTGCCGTCAGGCGAAAATTTGGGCACCGTGCGCTCCGTGTTGTCAGCGGCAATCACCGGCTTCTCGTCTATCAGCGTCGCGTTTGAAAAATTCGGGTCATCCTCGCGTGCGATTTTTGCCGAATAGATATTGTAATGGCCGTCACGCATAGAGGTATACACAATCTCGCGTCCCTCCGGATGCCACGCCGGCAGCTCTTCGGCCGCTGGAGTGTCTGTTATCTGCTTCACCGACGAATGCTTCACCGAACCGACAAAAATCTCGCCGCGGCCGGCAAATGCCACCTGACTGCCGTCGGGCGACAGCGCGCCGCCGCGACCGCTAACTCTCAGGCGCTCGGTCTCGGGAAACTCCTCCGTATTGATATCGACTGCCACCTTGCGGGGTTTGCCTCCGTCGCGGAGTGTATAAATTTCACCGTCATAGCCGAACACGAGAGTCCCGTCGGCTGCCTGCGAGAGAAAACGCACCGGATGTGTTGTGAATTTTGTCACCTGCACAGCCTCTGACATCGCATCGACCGGAGCTTTCCATACATTGAACGTACCGCCGTTGCGCTCCGAAAGGAAATACACCGTCTTGCCGTCGGGCGACAGCACCGGATTGCGATCCTCGCCGGCCCGGTCGGTAAGATTTCTGTGCGTCCCGGTCTTTGCGTCATAACTCCAGATATCACGCGTCACCGACGATGTGTGATGCTTGCGCCACTCATTCTCAAACCCCTTCACATCCTGATAGAGAAATGAGCCGTCTTTTCCAGTAAAAGCGATAGCCTGAGCCGGAGTGCCGAGCACCTGACGCGGTTTTCCACCATCCACGCTTACCGCATAAAGCTGCGTCATGCGCGATGACGGAAACATGGCACTCGACGCCGGAGCCTGCACTGCTGCCGAATAAAACACCTCTTTGCCGTCAGCCGAGAAGCTCTCAGGCGTCTCGTTGGCAGAATTCGAGGTCAGGCGCACCGGAGTTCCTCCCGTGGCATTCATCACAAATATATCAAGATTGCCGTGACGGTCAGAGGCGAATGTGATTTTCTTGCCGTCAGGCGACCATCTGGGCGCCGTCTCATAACTGCCCGAGGTAGTCAGGCGCGTCGCCTCTCCGCCCTCGACCGGCACAGTGAATATATCTCCTTTATATGTGAAAGCGATTTTCTTGCCGTCGGGCGACACCGCAATATTGCGCATCCAGAGCGGAGCCGAGGCCGAAGCACCCACCGACATCGCTGCAATCGCACACAGAATCAGTCTCTTTTTCATGTTGCAGATATTTGAATTATAACAGGTTCAGAATGATAGTTTACAATATGCAAATATATATCAAAATTATTACATTTCCGATACATACGTTTTAATATTCTGTTATTTTTTGTCTTTTTCACAACATTCATCAGAGCAAATCAAGATAGAGTAGTCATCTTCACTATCTGATACAACAGCAGATGACTGCGCGATAATAAGGCGCGGCCATCTGCCGTAAGCCAGCCGGAGATTACCCCTGCCGTTGTTTCATATTCTCAGGTCTATTTAACCACCGGCACTGGGAAACGTGAAAACAGCGTCTCCACAGCCTCGGCTATCGATTTCAGATTGCGGTACTGTCCGTTCCCGTTATTGATTATGGTAGCCACCGACGCCGAATACAGCGGCAACTTCTCCCTCAGGTTAACCATATCCATGGTCAGCACACCCTCCTTATATATGCCGGTGATAACCTGGGCATTACTGTAATATGGCGAATTAGGCATCCAATAAGGACCATAATATGCTCGAGGATAAATGTAATACGGATAATACGGTCCGTAATACGGGAAATAGCCGGCCGGCTGCACAAGCGGCTCGGTCGATATCTCTCGCTGCGTCGTCACCGCGATATTTATCAGAAGATTTGAATTTGGATCCTCAGTAAATCCGCGCTCCACCATCTGCTGCCTTATGGCTGCGGCAATATTATAATAAGTCACCATCTCCATCCCCTTTGGCAACGAGCCTTCGTCGGGAGTCACAATACGGAATGTGTGGTAATCGCTGAGGTCGGCGTTGTTATATACCTCAGAATTGACCAGTGCAAAAGGCGAGCACGACGTAAGCAACAGGGCCAGTGCTCCAAGCATAAACAATATTCGTTTCATTGTAGTATAAAAATAAAAGTTTGTATCATGTTTCGCCGACCGTTTGCATGACAGGCGCACAATCAGCGCATCGCTCTAACTGATAAACAATTATACAACGCTCAAGGTTCTCCGAAGCCCCGACTTCACCTTTCCGCCATACACATTGTCGCCAATTATTTTGTAATCTCAGGCATTATAATTAACTTTACGCACCTATTTCACTACTTGAGTAACTGTAAAAATTATTTTGGGATTATGAAAAATGTATTTTTCAGTATAAACTCAAAATAATGGAAACGGTTATTATAAAATATTTGAAACACTTACTTTATCTCTAATTTTACCATGTATAACGATATTGTCAGGTTTTTCACTGATTTGATAGAGCAGTCAGGCAGCTATGATATCGCACGCGCCGAGTTCCACCGCATAATGGCCGATGACGACGACCTGCACGAGCAATACTGCGAATGGTGCGACGAAAACGGATACTCCGAGCGCAACGGTTTCGACGAATTCATCGACCAGCGCATCGACTCTCACGACTCAGTGTGGAACACACTCAACGACTACGACGAATGAACTACATAGACAACATACACCCTGTAAGCACTCCTGCCCCCTGCCGCAGACGCATGCCCGCCGAATGGGAGCACTCCGGAGCAGTGATGATAGCATGGCCGCACGCCGATACCGACTGGGCATATATGCTCGACGAAGTCACAGCCTGCTATTGCGACATAGCCCGAGCCATAACCGACAGCGGCGCCATACTCGTAGTGGCGGCCCCCGATATCGCCATCCCAAAGAAGCATCTTGCCGACATCGACAACTCGCGCATAATATTCTGTCAGGTCGCCACAAACGACACCTGGGCCCGCGACTTCGGCCCGATAACCGTTACCGACAGCGACGGCACAACCCGGCTGCTCGACTTCTGTTTCAACGGCTGGGGGTTGAAATTCGCCGCGTGCCTCGACAATCTGATCACCTCCAAACTGTCGGGCGCCTCACTTTTCAGAGCGCCTCTAGAAAACCATCTCGGCTTCGTGCTTGAAGGAGGCTCAATAGAGAGCGACGGCCGCGGCACGATACTCACCACCTCCGAATGCCTAATGTCGCCCAACCGCAACGGCGACCTGTCACGGCAGCAGATCGAGCAATACCTGCGCTCGGCGCTCGGCGCCGAACGAGTGCTTTGGGTCGGCCACGGCTACCTCGCCGGCGACGACACCGACTCCCACATCGACACCCTCGCCCGACTTGCTCCCGACGACACTATCCTGTATGTCAAATGCGACAACCCCCACGATGAGCATTACAACGCTCTGTCGCTTATGGAGCAGGACCTCATGGCGATGCGCACACCCAACGGACTGCCCTACAATCTCATCGCGCTTCCGATGCCCGACCCGATATATGACGAAGACGGACAGCGCCTGCCCGCCACCTACGCCAATTTCTTCATAACCGACACTTCGGTTCTGCTCCCCGTCTACGGACAGCCGGCCAACGACCGTCTTGCCGCTCAGATCATGAACATAGCATTTCCCGGCCGCCGCATACTGACCGTCGACTGCCGCCCGCTCATACGTCAACACGGATCGCTGCACTGCGTGACAATGCAGCTCCCCTCCGAAATATTACCGATATGAAAACTCCCGAAATACTCAAAACAGGCATAATACAGCAACACAACAGTGCCGACATCGCCGACAACCGCCGGCGCATCATTGACAAGATACGCGTTCTCGCAGCCGACGGAGCCCGTCTGATCATCAATCAGGAACTTCACGACTCGCTCTATTTCTGCCAGACAGAAAATGTCGACCAATGCGACCTCGCCATCTCCCTCGACGACCGGCAGCTCCTCGACTACGGCACTCTTGCAGCCGAACTCGGCGTCGTCATCGTGACGTCAATATTTGAGCGCCGCGCCCCCGGACTCTACCACAACACCGCAGTGGTTTTCGATTCCGACGGAAGCATCGCCGGCAAATACCGCAAAATGCATATTCCCGACGACCCCGCCTATTATGAGAAATTCTACTTCACCCCCGGCGACCTCGGATTTGTTCCCGTCGACACCTCGGTAGGACGCCTCGGCGTACTCGTCTGCTGGGACCAATGGTATCCCGAAGCCGCCCGCATAATGGCCCTGTCAGGCGCACAGCTCCTCATCTACCCCACCGCCATAGGCTACGAAAGTTCCGACACGCCTCAGGAACAGACACGCCAGCGCGAAGCATGGATCACCGTGCAGCGAGGCCACGCCGTAGCCAACGGACTGCCCGTAGTCGCAGTCAACCGCGTAGGCCACGAGCCCGACCCCTCAGGCGCCACCAACGGCATAACATTCTGGGGCAACAGTTTCGTAGCCGGACCGCAGGGCGAATTCCTGTTTCAGGCATCGACCGAAGAAGAAGCCACCGCAATAATCGACATCGACATGCGCCGCAGCGAGCAAGTGCGCCGCTGGTGGCCCTTCCTCCGCGACCGCCGCATCGACGCCTACACCCACATCCTCCGCCGCTTCAACGACTGACCCCGATAATTTATACTCACGGACCACGCAAATATGCCCAACGGGCAAAAGCCGCGCCATGATATTTGTGGCTCCTTGAAGAGTTTTTAAAGAGTTTTTATGGTTTCGTTGGCTGCTCGGTAAGTTCAAGTAATGCAGATTTGGCCATTTTTGATCCGCCAGAATTATCGTCATAAAAATAAGCGAGTTGACTCAGAATTTGAATCAACTCGCCTTTATATTACATGGATTGGCGTCCGCTTTATTATTTTACTTCAGGGCGATTTTTGCTACTGCGCGCGCTCCGTTGGAAAGAGTGGCTGACACTATGTAGATGCCTGAGGGCATGTATGACAGATCATAGCGGTCACGCGCTATAGTCTGTCCGGCTATCGTGCATATCTCCACCGACGAGACAGTCTGTCCGTCAGCCGGGACTACACGCAGCTGCTTCCCTTCGAGCCATATCGCTGCACACGTTTCCGCTGCCTCAATGGCATCGATACCGCTCACTTCGCCGATAGCAACCGTGTTGGCATAAAGGGCATGGTTGCCGAGTGGTGTCGACTTGGAGCTGGAACCGGTCTCGACTATCACCATATATATACCATCCTCGAGCGAGCTTCCGGGGCGATAAGTGCCAGAAACCGTCACCGGCTCTCCGGCCACAAACCTCACTCCACTCTTTAGGGTTACAATTTCACCTTTCGTGTTGGTGAGCTGTCGCACTCGTATATAGAGAGTGGTTGACACAGTCTGGCGCGCAGTTGCCTCAAGAGTGAAATTCACTCTTGAGGTTTTCGCTATCCTGTCAGGGAAATCAAACGCTGTCACATCGGCCACGATATTGTCAGACGGAGCTATCGTAATCGAGAGCGGCTCATCGAGCGACACCATTGGCGTATGCGAGTTGTCATCGTTTACCTGCACGAAATCAAGAGTATACGTGCCGGGGTCGTGCGGAAGCTGTCGCGCGAAGGCCACAGAAACAGCCTTGTCGCTGCTGAATGCGGTTTCCGACATGACAAACGGCGAGACAAGACCTGTGTCCGTATTTGTGAGGCGCGCCAGTATTTTAGCGTTGCCCGCCACGCCTGCATTGCGGAACACTCCGGTGACATAAAGGTACTCGCCCTGCGTGGGCCCTTCAGGAGCATTTTCCGAACTGCTGTTGACCTGCCAGGCGGGAGTACCGACAAGCCGCACTACCGGACCGTCAGGAACCGGACACACGTTCACCTCGGCCGGAGCAAATCCGTTGAGTGCAAAAGGATATTCCGTGTCATTGGCTTTGACAAGCGCATCCAGACGATAACGGCCGGCGGGAACATCAGCGCTTACAGGGAAGGTGACATCGACCGACTCTACGCTCTGGTTGTAGATGCTGACACTGACATTGGCATCGAAAACCACCGAGGGGTCGTCGAGCGATGTCAGACGCATGGTGATTGACGATATATTATAGTCGCCGGTAAGACTCTCCATTGAGAACGCCGCGCGCCCGTAACCTCCGGCATACAGGTCGCCGTCAGTCTCTATGGCTGAATGGAGCACAACATCGGGATATGGCAGATGCTTCTCGCCGAGAATTATATTGCCGCCCTTCACCGACGCGCGGTTGCGCGACGGAAGCCCGCTCGGATGACGGAGCACTGTCCAGCGGTCACCATCCGTAGACTTGTAGACAAGACACATATCATAGTCATCGCCGTCGGCCACACCATCGACCGTCGACGCCACATTGCGCAGCGACACGAACGCCGAGCCTGAATGTCCGTTTTTAAACCCGTCGAGCGACAATGCGTCGCCACCGAGTGTAGCCACGACCTCACCGTCTTTTACCAGCGCTCCCTCGATGCGTCCGCTGAACGGTTCAACATCAATATTGCCGGCATAGCACATCATCGTGTATGTGTTTCCAAACGGTCCGTCAATGCTCAGACGCGACTCGCCGTATATGGCGTGGTCGCGCGTCGAACCGTCGACCGCCGGACGTATGCCAGTCACCATGTCCTGGCTCAGATTATAACCGCCGGCTCCACCGCCCTCGCCGAGCGACGACGGGTCAAGATGGTTGATGCGGAAATATCCGTTGGAACTGCCGTACCAGCCCCAGTTGACATGCACGAAATCGAGCGAGTCATATCCGTCAAGCACAAAAGCATGGCCGCCGGGGCCTCTGTCGCTTGAACCGCCGTAGAACACCGGACGCCCCTGTTCGAGCTCACTCTTTATCAGCGACATCCACTCTGACGTGGAATAATAGTCACGCAAGTGTACGCGCACTCCGGCATCATAGCCGAAATAGTTGCGCAGAGCGTATGGCACGAGCATGTCGTAAGTGCCGCTGCCGCTCGCCTCATACTGCATCTCTACAGCCACGCCAAACTGTGCGGCGAGCGTCGAGTAAGCCTCTGTCTGCTGTGCGCTGACCGTCTGCGGCACAGCAGCCGGCATCAGTTCCCAAAGGTATTCCGTATTGCCGAAATCTGCCGTAAGCGTATTCTTCGACATCGGGTCGGTATAAGTTTTTGAACCGGTTCCCTTGGCGGGATAAGTATGATAGCGCATGATCTGCGTAGCCGCACATGCCACGCAGCCGGTATAGAACCGTGTATTGCCCGACGCCACAGGTGTGAGCGCATTGAACGGCGCGTCCTGTCCCCAGGCAATGTCACCGAGCAACGGCGCGACTACCACTGAAGGCAGCCCCTCCATGACACTGCCGGCATCGGCGTCATCGGCAGGCAATGCCTCGAATGCAGCCGAGTAGAGCCTGAGCAGCCCTGCAAGTCCTTCGGGCGCCGAGGTCATATCTATGCCGCCGGAATAACTGTAGGCAAGGATCTCGCCGAATCGGTCGTCACCCGACACAATCACAAAGCCGCCATCCTCGCAATTATAGATATAATACGGGAGCGCGGCGCGGTTGTCGGCAGCCGCGCCGGGAGCTTTTTTCATCCTGGGCACGCCGAAAGTCCTACCGGCCATAAATCCGGCTGCGATACCTTCGGCCTCCGACGACATAATGGTTTTGGCATCAGCTCCTGACACCAACCCGAAAGCCAATAATAGGTAAAAAAGTTTTTTCATGATTTTAAATACTTGTAGGGACGAGATTTATCACGTCCGCGTCAGGATGGCACAATACCATCCGGCTGATGCAGACACGATAAATCGCGTCCCTACTGTCTGAAACTAAAGTATTACTTTTGCAACAACGGTTCCGGCCTTGACGATTGCCACACCGGTAGCGTTGACACTGAGCGTATTGACACCTGCTGCGACAGCATCTGTTGCAATCATACGGCCTGCAAGGTCATACACCTCAACCACGGTATCATCAGCGGCAATAACCTCAATCACGCCGTTGCCAAGCGACTTGACTGCGACCGCAGCCTCAGTTCCGGCGACCACATTCTCAACGCCCGAGAAGTTCGCAATCAACACCTCGTCGCTCAGAGCGGAGTATACAGTGCCCACGCTTCCGCCGTCAACGGTCTTGGCCGCAGCCGTAACAGTGATATAGTAAGCAGTATTCTCTTCTTTGACAACATTGCCCGAATAGCTTGTACCCTCCACTTGAGCTGTCTCGTAAGTAGTGGTATTCACATAGCCGGCAGGCTTAACCTGCAGCACAGTGATGGCGTCAAAGAAATATTTATAGCCGGTCGCATTATTGAAATCATATATTTTTACTTTTGAGGCAGCAGTTCCACCTTCCAATTCTATGATATATTTTTTAAATCCGGCGGTATCGAAATTCAATTCAACAGGTTCGGAAAGATTCTCATCAGCATCGACAAGTACCAGTTTGATTGCACCCGAAGCTGTATAGGCGCCAAACTGAGCCGCTGCGGCAGTAAGTTCGACAGTCACTTTGCCACCGTCTGAAGAAAGGTCGAGTGCCGGAGTAGCAAGATAAGAACCGTCCAAATAAGGAGCAAGCCCCATAGCGCCGTTTATATAGCACATATCTTTTCCGGTCCAGCCCTCATCGTCAAGCATGGCGAGATGGCGGTCGTAGGCATATTCTACATTGTCAATCGTTCCGGAGGTGAAGCAGTCAAACGACTCGGTAAGGACATTGGCAGCACCGGCCTCGGCAAGAGTCTTGCGGCAAACTACATTGACAAAATAGTTTTCAGCATTGTCGACAGCATTCCATGACGCGGTATAGCTGCCGTCAGACTTTGCCGACACCTCTACTTCCGGCTTGTCGAGCGACGAGATAACCTTGACAACCTCCATCTCTTCCGAATTTCCGGAAACAGCCTCATCATTGGCCGCACGTACCACATAGTAGTAAGTCGTTGCGGGGGAAAGGCCTGTCACTTTGTATGATACAAAGGTTGCAGTTGAAGTTGTCGGAGTCACCTCCTGGTTTTCGAGGAACATAACTTTACTGCCCCCTGCATCGTAACTGTATACATCAAGATAATATTTTGTTGCTCCACTCACTGCTTTCCAGCTTGCAGTGAATGATGCGCCGTTGGCATCGGTGGGAAGCGAAGGAACGGGAACACCGAGGAATTCCTTGCCCTGCTCTATCTTGACGCTCTTAAGGAACATACCTTCAGCCACGAGGAAAGGCTTGATTTGCGCATAGTTTGAATAAGAAGATGTCGGTGTGATAATATATTCGACAGTAGTCCAATCATCCGTATATACTTCTGCATTTGAAGTTGTAGAAAATCCCCAGCCGAGCTGGACTATACCCATATTGGTATTTTTGAGTTTCACTTCCATCGTAACTTTTATTGCACCGTTGGATGTCGATACACCTGTAAGTGTATTTGTGCGTACGGAAGCACCGTCACTGATATAAAGTGAGCCGCCGGCCTGCCCCACTCCGGAAGCGGGAGATATTTGCCAGCCTGTAAACCCGAGACCGGTAAAGTCAAACGAGTATTTGAACATCTGTGGTTCGGACTCCGTACCTGCGGTACATTTTTCCGAGAAGTCTACATCAAGTAGTACTGTCGGCTCGGCAGCGGCGAAGCCGGTGGCGAGCACAATGGCCGAGGCCATTGTAAAAGTGCGTAGAATTTTTTTCATTCGATTTTTGTATAAATAATAATTGGTTTGTCTTTGCTGTCAGATTGTCGCCCGAGGGTTTACCTAATGCGCACCTTCTTATATCAAAAATGCAAAATAAGACATTATTTATCATTTATACAAATCATTTGACACAATTAACAACAATTGCCCTGACATTATGCCAAAAATATACAATCGCTATATATCTGTCGATTGATATTCAGCGGGCTTTATGCCGGTAGAGAATGGTCTGCACCAGTCCTCTTGTGACGAGATAGAGAATGAATGCAAGCCACAGGGCGTGGTTGCCCAAAGTGGAGTAAAGCGTGAAATTAACACAGAAGAATACCGCCATGGCCACTGCCATCGACACAAGCATCTGCCGCGTGCGGGTCTCTCCGACAAACACTCCGTCCCAGATGAATGCCGCCATGCCGGCAAATGGCACGGATATGCTCCACCACATATATTCATGAGCCCGCTCGACAACCGTAGTGTCATCGCTCAACAGCCGCAATATCTCGTCGCCGGCCAGAGCATACGCGACAGTAAACACCAGCGACACAACACTTCCCGCAAAAAACAGACGGCGGAGCAGTTCGCGCTTCTCACCCTCTCGCCTCGCTCCGGTAAGTTTGCCCGCGAGAGCCTCGCCGGCGTATGCAAAACCGTCCATCATATACGAGAAAAGTATAAACAGCTGCATCAGCAGAGCGTTGACCGACAAGATGACGTCGCCCTGACGCGCTCCCGCACGCGTAAACCACACCGTGACAACCACCAGACAGAGTGTGCGCAGAAACAGGTTGACATTCACGGCAAAGAAACGCTTCAGCCGAGCCGCGTCAAAGAGCTGACGCAACCGCCCGACACGCGGCCTGTAGCCCCGCACCATCAGGCAGCCTGCCGCAAACCCCGTCCACTGCGCCGTCAGTGTGCCCGATGCCACCCCTTCGATGCCGAGATGCATCACATAGACAAGCAGCAGACTCGCGGCGATATTGACCACATTGATAATAAGCGACGTCCACATGGCAAGCCGGCTGTTCTGCACCCCGATCATCCACCCGTTGAGAGCATAGAGACCAAGTGTGGCCGGAGCGCCGTAGACAAGGATATCGAAATATCTCGATGCAAGCTCCATCGCCTCCGCCTCGCCTCCGAAAAATCCGAGCAAGGCGCCACGCAGTGGACGCTGCAGGGCAATCAGCACGACTCCGATGCCCAGCGCCACCGACATCGCTCGGTAGAGAGAGGCATCGCGCTCCTGACGGTCACCGGCGCCACAGGCCTGAGCCGTCATCCCCGACGTGCCCATGCGCAGAAAGCCGAACACCCAGTATATCATCGAAAACATCGTGCCGCCAAGAGCTATAGCCGCCATATAGGCCGGACTACCCATGTGCCCGACAATCGCCATATCGACAAGACCGAGAAGCGGTGTCGTGATATTAGCCACCACCGATGGCAAGGCAAGCGCCAATATGTCGCGGTCTATTTTTCTCATGATGCTATGCTTTATATATGAAGAGAGTGTTGCAGAATCCGGAATGAAGTTCTGCAACACCCTCATATCAGTCAAGTGCGTATTTTTATCGTTATTCGCACTTTATTATATGTTTATTTTTCTTATTAATTATTTCTTGCCGACACGGGTCGAGCCGATATAGAGGAACGCTATAATAGCGGCGTAAGCCACCAGACCGAGCACCTGCGGGCCGAATTCCATACCGTTGTCAGGCAACGGCATGCCGCACATGATGGAGATTGCGGCGAACACTCCGAACAATGCACCGCCGGCGATGAAACCTGAGGCAATCAAAGTGCCGCGGTCGTTGCGCGCACGGCTCACCTCGGGGTCTTTCGACGAACGTTTCACGAAATAGCTTACCGCACCGCCCACAAGCATCGGCACATTGAGAGGCAGCGGTATGAACATGCCGAGGCAGAATGCGAGCGCCGGCACTCCGAGCCAGTTGAGCAGCAGGGCGAGCACCGCACCCACGATATAAAGTATCCAGGGGGTGTCACCTCCCATCATGAGGGGCTCTATGACATTGGCCATCGCATTGGCCTGCGGAGCGACAAGCGCGTTGTCTCCTGTAAAACCGTAGACTTTGTTGAGCACAAGTATCACACCGCCCACAGTGGCAGCGGCTACAAGTGTGCCGAGAAACTTCCATGTCTCCTGCTTCTTGGGCGTCGAACCGAGCCAGTAGCCCACCTTGAGGTCAGTGACAAAACCGCCGGCCATCGATAGCGCCGTACACACCACGCCGCCGATTACCATCGACGCTACAATTCCCTTGGTGCCGCTCAGACCGATGCCAACGAATATCGCCGAAGCGATGATAAGTGTCATCAGCGTCATGCCTGACACGGGGTTTGAGCCCACGATAGCGATTGCGTTGGCCGCCACCGTAGTGAAAAGAAACGCGATGATGGTCACCACTATCCATGCCACAACAGCCTGCCAGAGCGAGCTGATGACTCCGAAATAGAAGAAAATGAGCACAGCTACAAGAGCTATTGCGATGAAAAACACGATATGCTTCATCGAGATGTCGAGCTGCCAGCGCACCGGACGTGCCTCTTTTGCGCCACCTTTAAATTCACGGCCGGCAAGACCTACGGCCTGGCGTATGATCGGCCACGACTTGACGATGCCAATGATACCGGCCATGGCTATACCGCCGATACCTATCATGCGGGCGGTAGAGGAGAATATCTGCTCGGGAGCCATCAACTGCATCGCCTCCGTGCCGTAAGTGCCTAACAGCGGTATGATAATCCACCACACGAAGATAGAGCCGGCAAAGATTACAAACGCATATTTCAAGCCCACTATGTAGCCCAGACCGAGCACGGCCGCGCCGGTGTTGCACGAAAACAGGAATTTGCTCTTGGCTGCGAGTGCCTGTCCCCAGCCGTAGGCGGTTGTGGTGACTGTCTCGGCCCACCAGCCGAATGTAGCCACGATGTAGTCGTAGATACCGCCTATGAGCGACGCAATGACAAGCACTTTTGCCTGACCGTTGCCTGCTCCCGACTGACCCGATGCAAGCACCTGTGTCGTGGCGGTAGCCTCGGGGAAGGGATATTTGCCGTGCATATCCTTTACAAAATATTTACGGAACGGGATGAAGAACAATATGCCTAACACACCTCCGAAGAGCGAGCTGAGAAAAATCTGCAGGAAGTCAACAGTGATGTCAGGATATTTTGCCTGAAGGATATAGAGAGCCGGCAAGGTGAATATCGCGCCTGCCACAATCACACCGGAGCATGCTCCGATCGACTGTATGATGACATTCTGTCCCAGGGCGTTTTTCTTCTTAAGCGCGCCCGAAAGACCGACTGCTATGATGGCAATCGGAATTGCGGCCTCAAACACCTGTCCGACTTTGAGCCCGAGATAGGCCGCGGCGGCTGAAAAAATCACCGCCAGCACCAGGCCGAGAGTGACCGAATAGGGTGTCACCTCGCGATACACGCGAGCGGGATGCATCATCGGCCGGTATTCCTCGTCTTTGCCGAGTTCGGTAAACGCGTTTTCGGGAAGCACTGTCGGGTCGGCATCCATATAGTCGGCATTGCCTCCGGCGTTGCGTTCTATAGCTGCTTCCGTAGCTTTGAAATCTTTGTGGGGAATATTCGTCGGTGCGACCCCACCTTTGTCGGTTTGTTTCATCTGCTATGTTCTATTGCAAGTTTTAATGTGAATAATTCTATTTGTTTTCAGGCACCGGAGCCGGGCGCGACAGTATGTCGAAACTGTCGACGAGTATTTCAGTGACACGGCGTGTGATAGCGTTGCGGTCCTGCCACTGACGGGTGCGCAGCTTGCCTTCGACATACAGTTTTGTGCCACGGTCGATGTAGCGTTCGGCAGTCTCGGCCGCCGCGTCCCACATCACAATCTCATGCCATTCGGTGCGCTGAGGAATCTCGCGTCCGTCGGGCAAACGTCGTGCCGGCTCGTTGGTAGCCAGCGAGAAAGACGCGATAGGCCGGTTTTCGACATACCTTATCTCGGGTTTTCGCCCCACGTTTCCGACAAGAATAACCTTATTTACTGACATATCTGCTTCTCCTTTAATAACAATCACATCTGACACACAAGCCAATTACTATATTAAATAATCACCCGGTTTACCGATGTGCATAAAAAGCCGTTTCAAGCTACAAATATAACACATTCATTTCAAAACCGCAACAGTTTGCCAAAAGCCAGACGAAATCGGAATTATCGTGCTATACATCTCATGCTGTAAATCGTCTTGCGCTGTAAATCGTCGTCCTACGGAATCCTTTCCCTTGATATCGCCTTACCCCGCACGCCATGCTGCCCTACGGCGAACATGGAATAGACACCACCCTCAATGTGGCTTCCGCAGGACGCCGATTTTCACGTAACCCCGTACGCCGCAACGCAGTAAGGCGTGCGGGGAATAGATGCCACCCGCCAAGTGGCTTCCGTAGGACGCCGATTTACTACACCCTATTCAGATTAAGCAGCTTCAAGAACAAAAGGAATACTGACCACATATTTGAGGTTGTTGTAGAACTCCTATCTTTCAACAACAAACTAAAAATTTAGTGTTAAAAAATGTAAATCCACTTGCAAACTAAAATCTTAGTTGTATATTTGCCACAGAAACTAAAATCTTAGTTAGACAAAGCAAACGTAAAATAAAAAACCAAAGAGATGAGCACCATACCGAAACTTACAGAAAAAGAGGAAGAGGTGATGACGTTCTTCTGGCAAAACGGCAGACTCGCTATCCGCGACGTTGTAGCACTCTATCCCGAACCTCAACCCCATTTCAACACAGTGAGCACTTACGTGCATATACTTGAGAAAAAAGGATATCTGACAAGAGAGAAAGTCGGAAATTCGCTGGCCTACTCCCCGGCCATAGATATCGAGGATTACCGGAAGTCGACGATGAAAGGTGTGATCCGCAGGTTTTTCGACAATTCATATATGAAAATCGTGTCATCGTTTATCAAAGACGAAGATATCTCGGTCGACGAACTTAAAGAGCTTATCAAGATTGTAGAACAGAACAAAGAGAAAAAATAATCGATATGGGAACATTAACAGCATATTCGATGTCGGTAGCCATAATTCTGGTGCTTGAGTACATAGTGTACAAGAGCCTGCTGGCCAACGCGACATTCTACCGCTTCAACCGCGTGGTGCTCCTGTCATGCTACGCTATAGCGCTTCTTGCCATACCGGCAGCCGACTTCGTGGCGGGGCTGTTTCAATCATCAGGCACACCCGCGGCAGGAGGCGTGACACTGGGCGCCGTTTCGGCCGTCGCACTCGACGCTCCGGAAGGAAACGAAACCGGCATCTGGCACGCCATACCTCTTATATATATCGCGGGCATGGCGATAGTCGCGGCACTGACAGTATATTCCTACGCCCGCATGTTCCGCATAATACGCCGGGGCGAGAAGCGTGAAATTGAAGGCGCCACAATAGTCATAGCCGAGACCACGGTGTCGCCCTTCAGCTGGGGACGTTATCTCGTGGTGTCGCCGGCCGATGCCGACAACCGCCTCATAATAGAGCACGAGCTGTCACACATACGCAACCGACACAGCATCGACCTGATTTTCGCGCAGATGTTCATCATATTCAACTGGTTCAACCCTGTGGCGTATCTCATGCGCCGCGAGCTGAGTGCCGTGCATGAATATGACGTCGACCGCCGCATATTGAGTTCGGGCATCAAAGCCTCTGATTACCAGATGTTATTAATAAGAAAGACTGTCGGCCCGGGGTTCCAGTCCATAGCCAACAGTCTGAATCATAGTCAACTTAAAAACCGTTTAACCATGATGATGAAATCAAAATCAAGTAGAGTGCGCCACCTTTGTGCAGCCGCACTGCTGCCCGCAGCCATGCTCGCGGTAGCGATGACAGACTTTCCGGCCGTAGCGTCGACAATCAAGAATGTCGCAGCCGTAAGCTACGACAAAGTTAGTGAAAATTACACTCCCGCGCAAGAGGATGCCGCATTGCCCTCCGGATCAGCGGTCAATGAGGCTGCCGACAAAAAGTCCGAGCCGCGCAAAGCCGTTGAAACAATGCCTCAATATCCCGGAGGCGAACGTGCGATGCTCCAGGCGCTGATGGACGAGCTCAAATATCCCGAAAATCTGGCCGAAAATGATATCAAGGGAAAAGTGATAGTTTCATTTACCGTGACAAAAGAGGGCTCTATCGACAACATCAAGATTGTGCGGTCGGCCGGAAACGAAGCCCTCGATGCTGAAGCCGTGCGCGCCGTCAAAGAAGGTCTCAAGGTGAAATGGACTCCCGGCACTGTCGGAGGCGAAGCCGTCGACTGCCACTACACCCTACCGGTGATGTTCAGCACTAAGAAAGAAGCATCAAACGAGACTGCAGCCAAAAAGTCTGAGCCGCGCAAAGCCGTTGAAACAATGCCTCAATATCCCGGAGGCGAACGTGCGATGCTCCAGGCGCTGATGGACGAGCTCAAGTATCCCGAAAATCTGGCCGAAAATGATATCAAGGGAAATGTGATAGTTACATTTACCGTAACAAAAGAAGGCACTATCGACGATATCAAGATTTTGCGGTCGGCCGGCAACGAAGCCCTCGACGCTGAAGCCGTGCGCGCTCTCAAAGATGGTCTCACGGAGAAATGGACTCCCGGCACTGTCGGAGGCGAAGCCGTCGACTGCCGGTACACCCTTCCGGTGATGTTCAAAACTAAAAAATAATGATGTTGATTTGACATCCTCACTCAATAATTTTTCATACTAAACAACATCGTCATGCGTGCTTGCGACAAGCGCGCATGACGCATTAATATGCAGATCGCCGTAGAGGGGGCATTTTACCGAGATCATCTTGGAAAAGAAGCTTATCTCACTTTTTACGGCGGAATATTGCCTGAATTATCTGGGCAATTGCGCCATCGCCGGTTACGTTGCAGGCAGTGCCGAAAGAGTCCATCGTTATGTAGAGGGCTATCATGAGCGACTGCTTTTCGGCATCAAAGCCGAGGATAGAGCCGAGAAGTCCGAGCGATGCCATGATAGCGCCGCCGGGCACACCGGGAGCTGCCACGATGGTGATGCCGAGCATCATGATAAAACCCGCGAACATATCGGTTGTCCAGGGCATTCCTTCCATTATCATCACAGCCAGAGCGCAGGCCACAATCTTCATGGCGCTTCCTGACATGTGGATGGTGGCGCACAATGGCACGACAAATCCTGCGATATCTTCTTTCACTCCGGTTTTGACTGTCTGACGCAGCGTGACCGGAATGGTGGCGGCCGACGACTGCGTGCCCAAAGCCGTGAAATATGCCGGCATCATAGTGAGCAGCATACGCAACGGATTGCGACGGGCGACAATGCCGGCCACAGCATATTGGAAGAGCAGCAGGATGATATGCATCGCAAAAATCACACCGATAATGCCTGCAAATGCTCCAAGCACCGACGATACTTCCCCTTCCATCGTCATTTTCAGGAAGATACCGAATATATACAGAGGCAGAAGCGGTATGATGGCTTTCATGATGACGAACTGCACGCAGTCGCGGAATTCATCAAACCCACGTCGGAGCGCTCCGGTCGACAGGCGCGCCATGCATATACCTGTGACAAAGGCAAACACCAATGCTGTCATCACGCTCATCAGCGGAGGCATCGTGACGGAGAAATAGGGGGCCAACGCAGCAGAAGCCGGCTGATCAAGCAAGTGCCTCTGCCCAACGAGCGACGGAAACACCCACTCTCCCACCCCGAATGCAAAAAATCCTGACATCGAGGTGAAAACATACGCCACGATTACCGTCACAACAAGCATCAGCCCGGCAGCACGTCCGATATGTGCGATTGCCGGCGCCACGAAGCCAACTATGATAAGCGGTATCATAAAGCCGAGGAACTGCGCGAAAATATCATTGAATGTCAGAAATATCCGCGCCGCCCAGTCGGGCATGAAAAATCCGCAGCCGATGCCGAGCGCAATAGCAATGACTATCAGCAACAGCAGATTGACCTTTATTTTTGGCAACATAATCAAGAAGGATTGAGTTATAAAAACAAATATAACCCAATCCTCCAAATATTCCAAATAGTCATGTCAACAAGCCGATATGCCGTAAAATAAAATCGTAAAAACACGACAATGCAGAGGGCTGTCGCAGAACTTGCAATTTTACGCTATACAGCGAGAGCCGCACGGAAGCGCGCGAGAAATTCGTCAGCCTGCCTGATGGAGAGACAAAGCGGAGGAAGGAGACGGATTATGTTTGTGCCTGACGCTCCTGTAAAGATGTGATGGTCGAATATGAGGCTGCGGCGCAGGTCTTTGACGGGATAGTCCATTTCGATACCGATCATGAGCCCACGGCCTCGCACTTCCTTGATGCCGGGCATCTCTCTCAGCTTCTCCATAAGATAGGTGCCCACCTTATCGGCGTTTTCAACGAGATGCTCCTCTTCCATCACTTCGATTACGGCAGTGGCAGCCGCGCAGGCAAGATGATTGCCGCCGAATGTGGTGCCGAGCTGACCGTAGACGGGAGCGAATTTCGGGGAGATGAGCACAGCCCCCATCGGGAAACCGTTGGCAATGCCCTTGGCTACGGTTATCATGTCGGGACGAATGCCTGCCCACTGATGGGCGAAGAAACGTCCTGAACGTCCGTAGCCCGACTGTATTTCGTCGAGGATGAGAACAACGCCGGCTTCTTCCGTGACACGGCGGAGCTCTTGAAGGAAGTTGTCGTCGGGAATGCGTATGCCGCCGACTCCCTGTATTCCCTCGATGATTACGGCCGCAACGTCACCTTTGGCAATCTCTGCCTTCACAGCCTCGATGTCGTTGAGCGGGAGGAATGTGACATGCCCGTTGTCGTTGAGAGGAGCTGTTATCTTGGGATTGTCGGTGGCCTCTACGGCGGCAGACGTGCGGCCGTGGAATGCCTTGCCGAATGCGATGACACGTTTGCGGCCTGTGGCGAACGACGCGAGTTTGAGTGCGTTTTCGTTGGCTTCGGCACCGGAGTTTATGAGGAAGAGCTGATAGTCGTCATATCCTGATATCTTGCCGAGCTTCTCGGCGAGGCGGTGCTGGAGAGAATTCTGCACTGAGTTGGAATAGAACACCAGGCGTGAGGCCTGGGCGGCAAGCGCCTTCAGATAATGGGGATGGGAATGGCCGATAGAGATTACGGCATGGCCTCCGTAGAGGTCGAGATATTCCTGGCCGTCGGCGTCGTATGTATGGCAGCCGACACCTTTAACGATTTCCACATCGTAGAGTGGGTAGACATCAAATAATTTCATATTCCTGATCTTAGAGTATTTTCTGATTGCAAATTTACGGCAATAAGTTCATATTATAAAAATTTTGCCGCGTTTTATGCTTTTTTGATATTTTGCCGTTTCGCCGAAACTGAAATGCCCCGACAAAGCCGGGGCATTTCATGACTATATATTTATTATTTATTATCAGAGACTTAGGGTCACGCCTATCGACGGACAGAATGCCGAGACCTTGTAGTCAGCCTCGAATTTGCGTTCGCCGAGGATAAAATCTTTGTAGGTGCAGCTGCGGTTGTCGGCTCCGAGACCTGCAACGTAGAGAAGTCCGAGGTCGATTGAAATCATGTCGAGCGGACGGAATGAGAAGCCGACCGAGGGCTCGATTTTAGTCATGCCGGGAGTCTCCGGATTATAATGATTCTTGTCGACAGGGCTTGTGTCGAGCATGAGGCCGGCGCGGAGGTCGAAGCGGTCGGTGAGATTGTACTGCGCTCCGAGATGGAATGTCCATGAGTCATGATAATTCTTGGGAATATTCTGATTGAAACCGGCAAGATCAGGGTTGAGAAATTCGATATCAAGCTGTTTGTAGGCGCTCCACTGGGTGAACTGCACGTCGAAAGCGAGCACAAGCGGCTTTATCGGTTTGTAGCTGACACCGACGTTATATATGGCGGCACAAGGCATTTTGGCGGTAAACTCAGCATGGTTTATCAGACCGAGTTTCGACTCGAGTATGCTTTCAATCTCGCGCGATGCATAGCGCACGGAGGCTTCGCCGGCTTTGACACGCATCATCATCTCCTGACGGAAATTGGCACCGACTGTCCACTGCCCGTTGATGTCATACATCACGCCGACATTGACTCCGAGACGCGGATGGGCGTTGCCTTTGAGGTTGACACTTGCGGGAACTGTATTTCCAATCGAGGGATATCCCGGAGCGAGCTGCTGCATCATCGCGTCAAATCCCTGTGGCGATACGAGCCCCTTGTTGAGGTCGACCGAACCCCATGTCACCATAAGACCCGCGCCGACACTTAATTTCGGTGTTATTTTCCAGGCAAGAGTGGGCTGGATTGTGAACACCTTGAGGCTTACCGACTGGTTGAGGTCGGCTCCGGGCCAGTTGTCGGTCCAGTTGATTGACGATCCGTAGGGAGTATAGAATGCGACACCGGCCTTAAAGTTGTCGTAGATTGAGAAACCGACGTTGACACTCATCGGGGTGGCTGCCTTGTTGTCGGTCTTGCATGTGACGCCGGTTGATTTCGGCGTAGCCTCGCCGTAGGCGAATATCGGAGACACGCTTGCCGACAGTTCAAACGATTTGTCGAGCCAGCCCATACCCGCAGGGTTGAAAATCTGGCTTTCGGCGCCGAGATGGAGAGCCGTTCCGGTATGTCCCATACCATTCTGCTTGGCACTCAGCGTGTTGATTTGGTATCCCTCGGCCAAAACAGCCATCGGACATACCGCCGCAATAAGAGCGGCTGCAATTGTTTTTTTCATTTTCAAATCTGATTAAAGTCATCGCATTTCCTCTCTTCCCGGACCATGCGGCCAGACAAAATCGGAAAAACAAAACAAAATTTCCGACAAAGATAACAATTTTATCCCTAACACCCAAGCATAGCCTAAATATTGTTGAATTGTGTTAAAAAGATCAATGCGAAAAGGTTGCCATAACTTTTGATTTTAACACTTCTACCGGCTTACTGCAAACCCGTTAAAAAACGAAATCCGACGACTCTCACGAGCCACCGGATCCCTAACCTATGATTCACTTTTGTTGCTTTATTCCTAATTTATTCCATTTCAATCCGGATAATAAAATTACAGTCACAATTATTAAACGGGACAGGCCTGAATATAACGGTATAGTCAAACTTGTCGGGAATGAAAAACAGTGATTGTAAATGACTTCGCTGCATGACAGATGCCGTTGCAACATAAAAGTCTCAATTTGTGATTTTAATTTTTATGAGAATAGTTCCGATAAAAGAGTGATAATAAACGAGTTAGATTTAGAAAAATGCCTATCGGGCAATAGTTAGATATAGGTAATTCGGAGGTATTACGGTACAAAAATAGTAAATTATTTAATATTTTCATAAAAACTGATAAAAAAATTTATCTTTTTATCGTTTTTTATGGTCAAACAGGGCGAAACCGACCACGATAAGGTTGATAACAATCGTATCAGAACGGAATATAGTCGAGCGGCCGGAGCGCCTGACCGTCGCGCCGCAACTCAAACCGCAACGGCACTTTATCGTTACGGCGATACTGGCCTATGCGCGAGTCAGCATCAATCGCCACCCCCGTGCGGGTATAAATCCTGCTTATGCCGGAATAACGCGACAGATAGCCGTCGGGGTGCTGTATTATGACCACATAACCCTTGTCGCCGTCAAGATACTGGTCGACCACAGTGCCACGGTTGATGGCATAGACCCCTGCCACATCTTCCGACACTTCGATTTGCGGCACCACCGGATTATCGCCTGCGGTCACCATCGCATTCTTCACCGGGGGCACAAACAGCGGAGCCTCGGCAAGGAGAGACTGACGGTCCTCAAGAATAAAATTCTCACGCTCGCTATACATTCTGACAAATTCGCTTTCAGCCACGCCGCGCCCGGTCAGTGCAAGCGTATCAGGCAGTGAAGCCACCATGAGAGAGTCAGAAACAGAACTGCGGTCGGCCGCAGTCATCATGCTGTCGGGAGCGATATCACCTGTCATGATGGCGCTAACATTGCCCAGATAGCTGTCATATATCGCAAGCTGCCGCGCCAGGGAATCGGCTCGTGCGTCGACCTGAAGCAGATGACGACGCTCGCTGCCGGTAAGATATCCCGGAAGAAACGTACGCAACGGCGTGAGCGATATAAGCATCACCCCGGCACTGAACACCGCCAGCAACGACACCGTAATCAGCAGAATCAGACATTTATGTCCCATCTTCACTGTCCATATACGGTTCAGACTGTTCTCGTTAAACAGTGACAGACGATACCGTTTTGACGTCTTGAACTCAATATTGCGACGTTTTTGCTTCTTCATGTCACAAAGAAAAATGATTTAAAAAGCGGAATACAATTCATTCAATTTCATGTCAGTATAAGTATGCCATATTTCAAGCGGTAATTTCTTATATTCGTCAGACAACGATTTTAGAAACTCTATTTCAAAAACCAATCTGTAATCATTGGCAGACTCCTCATTTTTCTGACCCTCCTTTCTGGTTCCGACACGAACTGTTTTTATTCTATAGAGATCGCGCACACCACATCCGCTCAAATATGGTGCAAAATAACACAATCGATTCAGTTCAACAGTGGAAGGGAATCTTCTACCGGCATAATATAACGTAGCAGTTCCATTAAAAAACTCGAGGATATTGTCTTTTTTTACATAGCAGATCAAAACATTATCATTTACCTGAGAAACACCGTATTCTTCATTCTGCATATCATTTGCCACACATGGAATTATACCGTCAGGATACTCGGCAAACAGATTATAAAGATCAAGCTGTCTTATTTGTTTACCATTCAGTTTTAATTTTTCAGCATTGACCTCCGTCCTTTTTTTTATCTCATTATCTTTCAGTTTATTGACTATTTCCGAGACTGCTACAGTACAATCCTGGACATCAGACTGTTCAATCTGCTGAATATCATTAAACAATCTGATTAACGAACGACCTACCGCCCATGCTAAATTTACAGGCACAGCATTACCTATCTGCTTGTACTTGCTACTCATTGTTCCCGCAAAAAGCCATTTATCGGGAAAAGTCTGTATTCTGGCATATTCTCTTACAGTCAATGGCCGTGTTTCCAATGGATGACAACGCTCCGTCTGTTTCTGACACGGCGAACACGTAAGAGTTAGAGAGGGTTCATCAAGGGAGAGACGACGTGCCATTCCAGTCTTTCCTCCGCCCAACAACCAACTGCCACCCATATAATCCTTAGCTACCTCTTCCGGAAGATTCCTCCAGTCTCCCCCCTGAGGAACAAGGCTAAGCACCTTTTGTTTTTTTGATGGATATTTTACTCCTTCCGATTCCGGAACATCAACAGGATAAATGATACTTTTGTAAAAGGCATCTCTAAGAGTAAGCACCTGCATATACGGCGAAGGCCATTTAAAACGAACCTTGTCGGCCAAATCATTTCGTATAGCGATCAAAATAAGACGCTCCCGCTTTTGTGGAACCTGATACATTATAGCTTTCAACACTCGTGGCTCCACAAGTGTATACCCAAGTTCAGCTATAGTATTTTTAATAGTAGCAAATGTACGTCCATTGTCATGCGAAATCAACCCCTTGACATTCTCTCCCATAAAAACTTTCGGGCGAATTTCTTTTACCGCTCTGGCTAATTCAAAAAAGAGCGTTCCTCGAGTGTCATTAAATCCGCCTTGTTTACCGGCATAGGAGAATGCCTGACAGGGAAACCCGCCAGACAAGAAATCTACTTTATCTCGTAATGGAGAAAAGTCAACATCACGCACATCTCCCTCTATAACAGTCCATTGAGGACAATTCAGACGTAACGTATTGCAGGCATATTTATCAAATTCATTAAGCAGAACATGTTTAAATCCGGCCAATGACATACCAAGAGCAAGCCCTCCGCCTCCTGCAAAAAGTTCCACAGAAGTAAATTGGCGCAATGGGACTACATCATATTCGGCATCCCAATCGCCATGCAGTATCTCTCTTACTTCGGGGACAGTATCTAATTCTTCCAGATAAAAGCCTTTCACTCCATTTTCAACACGTAATGGATAAATACCATTGTCAGCCCATTTTTGAACCGTAGCATTAGAGGTGCCGACCAAAGCCGCAAAATTATTCAATGATATGAACTGCATAATTATAATCCGCCTTTTTGTATAATTTCTTCTGCAATCTCTGCAACCTTTTGCCTGATAAGACAACTGCCATTTATACCATCTTCCTCAACAACCTCACCAAATGCTTTAGCTAATTGATAATAAAAAGTTCTGTCTCCTGTCAGATGTTCCCAGAATTCAGCCCCGCAATATACAGGATATGTCGTAGATATCGTCTTATAATTGGCAGAAATACGCTCGCCATACAGCACACCGACAATCATATCGTCTAATTGCAATGGGATTCGGTCAAGACGAGCCTTTCCAATAAGTCGTTTAAAATGGCCTAAAATCGTATCAACATCATCCTTATTGATTGTTTGCGGGCCGGCTTTACATTGACAATATTTTTTTCTACCGTCGATTGCATCTATAAATTCTATATCAACACCATCAATACCCGAGGCACAACCGGCCACTTGCGCAAGTTGAGATATGAATATCTGTATATTCTGTCCGAAACTTGTATTTACACTTGTACCCAGAATGCGTGGATAGACCAAAGCTTTAGCCATTGACTCCGGCGTAGTATCTCCACATAAAAACGCCGCAAGATAATTAATCAAAAAGGGATTTATATCAAAATCCTTTAATTTTAATTTTTGAAGATTTTTTATATGATTGGGTATTATTGATGTTCTGAAATAATTTTTCCCACTTTCAATAATAGCCATTTTCTGTGCTTCTGTCATAATGTAGTCAATATATTTGGCCTATAGGCGAATTTATCATGTTTTTGCTTCTTCATGTCACAAAGTTAATAAAAAAATCATTAACTTTGTCATTACGTTTGTATACTTCAACATCAGAATATATGACACTGATACATTTCATAAAAAGAGGCCTGGTGTCGGCGGTTCTTACAATGGCGGCCGCAATACCGGCCACTGCCATCGACCTGCCTGTGACCACCGTAAACGGCAAAGACTACTATTATTATGACGTACAACCCAAGGAAACGATTTTTTCTCTATCGCAGCGTCTCGGCATATCCCGCGAGGAAATCATCAGCTACAATCCCGGCGTCGACGGCGGGTTGAAAGCTTATACCCGCCTGTATTTTCCGGTGGAATCCGGATTATCTGCCATCGCCGACGGAGACCATGTCACCACAACACACGACGTAAAGAAGGGAGAGACCCTCTACGGAGTTGCAAAAAAATACGGCATAAGCGTCGACCGGCTCATAGCGCTCAACCCCTCGGCCCGCGACGGCATCAAATCGGGCGACCGGCTCGTCATCATGCAGGAAAATGCCGAATCGCCACAACCTGTGACACACGTCAGCCATACCGGAGGCACGCACACCATATCGCAGGGCGAGACTCTCTACCGCATAGCCGTCAACAACGGCATAACCGTGGAGCAGCTTCTGGCAGCCAATCCCGAGCTTGACGCCTACAATTATTCGGAAGGCATTGTGATAAACATTCCCGAAGGCTCAGCCGAACCACACGCCACGCCCCACGTGGCTGAAACCGAAGCCCCACAGCATGCGGCAAGCAAACCCGAGTCAACTCCGGCCACCCAAAATATCGCAGAAAACAGCGATGAAGCAACCGCTGACACCGCGTCACATAATCCGACGCCAACTGCCGACATCGCGGATGTAACCGACACACCTTATAATATCGCCATAATGCTGCCGTTCCGACTTGATGATGAAAAAATCGGCAAAGACGCTGAAAACTTCACCGAATTTTACCGCGGATTTCTTCTCGCAGCCCAAAACCTGTGTAATTCCGGACGCCATGTCAACATAAACGCCTACGACACCCGCGGCAATCTCGACACAGTCAAAGAACTCATGGCACGCGACGAGATGGCTCAGGTCGACATGTTTGTGGCTCCAGCATCGGCTGCCGAACTCGACTATATCATATCGCAGGCTGACAGCGACCGCCAGTTTGTGTTCAACACATTCGCCGTTCGCAGCAGTTCATGGCAGACAAATTCCAATGTGCTTCAGGCCAACATACCCCACTCGATGATGTATCAGCGCGCAATCGATGCATTCATCAATGAAATGGACGGACGTATCCCCGTATTCGTGCAGCGCATCGGAGCCACTGCCGACAAAGAGGAATTCACCTCGATGCTCAAATCGCAACTGTCTGACAGAGGAATTGCGTTCAAGGAAATAACCTTCGAGACAACTCTGAAAGATGAAGATTTTGCAGGCTACGACACCGGCGGTTCATACGTGATAGTGCCTCTTTCGAGCTCGGCCGCCGAGTTCAACAAGATTGCACCGGGAGCAAAACGCTTTAAAGAGTCGCTGGACTCAGAGACCGCTCTGACAATTTTCGGCTATCCCGAATGGCTCACTTTCCGCGGAGAGCGCAAGGAAAATCTCGGAGCGTTAAATGCCGTAATCTACTCGCGTTTCTATTATGACGACACATATTATCCGGCCAAACGCTTTGCCGACACATACCGGCAGGCCTACGGCCGCGACATGAATTCAGCAGTGCCTTCACAGGCAATCATGGGCTATGACGTCGCCAACTTCATCATCAAATCAATGCGCGCCAACAACGGAGACTTCCATTCAAAAGTAGCCCCCGTAGAAGGTCTGCAGACCGATTTCATTTTCTCCGACAGCAACTGCGAGGGACTTGTCAATACTTCGGTCGAACTTATCAAATTCAAGGACGGAGGCTTTACCGAGCACCGTAATATCTAAATCTGTATGATGCGTCGTATATTATTACTGCTGACCGCAATCACCGGCATTCTGTCGGTCAAGGCCCAGACCCATTACATACCCCACGTATGGGTCGGCGGACACGCCGGAGTCACCATGTCGGAAATGTCGTTCTCCCCTTCCGTCAGACAATCAATGACGCAGGGCATGACGGCCGGAGTGTCATTCAGATATGCCGAAGAGCGCCACGTGGGACTTATCGCCGAACTCAACGTCAGCCAGCGGGGCTGGAAAGAAGATTTCGAGGAAGCGCCATTCAGCTATTCGCGCAAACTGACATATCTTGAAGTGCCCATACTGACCCATATATTCTTCGGGTCATCAAAATTCAAGGGATTTGTCAATCTCGGTCCGGTGGTCGGATATATGGTCGGCGACAACATCTCTGCCGACTTCGACTATGAGCATCCCGACCAGGTGCCGGGATTTCCCATCGCCAACCGCTCTACCGAGCAGATGTCGATGGATATAAAAAACAAATTCGATTACGGCATTACAGCCGGCGCAGGCTGCGAATTTATCATAAAGCGCCGTCACGCCTTCATGCTCGAAGCCCGCTATTATTTCGGTCTTGGCAACATTTATCCGTCAAGCAAAAAAGACACATTCAGCGCATCGCGCGGCACATCGATACTTGTGACACTCGGCTATATGTTCCGTCTGAAATAATCGGCCGGCCGCTTGCCGCACCGTCATATTCCGAACAGACGCCGGGCCGATGCTGAGGTGACCTCGTCAACCACATCGAGAGGCAGGCCTAATGTATCGGCCACATATCCCGCTGTATGTATCAAGTAGGCACTCTCGTTGCGCTTGCCGCGCTTAGGCACTGGAGCAAGATAAGGAGAGTCGGTCTCCAGGAGTATTCGCTCAATGCCTATGGCCGGAAGCACGTCGCGCAGGCCTGAATTTTTGAATGTCACTATGCCGTTGATGCCGAAATAGAAATCACCGCGCCGGCGTATTCGCTCCACATCAGTCGCCGAGCCGCCGAAACTGTGAAACACACCTTCCGGCACCTTTTCAAGAGAGTCAATAACTTCAAGCACCTCATCCAGACCTTCGCGGCAATGTATGATTACAGGAAGACCACGCCCGGCAGCCAGATCCATCTGCAGGCCGAACACCTCCATCTGCCGCTCGCGATACTGCCTGTCCCAATAGAGGTCTATACCTATCTCCCCTATCGCCACATAATCTCCGGCATGCTGCGAAAGTTCGTCATACACATATCCGAGCTGTGCCCGGGCGCTCTCCGCGCCGACTTCCGTAGGGTGATGTCCGACAGCCATGAATGTGTGCTGCGGATAAAGCCCGTGCAGCCTACGCATCGGCTCGAGCGTGGCCCGGTCGACATTGGGCAATATCATCGTCTCCACTCCGGCCGCTATGGCACGTTCGACAGCCGCCCCGTTGTCGGGGGCGAACTCATCAAGATAGAGATGTGTGTGGGTATCAATCATAATATACTTCCTGTTATTTTTTTCTTCCGATAAGCGAATGGGCGAGATCGACAAAAAACTGATGTGCGTCGGCTGACAGACCCGCTCCGTCCAATGCCTGCACCGCACATTCCAGATAACGTTCGACCTCGCGTTCGCCCTTGTCACGCAGGCCAAGACGGTCATACACACCGCGCACGGCATCGATTTTCTCCGCACCGGCCGCCTTGCGGTCATATATCTCCGACATCTCGTCGTGAGCCTCGGCCATAGCGCAGATATGAAGCCATGTATGCTTGTCGTTAAGAATGTCGCCGCCGATAGGTTTGCCGAGCGTGGCCTCATCGCCATATACATCAAGTATGTCATCCTGTATCTGGAAAGCGATGCCGAGGCTGATGCCATACTCGCGGAAAGCCTTCAGGACAGAAGCCGCCGCATTGCCGCAGATGGCGCCTATGCAGCAGGCTCCGGCGAGAAGCTCGCCGGTCTTCAGCGATATCATGCCGATATATTCGTCGAGGGTGACATCACCGCGTCGCTCGAAATCCATGTCATATTGTTGACCGCGGTCAACAGCCAGCGCCGTAGTGTTGAAGCAGTCGACCATCGCCAGACGCTGAGAGTCGGTATAGCCGCTTGACACCATGCACGACATCGCCACCGACAGCATCGTGTCGCCCGACAGAATCGCCTGCGCTTCCGACCATTTTTTCCATACGGCCTGCCGGCCGCGGCGCGTGGGCGAGTTATCCATTATGTCATCATGCAGCAGAGTGAAATTGTGATAGAGCTCAACACCGAGAGCCGGACGCACAGCCTTTTCCACATCGGCATGCATGGCTTCGGCCACAGCCAGGGTGAGCACCGGACGCAACCGTTTTCCCTCACCTTCCATCGTGTATCGTATAGGGTCGAAAAGCGATGCCGGACCATCGTAAGTCATGGCGGCAATCGCAGCATTGATTATTCCTGAATATTCCTTTATGGTTTTCATCTTTTATAATTTTTACAATCGTCCGTTGTCATTGTAGGAGTAATATCCCTGAGAGGTAATTATTATATGGTCGAGCACTCGTATGTCAAGCAGCTGTGCGGCCTGCTGCAACTGCCGTGTGAGTTTGTCGTCGGCCTGCGACGGATTGAGATTGCCTGACGGATGGTTGTGGACAAAGATAAGAGCCGACGACAGTTTGTCGACAGCGCTCTTCATCACAAGCTTCACATCGACCAGAGTGCTTGCCGTGCCGCCGCGCGATATTGTCTCCTCGAATATTATGCGGTTGGCCCGGTTGAGATGCACCACTCTGAATTCCTCATAATTGAGCAGCGCCATCTGACCGCGTAATCTTTCATATACGGAATCGCTCCCTTTCACCTGCGGATCGAGCTGCTTCATGTCGAGTGCGCAGCGGGCTCCGAGCTCGAAAGCCGCAGCCAGCGATATAGCCTTTGCGTCGCCTATGCCTTTATATTTCTTCACGACCTCATGCATCGACATTCGTGCAAGCCGCGACAGGCGGTTGTCATTGTCGCGCAGTATGTCGCGGCTCAGATCGACAACCGAACGTCCGGGCAGTCCGCTGCCGAACACTATTGCCAGCAGTTCGGCGTTAGACAGCGCGGCGATGCCGTGGCGCAACGCTTTCTCACGCGGTTTGTCAGCCACATCAAGGTCGGCGACACGACAGCTTTCGGCTGACTGCTGCGGGGTGTCATACTCTTTCATAATCCGTAAATTTATCTGCCCTTGCGGACAGCTATTTCCTCTTCGATATCACGCCCCTTGCCCAATATTATCTTGGTGAAAAAGGCTTTTATAAATCCAGTGCCGTAGCCGGTGAGCTGTATGAACGCAGCCGGCACGGACATCAATGCCACTTTCAGACTGCGTGTCGACAGCAACGCCGACACAAACAAAGCCACTGCGTAAACACCTATCGGCGCCAGAAACCACGGTGACACAAATATTCCCGCCACTATGAGCGCGATCAGCCCTATGACAAAGCATGCCGGCAACGCATGCACCGGCTTGAGCGAACCGGGATAGAGCAGTTTCAGCGTGATGCGCGACATGCCGAACACATGCACCTGCCTGAAAAACTTGCGGAAGCTCAGACGACGCTTGTGATAGACCGGACAGCTGCGTATCAGTCCGGTGGTAAACCCCGCAGCCTCTATGCGCTTGCTCATGTCGATATCTTCCGAAAACATCTCCCTGAAGCCGCCGACCTTCTCATAGACCTTGCGGGAAAATCCCATATTGAAAGTACGCGGAGTGAATTTTTCCAGACTCGCCTTTCCGCCGCGTATGCCGCCTGTTGTAAGAAACGATGTCATGGCAAAGTTGATGGCCTTCTGCATGTCGGAAAATGAGTCATGGGCGGCATCGGGCCCGCCGAAGCAGTCAAGCGGAGCGGCATCAAGTTCTTGCGCGAGCGTGGCGAAATAGTCAGGCGGAATCACACAGTCGGAGTCGAAAAACACGAAGTAATCGCCTGTGGCCTTTTCCATCGAATTGTTGCGCGCCGGCGATCGCCCGATATTCTCCTGCTCATAATATCTGATGGCGATTTTTCCGGCATATCGGTCGCATACATCGCGGCACGGTATTGTGGAACCATCCTCGGTTATTACAACCTCGAAATTTTTCACGGTCTGGGCTGCAAGACTCTCAAGCAGGTCGGAAATCTCGCCCGGGCGGTTATACACCGGTATTATAATCGAAAATCGTGGCATAGCAGTCTGTTTAAAGTTTAATTTTAAGAGAGAGTCAGCACATGCGGTTGCGGTAGTCTTCGTAGGTGAAGCGGCGCAGATATTCAAGCGAGCCGTTGCTGCGGGCAAACACGATATCGGGATGCTGCAGGCCGTTGAACATCGTAGTCTTTACGGTGGTGTAATGATTCATATCCTCAAGTGTCAGTCGGTCGCCGGCTTTCAGTGGTGTCTCGAAAGTCCAGTCGCCCACATAGTCTCCGCTCAGGCATGAATTGCCTCCGAGGCGGTAGGTCGGCAGTTCTTTTCCCTCCTGCGGCTCCACGCTCTCCGTAATGATCGGTTTATATGGCATCTCGAGCGTGTCGGGCATGTGGCAGGCAAACGAGGCATCGATGATGGCGGTCTTTACTCCCTGGTTTTCCACCACGTCGACAACAGAGGTAATCAGGTCGCCCGTGCGCCATGTGAATGCGCTGCCGGGCTCGAGTATCACCTGCAGATGCGGATGCCGCGCCTTGAAATCGTTGAGCAGCGATATCAGATGGTCCACGTCATATCCCTCCCGGGTCATCAGGTGTCCGCCACCCATATTCACCCATTTCACCTTGTCGAGCATATCGCCGAACTGTTGCTCAAACGCATCGAGCACCTTTTCAAGATCGTATGACGACGATTCGCAGAGCTGATGGAAGTGCAGTCCTTCGATGCCTTCCGGAAGCTTTCCGCCAAGCATCTCGGCCGTAACGCCGAAACGCGAGCCGGGAAGTGCCGGATTGTATATATCGGTCTCTATCACCGAGCACTGCGGATTGACACGCAGTCCGGGCGAAACATGATGCGCCCCTGATGCATTGTGACGTGTGATATTTCCTTTAAAACGCATATACTGGTCGACGGAATTGAATGTTATATGCGAGCTGCCGCTGATATACTCCTTGATAGTCTCGTGAGTATATGCCGGACAATAGGCATGCACACGGTGGCACAGCTCGTCGTTGCCCAGGCGCATTTCGTTGACTGAGCTGGCGGTGCTCTTGAAACCATACTCGCGGAATATGCCGAAGGTGCGCCACAGCGCATTGGCCTTGAATGCCATGATGATTTCAGCTCCTGTCATGCGGCGCACGCGGTCAATCAGTTCGAGATTGCGGCGTATTTTGTCTTCGTAAACGATATAAAACGGTGTCGGAAGCGATGATATTCTGGAATTCATTTCCTTGATTTTTATTTGGAATTATTCTGTAATTTTAAATCTTGCAAATCTCAGAAGAAGCGTTTTTATCTCGAGATTTGAGAATTTCACTATTATGCGCGACTTGTCGGGACTCGGGGCATCGATTTCCTCGATTGTGCCGATTCCGAAGCGCTCGTGCTCTATTTTCATGCCGATGGAAAGCTCTGCCTCCGTGTGCAGTCCGAATGAGCCGGATGCCGTTGCCGCCGGGGCGGGAACTCCCGAGCCGGCGCCTGACGCACGGCGTCCGTCGGAAGCAAAGTATTTTCCTCTGTAGCGGTCAGACGATGACGGCGCTGACTTGTCGGCGGCATACGGCACGGAATGAAACGAGTCGTGATATTTCCCGACCGGGTCAAACGACTGGCCGCCGCCGAGCGAGTTGCCGTTTTTGACACACAGATAACGGCTCTCGATATCGCGCAGAAATCGCGAGGGCGAGCATGTGGCCGTCTGCCCGTTGCGGAAACGGCTCGACGCATAGCTCATCATGCAATATTTCTTTGCCCTTGTTATAGCGACATAAAGCAGACGGCGCTCCTCCTCGATTTCGGCAGGCGAGCCTGACGCCATTGCCGACGGGAACAGTTCCTCTTCAAGCCCCACGATAAAGACATGGGCGAACTCCAGCCCTTTGGCCGCATGCACAGTCATAAGGGTGACGCGTTTCGTGTCATCTTTGTCGGTGTCCTGGTCGGTGAGCAGCGACACCTGCGACAGATATTCGGAAATCGTCGGATTGTCGTTGCCCTCCTGCTCGCGCTGCGTGGCAGCGAATTCGGTCACGCCGTTGAGCAGCTCCTGCAGGTTTTCCTGCTTTGAAATGCTCTCCGGCGTATGGTCGGTAATCAGCGAAGACAACAGTCTGGTGTCGCGTATTATCTTTACCGCAAGACTGTCAACATCAAGACCTTCGGCATTTGCGTCGATAAACGACTGTATCAGCTGACGGAAATCATTGAGTTTACGGCGTGTGCCGGCATTCATGCCGAGAGTCTCCTCATCGATAGTCGCTATCACGCTCCATATACTTTTCCCGCCGTCGTGAGCCGCACGAATCAATTTGTTGAGAGTGGTGTCGCCAATGCCACGCGCCGGATAGTTTATTACACGCTTCAGAGCCTCGTCGTCGTCAGGATTTACAGCGAGACGGAAATAAGCGATGGCATCTTTCACCTCCTTGCGCTGGTAAAACGACAGGCCGCCGTATATTCGGTAAGGGATATTGCGTTTACGCAGCGACTCCTCGAGTATGCGCGACTGCGCGTTGGTGCGGTAAAGCACTGCATATTCGTCGTAATCTTCCGGCTCCTCGCGCTTGAGTCCGGCGATATGGGTTGCCACCATGAAGCTCTCCTCGTAGTCACTGTAGCATTTCACCACATCGATGCGTTGTCCGACAGCGTTTTTAGAAAATACCTGTTTCGGTATCTGGTTGCGGTTTTTTGCAATCAGCGTATTGGCGGCATTTATTATGGTCTGCGTGGAGCGGTAGTTCTGCTCGAGTTTGAATGTGGCGAGATTGGGATAGGCATTCCGCAGGTTGAGTATGTTTCTGATATTGGCTCCGCGGAACGAGTATATGCTCTGAGCGTCGTCACCGACCACGCATAGATTGTCGGCGTCAGATGTCAGACGCGACACAATCAGATGCTGCGCGAAGTTGGTGTCCTGATACTCGTCGACAAGTATATATCGGAAGAACTCGCGGTAATGGTTGCATACATCGGGATTGTCGCGCAGCAGCACATTGGTATAGTAAAGCAGGTCGTCGAAATCCATCGCCGAGGCGAGCTTACAGCGGCTTTTATATGCACGGTAGATAGCCGAAATCATCGGACGGCGCGACCTGCGGTCAGCCTCCACAAGCTCCCGGTTTGACTCGTAGGCCTCGGGGGAGAGAAGCGCATTCTTCGCCATAGATATGGCCGACTGCACCACATTGGGCTTATACACCTTGTCGTCGAGCTGCATATCTTTTATTATCGACTTGATCAGCGACTTTGAGTCTGATGAATCATATATCGTGAAGTCGCTTTTAAATCCTATCAGAGAGGCATGCCGCCGCAATATGCGGGAGAAAATGGAGTGGAATGTGCCCATCCACAGTTTCGACGCGATGTCGCCGCCGACAAGGCTGTGAATACGCTCACGCATCTCTCTGGCGGCCTTGTTGGTGAATGTCAGCGCCATAATGCGGTAAGGCTCATATCCCTTCGTCAGCAGATGCACGATTTTATAGGTAAGCACACGCGTCTTGCCCGACCCCGCACCCGCTATGACGAGCAGCGGTCCGTCAAGATATTCCACAGCCTGCCGCTGCGGCTCATTGAGTTTGCTCAGATAATCTTCCATCAGTCTGTTGAGAGCTCCGTCTTAAATGAACTTGTTGAGAGCGACGTCGTAATGACAGTCAATCGTGGCGAGCCGTGTCTGAAGTTCGCCGGCATCCACGCCGAGGTCATCGCACAACGCTTCGAGCGAGGGGTAGAAATCCCGGAGTTTCATGTTGATGAAGCTAAGCAGCATCACCGGGTCGGAAGGCATATCGTAATTCATTTTTATAGCTTTTTTCAATCCTTGTTAGAGGATGTAAAGTTACAAAAAAACTTTCAGCCGACAAGTGATGTTTTATTTAATAATGTAATACAACGCATCAAATACTGAAATTATGTCAGACAGACTTAGCTACGAAGAAAAGAAGGAGCTTCCCGACAGTGTGTTCGGACTGCCCGAACGCCGCGAATACCCGATGCCTGACGCCGCACATGTAAGAGCGGCCGAGGCTTATTTCAGATATTGCCCGGAAGAGCTTAAACCGAAACTCGCACGCGCCATACTGGCACGCGCCCGACAATACGGCGTCGACATAGAGAGCCCCACCGTGCTTTCATACGCCGGCAAATAGTCACCCGGCGCGCTACGCCGACGCCACAACAACGATTGCACACTTGCATGAAAAACACAGGCAAGTGTGCAATTATCGCCGTTGCTTCGTTAACTAATTTTAAAATTCATATTTTGTTAATTAAAAAAGTTACCTTTGCGGGTGCAAATGCAGGATGTCGGCTTTGCGCCGCCGCTCCTGTTGCCAAGCCAATATGTTTCTCTCTCCATTAGAGACTGACAATAGCATAAAATGACAAAAGAAGAATTTAAAGATATAGCTCCGTTTGATGACTCGGAGTTCAAGGAAAAGATGGCGTCGCTGGTCGAAGAACCGGGTTTTGAACACGCCGTGAAATATGTGCTTCCGATGGTCGACTATCCGTCGTTCGTAAGGCAGCTGCTCACTATCGACACTAAAGATGCGTTTCAGCGCAACATCATGGTGCCGTTTCTCGAGATGCTCGCTCAGAAAACCACTTCGGGCATCACGATGGACGGTCTTGACGCAAGCCACCGCGAAAATTCGGTCACTTATATCTCCAACCACCGCGACATCGTGCTCGACGCGTCGTTTCTCAATCTGTGCCTGTTGCGCAACGGCTGCCGCACCGGCGAGATAGCGTTGGGCGACAACCTGCTCATCTACGACTGGATAGAGCGGCTCGTAAAGCTCAACAAAGGCTTTATCGTGAAGCGCAACCTGCGCATGCTTAAGGCTTTCGAGGCTGCCAAACAGCTCTCGGCCTATATACGCTACTGCCACACCGACAAGCATGAATCGGTATGGATAGCGCAGCGTGAGGGACGCGCCAAAGACTCCAACGACCGCACTCAGGAATCGGTCATCAAGATGCTGGCGCTTGCCGGAGGCGACTCTGTTGTCGACGCGCTTCTCACGCTCAACATCTGCCCCACTACGATATCCTACGAATACGACCCCAACGACTATCTGAAAGCTACCGAATTTCTGTGCAAACGCAACAATCCCGATTATGTAAAAAGCCAGAGCGACGACCTTCTCAGCATGGAGACCGGCCTTCTCGGCTTCAAGGGTCGCATCCACTACCAGATATCGCCGTCAATCAACGGCATGCTTGAGGGGCTGCGCGGCATTACCGACAAAAACGAGATTTTCAACGCCGTGCGCAATCATATCGACCTGTGCATACACCGCGGCTACCACATATTCCCGGTCAACTATATATGTTACGACCGTATCAACTCAACCCAACGTTTCGCCGACAGATATACCGCGGCCGATATCGAGGCGTTCGACAAATATCTTGACGGACAGCTGGAAAAGGTGCGGCTGCACGACATATCAGACGACGACCGCCGGTATATGCGTCAAATGATGGTGACGATGTATGCCAATCCGCTGATCAACAAACTGAAGGCGGAAGAAAACTAACGGATACGCAAGCAACCGTTCAGCCACTGTCTGAGCGGTTGCTTGTCATAATTTCCAAAGCCACAATCGGGTCATGAGAATAAATATCGCAGGTTTAATAGTTTTGCTCATAGCGAATATCGCCGTCGACTTATATATAGTCAGGGCGATAAGGCAACGCATCAGATTGCGATGGCCGCTGAAGGCATTTTATGCATTGTGCGGGGTGTCGCTGGCACTGTTCGCGACACTCGCCGTCATGCCGCCGTCAGATCTTTCCGACGGCATGTTCTGCTTCTTCTGCTGGGCTCTGCTTGCGTTTGTCGCTCTGCTTGCTCCGCGATATATATTCACCATTGTCGATTTGTGCGCGCGCATACCCGAACTGTTCGGGAAGCGGCGCTGCCGGGCGGTATCTGTGACAGGCGTCGCACTGGCGGCGCTTTCATTCGGCATGATAGTGTGGGGTGCCTTTGTCACCCGCATATCATTGCAAGTAAAAGAGGTGGATGTCGATATCGACAATCTGCCGGAGGCCTTCGACGGCTACCGCATAGCCCAGATTTCCGACATGCATGTCGGAAGCTACGGCAACGACGACAGCTTTGTAAGAAAGGTAGTCGACGAAGTCAACAGCCTCGATGCCGACATGGTGGTGTTTACAGGCGACATCGTCAACCGCCATGCCGATGAAATACGGCCCTTTACCGATGCTCTGTCGCAAGTCAGAGGGCGCGACGGACAATATGCCATCCTCGGCAACCACGACTATGCCGACTACTACTATACCGACGACGCCCGTGCCCGTGAGAACGACCGCGCCCGGCTCATCAACTTCTACAGCCTGACATCATTCGATCTCATACTCGACGACTACCGCACCATCTACCGCGGCAACGACTCAATCATAGTGATAGGAGTCGAGAATATCGGCGAGCCTCCGTTTCCTGCCTACGGCAATCTTGACATAGCCTATCCGGCGCTTGACGATGACAACACCAAGATATTGCTGTCACACGATCCGTCGCACTGGCACAATGACATTGCACACCACGACAACAAAAACATCGCACTGACTCTCTCGGGACACACCCACGCCATGCAGACCTGCATTCTCGGCTGGTCGCCGGCGTCATTGTTCCATCCTGAATGGGGAGGCCTCTATGATGACAACCCGGGCCGCCATCAGCTCTATGTGAATATCGGCACCGGCACTGTCGGCACCCCGATGCGCATAGGCGCCACACCTGAAATAACCCTCATCACGCTTCACAAAAAACATTAAAAATACATCTGCCCGATCTGCCATGACAAAAGCCGAATACATCTCCCGCTCGCTTTCAATAGCCGTAAACATGATAGAAGCGACCGTCGACCTTCTCGACGCAGGCGCGACAATCCCGTTCATCAGCCGTTACCGCAAGGAAATGACCGGAGGACTGGATGAAGTCACGATATTCGATATCGAGAACCTCTCAAAGAAATATGATGAAATCGTGGCGCGCAAGCAATATGTGATTGCCACAATCGAGGCCGCCGGAGCACTCACCGACGAGATGCGCCGCAACATCGATGACTCGTTTACTCTGACTGAAATCGAAGATATATTCGCTCCGTATAAGCCGCGCCGGCGCACAAGAGCCCAGGCAGCCCGCGAGAAAGGGCTCGAACCGCTCGCCGACGCAGTGCTTGCCTCACAGCGTGACTTCTCTTTTGCCACCGGCACCCCGGCGGCGATACTCAAGGAGATGAGTCTTGAGGAAGCCATGGCAGGAGCCGCTGATATAATCGCCGAGCGTGTCAGCGACCTGCCCGACAACAGACGCGCCACAAGAAACGTGCTCGAGAAATATGCCGAAGTAAATGTGGTAATTCCCAAAGGGAAAGGGGAGGCCGCCGACAAATATCAGAACTACGACCGTTTCTCCGGCCGGCTGTCACGGCTTTCGTCACACCAGACTCTCGCCATCATGCGCGGCATCAACGAGGGATTGCTGAAGATGAAGATTGTCGTAGACGACGAGCGCCTGCTCAACACCATCCTGCGGCGCATACTCCGGCGCGATGCCAACAAAGAGGTGGCCGACTTCATCACCGGAGCTGTCATCGACGGCTACGACCGTCTGCTGCGCCCGTCAATCGAAAACGAGGTGATGGCACAGGCCAAAGAGAAAGCCGATGAAGCCGCCATACGCAACTTCGCGTCAAATCTGCGCCAGATGCTTCTGGCCTCGCCGCTCGGGAGCAAGCGGATACTTGCCATCGACCCGGGCTTCCGCACCGGCTGCAAGGTCGTGTGCCTTGACGCCAACGGCGGACTGCTCCACAACGATGTCATCTATCCTACCGCCCCGAAACTCGACATAAAGGGCGCGGCCCGCAAGATTGCAAATCTCGTCGAGGCCTACAACATCGAAGCGATATCGCTCGGCAACGGCACCGCATCGCGCGAGACCGAACGTTTCCTCAAATCGATTGCGTTTCCACGCCCCGTGGAGGTATTCGTTGTCAACGAGGGCGGCGCATCGGTCTACTCGGCATCAAAGATTGCGCGTGATGAATTTCCGGAATATGACGTAACGGTGCGTGGCGCCGTTTCAATCGGGCGTCGCCTTATGGACCCTCTTGCCGAGCTCGTCAAAATCGACCCCAAATCGATCGGAGTCGGACAATATCAGCATGACGTCGACCAGAAAAAGCTCAAGGAATCGCTTGACACCACGGTGGAGGCATGCGTCAACACTGTCGGCGTCGACCTCAACACAGCCTCAGTGCAACTGCTGCAATATGTATCGGGCATCGGAGCTGCGATGGCTGCCAACATAGTGGATTACCGCGCTGCAAACGGCGACTTCAGCCGCCGCGAGGATATCCTCAAGGTGCCGCGGCTCGGAGCCAAAGCATTCCAGCAGGCAGCCGGATTTCTGCGCATACCCGGTGGCGGCAATCCGCTCGACAACACCGCTGTGCACCCTGAAAGCTACCCGATAGTCAAGGCGATGGCTGCCGACGCGGGCGTAGACATAGCCAATCTTGTGAAGCGCCCCGACCTGGTGAAGGCTCTTGACCTCAACCGCTATGTGACCGACACTGTCGGACTCCCCACGCTCAACGACATTGTGGCCGAACTTGAAAAACCGGGACGCGACCCGCGCACCCGCGCCAAAGCATTCTCTTTCGACGAAAGCATAGCGTCAATCGACGATCTCCTGCCGGGCATGGAGCTTCCCGGCATTGTCAACAACATCACCGATTTCGGCGCGTTTGTCGACCTTGGAGTGCATGAGAGCGGCCTGCTCCATCTGTCGCAGATTTCCGACAAATTCATAAAGCATCCGTCGGAGGCTCTGACCCTATACCAGCATGTACGCGTCAAGGTGATAGAGGTCGACAAGCGCCGCAAACGCATATCGCTTTCAATGAAAGGCATACCACAACACGACATCTGATGACACATAGCCGCAACAATGTAATCATAATGCTCGGCAGCAACACCGGCGACCGGAAAGCATATCTCGACAAAGCCTCGGAAGCTCTGAGACAATATGTCGACATCACCGCTCTGTCCGACGACCTCGACAATCCCGACTTCACCGGCCGCGGCCCCGACTATCTCAACCGTCTGCTGACCGGAACCACCACTCACGGGCTATCCTCACTGAAAGAAACGCTCCGACAGACAGAGACAGTTCTCGGACGTGACCGCGCCAACCCGCACTCCGTGACCGTCGACATCGACATTGTCGTATACGGCGATGATGTGGTAAAACCGTCGGAATACACAAGCCCGCCCTGCCGGGCGCTTCTCGACGGCCAAAAAAATCAGCATCCATTACCTGCGATTGAAAAAAAATAGCTAACTTTGGCAAAGTTTCTCTCCCAACCCCTTTGACTATGAAGAAAAAGAACATCATAATCCGCTCCGTTTCCGGAGCTGTGTATGCAGGATTACTTGTCGGGGCAGTATTGTCGGGAGGAATATGGATCATACTTCTGACGAGTCTCCTCGCCATGATCGGTGTATACGAATTCACCGCCATGACATGCGAGGGCAAATATCCCCGCTTCGCATCTCTGCTCGACATTTCCGCCGCCATAATCCTGCAGATAGCTGCGGGTATATGTTTCACCGGCACACGGAAAGTATTCGTCACCCTCATGATGGTCTACATATTGCTCATGGTCGCACGCACCGTCGCCCAGCTTTATGCCGTGCACCGCAATCCGGTCAACTCACTGTCGCGCTCGATGATGGCGCAGATGTATGTGTCGATGCCGCTGGCTATGTTCGGCATGCTGTATTTCATATTCGGGCCACAGGTCATGCTTGCACTGCTAATTTTTATCTGGGTCAACGACACTGGTGCATTCTGTGTGGGCTCGACACTCGGCCGCCACAAACTTTTTGAGCGCATATCGCCCAAGAAAACATGGGAAGGCTTCTGGGGAGGAATGCTGTTCTGCGTTATCGCAGCATTCATAATGCGCGGGTGTTTCGCACAATATTACGGCATGTTCAGCTACGGTGACCTCTGCCGCATGGGCATACTCGTTTCTATTTTCGCCACTCTCGGCGACCTGGTCGAGTCGCAGATCAAGCGCACATGCGCAGTCAAAGACTCCGGTCGTCTCATTCCGGGTCACGGAGGCATACTCGACCGCATCGACTCACTGCTGCTCGTAGTGCCCGTATCAATGATTTATCTCTTTCTCATACTCTAAGGTAAATAATATTTCATCACAATGACTGACCAAAGATATAATCTCCGTGGCGTGTCGGCATCAAAGGAAGATGTACACAACGCCATCAAGAATGTTGACAAAGGACTTTACCCCAAAGCCTTCTGCAAGATTATCCCCGACATACTCGGAGGCGACCCCGAGTGGTGCGACATAATGCACGCCGACGGCGCGGGAACCAAATCGTCGCTTGCCTACATCTACTGGCGCGAGACCGGCGACATCAGCGTGTGGAAAGGCATAGCCCAGGACGCCCTGATAATGAACATCGACGACCTGCTCTGCGTCGGAGCCACCGACAACATACTGCTTTCGTCGACCATCGGCCGCAACAAGCACCTCATACCCGGCGAAGTCATATCGGCGATAATCAACGGCACCGAAGAGCTTCTCGAGGAGCTGCGCGGACAGGGAGTGTCAATCTACTCTACCGGCGGCGAGACGGCCGACGTGGGCGACCTCGTGCGCACTATCATCGTCGACTCGACCGTGACATGCCGCATGCGCCGCAGCGATGTGATCGACAACGCCAACATTGCGGCAGGCGATGTGATTGTAGGTCTCGCCTCTTACGGTAAAGCCACCTACGAGACAACATATAACGGAGGTATGGGCTCCAACGGACTGACCTCGGCGCGCCATGACGTGTTCGGCAAATATCTCGCCGAGCGTTATCCCGAAAGCTACGACGCATCCGTGCCTCAGGAACTCGTATATTCAGGCAACACACGCCTCACCGACCCCGTCGACGGGGTGTCTGTCAATGCCGGACAGCTCGTGCTGTCGCCCACCCGCACCTACGCCCCCGTAATCAAGACTATCCTCGACCGGATGCGCAAGGATATCCACGGCATGGTGCACTGCTCGGGCGGCGCACAGACCAAAGTGATGCATTTTGTCGAAAACAAGCATGTGATCAAAGACAACCTGTTCCCCGTGCCCCCGCTATTCGACCTCATCCAGCGGCAGTCAGGCACTCCGTGGCAGGAGATGTACAAAGTGTTCAACATGGGACACCGCATGGAGATATACGTTGCCCCCGAACATGCACAGACAATAATTGACATCGCCGGAGAGTTCGGCATCGAGGCCCGCATCGTCGGACGCGTCGAGGCAGCTCCCGCCAACCGTCTCACAATCATCTCCGACAAAGGCACATTCGAATATTAAAATACAGCCATACACATTTACAGCCCGCATCCCGGCCTATAGGCACCAGGATGCGGGCTGTAAAGTATCGTAACGAGGGCGATAGATTATCCTGTATCGTCAGGCAACTCCGGTTTCCAAAACTTTTTTGCAAGGGCACTTGTTGGTATTTACGTGAGGTTTACTAATTAAATTCAATTCACGTGTTTTACAATTTTTTTTCAGACCGGACAGCGAAAAATGCATTGTTGGCAACGGTGCTTACGGCCATCGGAGCGGCAGGCGTATCATGCGGAAAGAATGACGGAGGGAGCACTTCGGCCGACCGTCTCGGAGCGAACACACTTCCCGACACTCTCGTAATCGCCACGCTATATTCTCCGAGTTCATATTTCATATACCGTGACGAACCGATGGGCTACGACTACAATCTCATACACCGGTTTGCCGAGGAAAAAGGTCTGGAACTGAAAATAGAAGTAGCGCCGTCGGTGCACCGCGCCATCGAGATGCTTGACAGCGGACGCGTTGACCTCATTGCTTACGAAATACCGGAAATCACCGAATATAAAGACCGCCTCGTGCCGTGCGGACCGCGGAGCGAGACTCACCAGGTGCTCGTTCAACCTAAAATCGAAGGGAAAGCCCAGATAACCGACGTGACTGACCTGCCTGGTCACGAGATAGCCGTAGAGGATGGTACGAAATATCTCTATCGTCTTGAAAATCTTGACGAAGAGCTCGGTGGAGGCATAATAATAAATGCAATCAACACCGACACCATTGATGCCGATGCGCTTATCGAGATGGTAGCCGAGCGCAAAGTGCCGCTTACCATTGTCGACAACGATATCGCTCAGATCAACGCCACTTATTTCCCCACGCTCGACATATCGGTCGACGTAAGTTTTCCACAGGCATCGGCATGGGCAGTCTCGACAAAATATGCATGGCTGGGCGACTCAATCGACGCATGGCTCGACACCGACGAGACCCGCGCCGCCAGCGCCGAGCTCCACAAACGCTATTTCGAGCAGGCCAAAGCCCCGCAGGTGGCGATGTCGCTCGACCTTAGCGATGGCCAGATATCAAAATACGACAACTGGTTCAAGAAATATGCATCAAGGATAGGATGGGACTGGCGTCTGCTTGCATCGCAGAGCTTCCAGGAAAGCCGTTTCAATCCGAAAGCCAAGTCTTGGGCAGGCGCCCGCGGGCTCATGCAACTGATGCCGCGAACAGCCAAAGCTTACAATCTGCCGATAAAGAAAATGAACGATCCGGAGGCATCTATCGCCACATCGGTCAAGATGATCGATGACCTCGACAAGATGCTGATGAAGAAAGTGCCCGACGACCGCGAACGCCAGAAATTCATTCTCGCCTGCTACAACGGCGGCATCGGACATGTCACCGACGCGATGGCTCTTGCCGAAAAATATGGCATGGACCCGACCAAATGGGACGACAACGTAGAGAAGGCCGTGCTTATGAAATCAAATCCTGAATATTACAATGACCCGGTGGTCAAATACGGATATATGCGCGGACGTGAGACAGCCGGCTACGTAGACCGCATCATGAAATATTACGACCGCTTCAAACGTGAGATACCCGCATGATAAACACTCATCGAATGAGTTGAAATCAACTCCAGACATTCACTAAAAATATTTAATCAATTTTTCTAAAAAAAATCAGCATTTTAAGTTAAATTTTTGTACCTTTATTGACTCCAAAGCAAAACAGCAGCGCACCATAATGCACAGGCTGTTTGAAACAAACAACTATAGATAACATTATCAACCACTTATTTATGAAAAAGACTTACCTTAGCGCAGCATTGATACTCACTGTGGCTGCATCGCTCTCTTTCTCTTCATGTATAGGTAGCTTCTCGCTCACCAATAAGCTGATGAACTGGAACAAAAACGTCAGCAACAAGTTTGTCAACGAGCTGATATTCTTCGGCTTCTGGGTTCTTCCCGTATATGAGGTGACCGCACTCGCCGACCTGCTTGTGCTCAACTCCATTGAATTCTGGAGCGGCGACAACCCCGTAGCCAAAGGGACCAAAGTGATTGACGGACAGGATGGCCGCTACCTCGTTGAATGCGACGGCAAGGGATATACCATCACTTCTGAAAATGACGGCTCTACAGTGCGCCTTGACTTCGACTCAGCCGACAAATCATGGAGCGTAGAAGCCGACGGCAAAAGCGTCAAACTGATGACATTCGTCGATGACAGCCACGTAAAAATGCTCGACGCCAACGGCGGATACCGCCTCGTCGAACTCTCGGAAGCCGGCCTGATGGCTTATCAGGAAGTGGTTTCCGGCCAGATGTTCATGGCTGCACGCTAAAGCATATAAAATATCAAACCCATGCCGGCTCATATAGCGCCGGCATGGGTTGCTATCATTCAAACACCCCCCTGACAACATTCTAACATATACAGACAAATGGAAAACGAAGAATTGGTTAAAACAGTAACAGAGAAAGCAAAAGGCTGGCTCGGCGAAGGATATGACGAAGATACCCGCAAAGAGGTTGAGCGCATGCTCAATGCCGATGACAAGACCGAACTTATAGAGTCATTCTACAAAGACCTGGAATTCGGCACCGGCGGTCTGCGCGGCATAATGGGCGCCGGCTCCAACCGCATGAACATCTACACTGTGGGTGCGGCCACCCAGGGTCTCGCCAACTATCTGCTCGAGGCATTCCGCGACCTGCCCCAGATCAGTGTCGTAGTAGGCCACGACGTGCGCAACAACTCACGCAAATTCGCTGAAATAGTAGCCGCCATCTTCTCGGCCAACGGCATCAAGGCATATCTCTTCGAGGACTTCCGCCCCACCCCCGAACTTTCATTCGCGATACGCCACTTAGGCTGCCAGAGCGGTGTCAACATCACTGCCTCCCACAATCCCAAGGAATATAACGGATATAAGGCATATTGGGCTGACGGAGCGCAGATCATCGCCCCCCACGATGTCAACATCATCGACAACGTCAACAAAATCAAGAGTGTAAGCGAAATCAAATTCAACGGCAACCCCGAGCTCATCCAGATTATCGGCAAGGAAATCGACGATGCATTCCTTGCTGCAATAAAAGGTCTGTCGCTCAGTCCCGAAGCCATCAAGCGCAACGCTGACCTCAAGATTGTATACACTCCGATTCACGGCACAGGCGTGAAAATGATACCCGACTCACTTCACAACTACGGCTTCACCAATATCATCCATGTGCCTGAGCAGGATATCCCCTCGGGTGATTTCCCCACAGTCGAGTCGCCCAACCCCGAAGTGCCTTCAGCTATGGCAATGGCTATCGCCAAAGCCAAGGAAGTGGGCGCCGACCTCGTAGTCGCTTCCGACCCCGACGCCGACCGCATCGGCTGTGTCATCCGCGACAACAAGGGTGAATACGTGCTCATCAACGGCAACCAGATTGTGATGATACTTCTCAACTACCTGATGACACGCAATGCCGAGCTCGGCATGCTCAAAGGCAACGAGTATATCGTCAAGACCATCGTCACCACTGAGACAATCAAAGCCATCGCCGACGCTTGGAACATCAAGATGTTTGACTGCTACACCGGCTTCAAATGGATTGCAGCCGTCATCCGCGACAACGAAGCGTCGATGCGCTATCTCGGCGGCGGCGAAGAGAGCTACGGCTTCCTTGCCGAAGATTTCGCCCGCGACAAAGACTCCGTGTCGGCAATCTCGCTCATGGCTGAAATCTGCGCATGGGCCAAAGACAAAGGCATGGACTTCCTGCAGATGCTTCAGGACATCTACATCAAATATGGTTTCTCACGCGAGGAAGGCATCTCGGTAGTGCGCAAAGGCAAATCAGGCGCCGAAGAGATTGTGGCCATGATGAAGGCATTCCGTTCCAATCCGCCCAAATCGCTCGGCGGAAGCAAGGTTGTCACCATCAAGGATTACGCCGACCTCAATGTCACCGACGTAGTGTCAGGCTCCGTATCGAAGATGGATATGCCCACCACATCCAACGTGCTCCAGTATTTCACCGAAGACGGCACCAAGGTATCGATCCGTCCGTCAGGCACCGAGCCCAAGATCAAATTCTATATCGAGGTGAAAGGCACGATGAAGACCAACGCCGACTACGACAAGGCCATCAGCGAAGCTGACGCCAAGATTGCCGCTGTCAAATCTGACCTCGGCATCTGATAACCCGCAAACTAAATAATATGGTGTGTCATAATGCCGTCAACTGACATTGTGACACACCTTATAATTATGGCAATATCAAGTCATTAAACTGTTACTCAACATGGAGGTAGTCTACGAAGACAACCATATCATCATAGTCAACAAAGCTGTGGGCGAAATCGTGCAGGGCGACAAGACAGGCGACACACCATTGAGCGAGACTGTCAAGCAGTGGCTCAAGGAGAAATACGCCAAACCGGGCAATGTGTTTGTCGGGGTCACGCATCGTCTCGACCGTCCCGTGGCAGGTCTTGTCGTGTTTGCAAAGACATCGAAGGCTCTCACACGACTCAACGAGATGTTTCGCAACGGCGACGTGCACAAGACCTACTGGGCCATATCTCGCAGCACTCCGCAGCAGCCCGAAGGTGAACTCACCCACTATATCACGACCGTGGAGCGCACCAACAAGTCGTATGCCTACACATCGCCACGGCCAAATGCCAAGGAAGCCCGTCTGCGCTACCGTCTCATCGGCAAGTCCGACCGTTACAACCTCATCGAGGTCAATCTGCTGACCGGCCGCAAGCACCAGATACGCGTGCAGCTGTCGGCCATAGGATGTCCTATCAAAGGCGACCTCAAATACGGCGACAAGCGCAGCAATCCCAACGGCGGCATATCGCTGCTGGCCCGCAAGATTGAATTTATCCATCCGGTGTCGAAACAACCGATATGTGTGGAGGCACCACTCCCCGCTGACGAACCGCTTTGGGAAATACTCACCCGAGGCTGACAGTAATGTCATAATTGGCGGAGGGTGTTGCATAGCCTCCAAATAGCAGGGACGCACGGTTCGTGCGTCAGAAAATCATGATGTGGGCGCACGAGCCGTGCGTCCCTACCGGACAAACACAACTAATCGCACAGTGCATGAAAAAAGAAGATCTCAGAATAGTATTTCTCGGCACTCCCGACTTCGCGGTCGAGAGCCTTGATCTGCTCGTAAAAAACGATTTCAACATAGTAGGCGTTGTTACGGCTACCGACAAGCCGGCCGGACGCGGACACAAGATGCTCCCGTCTGCGGTAAAGCAATATGCCGTTGAGCATGGTCTGCATCTACTTCAGCCCGAAAAACTGAAGGACGAGACTTTTGTCAACGAACTCCGCAGCCTCAATGCCGATCTTTTTATCGTAATAGCATTCCGAATGCTTCCAGAGGTGGTGTGGCAGATGCCGCGACTCGGCACTTTCAACCTCCACGCCTCGCTTCTTCCGAAATACCGTGGAGCCGCGCCCATCAACTGGGCCGTGATAAACGGCGAAAAAGAAACCGGCGTCACCACATTCTTTCTCAAGCATGAGATTGACACCGGCGATGTCATCCAGCAGCAGAGCATCACTATTGACGACAACGAAAATGTAGGCTCCGTGCATGACCGCCTGATGCATCTCGGCGCACAGCTCACACTCGACACCGTCAACGCCATACTCGACGATGCTGTCACGGCGATACCTCAGAGCCGATTTGAGGGCATCGAACCGACACCTGCTCCGAAGATATTCCGTGACACCTGCCATATCGACCTTTCACGCACCGCCGCCGAAGTCCATAACCTCGTGCGCGGACTCTCACCCTACCCCGGCGCCTGGATTGACATCACACTCGCCGACGGCACCACAGTCACCGCCAAGATATTCGAAACAAAACCGGCACCGACGACCACACCTGCTGAACAACAAGGCAAAGTTTACACCCACGACGGACACCTCTACCTCGGAGCCGCCGACCGCGCGGTAGAAATCCTGTCGCTGCAGCCCGCCGGTAAACGCCGCATGGAAGCCGGTGAATTCCTCCGCGGAGCCAGACTGTAGCAAAACCGGCTTACAGATTTTATCCGCGCACAGAGTACACGTCATAATATACCAAAAGCCGTAGTCACGAGGCATATTGTCCGTCACTACGGCTTTTTGTGTATCAGTATTGGCCGACAGGCTTCTACTTGAAGAATTGCGAGAAGGCTTTGATGATATATTCATGATCACGGACCGAGGCTGTCTCGCGCACGGAGTGCATGGCCCACTGGGCTGCGCCCATGTCGACACCACGCAGGTCAATCTGCGAGGTCAGGATATTTCCGAGAGTGGAACCACCGGCCACATCACTGTGATTGACAAAATACTGATACGGCACTCCGGCCTCCTCGCAGATGACGCGGAACACCGCCGCGCTGTCGGCATCGGTCATATATTTGCAGTTGGCGTTGATTTTGATGACCGGACCGCCTCCGAGCACCGGATGATTGGTCGGGTCATGCTTTTCGGCATAGTTGGGATGAACGCCGTGGGCGTTGTCGGCCGATACCATGAACGAGTTGGCTACCGCACGCAGCAGCGACTCGTTGTCACCTCCGAGTGCGTCGTTTACGCGTGAGAGTATATTGTAGAGCACCGGCGAAGCTGCGCCCTGCTTCGTGCCGCTGCCCGTCTCCTCGTTGTCAAACACCGCCACCACGCGTGTCATGGCCGAGGGAGCATCGCATTGCGCCACAAGAGCGCTGACCGCGGCGTGTACCATCGACAGGTCGTCGATACGGCCCGAGGTGATGAACTCGTCGTTATATCCTACTGTCATAGCCGGAGTGACATCATAAAGCGTGAGGTCGAAGTCAAGTATATCCTTCACGTCCACGCCAAGTTCGCGCGCCACAGCCTCAAGCATGAAATTTCCGGCCTCGAGCGGTTCGCTCACCTGCGCTATCACTGGGAGCATGTCTTTCTGCTTCGACAGCTTGTTGCCGTCGTTGACATTGCGGTTGAAATGAATGGCGAGATGCGGAATAGTGAGAATCGGACGACGGAAATTGACAAGCTCGGCACGGGGATGCAACGGGTCGTCACTGCGTAGTATCACACGTCCGGCCACCGAAAGAGGACGGTCGAACCATGTGTAGAGTATCGGGCCTCCGTACACTTCGGTATTGAGTTTGATTATGCCGCCGTCGCACACCATACCGGCATGAGGCTTTATGCGGAAACCGGGAGAATCGCTGTGGGCGGAGATTATCTTATAACCTGCGTGCGCCTCGCCGGTGCCGATACAGAAAGCGAAAATTGCGGAGCCGTTTTTTGTCACATAATATTTGCCGCCGCGCTCGAGCATCCATCTGTCGGAAGCGTCAAGACGCGTGAAACCGGCATCGTCAAGCATGCTTGCCACATTGGCCGCGGCATAGAAATTGCAAGGCGAGTTGTCGAGAAATTTCATCAGGCTTTCTACCTGATGCGAAGCAGATGTTTTCATGATATATGTATAGGGTTTATTCCTGTGTCGTTTCTTTGTGTATTATGGCTTCGGGAGCCATCAGCGGAGTCGATTGCGATGCCGGAGACGGCAACAAGGGCGATGCCGTCTTTGCCGACGAGCGTCCCCGGCTACGCGCTGCATCAAAAATAGCCTGCAGACTGTCGGGGAAATCAAAGATATCATCCGGATTGAGCGGTCGGTGTTCGCCGTACCACTTGAATGCCGGAAGGAAAAAGAGCGATTTTTTGGCAAGATAGAGTGGTGTTCCCGTACCGCTGGTTTCCGACCATAATTTCAGATGCGATATAGCATTATCCTTGAAATCGGCGGCAAGGAAAGAGCTTTCGATATTCCACACTTTATTGATGGTAGAGTCATTTTCCTCCGGGAAGTTGATAGCCAGCACATTGCCGTTGACATCGAGATGGCTCAGGGCACCTTCTCTAAACTGCGCTATCATCTCCTTTCCGCTCAACTGGTTGTAATAGCCGTCTTCTATCAATTCGGCCATAAATCCTGCCGACGGAATGTAGGCACGGTCGAGCATCATGCGTGATTTTGCCACAGAATCGGCGTCATACGTTACAGCCTCTCGTAGATGTATCTGTATGACATCGCCTGAAATCTGCCTGTTGTCGCTCCACACTATAGGATTGTAATTCATGTGGACCATCGTATCGGCCGATACATAAGTAAGCGAATCGCAGAGACCCTGCATATCCTTACGGTAGAATTTCACATGCGGGGCGGCCACGACATAACGTATCGTATCCGACACCTCCTCAACCTTAAACGGCGTTGCCGGCGAGGGCGCCGCATTACCGGACGCCTTTATTGAATCGGCGACGACGCCTGCATCTACCGGCTGTATGTCGGCGGCCGCGAGCGTATCGGCCGGCGCGGGCTGGGCGAGTTCGGTATATATGGTGTCGTTACGCTGTATGATATTGCGGAAAGCGCGGATAGTGTCGCCGTGGAGATATATGGTCTCGATTGAGCGCGTAAACGTGTCGTTGACATAGAGGGTATCGACCTTGTCGGGGTCGAAATCGCCGTCGCCGACCGGGCGGTACTGTATGACACGTGCACGACCGGTGACAAACGCGCTGTCAATCATCTGGTCGAAATAGCCATAGTCACCCTCCATTATCATCTTGTTGATGGTATCGGTCATTATCATGTTGCCGAATGCTTCGCCCTGTCCGAGACGGCGGTCAAAATAGATGGTATCGGCGGTAAGGGTGGTGCCGCGGCTGCTTTCCATCGTCGACACGACTGTCGAGCGGCTGAACAGACGCGTGGTCATCGAGTCGGTATTGTACTCCCCTTCCGAGGTGTAGATGATACCGTCGGCGTTGCGCACGGTCGACTCGTCGTCCATACGCGCTATGTGCGTCAGGGTGTTGTAATAGAGATTGGTGGTGTATATCTCGAGAGTGTCGCCGTCATTGTTGTTGCGGCTTAAAAGATGCACATTGCCTGTGAAGATAGCCTCCTTTGAGGTGGGATTGTATTCGCCGTTGAGCGATGTCAGGGTGTTGAGCGAGTCGAAGAGCTTGCCTCCGACATGCTCGTAGTAACCGAGGTCGATGCCCATATCGTAGTTGAACACGGGAGTCTCGAGTGTCACGTCGCGGTTGATAAGACGCACTTTCCTGCCGTCGTCGGCATAGAGCACGGCGAGCTTCAAGGAGTCTTCGTAGGCAAGCTGGTCGGCATAGATGAACAATGTGTCGCCCTGCTCCATGCGCACGTTGCCGAACGCGTCGAAATTGCCGGTGACTTCGCTGAAATGGGCGCTGTCGCAATACATATACATGCCTCCGCGGCGGAAGCGCACGTCGCCTACAAGTATCTGATAGTTTATGCCCGGTTTCGACAACAGCCGGTCGGCATGCTCAAGAAACACCCGGTCCGGATTACTGTGGTCGGCCGACGGTATGACCGGCACAATCGGGGTAGTGTCGCGCCTGGCATTCTGCGCGCGTGACGGACTGACAATCGCTGTCAGGACTAATGCCAGAATAAAAAGAAGTATGGGTACGGTACGCTTTGTCATCGCAATCGATTATGGCTCCGCACTATGCCTTTGTGCGGAGCGATTTGGGTTATCGTTTCAATTTAAGCCAGCCCTTGTGCGTAAATTCGCAGTTGTCCCAGCCATCTTCGATACGCACGTAAGTGTCATTGATTTTTTTGTCGAGCCAGTCGGTAAGTTTTTTCTTTTTGAGCGACGACTCGCACATTCCTTTTATAAGCTGATAGTCATCGGACATATTTGCCCTATGGGCGGGAATGCGGTTGGTGAGCTTGACGATAGCCACCACTTCGCAGTTGCGGGCGGGGTCAATCATAATAAACGGCTCGGAAATCTCACCGGGTTCCAGTTTATCGACCACTTTTGCCACCTCGGCGGGAAGCTCGCTCATCTCGAAGCGCGAACCGTTCTGGCCGTTTACCATCACGCCACGGTTGTTGCGCGTATCCTTGTCCTGCGACAGATAGGCGGTGGCATCCTCGAAGGTGAACTTTTTGTCCATTATATCGGTGCGTATTGAGTCGAGCCGGTTGATTGCCTTCGTGAGGTCGGCGTCAGAGACTTTCGGACGCAGCAGGATATGACGGGTGTTGATGCGGTCGCCGCGCTTTTCAATCAGCTGTATGATATGGAAGCCATATTGAGTCTCTACGATTTTCGACACCTTCTTGGGGTCATTGAGGTTGAAAGCGACTGCCGCATATTCCGACTCGAGCTGTGCTCTGCCGAGCAGTCCGGTCTCACCGCCGCGACGCGCGGTTCCTTCGTCCTCCGAATACAGGATAGCGAGAGTCGAAAAAGGTTTCTCGCCACGGTTCACCTGATCGGTAAAGTCACGCAGACGGGCTTTCACATCCTCTATCTCGGCACGCGGAATTTCCGGATTTAGCGTCATTATCTGAGTCTCGACCTGAAGCGGCACCATAGGAATGGAGTCTTCGGGAAGGTCGCTGAAATAGCGGCGTATGTCAGACGGAGTGGTCTTGATATCGCTTGTGATATTGTCCTGAACCTGCATTATGCGGTAGTTGTCGCGTATTGTCTGCGCGAGCTGCTCACGGAATTCGGGCAGCGGCTTGCGGAAATATTCCTCGATTTTCTCTTTCGAGCCGATGTTCTCGATGAGCATGTTGATGCGGGCCTCGACCTGCTGCGAGACCATGGCGTCCTGCACCTCCACCGTATCTATCTCGGCCTGATGCAGATAAAGTTTCTCAATCGCAAGCTGCTCGGGAATCACGCAGTAGGGGTCGCCGTTTATAGGCACACGCTCATAGCGCATCTGCTGGTAGGTTTCCTCGATCTGCGATTTATAGATTGGCTGGTCTCCGACCACCCACGCCACCTCTTCGACGATATTGTTCTGTGACGTTGCAGCCAGAGCCACTGTCACTACAGCGGCCGCTCCAAGTGCATATTTCCTGACAAAAGACAATTGCATGATGAATTATTTATATTCCTGATATTCAATACTCCGGAATTGCATTCCGGCCATCGCGCCGCTCAGGCGCAGATATTTGTGACAAATTTAACGCTTTCTTTCAATATATCACCCAACATTGCGTCATTAATCCCGTTTTACTAAGTATTTTTAACAATAATGCAAAAAAAGCGTATTCAATCGGTGGATTTTTGCAGATATTCTTTAAATTTGCATTTTCAAAATCAGTCAATTAAAAAAATTTCTAACCAAGATGGCGGAAACAAAGGATAACAACAATCAGCTAAACGAAACCCAAGACGCTGACAATCAAAACTCTAAAGGCTACAACTTTGTAGAACAGCTCGTATACGACGACCTGCAGGCCGGCAAAAACGGAGGTAGACTCAACACCCGTTTCCCGCCGGAGCCCAACGGTTATCTGCATATCGGACACGCCAAGGCCATCTGCATGGACTTCGGCATTGCCGAAAAATTCGGAGGAACATGCAATCTGCGTTTCGACGACACCAATCCCGTCAAGGAAGATGTGGAATATGTCGACTCGATCAGAGAGGACATCAAATGGCTCGGTTTCGACTGGGGCGACCGTGAATATTACGCTTCCGACTACTTCCCGCAGCTCTTCGACCTCGCCGTGCGCCTTATCAAGGAGGGCAAGGCATACGTCGACGACCAGACTTCAGAGGAAATAGCCGCGCAGAAAGGTACCCCCACCACCCCCGGCACCGAAAGCCCCTACCGCAACCGCACTCCGGAAGAAAACCTCGACTTGTTCATGCGCATGAACGCAGGCGAATTTGAGGAAGGCGCGCGTGTGCTCCGTGCCAAAATCGACATGGCGTCGTCAAACATGCACTTCCGCGATCCCATCATGTACCGCATAATCAAACACCCCCACCACCGCACCGGCACCACATGGAAAGTCTACCCGATGTATGACTTCGCCCACGGCCAGAGCGACTATTTCGAGGGTGTCACCCACTCTATCTGCACACTCGAATTCGTGCCTCACCGTCCGCTCTACGACTATTTTGTCGATGAGCTTGCCGACGAGACATACCGCCCGCGACAGATCGAATTCAACCGCCTCAACCTCACCTACACAGTGATGTCAAAGCGCAAGCTGCTCCAGCTTGTGAAGGAAGGCCTCGTGGCCGGATGGGACGATCCCCGCATGCCGACTGTCTCGGGTATGCGCCGCCGCGGCTTCACCCCGCAGTCGATACGCAACTTCATCGAGCGCATCGGCTACACCAAATATGAAGCGCTCAACTCCGTGTCACTGCTTGAGCATGCCGTACGTGAGGATCTCAACCGCATAGCCACCCGCGTGATGGCTGTCATCAACCCGGTCAAGGTCGTCATCACCAACTATCCGGAAAATCAGACAGAGACCGTCGAGATGGACAACAATCCCGAACAGCCCGACGCAGGCACACACGAAATGCCGTTCTCGCGCGAGATTTATATCGAACGTGAGGATTTCATGGAAAATCCGCCTAAAAAATTCTTCCGACTCGCACCCGGCGGCGAAGTGCGTCTCAAAGGCGCCTACATCATCAAATGTGAGGAAGTGGTAAAGGACGCCGACGGCAATATCACGGAAATACGCTGCACCTACGACCCCGACTCACGCTCCGGTCTGCCCGGAAGCCAGCGCAAGGTCAAAGGCACACTCCACTGGGTGTCGGCCGCACATGCCGTCAACGCCACAGCCCGTCTTTACGACCGTCTGTTTAACGTTGAGAACCCGGCAGCAGAGCCCGACCGCGATTTCCGCGACATGCTCAATCCCGGTTCGCTCCAGATTGTAAACAATATCAAAGTCGAGCCGTTTGTGGCACAAAACGCCGCACCCGGCACAAAGTTCCAGTTCCAGCGCATCGGATATTTCACTCCCGACCTCGACTCGACCTCCGACAATCTTATTTTCAACCGCACAATCGCACTCAAGGACAGCTGGGAGAAAGAGCAGAAAAAATAACCCGGCCAACTGACAGATAACTCCGTCGCTAACCTGTTTTGACGCCACACCGGCGTCAAAACAGGTTAGCGGCATCATTTACCTCCCGGCAGGCTACAACAGAGTCAGACAAAACCGTTTTCTTGAACAACCCGCAGACGTAATGGACAATCAGTTAGAGAAACTTTACAATAAATTTCGCGACGAACTCGCAGGCAACGACATATCAATCTACTACGACGAGGGCGACCTTGCCGACATCTTTGACTATGCCGGCGATGTCCACGACGATTACATACGTCTGGAGGCACTGCTTCTCGGCAACAGACTCTTTCCCGACAGCGAGATAATGCTCGAGCGCAGGGCCATCTGGCTTGCCGGAATGGGCAACGAGCCGTTGCGCCAGTTCATTCTCGACCATCCGCGCTCCAATCCGTCGGTGATGTGGGAGATATTGCGGATACGGGCCAACGCCCCCTATCCGGCCGACGATGCCATACGCGAACTTGAGTCGCTTCTCGAACGGTTTCGTCTCGACGACGATGAGTCGATAATACAGTTTGCCGCACTTGTCCGCCACCTTGAACAGGAAGAGTGGCTTGCGGCAAACATCGACCGCGTGCGCGACCGCTGCGAATATGCGCCGACTCTGCTTTTTGAAATCGCGCGCATGGCCGAAAACCGGCCGCAGTCGACTTCAGCCCTGCCTCTGCTTGAAGAGCTTACGGAGCTCGACCCGTTCAACACCGATTACTGGGGTCTGATGGCCGAACTGCAGTCAAACTGCGAACAATATGAAGAGTCGCTTGCATCGCTTGACTACGCCAAGGCTCTTGAACCCGACGATGTGGAACTGCTCACCATCGAAGGCTACAACTACCTCAAGCTCAACCGCATCGATGAGGCAATCAACGCCTTTCAGCACGCACTGTCGGTCGACAGCGAATATTTCATCGCGCGCCGCAATCTGCTGGAGGCCTATCGTCTGAAAGGCGACACACAGAAATGCGCAGAGCTTGTGCGCGGTCTGTTTCAGGCCGACCCATCCGACACGTCGCTGCTGTGCGAGATGCTCACCACGTTTCCCGCCGAGGCAGCCGACACCCTGTCGCACTATTACGCCAACACCGACGCCGATGAAAACGAGGCCATAGTGCATGTAAGCGAACTGTGCCGCACCGGCAACGAAGCCGCGGCTCTGGGCTATCTGCGCTGGTATCAGTCGGCATATACGCTGTCAACGCAAGGCAAAATGGTGTTTATCGAGCTTCTCTACCACAACGGATGCTACCGCGAGGCCTACGACTATATGATTGACAACCTGAAATCACCGGTACTGACTCCGGCCGAACTTCCCATCATAGCCGTCATAGTGTCGATATTGCTCAAACTGCATGTCTATGACGAAGCGCTGCATTTCTGCAACACCTGGCTTGAAAAGCTGCACTCAACCACGACCGGTCACAACAGCTATCACCTTATCAACCGCGGCCTCCGCGACATTCTGACAGATATCCGTCAGCTCCTCACCGTCACCCCGACGCCGTCAGACGAGCAAATCAATCGCGTAGCGCTCTGACAAACAGTTTCTGACATTAACATATTTTATATAACCGATGTCGCATTTGATAACCAAAATTTATTAATTTTGGGGCAAAGCATTCGTAATCGGCAGGCAAAGTGTACCCCTTTTGATATGACGGCGCCGGCGTGCGCGTGACTCACATAGCCACAGACTCCGAACCATACGACTTCTTGAATGTTACATTTATATAAATTATATAAAACATCGAGAAGTAAACAAAGATGGGGGCACACTTATCATATCGACATCGTTTCAACGCATGACATAAATCTTTATAGAAAGTTGCCTGACTCATCCGGAATGTCAAATTAATAAAACTGATGGCAATGAATCAAAAAAATTATGGAGGCCAGAAGCCCGTACTACCCTTCTCCCTCAGGATCTGTTTCGGCATTTTTATGATTTTGGTTTTCGGCTTCGCAGGATTGATGCTGCTCTTCAACTGGTTTAACGTAATCTACGATCCGTCGTGGAACTGGCTGCGCTGGGTCGGAGGTCCGATATTCATACTCTACGGCATATTCCGTGCCTATCGCCTGTTCAAGACCCCCGAATCCGACGATGAAGAATAACCGCAAATGACAGAATTATGCTTAAAAAGAAGATAACGATAGCAATGGCAGGCGCCGCGCTCGCAGTGTCTGCCGTATCATGCAAATATAAGGTCGGACAGGACAGCAGTTCAGTGTCGGCCACGGCCGGTGTGACAGTGATGGCCTGCGACGAATCATTCCAGCGCATCATGGAGCAGGAGATAAATGTGTTTGAATATCAATATCCCAACGCCACCATACTCTCGCGCTTCCTCCCCGAGCAGCAATGTATCGACTCGCTGCTCCACACCAACAACACCAAGCTTGCCGTCACATCGCGGCCTCTGACCGACGCCGAGATGCGCTATCTCGAACTGCGCAAACGGCAGCCGCGCTCCAAGATGGTGGCCGTCGACGCTATCGCGATAATCGCCAACAAAGATAATCCGGTCAACGAGATATCTGTCAGCGACCTGAGCAAGATACTCTCCGGCGAAATCACCGAATGGAAATGGGTGGAGCCAGGCAATAAATCAGGCGATATCGACATTATCTTCGACTACAACGGCTCAAGCACAGTGCGCTACATGACCGACAGCATAATGGACGGACATCCGTTCGGCAAAAACGTATTCGCCCAGAACTCCAATGCCAAGGTGGTGCAGACAGTGTCACAGCGCAAGGGTGCGCTCGGCATCATCGGAGTAAGCTGGATTTCATCCGATCTCAAAGGTGTGAGAATGTCGACTGAAGAGCTGTCGGAAGCGTCACAGAAAAACGACACCACCAACCTCGGATTTTCACCCGACATAAAGGTGCTTGCAGTGACTGCCGCCGGACAGTTGCCCGGAGAAGGGAAAAAGCCGTATCAGGCCTATATATTTGACGGATCGTATCCACTCTACCGCCCGATATACCTTACGGTGACCGGATATAAAAACGCCACACAAAGCGGTTTCTTCACATTTGTCACCGGATTTGCCGGACAAAAGCTGATACAGCTGACAGGTGCGCTCCCCGCCGCGATGCATCCCCGCATTGTCAACGTCGAATGACTTCAGATCCGACAACAGTTATTGTGTGAAAAGACATAAACAAACGATAAAAATGCATCACGCCGCCAATTAATCTCACGGTGGCATTGCATCAAACGATAAAAATTAGTAATTTTACATATTCTTATCTCAACATACACTGACGAGATACAACATTTATATTAAAATATCGTTATATCCTCAACGGAAAAAATAATTAAAACATAATAATACAATATGAAATTAAAGACATTATTAGCGCTAATGCTCGGTGCTGTGGCCATAAGCGGCTCAGCCCAGGGATTTAAAGATGCAGTGGAATACTATCGCGCCGACCAGCCGGATGAAGCGGAAATCATCATCAACCGCACCATCAACGATCCGGCTACCGACAAATCGATGGCCAACTTCTATCTCGGACAGATAGCAATCCACCGTCAGAACTACGCCAATGCCAAGAACTTCTTTGAAAAAGGCATTTCTCTGAATGCTGACAATGGATACAACTACATCGGTCTCGGCGAAATCGCTCTGCATAATGGAGACAAGTCGGCAGCCGACGACTTTTTCAAGCAGGCCGCCAAACTCAACAAGAAAGATGCAGTGCTTCTCACAAATATAGCCCGCGCATTCTACAACGCTGACGCCAGCCTCTATCAAAAAGATATCAAGAAATATATCGCCGACGCACGCAAAGCTGACAAAGACTGCCCCGCAATCTACATCCTCGAAGCCGACATGCTCGCACCTGTCAACATTGGTGACGCAGCCGGATATTACGAGATGGCGATGAGCGCTGCCGACGGTGTCAACTATCCCGAGGCTTTCGTGAAATATGCCCGCACATATTTCCCGGTCAACCCCAACTATGCAATCGACGGTCTGAAAAAGTTCCTTGAGCTTCAGCCCAACTCCGCTCTCGCACAGCGCGAACTCGCCGAGAAATATTACGACAACGACCAGCTCACCATGGCTGCCGAGCAATATGGCAAATATATCCAGAACCCCAACCACTTCAAGCGTGACGAACAGCGCTATGTAGGTCTCCTCTACTTCGGCAAGAAATATGACGAGTCAAACGCCCTCGCCGCAAAAATTCTCTCTGAGGACCCCGACAACTTCTATATGAAGCGCATGCGCATGCTCAACTACGCCGCTCTCGAGCAGCCTGAAAAAGCGATTGAGGAAGGTGACAAATTCTTCCAGACAAAAGGTGAATTCGTACCCAACGACTACACCACCTACGGTGACATGTACATCGCCCTGGGTCAGGACTCGATTGGTGTGCTCCAGTATGAGAAAGCTCTGACACTCGCTCCTGAGAAAGCATCGCTTTACAAAGATATCAGTCAGGCCTACACAGCTGCACAGATGTATGGCAAAGCCGCAGAAGCCCAGCAGAAATATATCGACATGGAGCCCGAGCGCTCAATCAACGACGTGATGATACTCGCACGCCGCTACCAGAATGCCGCCGCCACTTCAGAGCCCGGTTCTCCCGAGCACGCTGACTATTCGCAGAAAGCCATCAAGGCCATCGAGGAAGTCTACGCCAAAGTGCCCGACAACCTTCAGGTGCTCACCACCCGCAGCCGCATCTACCTCATCGCCAACAACAACGAGATGAACGATGACATCGAGCAGCAGCTTATAAAGATTGTGGAAATACTTGACGCTGATCCCGAAAACGTAACGGCTCGCAAATCCGACTACATTTTCGCCTTCAACCTGCTCGGCAAGTATAACCTCTCGAAAGACCGCGAGAAAGCAAAAGAATACTACACCCGATTCCTCGAAATCAACCCCGAGAACGAAAATCTCCGCAACTTTGTCGAGAATATGAAATAATCGGAAAGTTATTTCACCATTATACAACAATACAGGCTGTGCCCAATCTACGGCACAGCCTGTATTGTTGTATGGATGCAAATTAAGCCATGCCTATCACGCTTAACATTCTTTAATATTAGGGGGGGGTAATTTGAGGGATTGTTAATATATTTGTAAAATATTAAATATAAACATCAATCGTTATGGAACAAACTGCTATTAACCGCCCGGAAGCCAAGACTATGCTGGGCAAATCGTTTAAGATTGCCGCAATCGGAGCCGCCATCTGCTTAATCAGCTCCATTTTTGACATCATTATGTCAGTTAAAGAGACCGACTCTCTGACGACATTGAGCGAAGTATCAATGATAATCGGCCTTATATTATGGGGCATCGGCCTTATTGGTGCAGGCAACACATTATGTCGTATGGGACATCTTGAGACCAGAGTCCGTTCGGCCGGCGGAGCACTCATTCTCTGGGCTATAATATCTATTGTATCTATGTTCGTGATTAAAGAAGATACAGACCCCGTAAGCGCCAAATTTCTCATTTGGGAAGGTCTCTGGCTGATAGGTCCTGCAATCTTCTACTTCTCGTTAAAGCAGGAAAAGAATAAAGAGGACAAATTTTTTGATACAGCTGCAATGGGTATAGGCACAGCAGCCGTATGCGAAATCCTGCTTGTGGCAGCAATATTGCTCGCTATGAGTGCTATGGAAGGGCACGGTGTATCTATGAAATCGAGAGGTGAATATATCGAAGTAAGCTACAGCAAAGGGTTCGCAGTAGGCAAATGGATTGCAGAAAACTACAAGCTCGTCACGATAGTCCTTTCATCAGTAAGCACACTCGGCTATCTGATGGCATTCGGCAGCATGTGCTCTCACAATGATTTCATAAACGACCTCAAAGAGGAGAAAGCCGAAGAGGAAGTCAAAGAACTCATCAACGAAGTCGTTTCCGACTACAAGAGCAAAAAGGCCGCTGAAACGGCCAATGCCAAGGAAGACTGATAAATCAGACCCTTATCTGACATCGACATATACAACTCAAGCCGGCGGAAAATATCACTCCGCCGGCCTGTTTTTTATATACACTTCAACTGATTGCGTTAAAACAGTTTCTTGGGTTTGGTGGCTTGAAATTCCTTCAGATAGACCGGCACGCTGTAGGCCAGGTCAAGAAAATCTTTCCGCATGAAAGCCTGCTCGGCAAGAGGGAGCATGTTGGATGCCAGGGGGTGAATATCCGGCACAAACACCGCATTGTCCGACGTGATGACATCGCGGGCTTTATCGGAGCCATTACCGAATATCAGCAGCCTGCGGTCGGCAAGATATGTCTCAAACGCTTCGGGTGTCAATATGAGCGGAGTCGGCTCAACGATCGTGGCAAGAGCCATGTCATAGACAGCTGTATAGACCTCCATGCGGCGTGCGTCAATCATCGGCACAAACAGTTCGTCGCCCTCAAGTGACTGCGTGAACATCACTTCGACCGCCATTATCTTCAGCGTGTCGATGCCTATGAGCGGAATGCCGAGGGCATAGCACAGCCCCTTGGCCTCCGACAGTCCGATGCGCAGGCCGGTGTAGCTGCCCGGACCGATGCTGACCGCCACCGCATCGAGCTTCATCTCGTGTGCGGCGATATGGTCAAGGCAGTCTTTTATAAAACCGCTCAGCAGCGTAGCATGGTTATGCCCGGCGAAATCCTCGCGATGGCACAGCACCATGCCGTCGGCAGTGACGGCGACAGAGCATACATTGGTCGATGTCTCAATATTAAGTATAGTCATTTGGTCAGATATTTTTTCGGGGACACTCTAAATTTTTAATGCAAATTTACGTTTTTTCCGCGTATATGTGTAATTTTGTAGAAAATAAATAATTTGGATATGCTATTATCAATGACAGGCTTCGGCAAAGGCGTAGCCGAAAACAGTTCAAGGAAATTCACTGTAGAAATAAAGACGCTCAATTCAAAACAGCTTGATTTCTCAAGCCGCATGCCGTCAGTCTACCGTGAGATGGAGGTTGAATGCCGCAATCTCGTTGCCTCACGCATAGAGCGCGGCAAAGTCGATCTCGCAGTCACCGTAGAGACGCTCGGCGCGACTTCCGACATCAGCATAAACATGGAGAGAGCTGCGGCCTACAAGGCTCAGATCGAGCGGATGTCGCAGGAACTCGGTCTTCCCGCTCCCGCCGACTGGTACAGTGTGCTGCTGCGCATGCCCGATGTAATGCATACCGATTGCGTCGACACCATCGACGACGATGACCGCGCCACCCTGCTCAAGGCTGTCGAAGCCGCGTGCGACGCCCTGCGCCAGTTCCGAGCCAAGGAAGGAAAGAAACTTGAGGAATTCTTTGCTTCGCGCATAAGCCATATCACCGGCCTGCTGGCCGAAGTGCCAAAATATGAGGCCGAACGCATCACCAGGATACGCGCCCGCATCGAGGACGCGCTCTCGCAGATACCTCAGGCCGACTACGACCGCGGCCGCTATGAGCAGGAAATGATTTTCTATATCGAGAAACTCGACATAAACGAGGAGAAGCAGCGCCTCGCCCAACATCTGGAATATTTCACGGAGACGATGGGCGCAGAGCCGGGACAAGGCAAGAAACTCGGGTTCATATCGCAGGAGATGGGCCGCGAAATCAACACCCTCGGCTCTAAAAGCAACCATGCCGAGATGCAGATCACAGTCGTGAAGATGAAAGACGAGCTCGAGCAGATAAAGGAGCAGGTGCTCAACGTGCTCTGAGCCCGACCACAACAACCCGAACCGACAAACATATAAAGCCAAATACCTATGTCAGGAAAACTTATCATAATATCAGCTCCATCCGGGTGCGGAAAATCAACAATAATCCACGACCTCACGCAGCGTGGCAATATCGACATGACATTTTCCGTATCGGCCACCAACCGCAAGCCGCGTGCCGGAGAAATAGACGGCGTGCACTATCACTTTCTCTCAACAGGCGAATTTCACGACCGCATTGCTGCCGGCGACTTCCTGGAGTATGAGGAGGTGTATCCCGGCCGTTTCTACGGCACACTGAAAAGCGAAATCAACCGCGCGCTCGACGCCGGCCGGAACATAGTGCTTGACATCGACGTCAAGGGAGGCATCAACGTAAAGCGGTTTTATGGCCAACGCGCGATTTCCATATTCATCAAGCCGCCGTCGGTCGAAGAGCTTCGCCGCCGCCTCGAGAACCGAGGCACTGAATCTCGCGAGGTAATCGACGAACGCATATCGCGCGCTGAGTTCGAACTTTCGCTCGCGCCTGAATTCGACACCGTGGTTGTCAACGACAATCTCGAAAAAGCCATTGACGACACCGAGCGTGTCATCACCGGCTTCATCACCGGCAAATAATCACGCCACATCGCGTCAGAACAATGCAACGGCAACGCCGCATAGCGCTGATGGGAGGGTCATTCAATCCCGTGCATATCGGCCACCTCATGGTGGCCGACTATGTAAGGCAGGCCGCGCACCTCGACGAAGTTCTAATGTGCGTCAGCCCGCTCAATCCGCTCAAAGCGGGTAACACCGATCTCGCTTCAGATACCGACCGCATGGAAATGCTGCGCCTCGCGTGCATGCGCTGTCCCGGCGTCACTCCCTGCGACATCGAGCTGACAATGCCTAAGCCGTCATACACAATCGACACGCTCAGGCTGCTCGCCGGCCGCTATCCCGATGCGTCGATATCAATCATAATAGGCAGCGACAACTGGCTCGTGTTCGACAGATGGCGCGCATCACGGGAGATAATAGAACGATACGGCGTCATCGTGTATCCTCGCCCGGGCTACGACATCGAAGCCTCGTCGCTCCCCGCCAACGTCATTAAAATAGATGCGCCTACCGTCGACCTGTCAAGCACGTTCCTTCGCGACAAACTCGCAGAAGGTCTTGAGATGAACATTTTCATGCCCGACAGGGTATATGATTATATCAAAAAGAAAAAACTATATGGCACTTAACTCCAACTCCATAGCATTCACCGGCCTTGCCCACGAATATTGCAACGCCGTAGAGAATGCCCGCGAATACGAACAGGGCGATTTTGTCAGAACGATGCTCAAACTTCTGCCGCGGCTCTATATATCGGCCACCGATCTCGCAGTTGACGATGACTACCACTTCGACGCCTACATCGACGCAGCCCTCGAAGAAGACTACTACGACGCTGTAAGGCGCGGCATGGAGCAGCTGTTCGGTCCCGATGACGTATATCTCGAGGTGTTTGAAGAGGATATGAAATTCAGCGACACTCCGGTGTCGGCGAGCATAGCCGAAGGCCTGGCCGACATCTTTCAGGTGCTATACAATTTCCTTGCCACCGTGCGCGACACCACCGACGAGACCGTATCGCTCGCCCTTGCATCGGTAAGCGATGACTTCAAGGCCTACTGGAGCTCGACGCTGTGCAATGTGCTGCGCGCGCTCAATGCCATCGCCGTAAGGGAATAGATGGCATCGGCGTCAGTCATCGTCTGACGCCGAAATCTCCGAGAGCTCGCGCATCTCGGCATATTCCGCCCAGTCAGGGTCGTTTTCGGCATATATCTCGAGCGGAAGAAGCGGAAACGCAGCCAACGCCTCATTGATTTTCTTCTGGAAAATATGTGTCGACAGTGTGTAAAACACCCAGTCGCGGCGATTGTCGCCGGTGTAGATACCGGTCATGACGGCGACGGGGTCTTTGGCAAACACTGCCAGCAGCGCGTCATGCACCTCCTCCATGAGCTGCGACGTGGCGGTGTCAGGCATGCCGTTTGACTCACCGTCATATTTCCATGACACCTCCACGCGGATTGAATATTTCGGATTGTCTCGAAATTTCTCCACATCTCTGCGTCCGGTCACCATTATAAGCGAACCGTTCTCACCTTCAGTCGGCGAGGTCCACCAATCATCTTTCTTTGCCATTGTAATAATATTTTCCGCAAAAGTAACTATAGCGGAGAAATGTTCAAAAAGAATACCGATAAATTTTGGCACAAGCAGGAATGTTTGTTAAATTTGTAGGATAATATAATAACAGAAAACAATATAATAACAGAAAACATAAAATGGAAGTAAAAGGAAAAATCATTGCCGTGCTCCCCGAGATGTCAGGAACTTCAAAAGCAGGCAATCCGTGGAAAAAAAGAGAATATGTGCTTGAGACTCTTGAGAACTACCCCAAGAAAGTCCACTTTGATTTCTTCGGCGAACGTGCCGACCAGTTCCCCCTCAATCTGGGCGATTTCATCACACTGAGCTTCGACATAGAGAGCCGCGAATATAACGGACGCTGGTTCACCAGCATACGCGGCTGGAAAGCCGAGAAGGGTGACGCCGCCATGGCATCAGCTCCCACCGCGCCTGCCCAGGCTATTCCTCCCACAGCCTATCCCGGCGCCGGCGCTCCCGCAGCGCCTCAGATGCAGGCACCGTTCCCCGGCGGTGACGGCACGGAAGATCTGCCGTTCTAATGACATCAGACTCCACACGTAATAACAACAATGGCGTGACCGGAAAACCGGTCACGCCATTGTTGTTATTACGTGTCATCGCGTCAGACTATGACGCAACGGCGGATATCAATTATACATATCCGCGTATGATGCCTCGTTTGGAATTCTTGATAAAGAGGATAATCTCGTCACGCTCTTTCGATGCGGGAAGTTCGGCTTCAATGCGCTCGAGAGCGTCGGTGACGTTGAGACGCGACAGGTAGAGATAACGGTAGACTTCCTGGATATCGCGTATCTGATCGTTGGTGAAGCCGCGGCGACGCAGACCGATTGAGTTGACCCCGGTGTAGGCGATGGGCTCGCGGGCGGCTTTGACGTAGGGGGGGATATCCTTGTTGATGAGAGCGCCGCCCTGTATCATCACGTGGCAGCCGAGATGGCAGAACTGGTGTATAAGTGTTCCTCCGCCGATTACCGCATAGTCATCCACCACTACTTCGCCGGCTATCTGCGATGCATTGGAGATGATTACATTATTGCCTATGACACAGTCGTGGGCAATATGTGAATAGGCCATGATGAGGCAGTTGGAGCCAACCACGGTCTTGCCCTTTGCTGCTGTGCCGCGGTTTACGGTGACACATTCACGTATGGTGGTATTGTCACCGATGATGGCTGTAGTCTCCTCTCCGCGGAATTTCAGATCCTGCGGTATGCCGGAAATCACAGCTCCCGGGAAAATATTGCAGTTTTTGCCGATACGGGCACCGTCCATGATCACGACGTTGGAGGCAATGCGTGTGCCTTCACCGATTTCAACATCCGCCTCTATTGTCACAAAGGGGTCAATCACCACACTGGGATGGATTTTGGCTGCCGGATGTATATAAGCTAATGGTTGTTTCATTACAATTGATATTGTGATGACGCGGCGCAGACGCGCCGCGTCGGTTTATTTATTCTTGACTATCTGGGCCATAAATTCGCACTCGGTGACGATCTTTTCGCCGACAAACGCATAGCCTTTCATCATTGCACAGCCGCGACGCAGCGGGGTCATGAACGACACATGGAATATAAGCGTATCGCCGGGCACTACTTTCTGGCGGAATTTCACATTGTCGATCTTCATGAAGTAGGTTGAATATTTTTCAGGCTCCTCGACCGATGACAGCACGAGCAGACCGCCTGTCTGCGCCATTGCCTCCACCTGAAGCACTCCGGGCATAACGGGCTCTTCGGGAAAGTGACCCTGGAAGAATGGCTCGTTGACCGATACGTTCTTGATACCAACGATATAGCTTTCGCCCTTCTCGATGATTTTGTCGACCATCATGAAGGGATAGCGGTGGGGAAGGAGACGGCGTATCTGGTTGACGTCCATCAGAGGCTCCACCGAAGGATTGTAGCGCGGTGCCTGCATGTCCTGACGCTTGATTTCCTTGCGTATCTGCTTTGCGAACGCGGTGTTAAGCGAGTGTCCCGGCTTGGTGGCTATGATGCGGCCGATTACCGGACGTCCGATAAGGGCGATATCGCCCAGCACATCAAGCAGTTTGTGGCGTGCGGGTTCGTTTTCAAAAGCCAGAGGCTTGGTGTTGATGTAGCCGAATTCGTTGACCTGCTTGCGGGGAGAACCCATCATGTCGGCGATACGGTCGAGTTCTTCCTGAGCCATCGGGCTGTCGTAGATCACGATCGCATTGTCGAGGTCGCCGCCCTTTATCAGATTGGCCTTGACGAGAGGTTCGATTTCGCGCACGAACACGAATGTGCGGCAAGCGCTGATTTCAGCGGGGAAATCAGCGAGATTGTCAAGCGATGCAAACTGGTTGGCAAGCACCATCGAGTTGAATTCCACCATTACGTCGACAGAGAAGTTGTCGTCGGGCAGTGCTATTATCGAAGCGCCTGTAGAGTCGTCGCGCACCTCGATTTTCTGTTTGATGATATAGAAATCCTTATCGGCGTTCTGCTGCTCTACGCCCACTTCGGCAATATTGCCGCAATAAACCGCCGCGCTGCCGTCAAGTATAGGCATCTCGGGGGCATTGAGCTGAATAAGACAGTTGTCGATGCCGGCCGCATAGAGAGCCGCCAGGGCATGCTCCACGGTGCTCACCTTGACATCGCCGCGCTCAAGCACGGTGCCGCGGGTCGTGGCTGTTACATTTTCGGCGAGCGCGTCGATTACGGGTTGACCTTCGAGGTCGATGCGCTGGAATTTATATCCGTGGTTTTCGGGTGCCGGGAGAAATGTCGCTTCGATATCAAGCCCGGTGTGAAGGCCTTTGCCTTTGACAGTGAACTGGCCTTTAAGAGTTTGCTGCTTCATTGTTTATCTGGTTTTTATATTTTTCAAATTCAATAGTGTCGCAACCGCATGTCAGCCTTGCTGACTGTCGTGACGCAATTCTTTTTCAAGCGCCGAGATGCGTTTCTGCATCGCGGGGATATTTTTCAGATACACGAGATTGCGGGCGAAATCGCGCGCTTCGACTACAGGATAGCCCATCAGACGCTTGCCGGAACCCACGGAGTTGGGCACACCCGACTGCGCTCCGATCTGATTGTCGTTGCCGACAGTGATATGTCCGGCGAAGCCTACCTGTCCGGCCACCATGCACCGTGCGCCGATTTTGGTCGAACCTGCGATGCCTACCTGCGCCGCCATCACGGTGTTCTCCCCTATCTCGACGTTGTGAGCCACCTGAATAAGGTTGTCGAGTTTCACTCCGCGACTGATGCGGGTCGAGCCCATAGTCGCGCGGTCGATACATGTGTTGGCTCCGATTTCCACATCGTCGGCGAGCTCGACATTGCCTATCTGGGGTATTTTGCTGTATTCGTTGTTGACGGGAGCGAAGCCGAAGCCGTCGGCACCGATCACCGCGCCGCCGTGTATGATGCAGCGCTTGCCGATGCGACAGTTGTGATAGATTTTGACACCGGGCTTGATTACGGTGTTGTCGCCGATGACCACATTGTCACCGATATATGCCTGCGGAAATATCTTGACACCGCGGCCTATTATGGCTCCGCGGCCTATATAGGCGAACGCACCGACATAAACGTCGTCGGGGAGTTCCACCCCCTCGGCTATATAGGAGGGGGACTCGATGCCTGAATATTGCGGCTCTGTCATGCTTGCAACCATCTGCAGCAGGCTCGCCACTGTGGCGTAGGGATCGGCCACTTTTATAAGTGTTGCCGCAACGGGGCGCTCCGGTTCGAAATCATTTCTGACAAGAACTATCGACGAGGCAGTGTCATAGATAAAATGTGTGTACTTCGGGTTGGCAAGAAAGGATATTGCGCCGGGGTGCCCCTCCTCGATTTTGGCAACCGTAGAGACTGTCACTTCGCCGTCGCCCACGACCGTACCGCCGGTGAGCTGCGCTATCTGATTGGCTGAAAATTGCATTACAAATGATAATAGCAGTTAAAATTATGACTGAGACTGCCGCCGGCCGTCAATCGTAGCATTACGACGCCGACAATCTCTCTAATAACATGCAAAGATGCAAATTTTTATCCAATTTTCATCTATATTATACACAAAAAATGACGCGACCTGCATCAAATCGCGCCATTTAAACCTATTTTCAGGTCGTTTACCCCTGTTTTTCAATCAAGACCGAGCATCTGCAACACGTCATCCGTAAAGTAGGGACGCAGTGTCTCGAACGGTATCACGCAGGCCGGCATACCGGCGGCGTATGGTGCGATCTCATACTGCTGATAGAGGAAGCACACGCCGTTTTCCTCGAAATAGGGAGGATTCTGCGGAAACGGGAACGGCTCGTTGTTCAGCAGCAGAATATCACGCAGCTCAGATTCGGTACGCACCTCGAAGTATTGCTCCATGATGCCCTTCTTGACAATCTGAAGCACCTTGTCGGTGGTGCCTTCCTTAAACATATCCATGTCGAGCTTGCGGCCGTTGCGGGCGTCAAACGACTGCCCTATCGCAGCCGAGCCTCCGTGGGCGCCACCGAGATATACGTATGATGTAAACATCATTGTCACATAGTCGGGCGTCAGTTCAAGAGGTATCACCTGATAGGAATATTCGTATGACATCTTGAGCGCCTGCCCGCGGTTGTCATTCTTGAAGTATTCATTCAACTCGCGCAGATCGTCACCGCCCGATTTAATAGTTTTCTCCACGAAATTTTTTGCCAGCAGCTCACCCATTGCGACAGTCGCGTCAGAGTCATCAAGCATGTGGCGTATCCACTTGTCAACACTTGCAACGAGCGCGTCGTCGCTCTTGCCAGATTTCAGATAATCGATTGAACATTCGGCCACAGCCTTGCAACTGTCGACCACTACCGAATCGGCATAAGAAACTTTCTCCACTACGTAGGCGGGAGCGTCACCGGCGACAGCGCCCTCTTTATTTTCATCAGATGCGGTCTTTGATGTCTTCTCGGAATTGCACGCAACAAACGAAGCCACGCACGCAACAAGTGCCAGATTGATTATTTTCATAAACTGTATATTTTTTGATTTAACATGACATTATCAGTTCTGAAGCTCGATATGCTCCGGGGAGATGGAAATGACCCGCTGCTTGTAAAGGAGCCCTATCGCCTTCTTGAAATCTTTCTTGCTGCATTCAAACATCTCCTGTATCAGTTCGGCGGAAGAATGGTCGCTTACAGGAAGTCGGCCATTGTTTTCACGCACCTTTTCAAGTATGCGCGCAGCCAGACGCTCGACTCTGACAGAAGCCACCGGCGACACCGTAAGGTCAATCTTACCGTCGTCACGCACACGCTTCACGTAAGCGTCGATTTCCACGCCGAGCTCCACGGGACGGAATGTCTCGTTCTGATAGATCAGACCGTGATAGAGATTGTCGACGATGCAACGGTAGCCAAGCTCGTTGTGATTGTAGACCAGCGCCTTCACTTTAGTGCCGGGAGCGTAGTCGGGGAAACGGTTGCCTATGAACTTCTCAATCTTGGCCGACGCGACAATGCGTTTTGTGGCGTCGTCGACATAGATATAGACAAGATATATGCCCCCCTGCTTCATGCTTACCTTCTGCTCGCGGAAAGGCACCAGAAGGTCTTTTGGCAATCCCCACTGCATGAAAGCCCCGACCTTGTTGACCGCAGTCACCTGAAGGTAAGCGAACTCGCCAACAGTGGCAAACGGTCTGTCAGTGGTGGCTATCAGGCGATCTTCCGAATCGCGGTAGACAAACACATTCATCTCGTCGCCGGGCTGCGGCAGTTCGGTTATATACCGTGCAGGAAGCAATATCTCGCCGTCGTCTCCTCCGTCGAGATACAGTCCGAAATCAACTATTTTCACAACCTTAAGGTTGTTATATCTTCCGATTTGTATCATAAAATGTAGCATTAGTATTTATGTTGTAACAACAAAATACCGTTTGTATTTCAAATAAATCACAAATTTAACCTAAATTTGTAACTTATTAGGCATTTATTTTAAAATATATTCACATGAATATCGGTCTTATTACAAAATATTTCCCGCAACTCTCACAGCAGCAGATGCATCAGTATGAAATGATGGGCACTCTCTATCCGGAGTGGAATGAAAAAATCAATGTGATATCACGCAAGGATATCGACAACCTCTATCCCAACCATATACTCCACTCGCTCGCTATCGCCAAATTTCTCGGAGAACTTCGCGACGGCACCACTCTTGTCGATCTCGGCACAGGCGGCGGTTTCCCCGGCATACCGCTCGCGGTATTCTATCCCTCGTGCCGTTTCCATCTCATCGACCGTATCGGCAAAAAAATAAAAGTCGCTCAGGCTATAGCTGAAGCAATCGGACTCGACAATGTGACATTCCAGCACGGCGATATGGGCGAATGCCACACCAAATTCGACTACGTGGTGAGCCGCGCGGTGATGACTCTGCCGGAACTCGTCAAAATATCGTCAGGCAATGTCGACCGCAAAAACAATGTCAACAAATACCATAACGGACTTGTTTGTCTCAAAGGGGGCAATCTTGCCGAAGAAATCGCCGAAACACGCATGCCTGTAATGGACTTCCCGCTGACGGAATATTTCAACGAACCATTCTTCGACACGAAAAGCCTGATTTACGTTCCATATAAATAAACAAGTCACAATTTCTATGAAAATACAACGATTTGAATTCAATCTTTTCGGAGTCAACACCTACATCATATATGATGCCGACAGCCATGAAGCTGCTGTCGTAGACCCCGGCATGACAGATGCGCGCGAGTGCGAGGCAATCGACAGCTTTATATCGTCGAATTCTCTGACAATCAAATATCTCATCAACACACACATGCACATCGACCATCTGTTTGGCGACGAATACATAGCTAAAAAATACGGTACGGGCATCTCGGCTTCGACCGATGACAGCATACTGTCGGAGCGCATAGCCGAACAGGCGCGCATGTTTCATCTGCGCACCGACATGCCCGACTCTCTCAATGTAGACATGCCTCTGCATGACGGCGACCGCCTGATGCTCGGCGCCGAACCGATTGACGTGCTCGCCGTGCCCGGCCACTCCCCCGGCAGCATTGCGCTCTATTGTCCCGAATCAAAATTTGTCATCACAGGCGACGCCCTGTTCCGCAACTCCATTGGCCGGACCGACCTCCCCGGCGGCAACTACTCTCAGCTTATTTCAAGTATAACGAAAAAGCTGATGTCGCTCCCGCCCGACACAACAGTGTATCCCGGCCACGGACCTTCAACAACCATCGCTTCAGAGCTACGCCACAACCCTTTCCTGTAAATAACCCCATACAGCGATGCGCCGCATCTCAACACCCACACAGCAATATTAAGAGTATGATATGCACTACAATTCAGGCTTGAGCCAAAAGAATACCCCGACATCACTGCCGGGGTTTCTGTATAGTATGAGTTACTGTTTATAGCTGAATTATGCTGAATTCTTTACCGTTCCAGCCAATGAGCCGGTTATCGTCGAGGGCTGCTATGCGATATAGAGGATAAGGCACATTGAAATATCGGTCAATGACTTTTCCGTTGAGGTAGTTGACTGCGCGTTGGCACATCCCGTCATGAACAAGGTAAGTGTCATTACAGATAATATCTTCATTTTATTTCAAGGGGTTTATATGGAACAGATATTTTGGCTGCGTCGGCGTTGTTCATTCGTTTTCCATCTTTCCCGACAAGATATAACCTATTGCTGTCACCGCCCATCTCTGAGATAATAAAACCGACCGGCGATTTGAAATAGCGTACAAGAGTCTTTTCAACATCTGCTGACGTGCATCGTTTGTCGTTGCCGTCACGGTATGTATATTCCATTATGGGAACGTTTGTGCGTTCAAAACCCTTTGCCTCCCAGACAAATTGTCTTTCAGCATCTTCTATTTTTAGGATAAGACCGGGCAGACCTCCGAATTTGTAAGGCCCGAAAGGCAAAGGAATTTCAGGCGTAAACCATGCCGTATAATTGCGCCCGGCAAATTCAACAGTTGCCTTACGACAGTCATAGCCCATAATCGAATCGGTGGCTTCATCGCAGAAAC